>Ga0335078_10018887_pt1 | contig 10255 bp, 8 predicted proteins | sample Lox_Sample_32_FD_206711 | JGI IMG/M metagenome (GOLD analysis project Ga0335078, IMG submission 206711) | Soil microbial communities from Loxahatchee National Wildlife Refuge, Florida, United States - Lox_Sample_3.2 | ecosystem: Environmental > Terrestrial > Soil > Wetlands | place: USA: Florida...
GCCGGTGAGGCTCGCGATTCCATCTTTTGCAATTACTCCAATTCCTGCAGCATCGATGCTCGGTTCGAACTTCAGTTCTTGCAGAACATCCGTCTGAAGCTGCGTATTGCTTTTGCTCATAGGTTCCCTCCTTCGCGGTGTGGATTCTGATATTCGGTTGCATGCGCGTCTGGTGCCAGGTCCTCGCGGATTTGGGCCCGACGCGCGGTAAGACTCAGTTTTGGCAGACCGCGGCTCGACGCTTAAGGGTCTGCGCGGTTAAGCAACCTTCTGTTCGATCGCGACCTTCTTGCCGATTTCCTTCTTCGGCATTGTGATTTCAAGTTCTCCTTGGCTGAGAGTAGCTTTGACCTTGTCGGGGTCAATCTCCGCAGGTAGATCAATCATTCGAAACACTTCGTTCAAGCGCTCGGAGTAGACGGTCTCGCCCTTCTGCTTGTCTTCCGACTTCTCTTCCCGCTTGCCAGTGATGAACAGCCGGCGCGGTTCAACCCTGATTTCAATGTCTTTCTCAGTGAAGCCAGGCAGACCGACACTGGCTGTCAGTTCTTTTTCAGTTTGCTTTAATTCGACCGGCATCTTGCCGAACAGCTCCGACTCTGCAAAGAGCCAGTCTTCCCTGTCGTGGCCGTCGGTAAATCCGCTCGATGCAAACAAATCAAACGCACGGCGAGCGATTCTGTTCTGCATGTCAACGATGCTCTGCAGAAAAGAACCCTCAGTCGAGGGCTTGGGCGCAATAGTTAATCTATGATGTTCCATGGATTCCTCTCCTTCCTTCTTAGCGTCAAATCGAAAAGCACTGTCGGGATTACAAACGACGAGTGATGCAAGTTTTATCCCCGCGATACGGATCCACGCATGCCGTGAACCAAACCGGCTGTCACGATAGTTACGGGCTAACACAAGGCCTGCTTATGATGTAGCAATTACGGCAAGAGGCCGGCGCCAAATCAGTCGGAGCGGGGCGACGATATCACGTCAAAGTGACGACTTAATTCGCAAACAAATGGCTGCGGGAAATCTGCAATTTCCGCATTTTGGAATTCAGGGTTGTGCGTTTGATCCCGAGCTTCGTCGCAGCTGCCGCAATTACACCATTCGCTTCACGAAGCGCGCGGAGGATGATCTCGCGTTCCGAATCCGCGAAAGTATGAATGTTTTCGTGAGACGGTGGCGGGGTGCCGCGTGACCGGAGTTCACCGAGAGGTACATTGAGCGTGGTTCCCGGCGAGAGGATCACTGCCCGCTCGATGACATTCTCCAGTTCGCGAATATTGCCTGGCCAATGCCATTGGCTCAGGGCTCGCATGATTTCTGGCGGAACTCGGTCAATCCTCTTTCGCATCCGCTTTGCGTACTTGCTGACGAAGAAGTTGACCAGCGGTGGGATGTCGCCCGACCGCTCGCGCAAAGGGGGAACATGTATCGGAAAGATATTGAGCCGATAGTAGAGATCCTCGCGGAACGTGCGTTCGTTCACCATTGCCTCAAGATTCCGATTTGTAGCCACAATCAGCCGCGTATCTACTTGAATGGTGCGAGTAGATCCTAGGCGCTCAAACTCTTGTTCCTGCAGAACGCGCAGCAGCTTGGGCTGTAGTTCCGGGGGAATGTCGCCGACTTCGTCCAGGAAAAGGGTTCCTTTGTCCGCCGTTTCGACCCGACCAATCTTTTGGGCAATGGCTCCGGTGAAAGCACCTTTTTCATGACCGAACAATTCGCTTTCCAGTAGTCCGGTGGGAATGGCAGCACAATTCAGCTTCACCATTTTTCGCCCGCGGCGGACGCTGAGGTCGTGGATCGCCCTGGCGATCAACTCCTTGCCAGTACCTGTTTCGCCAAGAATGAGGACGGTCGCGTCGGTCGGGGCCACGACTTGGATCGTCTTAAGCACAGCTTTGAACTCCTCGCTTTCGCCGATCATGTTTCCCATGTTCTGATCCAACTCGTCTTCGAAAGGGGACGAAATGCAGTGTCGGACCGCGTTCAGGAGTTCTTCGTCGTCGACAGGTTTCGTCAAGAAATTCACGGCGCCTGCTTGGACGGCGCGCACTGTCATTGGAATATCACCGTGGCCAGTGAGGAAAATGATCGGGACTTGTATGTCCGAGTTGGCGAGCTTCTGTTGCAGATCCAATCCATTCAGGCCGGGGAGATTGACATCCAGCACCAAACAACTTTTCGCTTTTGGCCGCGGCGCAGCCAGGAACTCCTCGCCTGAGGAAAACGTCTTTGCCATCAGTCCGGCGGAACGAAGTAGACCAGCCACTCCTTCGCGCGCGGACACATCATCGTCCACCACGTAAACCAGAGCTCCCTTGTCGCTCATAGGAGATCTCCTTTGACTCGATTGTGCTGCTTTAATTGCTGGGTTTCCATTTCGATGCCGTTTGGACAGCATCGAGCAATTCATCTTCAGTGAATGGTTTGGTCAAATAAGCAACTGTCCAAGCTGAGGAAACTTCCGACCTTGCACGCTCGTCATAGCCGTGTGCCGTCATGAAGATGACGGGCAGCTTGCAGTTGCGTGCCACCAAGTGGTGTTGGAGTTCAAAGCCGCTCATGCCGGGGAGTCGCACATCCAAGATCAAGCAGTCCGGCTTACGGCCGTTCGCTGCATTCAAGAACTCCTCCGCCGAGGCGAACCCTTTCACCGCCATGCCAGCGGACCGGATCAAACCTTCAAGTGCTTCCCGAACCGAGATATCGTCGTCGACCACTGCAATAAAGGATTCCATGTGGGACTTTCCATTGAAGGAATAGCACTCCAAGGAGAGAAAAAGCTATTACATCTTGGTGCTATATCGGGCGTAGGAACAGCGGAGGTCCTACGCGAGGCAGGAAGCTTCCAAATTGTTGATTTCAGGTTCGGGCAGGCCTGGGCGAGCGGATCCCTAGATTTTCGGCCATCCTTACGAGATCCGGCAGAGAATCGGCGTCCATCTTACGCATCACACGCCCACGATGGATCTTGACTGTGAACTCGGTTATCGTCAGTTCCGCCGCAATTTGCTTGTTCAGGCGCCCGGAAACGACCTGCTGCATGATTTCCTTTTCACGTGCTGTCAGTGACTCGTAGCGGCTTCGCAACTCAAGAGTGTTCGCAAGCTCCTGTCGCGTACGTCGATCGCGTTCTATCGCTTCCTGGATTGCCCGTAAGAGTTCCTCGTCATCGAACGGCTTGGTCAGGAATTCAACGGCTCCTGCTTTCATCGCCTGCACGGAGGCCGGAATATTGCCATGGCCCGTCAGGAAAACGATAGGAATCCCGAGTCCGACCTCGGCCATCCGCTTCTGCAGGTCGAGCCCGCTCAAACCCGGCAGTTGCAAGTCTAACACCAGACAACTTGGCGTCTGCCAGCCGGGACGCGCCAGGAATTCCTGCGCCGAGGCGAAGGTTTCGACTTGTAAGCCCGAAGACCGAATCAGACTGCTGAGTCCCTCCCGTGCCGACGGATCATCGTCGACGATGGCGATCACTGGGTCAGGCTGCGGCATTGGATTTTTCTTCGTACCGTGGAAGCTTGAAGTGAAAACTTGTCCCTGGACCTTCATTCGCTGCAGCCCATAACTGACCTCCATGGGCTTGCAGAATCGAGCGGCTAATCGCGAGCCCCATGCCCATACCGTGGGGCTTAGTGGTGTAGAACGGGTCAAAGATTTTGGGCATTGTGTCGGGATCGAGACCTATGCCCGAGTCTTGAACTGTCACCTGCACCTGGTTTAAATCAGTGTTCCGCGTTGCAATCGCCAACTCCCGCTTCTTCTCCCCTACACTGCTCATGGCTTCGATAGCATTCATAATCAGGTTGAGCACCACCTGCTGCAACTGCACCCGATCGCCGAGAACAGGAAACACCTCATCTGCAAACTCTGTTCGGATCACCACGCGGTTTTTCTTCGCTTCGTCGCCAACCAAGGCGAGGACTTCCCGGATAGTTTCATTCAGGTCCAGTTTTTCTCGATTCTCCGCGGCCTTTTTCGTCATTGCCCGAATCCGAGAGATGATTTCAGCGGCCCGTTTGCCGTCGCGGACGATCCGGCGGGCGGCATCCCGTGCTTCCTCCAAGTTAGGAGTTTCGGCGGCTAGCCAACGCAGGCAAGCGCTACCATTGCTCACGACGCCCGATAGCGGCTGGTTGACTTCATGTGCAATGGAAGCAGTCAACTCACCCAGCGTCGTCAACCGGTCGAGGTGCGCGATCTCCCCCTCGAGTTGCCGCAGCTTCTCGTGCTGTTCCTCAGCCCGCACGCGGTCACTGATGTCCCGGGCAACTTTTAGCAGGAAGCGATGCCCATCGTACGAGATCAGGTTAGTGTGGACCTCGACTGGAAACAGCGAGCCATCTTTTCGCCGATGCCAATGTCTGTCGGATACGCTCTCTCCCGTCACTGCCCGCTCGGCTAGCAATTTCATTTCCGCTGAATACGAATCCAGGTGGAATGCAAGCGGCGTCTGCCCAATTAATTCCTGCCGAGTGAAACCCAGGCTGTCGCACGCGGCCTGGTTGGCATCAATGATGATTCGTTGCTCAAAGTCCAACATGAAGAAGGCGTCTGCTGCGTGATCTACAAATGTCCGGAAGCGAGTCTCGCTCTCGCGTAGGGCCTCCTCGGCGCGCTTGCGGTCGGTGATGTCGACGGTCGACCCCACCAATTCAACAACTTCTCCATTCGCATCCACGATCGGACGGGCTGTGCCAAATGCGTGTTTGAGCGTTCCGTCGGGCAACACAATTCTGTATTCGCAATCGGATTCCACCTTCTCATGCATCGCGCTCTGCAACGCCTGCCAGAACTTGTCGCGGTCTTCCGGATGTATTCGTTTCAGTGGTTGGTCCCACGTGGGTAAACCCTGCTGCGAATCGAATCCAAACATCTGGAATACTTCTTCGGACCAGTACAACGGCGCAGTCGTGTTGGGATCGCCGGCCCACGCGCCAGTGTGGGCCAGCCTTTGCGCCTCAGCGAGATACCCTTCGCTGCGGCGCAGGGCCTCCTCGATGCGCTTGCGTTCCGCTATATCCCTAATACTGGAGCGATATCCAAGTCTGGCCCCTTGTGAGTCGTATATCGGTTGCCACGACGCCGCTACCCATGCCAGATGGCCTTTCTTGTGACCCACTCGGAACTCGAAATCATTCCTGCTGGATCCCTGAACCGCTTCTCTCATCTGTTGTGCGAACGCTTCCCGATCAGCCTCAGCGACAATGGGGGCAGGAAAATCTGGCATGGCCATGCATTCATCGACCGAGTAACCCGTGATCCGCTCGACAGCCGGATTCACCCAGAGCAGCTTGCCGCCGGGCCCGATCCAGTTTTCCCAGTCATACGTGTAATCCGCGATGGCACGGAAACGTTCCGCGCTCTGGCGCCGCTCTTCCTCGGCACGCTTGCGTTCCGTGATGTCACGAGCGGCGGCAAATACGCCAACGACCTCGCCCGATTCGTCCCGATAGACTGCGGCATTGTAGGACACCGACATCACGTGTCCATTCCGATGGCGCAGTTCCAACGGGTAATCTCGCACCAGACCTTCCCGGAACACCTGCTCGTAGCCGGCGCGGGCGTTTGAAGGCTCGGTGAAGTAATCGCAGAAATCGGTGCCGATGAGTTCGCCGCGTGAGCAACCCGTGGCCGATTCGGTTGCGCCGTTGACATCGGTGATCTTGCCGTCCGGGCCGATCGTCACTAGCGGGTCGAGACTGGCTTCAATGAGGCCCCGGTTATAAGCGTTGGCCAGTCGCAGAGCTTCGTCGGCCCGCTTACGTTCCGTGATATCCATCGCGGTTCCCACAATTGTGACGACTTCGCCCCCCTCATTGAGGAGAGGGTGCCGGATCACATGAATGTGTTTGACGGCTCCGCTGGGCAGCACGATCCGGAACCCGCTAGGAGTATCTACCTTGTCGCGCAGCAACTTATCAAAGTCCGCCTGCGCTCTGCTCCAGTCGTCCGGATGGATGAGTCGGGAAACCGCTTCCCTGGACGGCAGACTCTGTTGCGGGTCAAGCTCGAAAATTCGAAAGCATTCCTCCGAAATATAGACGTACTTGCTGCCGGCCACATCGAAAGCAAAGCTGCCTGTATGGCTCAGCCTTTGCGCTTCCGCCAGATAAGCCTCACTCTGCCGCAAGGATTCCTCGGCCCGTTTGCGTTCCGTGATATCGACCGTGGTACCCACCAATCGAACGACCTCTGCTGCGCTATTGAGAACGGGGTGCCGGATGGTGCGGAGATATTTAACGGTTCCGTCGGGCAACACGATCCTGTACTCATCCGAGCTATCTGTTCTTCCGCGGAGTGAATTTTCAAAATTGTGTTTCCACCTCTCCCGATCGTCTGGGTGAATTCGCTGCAAGATTGTTTCCTGGTCGGGCGGCCCCTCGCGCGGATTGATTCCCCAGATTTGCAGGTCTTCTTTCGAAACATAGATATACCTGGAGCTAGCTAAGTCCAGAGCCCAGCTGCCTGTATGGGTCAGCCTCTCCGATTCGGCAAGGTAAGCCTCACTCTGCCGCAAGCCTTCCTCTGCCTGTTTGCGTGCCGCCTGAGAACGCAAGGTGACTATGCCGAACGTCAAATCGCCAGCTAGTTCTTCGACAAGACGAATTTCTTCTGCACGGAAAGCATCGGGCTGCTCAGAGAAAATATTGAGACTGCCGAAGGTGCTGCCCTGTTCGTCTTTCAGGGGTACGGCGATCGCAGAACGAAAACCATTGTGTAAGGAGACCTCGCGCCAGGGTGCCACGCGAGGATCTGTGTCGAAATCCTGGGTGCAACAAGTTCTCCCAGTCCGGATCGCGGTTCCAGTGACGCCGCGTCCCCGCTCTGTATCGGCCCAACTAATCCCGAGAGTAGCGATATATTTTCCCTCAATCCCGGTGCATGCGACAGGGCGCACGCTCTTGCCTTCGTCTTGCTCGGCATAGGCCACAAACGCCATGCCATAGCCCGCTTCCTCGCAAACGATCCGGCAGATTTTGTCGAGCAAGGTTTGCTCATCGGTAGCCCGCAGCAGCGTCTGGTTGCAGTTGCTAATCGCTCGCAGCTCGCGATTCAAGCGGTGCAAAGCTTCCTCGGCGCGCTTGCGCACAGTGATGTCATTGTTGGTCTCCAGGATGGCAACCGGCTCACCCCGCTTTCCTCGCTCCAGCGACCAACGGCTCGCCACCACTAATTGACTTCCGTCCTTGTTGCTATGCAGAACCTCGCCTTCCCAGCGACCGGTGCGCGTCAGTTCAGCTTTGATCTTTTCAAGAGGTGCCGGGAACTCGGTCTTTAGCAGGTCGTGAACCACTTTGCCTACCGCCTGGTCCGCGGTCCAGCCATACTGCTGCTCCGCGCCGCGATTCCAGTACTTGATCACCCCCTCCATGTTCATCACAAAAACGGTGTCATGCGTAAGATTGAGTAGAGCCGCCCGCTCGCGCAAGCTTGCTTCGCTGCGCCGTCGAGCCGTGCCAAACCAGGATAGGAGCGCAGCGGAAGTACCAAAGATCATGAAAAGCGGAATGTCTGATGCGTAGATATAAATTGTGCGGACGGGTTGTATGAAGTACCAGTAAAAGCTAACCATCGAGATCACGAGGGCCAGCACCGCAGGGCCTGGTCCCCCGTACCAGGAACTTACCGCAACGGCAAGAAGCAGAAGGAGCTCGGAAGGGACGCGGAAGCCTAAATGCTGAAGGAGTAACGAAGTTCCGAGTGCGAGACCGACAGAAACCACCGCAAGCCCGTAGCCTTGCACATTACTTAGGCGCGACATGCGTGACGACCGGTTGATTCCTGACCCGTTCATCTCCGTTCACCCACTGAGTTCGACTGAGATGTGGACTTGCCACCAAAGGGCTTCGCAGCAATGCCTATAGTTTGCGAGGTTCAAGCGCAAGTCTGTGATCCTAGTCACAGACTTATTCAGTGGCTTGTCGTTTGTGTCTTGGTGCTTTTGGCCGACAGTCGTCACTTCGACGTAGTGTCGCCAATGATACGCGGAAGCGAGAAAGCCGTCCGGTGCCAGACGGCAAATACTAAGTACAGCCTCTCCAAGGCCTTGCCTGAGAACTCTCCTGATCGATACGCAATGGCGACTGAGATGCTTCGCAGAACCGGTATTAACTAGATTTTGTTCAAAGAAGTGGGTGCTGAGTTCATCCTTCGTCGACTCAGCCGTTTACTCCTTCGCGGAGAGTGAACATGAGAAAACTGCAACTGAAGTGCTTCGCATTGACCGCAATAGTGTGCGCTATCATTCTGCTGAGCGCCTGCAAAAAGAAAACGACGCCGGCGCCCCCACCTCCGCCTCCTCCACCGGCGCCGACGGCTTCGATTTCAGTTAATCCGAGCAGCATCGAGGCCGGACAATCGGCATCATTGAGCTGGGAGACTACAAACGCAACTGACGTGTCGATCGACAGTCTCGGCGCGGTGCAGCCCAATGGTTCGCAGTCCGTTTCGCCGACGGAATCGACCACGTACCACTTGACGGCGAAAGGAGCGGGAGGAACTCAGGAAGCATCGACACGCTTAGCTGTCAAACAGCCACCTCCATCTCCTCCACCGCCTCCTGCGCCGTCTGTCAGCGATGAAGACCTGTTCAATCAAAACATCAAGAACATTTTCTTTGATTTCGATAAATCCGATATTCGTGCGGATCAGCGAGGGTCAGTGCAAGCGGATGCTCAATTTCTGACGCAGCATACAAACGTTGCGTTCACCGTCGAGGGACACTGCGATGAACGCGGCTCCATTGAATACAACATTGCATTGGGCGTCAGGCGCGCCAATGCCGTGAAGGAAGCCTTAACGACGGCTGGGGTTAGTGCTGACCGCATTCACACCATCAGCCACGGCAAGGAAAAACCGCTTTGCACCGACAGCAACGAAAGTTGTTGGCAGCAGAACCGGCGCGGACATTTCGTTTATCAGAAGTGAGAACAAAGTGATGCGCCGACGAGTCGGAAAGCTAATCTGAATCCAAAGTTTTGGGAGGAAATATGAAAAAAAGCGATTCGCAACTACAGCAGGATGTTCTACAGGAGTTGAAGTACGAACCAAGCATCAGCGCCTCGCAGATCGGCGTCACCGCGAAAGACGGCATCGTTGGTCTGTCGGGCAATGTGCAAAGCTATGCCGCGAAGTATTCGGCCGTGCATGCGGCGGAAAGAGTCACCGGAGTCAAAGCAGTCACGGACGAACTCAAAGTCGACTTGCCGGCTTTTCATGTTCGTAATGACGAGGATATCGCCAGAGCGGCAGTCAACGAGCTGCAGTGGGATGTTTGGGTCCCGGCCGACCGGATTAAAGTGAAAGTGGACGCCGGGTGGATCACGCTGGAAGGCGACGTCGACTACAAGTATCAAAAAACGGCGGCTGAGGATGCTGTTCGCAACCTGACGGGAGTCAAGGGTGTGACCAGCATGATCACGTGCAAGCGGCCTGCAGTGTCATCGTCGGAAGTCAAGACGAATATCGAGCTGGCTTTGCATCGGGCTGCTGAAGTCGATGCAAACAACATCAAGGTGAGCGTGGAGAAGGACAAGGTGATCCTGAATGGAAAGGTCGCGTCCTGGGCTGAGCGCCAAGAGGCGGAACGAGCTGCCTGGTCAGCTCCGGGAGTGAACGAGGTCGTGGACTACTTGGTTATTGCAGCATAAATCAGCCACGCTGTTTTGGGGCTACGGTCGGATGGTTTGCGGCATGCTCTTGGGCCGCTGGCCATCCGACCCTGACTTGAAATCTACTCTTGTTCCCCGAAATCGCAGTCTCCCTCCGTACTCAGAACTTGTTTGTATGCTAGACGGACTACCGTGACAAATGTAAGAATTCGAGATCTCAACAACAGAGGCCTCCGTGAGATTCAAGCTCCGTGTCGTAGAGTTCTGTCTTGCCGTCTCCGCGATATTCTTGATCGTAACTCCGGTTGCAGCCCCAGCAGCACCGACGGTGCCAATACGAGATGGCCAATATCGGTTGCGGCTCTTTCATACTCACACTGGCGAGAAGTTGGATGTCGTCTATCGAAACGGTGATTCCTACATCCCCGATGGCCTCAGGGCACTCGACCAATTTTTGCGCGATTACCGGAATGGAGAAGTGCATCACTATGACCCACGCTTATTCGATCTCCTTAACGAGTTACTGGATTCCGCGGGCCGTCCCGGAGCATGGATCAACATCGTCTGCGGATATCGTAATCCCCAGACCAACTCTTATCTAAGAAGCCATGGGCATGGGGTCGCCCGGCATAGTC
>Ga0335078_10018889_pt1 | contig 10254 bp, 5 predicted proteins | sample Lox_Sample_32_FD_206711 | JGI IMG/M metagenome (GOLD analysis project Ga0335078, IMG submission 206711) | Soil microbial communities from Loxahatchee National Wildlife Refuge, Florida, United States - Lox_Sample_3.2 | ecosystem: Environmental > Terrestrial > Soil > Wetlands | place: USA: Florida...
CACCGACTCGCGACATTCACCTGCCGGCCGTGAAGATCGCGGCGGACCTCACGCCGGCGCCGGCGGGCGCGCAATTGCGCCTGAGCGCGCCGGTGCTGGCCCGCAGCGTCCACGTCTCCTTCGGCGACCTCGACGTGGCGCCATCCGATAATTATTTCGACCTGCTGCCGGGTCAGCCGGTGGAGATCACGATCAAAAGCGGCGCGAGCCTGGATGCGCTGCGCGGGGCTCTGAAGGTGCAGTCGCTGGCCGACGCGTTTTGAGCCGGCCGGGCAATTTCAGCCGACGCCGTAGGGCGGAAACCGCGTCTTCGGATCGCGCTGCAGATCCTCAAGAAAACTCTTCACGATCAGGCGGACGGCATCCGCGCCCGCCAAGGGCAGGTTGTCACCAAAATGGTGGGAGTTGAACAACCGGCAGTAGGCGACTTGGCCGGAGGGATCGAAGAAGTAGACGTGGATGGCGGCGACGTTACCGTCGTGCCCCCAGATCTCCGCGCAGCAAACATAGTCGGCCGCCGGATGGGCGGCCTTGACCCAGCCGGAGTAGTCGGCGGCGCGGTGCCACAGGTAGCGCAGCTGGTTGTGCCCCAGCGTCGCCGGGCCGACGTCGGGCTTCGTGGCCGACACCAGCAGCGTTGCGGCGGTGCGGGGGCGCGCCTCTTGGCAAATTTCCGCCGCGAGATCCGGCCGCCAGCCTCTTTTGTGGCCATCAATAAAGAAAACCGGCTCCACCAACACACGGCTCGTGCTGAGGTGGCTCTGGAGACCTTGGAACGCCGTCCGGCATCGGGCCAACTCGGACTCCGGCGGCGAGCCGAACGCTCGCGCCAGGGGATAAAACAGGATTTCGCCTCCCGCGTTGAGGGTGGGTAGCAACAAGCCGCCGAGCGACACCGCCCACAGAAGTTCTTGTAGTGGAGCTTTCATATGACTGATCGGTTTGGATTTGGGTTTTTGGCCGAACGGCGCCCAGCATAAGTGATTGGCGGAAAAAGAGGTTAGTCGAAAAACCTGATGCCCGCCATCGCTCCAGACGATTGCCGGGGCTGCGCCGGATTTACGCGCCGATCTTCATGCTTTGGGCATTGAGACCCCTCGCGGCGCGGCGGCCAATGCGACGGTGACAGCCTTGCCCGGCAATTTGCGCGAAGCGGTGGAGACCCGGCTGTACCGTGCGTGCCAGCAGTTGCGAAAGACGCTGGCCAAGTATTTGGTTTGAACAGTCGACGCGCAAAAAAGACCGGGGCTGGTCCTTGCCGTGCGGCCGGCGATTCCGGTATCCTCCTCATGACGACCTCATGCCGCTGATCTCCATCAATCCCGCCACCGGGCGCCTCCTCCGGCGATATCCCGCCCAGACGCCCCGTGAGGCAGCGGAGGCCGCCGCCCGGGCGGGGGCGGCCTTCCGCGAATGGCGGCGGCAGACGTTCGCGGCCCGTGCGCGGCACCTGCGGGCCGTGGCCGGCGTGTTGCGACGCGAGCGCGACACCCACGCCCGGCTCATCACCGCCGAGATGGGCAAGCCCATCACCCAAGCCCGCGCCGAGATCGAGAAGTGCGCCCTGGTGTGCGACCATTACGCCCGCCACGCCGCGTCGCTCCTCGCCGACGAGCGGCCAGCGGGCGCGCCGCCGAACAGCTTTGTCACCTGCCAGCCGCTGGGGCCGGTGCTCGCGGTGATGCCATGGAATTTCCCGTACTGGCAGGTTTTCCGCGCTGCGGCGCCGGCGCTGATGGCCGGCAACACGATGCTGCTTAAGCACGCCTCCAACGTCTGCGGCTGTGCCCGCGCGATCGCGGCGGTTTTCCGGCGGGCGGGCGTGCCGGCCGGCGTGTTTCAGACGGTGCTGGTGGGCTCCGACCAGATTCCCGCGCTGATCCGCCATCCCGCGGTGCGCGCGGTCACGCTCACCGGCAGCACCGGGGCCGGCCGGGAAGTGGCGGCCGTGGCCGGCGCGGCGCTGAAGCCGTGCGTGCTCGAGCTCGGCGGCAGCGATCCGTACGTGATTCTAGGCGACGCGGACCTCGACCTCGCCGCCGAGGTGTGCGCCCGGGCGCGCCTCGTGAACAGCGGGCAGAGTTGCATCGCCGCCAAGCGCTTCATCGTCGTGCGCGCGGTCCGCGCGGCATTCGAACGGCGGCTGGTCGCGCGGATCGCCGCCCGCCGGGTCGGCCGGCCAACCGACCCCGCGGTCGCGGTCGGCCCCCTGGCCCGCGCCGACCTGCGCGACGAACTCCACCGCCAGGTGCGCCGCAGCTTGCGCCGGGGCGCCCGCCTGCTGCTCGGCGGCCGGCCGCGGCCGGGGCCCGGCTGGTTCTACGAGCTCACCGTGCTCACCGATGTGCAGCCCGGCATGCCCGCCTTCGATGAGGAATTGTTCGGACCCGTGGCCGCCATTGTGCCGGTGGCCGATACCGCGGCCGCGCTTGCTGCCGCCAACCACACGCCCTTCGGTCTCGGCGCCGCGGTTTTCACGCGCAGCCGGCGCCGCGGCCGCCGCCTCGCCACCGCCGAGCTCGATGCCGGGCTGGTGTTCGTCAACGACTCCGTCCGTTCCGATCCGTCGCTGCCGTTTGGCGGCATCAAGGATTCCGGCTACGGTCGGGAACTGGGTCCTTTCGGCATCCGGGAGTTCGTCAACATCAAGACGGTGGTGGTGGTCTGAGCCCGGAAGGGCGACGTACGCGTAGCGCAGCCATCCTTGGCTGCAAAACAGGCAGGCTGGAAGCCTGCGCTGCGGCCAGCGCAAGCGCTTGATTTGTAACCTCTCCGTAACCTTCCAATTCGTTCTCGTTTTGCATCGCCGGGCTGGTAGGCTCAACCTTTTGCCGGTTCCTCGGTCTCTGTCCCCATGCCCAGGCGCACCCACCGCACAAAGTCCGCCGCCACCGCAGTCTGTGCGGTCGCGCCGCAACCGGAGGTGCAACCGGCGCGGGCGACCCGGCCGGTGCGGGCGGCCTACTTCAACCGCGAACTGTCGTGGCTGGCGTTCAACCGCCGCGTGCTGGAGCAGGCCCAGAGCGCAAACAATCCCCTCCTTGAGCGGGTGAAGTTCCTCGCCATCTTCAGCTCCAATCTCGACGAATTCTTCGAGATCCGGGTCGCCGGCCTGATCCAGCAGGTCGACAGCGGCGTCACCGAGCCGAGCATCGACGGCCTCGGCCCGCGCGAACAGCTCCGGCGCATCCACTCCGTCGTGGCCTCGCTGGTCGAAAACCAGCACGCCTGCTGGCACGAGCAGCTGGTGCCGGCGCTGGCGCGGGAGGACATCCACATCAAATCCGCCGACCAGCTGACCACTTCGGAGCTCAACTGGGCGCGCACCTATTTTCGCGAGCAGGTCTACCCGGTGCTCACGCCGCTCGCCGTCGACCAGACCCATCCCTTTCCCCAGCTGGGCAACAAGACGCTCAATGTCGTCGTGTCGCTCACCAACCCCGACGCACCCGATCCCGAGGGCCTGATGGCCATCCTGCCGGTGCCCCGCATCCTCCCGCGGCTGGTCAACATCGAGCCCGCGCCCCACGGCCCGCAGCGCTTCCTCTTCCTCAGCGAGATCATCAAGCTCTGCGCGAGCGAGCTCTTCCCCGGCTACCGGATGAACGGCGCCCACGCCTTCCGCGTCACCCGCAACAGCGACCTTTACATCGACGAGGAGGAGGCGGAAAACCTGCTCCAGAAGATCGAGGAGGAGCTGCGCAACCTCCGCCGCGGCGCCGCCGTGCGGCTGGAGATCGAGGAGGGCGTCGACGACCGTACCTTCACGTCGCTCTGCGACCACCTCGGCCTGTCCCACGAGTACGCCTTCCGCCTGCGCGGCCCGATCAACCTCATGCGGCTGATGAGCCTCTACGACCTGATCGACCGGCCGGACCTCAAGTACCCCGCCTTCACGCCGGCGGTGCCGCCCGCCCTGCAGCCCCCGGAGCGGTTGTTCGCCGCCATCGGCGAACAGGACATCCTGCTGCACCACCCCTACGACTCCTTCGCGCCGGTGATCGATTTCGTGGAGCAGGCGGCGCGCGATCCGCAGGTGTTCGCGCTGAAGCAGACCCTTTACCGCACGAGCGGCGACTCCCCGATCGTCCGCGCCCTGATCGAGGCCTCGGGCAACGGCAAGCAGGTGACGGCGCTGGTCGAGCTGCGGGCCCGGTTCGACGAGGCCAACAACATCCAGTGGGCGCGCCAGCTCGAGGAGGCGGGCGTGCACGTGGTCTACGGCATGGTCGGCCTGAAGATCCACTGCAAGTGCAGCCTGGTCGTGCGCCGCGAGGGCCCGCGCCTGCGGCACTACGTGCACCTGGGCACCGGCAACTACAACCCCCGGACCGCCCGCGCCTACACTGATTTCAGCTTCTTCACCTGCCGCGAGCACATCACCCGCGAGGTGGCCGAGCTGTTCAACGCCCTCACCGGCTTCGGCCGCTCGCCCGAGTTCCACCACCTGCTGGTGGCGCCCTACAATCTGCACGCCCGCACCCAGGAGCTCATCGGGCGCGAGGCGGAGAATGCCCGCGCCGGCCGGCCCGCCCGCATTGTCGCCAAGATGAACAACCTGGTCGACCAGTCGACGATCGACCACCTGTACGCGGCGTCGCAGGCCGGGGTGAAGATCGACCTGATCGTGCGCGGCACCTGCTGCCTCGTGCCGGGCATCAAGGGCCTGAGCGAGCGCATCCGCATCCGCAGCATCGTCGGCCGGCACCTGGAGCATGCGCGCGCGTTCTACTTCGAGAACCACGGCGGCGAGCCGCTGGTGCTTGCGGGCAGCGCCGACTGGATGTCGCGGAACTTCTTCCGCCGCGTGGAGGTGCTCTTTCCGCTCGAGGCCCCGGACATCCGCCACCGCGTGCTCGACGAGCTGCTGCCGCGCGAGTTCCAGGACAACGAGCAGGCCCGGGAGCTCTGCGCCAACGGCGCGTACCTTCCCGTGCCGCGCCACGACGGCGAACCGGTGTTCTCGGCGCAGTCCTATTTCATCAGCGACGCCGGGTGCCCGGGCCGCAACGGCGCCTGAACCGCCGGCCCGCCAGATTGGGCTTTGACGCCAACGGCCGCCGCCCTATTGGTTGGCCTGCCCGCACCCGCGGCCCCGGCGGCCCGCCCGTCGCCGCGCCGGCCGGCCTTCATGAACCGCGCGACCCTGAGGATCCTCCTGATCGACGGCGACGCCGAACGGCAGGCCCGCGTCCGCGGAATTCTGGAGGAGAACGGGACCGCGAACCATCGCGTCGACGTCGCGTCGACCTCCGACGCCGGCCTGCGCCTCGTCGGCGAACACCGGCATGACGCCTATCTCGTGGGCGACCGGCTGGCGCCGCTCGGCGGGCTCGAGCTGATTCGGACGACCCACCGCGACGGAATCGCGCGCGCGCCTTTGCTCCTGCTTGCCGCCGATGATGCCGCACTCGAGGCCGCGGCCGCGGCGGCCGGCGCCGACGACTGTCTCGGGCCAGACGCGCTCACCGCCGCCACGCTGGGCCGCGCGGTCCGCGGCGCCATCGAGCGCCGCCGCCTGGTCGCGGCGCTGCAGGACAAGGACACCCACCTCAACCTCGTGCTGGGCACGGCGAATCTCGGCTTCTGGGAATGGGAGCTGGCCACGGGGCGGTTTTACAACGCGTCGGAATTCAAACGCCTGCTCGGCTATACCGAGGCCGAGACGGTGTTCACCAGTCGCGACGAATGGCTGCAGGCCGTTCATCCCGACGACCGCCGGCTCTTCGAACCGCCGGGATCGCGTTTCCCCGCCGACGCGCCGGCCTCCGCCAAGGTATTGTTCCGCATGCGGGACAAGGCGGGCACTTACCGATGGCTGCAGGGCCAGACCACCGTCGTCCGCGGCGAGGATCACCGCCCGCAGCGTGTGATCGGCACGGTCCTGGACGTGACGGAGCGAATCACGGTTGAGCACCAGCTGCGGGAGCAGGCCACCCTGCTCGACGGCGCGAACGACATGATCGTGGTGCGCGACCTTCAGCACCGATACCTGTACTGCAACCAAGCCGCCGCCCGCCACCTCGGCCTCACGGTCGAGGAGCTGAAGAGCGGCGCGATTACCGACGCGATGGGCGAGCTGCCACCGCAATATTACGACGCGTTTCGCGAAGTGCTCCAGCACGGCGAGTGGCGCGGCGAGCTCACCTACAAACGTCGCGATGGCCGGCCGTTCACGGTCGAGTCCCGCTGGTCGCTCCTGCGGGACGAAGCCGGCCAGCCGAAGGCCGTGCTCGCGATCAACACCGACGTCACCGACCAGAAGCGCCTCGAGGCCCAGTACCTGCGGGCCCAGCGCATGGAGAGCATCGGCATGCTCGCGGGTGGCATCGCCCACGATCTCAACAACGTCCTGGCGCCGATCGTCATGGCGATCCAGCTGCTGCGGATGCGCCACCCGGACGCCCACAGCCAGAAGCTGCTCGCCACGATCGAGGCGAGCGCCCAGCGCGGCGCCGACCTGGTCCGGCAGGTCCTCACCTTCGCCCGCGGCCTCGAGGGCCAGCACCTGCTGGTCCGTCCCAAGACCGTGGTGCGCGACGTGGAGAAACTGATCAAGGAGACCTTCCACAAGTCCATCGAGGTGACGAGCCGCATCGACCCGGAGGTCTGGCCGGTGCCCGGCGATCCCACCCAGCTCCACCAGGTGCTGATGAACCTCTGCGTCAACGCCCGCGACGCCATGCCGCACGGCGGCCGGATCACGCTCAGCGCGAGCAACGTCCGCATCGACGAGCAGTATGCCACGATGACCCCCGAGCTGCGGCCGGGGCTGTACGTGGTGCTGGAGGTGCAGGACACCGGCACGGGGATGTCGCCCGAGACCCAGCGCCACCTGTTCGAGCCCTTCTTCTCAACCAAGGAGCCGGGCAAGGGCACCGGGCTGGGGCTGTCGACAGCGCGGACGATCGTCAAAAATCACGACGGCGCCATCACCTGTGTCTCCGAGCCTGGCCAGGGCACGACCTTCAAAATTTTCCTGCCGGCCTCGACCGAAACGGCGATCGCCCGCGGCACCGCGCCGTCCGTGGCGCCGCCCCGCGGCAGCGGCGAGACGATCCTGGTCGTGGACGACGAGGCGTCGATTCTCAGCATCAGCCGGCAGGCGCTGGAGGCGTACGGCTACGAGGTGCTCACGGCTTCGAACGGCGCCGAGGCGCTGGCGGTGTTCGCCCAGCAGCGCGCCCGGATCGCCGCCGTGCTGACGGACATGGCGATGCCGGTGCTCGACGGCGCGGCATTGATCTACGCGCTGCGGCGGATCGACCCGGCGGTGAAGGTCATCGCGGTCAGCGGCCTGAAAAGCAACGTGCAGTCGATGGAGCCGTTCGGCTTGGGCGCGGCCTCCTTCCTCGCCAAGCCCTTCACGGCCGAGACCATGCTGCAAGCGATCCACGAGGCGCTGGGCGGCAGCCGCGCCCCGGCGGCCGTCCCGGGCGCCGCGCCGGCACCGCCCGCGGAGGCATGAGCCACAGCCCGCCGGTGGCTGCCGGGGGCCTTGGAGCTTCCGCCATGAAGGCGATAGCCAATCCGGCGGGCGCCGTCCCGCTTCAGCATCTGGAATGTCGACGATTGCGGCCACGAACCCCACCCTTCGGGCTGCAACCTCCATCCTTTCCTCCAGCGGATCTTTCGTTGAGCCGCCCGCCTGCAGGCAACCGAGTTGATTCCCGCTGGCGGGTTCGCGCCCGCCGGCGACCCCGCGACGCCCAAGCAACTCCATGAACGCTCAAAACGTCCGGCGGGGCGCCGTCCTCGCCGCCGCGCTCGCCCTCGGCACGGGATCGCGGATCCGGGCGGCGGACCCCGCCGTCCTGTCCGCCCCGGCGCCGGTGCGTCGCACCTGGATGGCCGACAACGGCAACGGCACCTATACGAACCCGCTCTTTTACGACGAGTTCTCCGACCCGGACGTGATTCGCGTGGACGACGACTATTATCTGACAGGCACGACCATGCACGCGATGCCGGGGCTGCCGGTCCTGCACTCGCGCGACCTCGTGAACTGGGAGTTCCTCGCCTACGCGATCGACCGGCTCGACCTCGGGCCCGCGTACCGGCTGCAGGGCGGCGAGGCCTATGGCCAGGGCATCTGGGCGCCCTGTTTCCGCTATCACAACGGCACGTACTATATCTTTGCGAACGTCAACGGCCGGACGACCCAGCTCTTCCGCGCGACCAACCCGGCCGGGCCGTGGACCCGCTCCGAGCTGGGCCGCTCGTTGCACGATCTGTCGGTGCTGTTCGACGACGACGGCAAGATCTACGTCGTGTGGGGCTACAACGAGATCGAGTTTGCACAGCTCAAGCCGGATCTCAGCGACATCATCCCCGGGACGAAGCGCGTGCTGATTCCCGCCGGCAGCGGCATGGGCGAAGGCTCTCATTTCTACCACCTCAACGGCCGCTACTACATCTTCAGCGCGAATTACGACCCGGTGTGCTACGAGGTCGTCGCGCGGGCCGATCGCCCTGCAGGGCCGTACGAGGTCACGACGACCAGCGCGGAGGAGAGCTTTGGCGTCGGGACCGGGTGGCGCCTGCAGGGCCTCGGCCGCGAGCCCGGAATCGAGCTGATCCCGCCGCGCCCCGGGGACCTCGCCTCGATGGCGATGCACCAGGGCGGGATCGTGCAAACCCAGTCCGGCGAGTGGTGGGGGCTGTCGATGATGGACCACAACTCCGTCGGGCGGCTCACGTGCCTGTCGCCCGTCACCTGGCGCGACGGCTGGCCGTACTTCGGCCTGCCGGGCAACCTCACGCGCACGCCGCTCACGTGGGTGAAACCCGACACCGGCCACGATTCCGCGCCGCACGCGCCTTATGAGCGCAACGACGATTTTTCCGGGACCCGGCTCCAGCCGATCTGGCAGTGGAACCATGTGCCGGACGACACGCAGTGGTCGCTGACCGAGAAGCCCGGCGCATTGCGCCTGCACGCCCTCGGCGCCCCCGATTTCTGGATGGCGCGGGATACGCTGACGCAGCGGGCCATCGGTCCCGAGTCGACGGCCACGGTCGAGCTCGACACGTCCGGGATGAAGCGCGGCGACACCGCCGGCCTGGCACTGCTCAACCGGCCCTACGCGTGGCTCGGGGTGCGCCGCGGCGACGCCGCATCGGAGGTCGTGTGGTTCGATCAAACGCACGGCGAGACCCGATCGGTTGCATTGGCCGGCACCCGCCTCTGGCTGCGCGTCCACTGCAACTTCGACACCGAAAAGGGCGCGTTCAGCTACAGCCTCGACGGCGCCCGGTTTCAGCCCTTCGGCACCGAACTGACGCTGGTGTTCCAGCTGAAGACGTTCCAAGGCGTCCGCTTCGCGCTCTTCAACTTCAACACACACGACGCCGCGGGCGGATACGCCGACTTCGACCACTTCCGCGTCGACGAGCCGCGGGCCAACGGCCGCGGCCGGCCGATTCCTCTCGGCAAGACGATCACCCTGACCTCGCTGGCCGACCAGCGTCGGCTCGCGGTGTGGAACGGATTGCTCCGCGCGATGTCCGGGCCCATTCGTGACCCCGGGGCCGGCCGGTTTCGCGTGCTCGATCGCGGGCGGGGACGGATTGCGCTGGAGGCGGAGAACGGCACCGGGTTTGTCACCGTCACCGGGGCCGGCGAGGCGGGCGACGTCCGGCTGGTCAAGACCGACGCCGGCGACGCCGCGACCTTCCAGTGGCAGCAGATGGAAAGCGGCGACATCATGCTCCTGTCGCCCATCACCGACCGCTGCATCGCCGTCGATCCCCTGGCGAACGGCCTCCTCAACGCCCGGGCCCGCGGAGTTTCCCCGGACCGCAGGAATGGCGCGAGCTTCACCTGGGCCGACGCCGCCGGACCCTAACGCCGCGCCCGGCGCGGCGGACCCGAACGGGAGGCTCGTGGCAAGCGTACACCGACGCCACGCTGCTTCCGCTGTTCAACGAGGTCGAAAAACTTTCCCCCTCAGCCTCACGAGGAGCTTCACAAAATTCCGCCCAGAAGCGTCAAAACGAGGGAAATCCTGTCCAAACCGACCCTGCGAATAAGAGTGGGAAAATCGTCGCAATCAGCGGCGGCAGAACACACTTGGCCAAGGTTGTCCCGAGTTGGGACAAGATCGAAGCTGGCGGAGAGGGTGGGAATCGAACCGAATTCTCCGGGACAACAGAAAAGCTTCGCTGAGCGTGCTTTGAGTTGTTTAGACGTGAGTTAGAACCGGCAGAAAGGAGCATCAAAGTGCACCGAGAACAAGGCAAAAATGGGTTCGC
>Ga0335078_10018890_pt1 | contig 10254 bp, 10 predicted proteins | sample Lox_Sample_32_FD_206711 | JGI IMG/M metagenome (GOLD analysis project Ga0335078, IMG submission 206711) | Soil microbial communities from Loxahatchee National Wildlife Refuge, Florida, United States - Lox_Sample_3.2 | ecosystem: Environmental > Terrestrial > Soil > Wetlands | place: USA...
CAGGGCCAGGTCGCGGCGGCCCGGGACGAGCCGCTCGCCGTCCACCAGCACCTGGCCCGCGGTGTACGGCTCGGCCCCCGCCGCGATCCGGGCCAGCGAGCTGACTCCGGCACTGAGCAGCCCGGTGAGCCCGACCCGCTCGCCCGGCCGCACCTCCAGCGACACCGAGCTGACCCGCCCGCCGGGCAGCTCGGCCGACACGTTGTCCACCACCAGGCCGCTCCCGGCCCCGGGACCGGGGCCTACGCCACGACGGGGAACGCCACCGGGACCGGCAGCGTGACCGGCAGGGGCGCCGGGAGCGGTACCGGTCAGATCGGCCCTGGTAGTGCCGACGTTCGGGCCGACCATGGCACGGACCAGGTGATCTTTGGTCAGGTCGGCGACCGGGCTGGTGAGCACCAGCTCGCCGTCCCGCAGGACCGCGACGTCCTGGCAGATCTCGAAGACCTCCTCGAGATGGTGCGAGATGTACAGCACCGCGACACCGCTAGCGGCGAGCTGCCGGACCCGGGCGAACAGCCGCTCGATCGCGCCGCGCTCCAGCGCCGCGGTTGGCTCGTCGAGCAGCAGGCACCGGGTGCCGGCCGCGAGCGCCCGGGCGATCTCGACGATCTGCCGCTGTTCCACGGTCAGGTCGGCGCACGGCAGCCGGACGTCGATGGCGAAGCCCCACTCCGCCATGACCTGCGCGGCCCGCGCGCGCATCCCGCGCCAGTCCACCCGCCCGGCCCGCAGCGGCTGGCGGCCGAGGAACACGTTCTCGGCCACGGTCAGTTCCGGCACCACCATCGAGTGCTGGAACACGGTGGCGATCCGGCGGCGCCAGGCCCCGGTGTCACCGTGCGCCGGGGCGGGCTGCCCGTCGAAGCGCACCGCGCCGCTGTCCGCCGGGTAGATGCCGCTCAGGATGGAGACCAGGGTGGACTTGCCCGCGCCGTTCCGGCCGACCAAACCGAGGCAGCGGCCCGGCCGCAGGGTCAGGTCCACCCCGCGCAGTGCCTGGGTGCTGCCGAACTGCTTGTAGATGCCTGCTGCCTCGGCGGCTGGTGCGGCCGAGGCAGCAGGCGTGGCCGTCTCGGTCATCCAGCCGACGCGGAGGCGCTGCACACTCCGCCGTGCGCGGCGCCGTACACGTTGCCCCACAGCTGCGCGTCGGTGACCGGGGTGGTGTTCACCGTGCCGGGCAGCCCGTTTACCGGCTTGACCGACAGGCTGGTCGCGGTCTTGGTCACGAACGGCGCGACGATCGGGTCGCCGAGGTTCGTGTCGCCCTGGTAGGTCAGGTTCTGCAGGGTCGGCGCGCCGCCGCCGGCCTGGCCGGGCTTGAGGGCGACGCCGTGCGCGGCGTCCACCGCGTACTTGAGCGCCCAGTAGGCGTACAAATTGGCCGGCTGGGACTGGGACGCGCTGGTGATCCCCTTGGAGATGTCACACATCTCGAACGGGACCCCGTCGTCGCTGACCACCAGCACCTTGCCGGTCAGTCCCTTGTTCTTCAGCAGCGGGACGATCCCGGTGTCCGGGCTGCTCCACTGCGAGTAGATGGCCTTGAGCTTGCTGCCGTAGGCGTTCACCGCGTTCTGCGCGTCGGTGACCGCGGTCGCGTCGGTCCACACCGTGGGGTCCTTGAGGATCTTGACCCCGGGATCGTTGGCGGCCATGCAGGCGTTGAAGGCGTTCGTACGGTCCGCGCCGTTCGACGAAGTCAAATCGCCTTCCAGGTCGAGCACATAACCGGATTTGACCTTGGAGCTGATGTAGGCGCAGGCGTCAAGGCCGTAGAGCAGGTTGGACGCCCGGACCACCATGTACACCTTGCCCACGCCGACAATGGTGTCCACTGAGATCAGCTTGACGTGGTGGCTGGCCGCATAGGAAATGGCCGGGCCCAGGCTGGTCGCGGTCTCCGGGTTGACGATGATGGCCTGCGCGCCCTCGTTGACGAGTTCCTGGATCTGCTGGTTCTGGAGGCTGGCGCTGGCCGCCGACAGCAACGGGCCGAGCAGCTTGATGTGCAACTGCTTGGCGTACTGGGTCTCGTAGTTGATGTACGCGGCCCAGAACGCGGTGTTGTTGTAGGTGAGGTCCACGCCGATCTTCACCGGGCCGGAGCTGGCTGGGGTTGAGCTGTTCCCTCCTCCGCCTCCGCCGCTGGAGCCGCAGCCGGCTAGCAATACTGCGACCGCGATCGCGGCCGAGGCGGACACGCTGAAACGCCTGCGAAGTACCATCGGTCCTCCTGTGTCCACTCCCTCGGGCCTGCGGCGCGCGCCGTCGCGCGCCGTCCGTTGCTGGGCACCGCCGGTCGTGTGCCTGGAAAATAGATCCGATGTATCCGGCATGTCAACGCCCACCGGGACCGGGAGCGCACACCGTCACCGAACCGAGATATGGGGGAGAAGCCGCAGATACTCCGCAGTGCGAGCGGCTGCCCGGGCTGGATGTGGCCAAGTAGTGATCGGATCTCTGCCGCCGGCTAACGGTCGGATCCGTGGGCCCGTCGCCGGCCATGGCCGCGCCTGATGGCGCGAGTGCTCGCGGTGTGCCAAGGTAGCTGCAGGAGGGGGGACGTGTCCGGATACGCCATACTGGCCAGGACACTAGAGGTATAGCTCACGACATGTCTGGCGTATAGCCTTTGACCTGCCCGGTCACTCGCTATGCTGCCACGTGACCGGACCTGACGGCAGCCCCCCGCCCTGCAGTCGCGCTGTTTGCCGCCGCGCGCACCAGCTCAATGGTGTGCATGGCCCGAGGAGGTCGCTGATGATCGGCACCGGTTTAATGCGTGCGCCGGGAGGGCGCCGGCCAATGTGGCCTGTCGCTATTGCCGGGCTGGTGGTCAGCCAGGTCCTGCTATGCGCTCCTGCTATCGCCGGAGCGGCCCGTACTTCTGATGTCACCATCGGTGCCCGGAACCTGGTCAATTGCGGCGGTGGGATCCAGGCCGTCAATGTCACGCTGCCCGCCGGGTTCAGCCCGCTGACCGCGACCCAGGCCGAGCTGATCGCCAACGGGCTGCCGGCCCGGCCGTCGGGCCGGGTTGAGCTGGCCACCTGGAAGCGGTTCGTCACCGGTCAGGTGCGCGCGACCCCGTCCCGCTGCGGGCTGATCAAGATTGCGCCGACCACCGCCTCGCTGTCCATTATTGGCGACGTGAGCATTATCGGCGATGCCAGCATTATCGGTGACGCCAGCATGGTCCAGGCGGACAGCATTATTGGCGATTCCACCAACATCGGCGTAGCCAGCATCAATAACGACAGCATCATCGGGGACACGAGCATTATCGGCGACACCACGCCGGATTCCATTATTGGTGACTCCGCCAATGCCGGTGCGTCCCCGCTGGCCTCGTCCGTCCAGGCCGCGGCCAGCACGGCGAAGAACCGGTTCCTCGACACGCTGGGCACCTGGCGGGTGCGCCGGGCGTTCCGGCCCACCGCCGCCGGCTCGACCGGGTGGTCGGTGGCCGGGCTGGCGCTGGGCACCGGTTCGTCGGCCGCGGCCCCCAAGGTCGAGGCGGGCACGTCGGCGCGCGGCCCGGCCGTGGCCGGCCGGTACCACTACTACCTGTGGTGGCGGGTGTATCCGCAGCAGGCGATGCGGCAGGGGATCAGCCTCAACGTGGCCCCGGGCGACACCGTCTACGCGCACGTCCGGCTGGGCCACGGCCAGGCACTGATCACGGTCCGGGACGAGTCCACCGGCGCAGGCGGCACGTTCCTGGTCCGGCTAGCCAAACTGGCCGGCTGAGCCGCCACGGGCCGTGCGCAGCCTGGGCGGGGTGCACCGGGTGGCGGGGTCGCGCCTGGTGAGGCCGTTGGTGCTGGTGTGGCTGCCCGGGCATGCGCCCAGTTGTTGATGTTGACTAAGCCGACACAGGAGAGTCGGATACTCCAACATCAACACCGAGGCCGATCAGATTGGGTGGACACTACGCCGCCGGGCCGGCGGCTGTGGGCTGGGCGGGTAGTCAGCCGGGCGGGCGGCTGAAAGCATGGCCGGGTGGACGCTGCGCGGACGCCGATACAGACGCTGAAAGCCTGCCTGAACGGCAGGCGGACCCGGGCCGAGCATCCGGCCGTGCCGTTGTCCCCGGCCGAGCTGGCCACGGCGGCCGCGGCGGCGGTGGCCGCCGGGGCGGAAGCGGTGCACCTGCATGCCCGCGGGCCGGCTGGGGCCGAGTCGGTGCTCGCGGCCGACGTGGGCGCGGCGGTGGCGGCGGTGCGGCACGCCTGCCCGGGCATCCCGGTCGGGGTGTCCACCGGGCTGTGGATCACCGGCGGCGACCCGGCCGCGCGGCAGGCCGGGGTGGCGGGCTGGGCCGGCCTGGCCGCCGCGGAGCGGCCCGACTTCGCCTCGGTCAACGTGTCCGAGGCCGGCTGGGCCGAGGTGGCGCACACCCTGGCCGCCACTGGAATCGGGATCGAGGCCGGGGTCTGGTCCGTGCGCGATGTGCGTGAGCTGGCAGGCACCCCCGATCTGCCGCAGCTCCTCCGGGTGCTGGTGGAAGTGCCCGCGTCGCCGCCGGTCAACGCCGTCTCCGCCGGCCAGGAGATCCTGCGCGCGGTGCGGGAGACCACACGGGGCGACGACGTGCTGCTGCACGGCGCGGAGGACGGCTGCTGGCCGCTGGTCGAGCTGGCCGGGAAGCTCGGCCTGGCCACCCGCGTCGGCCTGGAGGACACCCTGACCGGCCCGGCCGGCGAGCCGGTCACCGGCAACGCCGACCTGGTCCGCCTGGCCCTGGCCATCGTCCAGCCGGCCGGTCAGCCGCCCGGCCGGACGTAGCCCACGGTGAGCAGCACGTTGGCATAAAGCCGGTCATCCCCGGTCGCCACGCACACGGCCAGATCCGGTTCCCGGCACGCCGCATAAAACTCCAGCCGCCCCATCTCTTCCAGCTCCAGGCCCGGCCCGAGCAGCTCGCGGTACCGGGCCCACACCTCCGGCGTGCTCCCGTCATCCGGCCGCATCACCGTCACCGCCTCGACCGGCACCGCCGCCAGCACCGGCTCCAGCACCTGATCGACAGTGACCAGGCCAGGCCGCAGGTTGAGATGAATGAGCGTGGCCCGCGGCCCGACATTGGTGGAATGCGAGTAGTTGGCATCAGCCAGCAGCACCCGGGCCCCATGACCCGCCGCCCCGAGCGCAGCCAGCAACGGCGGATGAATCAGCGGAAATCGCAGCATGCCGGCCAGTGTCCCGCAATCGTGTGGGGGCGCCGTCACACGTGGCGCAACCCGGCGGCTGTCGACGGCCGTTCAGCACATCCGCTCGTACGGCCCGAGACGCCTCCGTAGCTTGGTTCGCCCGGCACGCTTACGCCTTCGGGTCGCTCCACGCGCGCCGGCTTGGGCAAGGGCGGAGTGCGTGGGACTGGCCGAAGGCGTAAGCGTTCCAGCTGGGACCGGAGTACGGAGGCGTCTCGGGCCGTACGGAGGGAACCGCTGAGCGGCGGTCGACAGCCGCCGGACAGTTCCGCGTGCGCCGCCCCCACCAGGTTGCGCCACATGTGACCGCGCCCCGCCGGGTTGCCCTAGGTGTGAGGGCGCCCGCTGCAGTTGGGGCAGAGGCCGAAGAGCTCGACGGTGTGGTCGACGGCGGTGAAGCCGGCTGCGGCGGCTACCTGTTCGGCCCAGCGTTCCACGGCGCGGCCTTCGACTTCGACGCTGGTGCCGCAGGACCGGCAGATCAGGTGGTGGTGATGCGCGTCGGTCTCGCAGCGGCGGTAGAGGGTCTCGCCGCTGGCGTCCCGGATCGTGTCCACCCGGCCGTCCTCGCTGAGGACCTGGAGGTGCCGGTACACCGTGGTCAGCCCGATGTGCTCGCCGCGCTGCCGCAGCTCGGCATGGATCTGCTGCGCGCTGCAGAACCCGGGCAGCCCGCTGAGCACGGCGGACAGCGCCTCGGCCTGCCGGGTACCGCGGACCCGGGTGCCGCCTTGCGTGCGCTTAGCGGGGACCGTCATCACACCCGCACACTACCCGCCCGGGGGGGCGACCCCCCGGAACCCCCCGATCGCCGCTCCGCGCCGAGGCCGGCGGAGCCGGCCGTGCGGGCTGGGGTCCCGATCGCCGCTTCGCGCCGAGCGGCGGCAAGCCGCCGCGGCCCGCGCCAGAAGCGCGCCCAGCCCCGGCCGGCGGCGTAGCACACCGCGCCCAGCGTGCCGACGAAGAAGCCGACCGGCCAGTTGGTCTGGTACGCGGCGGCGATCGACAGCCACACCACGATGAGGGCGATGAGCACGGACAGGAGCATGGCCGGGAGGGGGCGGCTGGTCACCGACCGGGCCGCGGCCGGGGGGCCGATCATCAGGCTGAAGATCAGCAGCGCTCCAGTTACCGGCAGCGTCATGCTGGTGGCCAGGGCCAGCACGATCAGGAACACCAGTTCCATCCGGCTGGCCCGGACCCCGCGGGCCTCGGCCAGCTCGGGCATGAGCGAGGACAGCAGCAGCGGGCGGAACAGGAGCAGGGTGGCCACGACGCACAGGCCGCCCAGGATCGCGACCGGGGCAATCTCGGTCGCGCTGACCCCGAGCACCTCGCCGAACAGCAGCGCGTAGATCTCGGGGGCGTACTCGCTGCTGAAGCTGAGGAACAGCGCCCCCAGCCCGAGCATGACCACCAGGATCAGCGCGGTCGCGACGTCGCGGCGGCCGCGCCGCCCCAGCCAGCTGATGCCGAGCGCGCCGGCCAGCGAGGCCACGGCCAGCCCGATCAGCGTGTTGACACCGATCAGGCTGGCCGCGGCCGCCCCGGTGAACGCGCCCTGCGGGATCGCGTCGGCGGCGAAGGCCGCGCCGCGCAGCACCACGAAGAAGCCGATCACCCCGGCGACGACGGCGACGATGCTGGCCACTTCCCAGGTGCTGGCCATGAACCCGGAGAACATCAGTCCGGCACCCGCCTGACCGGCCGGGGGCTGAGCAGATAGAACACCAGGATCAGCGTGACCACGAAGAAGCTGACCGGCCAGCCGTGCCGGGCCGACCCCCAGTAGAAGCTGTCGTAGGCCAGCAGCACGCCGAGCCAGGTGGCGGCCAGCCCGATCAGCGCGGCCCAGGCCATGGCCAGCCCGGGTCGGCTGGTCAGCCGCAGCCCGGTCGCGGCGGGCCCGATGAGCAGCGCGGTGCTCAGGATCGCGCCGATGGTGAGCGCCGACAGCGACACCGTGAGCGCGATGGCGATCAGGCACAGCACGCCGACCAGCCGGACGCTGGTGCCGCGCGCCGCGGCCAGCTCGGCCGCGGCCGAGCTGAGCAGCAGCGGCCGGTACAGCACCAGCACGATGCCCAGCGCGGGCAGGCTGAACAGCACGATCACCGGGATGAGCGAGCTCGAGATGGTGAACAGCGAGCCGAACAGGATGGTGATCGTGGCGCCGGTGGTGCTGGTGTGCGTGGTGGCGAAGTACAGGAACAGCGCGCCCAGCCCCAGCCCGGCGCCGCGGACGATCCCGGTGGCCAGGTCCCGGCCGCGCGGACGCTGCACCCCGATCATGTCCATCACCCCGGCGGCCAGCACGCCCACGCCCGCGAAACCCCACAGCGGGCTGACCCCGGCCAGGAACGACGCCGAGCCGCCGGCCACGCTGATGTCGCCCAGCGCGTGGCCGGCGTAGGACTGGCCGCGCAGCACCGCGAACGACCCGACGATGCCGGACACCACGGCCACGATGCCGCCCGCGAGCAGCGCCGACCGCACCGGCGCGTTGGCGAAGAAGCCGGGCTCGACGATCAGGTGCAGCAGGTGGGTCACGGCCAGGTGCTCTCGGCCAGGTGCGGGTCCGGGTGCGGCTCGTCCTCGCACGGCCCGGCGGGCCCGTCCGTGGACGGGGCCGGCACCCGGGTCCCGCCACCGCGCCCGGCCACCACCAGGATCCGGTCGTGCACCCGGATGACGTCCACGTGCTGGCCGTACAGGTCGCTGAGCACGTCGGTGCGGACCACCTCGTCGGTGGTCCCGGTCGCGGCCCGGCCCCCGGCCAGATAGACGATCCGGTCCATGAACGGCAGCAGCGGGTTCATGTCGTGCGCCGAGATCAGCACGGCGACGCCCTGTTCACTGGTCACCTTCCCGAGCAGGCTGACCACGTCCTGCTCGCTGGCGATGTCCAGGTTGGCCAGCGGCTCGTCGAGCAGCAGCAGCCGGGGCCTGCTGATCAGCGCGTGGGCGATCAGCACCCGCTGCTGCTCGCCGCCGGACAGGTTGCCGACCCGGGCGTCGGCGAACCGCTCCGCGCCGACCGCGGCCAGCATCTCGTCCACCAGCCGGCGCCGCCGGGCCGAGGGCAGCGGCAGGCCGAGCCGCTGCCCGTCCAGGCCCAGCCCGACCAGATCGCGGGCGCGCATCGGCATGTCCGGGTCGAGTGCGATCTTCTGCGGCACGTAGCCGACCAGCCCGGCCCGCCGGGCCCGGGTCTGGCCCGCCACCCGCACCGTGCCGCTGGTCGGCGGCTGCAGCCCGAGGATCACCTTGAGCAGCGTGGTCTTGCCCGCCCCGTTGGCGCCGATCAGGCCGGTGAACTCGCCCTCGCGCATGGAGAAGCTGACGTCGCGCAGGATCTGCCGGCCGCCCAGCCGGACGTTGAGGTCCGCAACCCTGAGCACCTCAGCCAGGTCGGCCGCGGCCGGCTGGCCGGTCATGACCCGAGCTTCTGGGTGGACACGTGGCCGGCGACCGCCCGCTGCAGCGCGTGCACCTCGGCCAGCATCCAGGACTGGTAGGTGTAGCCGGTCGGCATGGTCTCGTACACGCCGACCACCGGGATCCCGTGCTTGTGCGCGGTGGCCAGGAACGAAGCGGTCAATGCGTCGGTCACCTGCTGGTTGTACAGGAACACCTTGACCTTGTGCTGGGCGAACAGGCTGTTTTCCAGCGCTACGTACTGCGGGGAGAGGTCTACCCCGTTCATCACGTCGGCCTGGAAGCCGAACGGGGTCAGGATCCGGGCCCCGGCGGCCTGCAGCATGTAGTCGCCGACCGGTTCCGTCACCGCCACCGGCGTGCCCGGGTAAGCCGCCTTGAACGTGGCCAGCGCCTGGTACCAGGGCTGCAGGGACTTATCGAACGCGGCCGCCCGGGCCCGGAAGTACGCCGCGTGTGACGGCTGGATGCTGGCCAGGTCGCTGGCCACCGCCTTGGCCACCGCGGGCATCGTGGCCGGCTTGTACCACAGGTGCGGGTTGGGCGTGCTGTCCGGCAGGCCGAGCAGGCTCTGCACGTCGATCACCTTGCGGTGCGGGTTCGGCGCGGCGGACTCGATCTTGTTCATATAGCTGTCGTAGCCGATGCCGTTCTGCACCACCAGACTGGCCTGGCTGACCAGCTGGGCCACGCTGGCGCTGGCCTCGAACGCGTGCGGGTCGGTGTTTGGGTTGCTCTCGATCGCGGTCACGTGCACGTACTTGCCGCCGACCTGGCTGATCACGTTGGCGTACTCGTTCTCCGCCCCGACGGCCACGATCGCGGCGCTGGAATCGGCCGCGGCCGTCGAGCCTGGGCCCGGCGAACAGCCCGCCGCCAGCACCGCGGCGGCCAGGCCGGCGCCGGCCAGCGCCGCGGTGGTGCGGCGGCGGGACGCGCTGGCAACAGGCATGCGTACAGACATGGGTGGCTTCGTCTCCAGGATCGGGTCGCGCCGGGAGGGGCTCGGCGCCAGGCTTGTTGAAAACGATAACCGTTATGACTTCCGTTCGCAACACGGCCCGGCGGCTTGACGCGGCCCGCTCCGGCCCGCAAGCTAACGGTCTGGAAATGAAAACCGTTTTCACTTGGGAGGACTTCAGCATGTCGCTCAATGTGTCGCCGGAGCTGCTGGACCAGGCTCGCGGCGGGGAGGTCAGCGACGACGCGTTCGTCGAAACCGTCCGTACCTCGCTGCCGTATGCGTACCAGCTCATCGCCGGTCTCGCCGCCGCCCTGACTCAGTGCGGCGGCCCGTTCGCCGACAACCAGGTGCCGCCGCCAGGCGAGGCCGAGCGGGGCCAGTTGCTGCGCGCCCTGGCCAGCGACTCGATCCGGGGCAGCCTGGAACGCCACTTCGGCGTCCGGCTCGCGTTCCAGAACTGCCACCGGGTGGCCGCGTTCCACGCCGGGGACTCCGGCCCGGCCTACCAGCAGTTCATCTCGGCCCGGTCCCAGGTGCTGAACCAGTCGCCTGCCCTGCGCAACTGCTAGGCCACCCGCCATCTAGACCCCTGCGGTGGGGGCCCCCCGGGTGCGGCGGGGCCACCCCCAC
>Ga0335078_10018892_pt1 | contig 10253 bp, 8 predicted proteins | sample Lox_Sample_32_FD_206711 | JGI IMG/M metagenome (GOLD analysis project Ga0335078, IMG submission 206711) | Soil microbial communities from Loxahatchee National Wildlife Refuge, Florida, United States - Lox_Sample_3.2 | ecosystem: Environmental > Terrestrial > Soil > Wetlands | place: USA: Florida...
AGGCCGCCGGCCTTCCGGTCGCCTCCCCCGCCTAGCCGGTCCCCGCCGTGGCACCTGCTTAGCGACCCCGTCGTCACCTCGCGTCGTCACCTCGCGTCGTCACCTCGCGTCCTCACCTCGCCAGCGGCCAGGTCGCGTTACGCGGCGGGATCGAAGGCCGCGATGGAGAGCCGCGGGCGCTTGCGGCCCATTTCCAGTGACGATCTCAGTTCCTCGCAGACGGCATCCCAGTCGTGCTCGACGCGAGCGGGCGCGATGTTGTGCGGGAAGATGCCGTGCTTGAGCAGCCGGCTGCGCTTGGCGTCGGTCCTGAGCCAGTCGGAGCGGTAGAAGTGGTACTCCTGGGAGTCGATCTCCACCGAGACGCCCTCGTCCGCCCACCAGGCGTCGACCTCGCCGATATCGGTGCCATCGGCCGCCCGCAGGAACACGTTGTACCGCGGGGCCGGGAGGTTCGACTTCATGACGCGCTCACGGAAACGGTCCTCGGCAACGGACCGCGTCCCGGCCCGGACGGACCTGAGGGCCGCGCGCAACCGGACGCTCCCCTGGGTCGGGCCCTTCTCCAGTTCGAGGCCGATCTCGGCGATGGAACACGCCCGCTTCTGCACCGCCTCGGCCACCACCGTCTTCACGTCATCGAGCGACGTGAGCACCCGCGCGGAATCGGCGACGGCACGGGCCGCGTGACAGAACCGGATCACCCCAGTCCGGTAGACGCGCGGCGCCCTCCTGGTGCGGTGCAGTCGCACAAAGCCGACGCTACTGCGCTTGATCGCGTGCGGCACCAAGACGTCGATAATGTCCGGCCCTGGCGACCGGAGCCTGTGCAGGCGGAGAGCGGCAGGTCCTGTGATCACGGCCCGCGGCCCGGCGTAGAGCACCGCAGCCGCCAGCCGTTGCTCGCTCGTCGGTTTCCCGGTGACCGTGAGATAGACGCCCGGTAGCAATTGTTGCCACCGTCCGCTTGGCCTGCACCAAACGCTCACCGTGCTGGGGGGAATTCCGCAACCGAGTGCCTGCTGGCGACTGATCACCTGGTCTTGCGCGGCCAAGGTACGCGCTAGCAAGTCATGATCGAATACGGCACGCTTCGGCATAATTACAGAATGTCATTATTCTGACACGATAGGTAGCTATGACGAGAAGGCTTCTGACGCGAATCAGTCCAACGGGCCTATTCGAGCTCGAGATGCCCGTTTCTGCTGTGTCGTGGCCGAAGCCTGATGACTCTGGGCCCCGTGGGGCCAGCGCCGTTATGGCTCCGGGGAACCCCGAGCTAATTCGGTTTTACCTCGGGGGAACCCTGAGCCAATAGAGCTGTATCGGGGGAACCCTGAGCTAAAACGCACCTCGTCGCGTTCCCGACAGGCATGCACTTGCGAGAGGAACGCGAGGCAGCCGGAACTGTGGTGGCGGCTGAGGTACCGCGCGGCGGACGGCCACGCCGCGCTGAGACGCGGCGCACGCGGGGAGGGGAGCGCAGGGAGGGGAGCGCAGGGAGGGGAGCGGGCAAGCGCGCCGGGTTCGGCGACGGGGCGGCCTATTGTCGAGGGGTGGATACGGCACCCGGTGAGTACTGGAATCACAACGTTCACTATCAGCGGGTGATCCTGGAGGCGGTGCCGCAGCGTTGCGGTGCGGCGGTCGATATCGGGTGCGGGGACGGGCTGCTCGCCTGCAGGCTGGCCGCGCGGTGCGCCGTGGTAACCGGGATCGACCGGGACGAGAAGATGATCGCGGCCGCCAGGGAACGCGCCCGCTCGGTCCCTGCGGTCAGCGTCAAGCCGGTCGGTGAACGCCTTTACGTACCAGGAGCCGCCGAGCGGGTCGGCGACGTTGCCGACGCCGGTCTCCTCCGCCAGCACCTGCTGGGTTGCGCTGCCACCGGGCGCGGCCGCTCTCGTCGGTCATCGTTTGCCACCATCGCTGATCAGTCTCCCGCGAAATGTGGCTCACAGTAATGTGTCATTTACAATGAGTTTAATTAATGGGACGTCCTATAAATATGGCGGGACGCCCTACTGACTGCATCCGACGGGCTACCCCCAAAATCCCCAACCCGACGGGCCGCTGCGTCGTCTTAAGAGGCGGTCCCGGGGAAGCAGGCCTCCCGCCGCCGCGCGAAAGTGTGGTAATCCGTTGACGTACGCCATTAATGCCCTCGCGGCACCGCCGTTTGCTGAGAGTATGTCGTTCGACGCGGGCGGTGCCGTGCTGACCAACGCTGGGTCGGCAGTATCCCTGGGGGCACCGCGCGCTGGGCGTCGGGGAGGGGGACCGGTGGGCACGGACGCGGGCGCGGAAACCGGGCCCTACGGCGTCGTCACCGACACCTCGGGCACCGCCGAGCGGCGGATGGTGGCAGAGCAGCTGTTCACCGTGCACTACCCCAAGCTGGCCGGGTGGGTCAGGCGGCTCGTGGACGACGACGAGACCGCGCACGAGATCGCCTCGGAGGCATTCGTCCGGCTGTTGTCGAAGTGGACAAGTCCCGACAAGCTCGAAAGCCCGCAGGGCTACCTCTACATGATCGCCACCAACCTGGTCCGCGACCACTGGCGCAAGATGGAGCGGGAACGCCGCGCCATCAGCAAGGCGGCCGCGGGCGCCGACTCCGAGCCGTGGGCGGACCCGGCGCAGGACGTGGACATCCGCGACCTGCTCGCCGCGCTCCCCGCCCGGTTGCGCGAGCCGTTCCTGCTGCACTACTACGCGGGCTTCGGCGTCAAGGAGATCGCGGTGCAGCTCAAGAGGCCCGAGGGGACCATCAAGGCCGACCTGTATCACGCCAGGGCAAGACTCAAGGACGCGCTCGCCGAGCAGGAGGCCAAGCAGGCGGCCCGGCCGACGCCGGCCCAGCGCGGGGCGGGCGGCGCGGACGGGACGGGCGGCGCGGACGGGGCGGGCGGGCCGGGTAAGAAGGGCGCCGCAGGCGCAGATGACCGCGGCAAGCGCCGCGGCTTGGGGAGGACCAATGCCGGCTGAGAACGAGCATGACCCGCTCGATCGCTGGCTGAACCAGCAGGTGCGGCCGCTGCCGCCGCCGCCGGGCACCTTCGAGCTGATCACCAGGCGGGCGCGCCGCCGCAAGCTGCGCAGGGCCGCCGTCTCCGTCGCGTCGGCCGCGGCGGTCGCCGCGGCCGTGGCGGTCGCCGTTCCTGTGAGCCTCTCGCTGCACCTGACGCCCACGTCGACGAGCGCCAGCCTGGCGGCGGGCAACTCGTCCGGGGCACGCGGCGGGTCGCCCACGACCTCCGGCACCGGCACCAGGATCGCGACGCCTGGCGCGTCGGGCGGCACCGCGTCCGCGGCCGGGAGCAGCACCCCGGGCGTGACCACTCCCGGGTACCTGCCGCCCAACTTCCAGCCCTACTCGGTGACCTGGGACTCGCTGACCACCGGCTGGATCATGGGGCCCGCAGGGACGCCAGGCCACTGCGGGGCACACCAGGACTCCGCCATCTGCACGTCGGTCGCGCGCACCACTGACGGCGGGGCCACCTGGCACGGCCTGCCCGCCCCGCCCGTCGGCGGGCCAGAAGGGCCGACGGGCGTCACCGGGCTGCGCTTCCTCAACGGGTCATACGGCTGGGCGTTCGGCCCGGAGCTGTGGGCGACAGACGACGGCGGTGAGCACTGGCGCCAGGTGAACACCGGCAACGCCTCGGTCACCGACCTGGAAACGGTCAACGGGCGGGCCTACGCGCTGTTCGGCCAGTGCAGCGCGGTCAGCGGGGACAAGATCGCCGAGTGCTCCTCTTACACGCTGAAGACCGCCACCGCGGGCAGCGACACCTGGACGCCCGTCGCCGGCGTGCCCGCCGGCCTCACCACAGGAAGCACCACGGGGAGCACCACGGGAAGCACCACGGGGAGCACCACGGGAAGCACCACGGGGAGCACCACGGGGAGCACCACGGCGGGCAGCGCGGTGATCGAGCTGACAGGCGCGGCCGGCTCCGTCCCCGCGACCGGCTACCTCGTCGCACCGGACGGCACGCTCTACGCCGGCCCGCTCGACGGCGGCGCCTGGCACCGGGTGGCGGCGCTGCCTTGCTCCCCCGGAGCGGCGGCGGACAGCGGGCTGCCCAAGCAGCTGATGCTGGCGCCCGACGGCATCGTCCCTGGCGGCGGCGCGCGGCTGGCTGTCGTGTGCGCGGTACCAAGCCCGGGCAGCACCGTGGTCTACCTGTCGGACGACGGCGGCGCGAGCTGGGCCGAGCAGGTGGGCGTCGGGTCGGCGGGGACAGCGCTCATCGGCGTGCCACAGTCGCTGACCGCCCTGACCGACGGCACCCTCATCCTGGCCACCGAGGGCAGCGCCTCCGCACCTGGCGGCATCTACCTGCTGCAGCCCGGGGCGTCGAAGTGGCAGCCGGCCACGCTGTCTGACCCGTCGGCAACGGTGCCCGGATTCACGTACGTGGGCATGACCGGGCCGCTGCAAGGCGTCGCGCTGAGCGGCAACCCGGGCCTGCACGAGATCTGGATGACCACCGACGGCGGCAAGACCTGGCAGGCCATGCCGATCCAGGACTAGCCGCCCGGCGAGGTGCCGGCGAGGTGCCGGCGAGGTGCCGGCGAGGTGCCGGCGAGGTGCCGGGTGCACCAGGCACCTTAATTCCTTGAAGATCACCGCGGAGTCGAGCAGTTCCCCGGCGGCCTCCATGGGGTCGCACCGGCCCTCGGCCACCCGTGCCGCGAGCTCGTCGGAGACCGCGATGTGCCTGGCCAGGGTGCCGAGCACCAGGGCGGTCAGCTCGTCGCGCGCCCGCGCCAGCCGCCGCCGCGCCCGCTCGCCGCTCGACTCCAGCCAGGCGTCATGCTGGTCAAGCCGCCCGATGAGCTCGTCCACCCCGTCTCCGGTGGTGCCGACCGTCGGCACGATCGGCGGCTTCCAGTCGCTCGTCGCAAGGGATACCATGTGCCGCAGGTCGCGCAGGGTGGCCTGGGTGTCCGGGCGGTCCGCCTTGTTCACCACGAGCACGTCGGCGACCTCGAGCAGGCCAGCCTTGGCCGCCTGGATGGAGTCGCCCATGCCAGGCACGACGAGCACGACGGTGCTGTCGGCCGCAGAGGCGATCTCCACCTCGGCCTGGCCGACCCCGATAGTCTCCACCAGGATCACCTGGTAGCCGGCCGCGCTGAGCACCCGGATCGCCTGCGGCGTCGCGGCGGCGAGCCCGCCGAGCTGCCCCCTGCTGCCCATCGACCTGATAAACACCCCGTCGTCGGTGGCGTGCTCCTGCATCCGGATCCGGTCGCCGAGCAGCGCGCCGCCGGTGAACGGCGAGGACGGGTCGACGGCGAGCACCGCGACCCGGCTGCCGCGCGCGCGGAACGCGCGCACAAGCGCGCTCGTTACGGTGGACTTCCCCGCGCCCGGCGCGCCGGTCAGGCCGATCACGCGGGTGCGGGCCTGCTGTGGCTTCAGGTCCCGCAGCACCGAACGGGCGCGCGGGTCCCCGTTCTCCACCCACGAGATCACCCGGGCGAGTGCGCGCTTGTCGCCCGCCTGGACCGAGGCGGCGATATCGCCCGCGCTCAGGATGCCAGCGTTCAGCGGTCGCTCGCTCAGGCCCGCAGCAGCAGCGCCGAGCCCTGGCCGCCGCCGCCGCACAGCGCGGCCGCGCCAAGCCCGCCGCCGCGCCGGCGCAGCTCGTACATGAGCGTGAGCGCGATCCGGGTCCCCGAAGCGCCGAGCGGGTGGCCGACCGCGATCGCGCCGCCGTTCACGTTCACGATGTCGGGGCTGACGCCGAGGTCGCGCATGGAGGCCACGCCGACCGCGGCGAACGCCTCGTTGATCTCGATGAGGTCCAGGTCGCCGACGGCGAGGCCGGCCTTGCCTAGCGCCTTCCTTATCGCGTTCGACGGCTGGTAGTGCAGGCTGTTGTCCGGCCCGGCGACCGTGCCGAACACGCCGACCTCGGCGAGGACCGCGGCGCCGAGCTCGGCGGCCTTCGCGCGGCTTGTCACGATGACCGCGGCGGCGCCGTCGGAGATCTGCGAGGACGAGCCGGCGGTGATCGTGCCGCCGGAGCCGAACGCAGCCGGGAGCTTCGCGAGTCCCTCGGCGGTCGTGTCGCCGCGGATGCCCTCGTCGGCGGCGAAGACGATCGTGTCCTTGCGCGACCTGACCTCAACGGGCACGATCTCCTCGGCGAGCAGGCCGTCCTTCGTGGCCCTGGCGGCGCGCTGCTGCGAGCGGCTGGCAAATTCGTCCTGGTCGGCTCGGCTGACTCCGGTCTTCGCGTTGTACTTCTCGGTGGACTCGCCCATCGACAGGCCGTCGAAGACGTCCTGCAGGCCGTCCACCGCCATCGAGTCGAGCATCTCGACCGCACCGTACTTGTAGCCCTTGCGCGAGTTCTTGAGCAGGTGCGGCGCGTTGGTCATCGACTCCATGCCGCCGGCCACGATGACGTCGAACTCGCCGAGCCTGATCAGGTCCGCCGCCTGGGCGATAGCGTCGAGCCCGGACAGGCACACCTTGTTGACCACCGTGGCGGGGACCGACATCGGGATGCCCGCCTTGACCGCCGCCTGCCTGGCGGTGATCTGCCCGGTGCCCGCCTGCAGCACGTGGCCCATGATCACGTACTCAACCGCGTCCGGGGCGACGCCGGCCTTGCCGAGAGCGCCCTTGATCGCGAACCCGCCCAGGTCGGCCGCGCTGAATCCGGCGAGGCTGCCGAGCAGCCGTCCGATGCCCGTCCGCGCTCCGCCGATGATTACTGGGTCACGGTCGCCCATGCCGGCCTCCCTGCCTGTCTGCAACGCAATACTCCTTGCCACGATACCTATGTCTCCCGGGGGGGACGACACGAAAACGGTGGGGGCTCCCATGCGCCCGAGGACAAGCTGGCAGCATAGGGAGATGCTGCTGCACATTGATCATGTCGGGATCGCCTGCCGCTCGCTTGACGCGGCCATTGAGCGGTACGTGAGCGTGTTCGGGCTCGCAGTGGTGAGCCAGGAGGTCAACGCCGAGCAGGGCGTCCGGGAGGCGATGCTCGCCACCTCGTCCGGGTCGTCCTACGTCCAGTTGCTCGAGCCGCTCGGCGACGACACCCCGGTCGGCAAGTTCCTCGCGCGGCGCGGTGAGGGCATGCATCATATGGGATACGCCGTGGCGGACGTCACCGCGGCACTCGCGGAGATCGCCGGGACAGGTGTGCGGCTGATCGACTCGCGGCCCAGGCACGGGTCGATGGGCGCCTCGATCGCGTTCCTGCACCCCGGCGATCTCGGCGGGGTGCTGACCGAGCTTGTGCAGCCGACCAGGTAAGACGGCCAGCCGACCCGGCCCACAGGGCCGAATGCGATCGTTTGCAGCGCCGTAGCGCCCGTGAGGTGCATGAAACGTGACCTTCCGGACGGACATACAGGGTCATATGAGGGCCATGTGACCCCTAGAATCCTCTGGTAGGTGACATCGAAGCCACCCGCCGGGAAGAACATCGAAGCACCCGCAGAGCTGGCGGAGGCGGAGTAGATTGCCTCTCATTGGCGAGACCATCTCCCGCGCCGGTTCCGCCTGCCGACCCCCGTCTAGCTTGGATTAGGCCCATATGCAATCGGATATTGACGCTCAGCTGACCAGCTTCTTCGAAGAGACCCCACCGCGCGACTTCGCCAAGGTGATGCGCGGCTACGACCCGCACCAGGTCGACGAGCACATCCGCCAGCTCGCCAACGAGGTGCGCCGCCACCAGGAAGACGCGGTCGGCGCGCGCCGTGACCTGCAGGACGCGCAGCGGCAGATCCAGGAGCAGGAGCGGCCGACCTATTCCGGGCTTGGCGCGCGCATCGAGCAGCTGCTCCGGCTGGCCGAGGAGCAGGCCACCGAGCTGGTGCAGGCCGCGCGGTCCGAGGCCAACGAGATCAAGGCGGCCGCCAAGGTTGACGGTGCCGAGTTGCGGGCCGCGGCGGAGAACGAGGCCGCCGAGCTGCGCGCCAACGCCAAGCGCGAGTCCGACGACGTACGCGGCGCGGCGGAGCGCGAGGCCGACTCGATTCGCAGCACCGCGCGCCGTGAGGCGGACGAGCTGACCTCCACCACCGAGCGCGAGGTCGCCAAGCTGCGCGCCACCGCGGACCACGAGGTCGCCGAGAAGCGCGCCTCCACCGAGCGGGACATCGCCAAGCTGCGCACCACCACCGAGCGCGAAGTGGCGCAGAGCAAGGCGCTCGCCAAGCGGGAGCGCGACGAGATCCTCACCACCTCCAAGCGCCAGGCGGACGAGATGCGGTCCCAGGCGCAGCGCATACTCGACGAGAGCGAGGCGCAGCGGACGCAGGCCGAGGCGGAGTTCGAGATCCAGCTCGCCGCCCGCCGCGAGGAGGCAGAGCGCCAGGAGGCAGAGCGGCTCTCCGCCGCCCAGGCCGCCACGCAGAAGCTGGTCTCCGAGGCTGAGCAGCGCGCGTCCACCGCCGAGCAGCGGGCCGCCAAGGCGTCCGCGCAGGCGGACCAGACCCGCCGCGACGCCGACCAGCACGCGCGCCAGCTCGTGTCGAACGCGAAGAAGAACGCCGACCAGATCGTCGCGCAGGCCAAGGCGCAGGCCGAGCAGAGCCTCAGCGAGGCAAAGACCGAGGCCGAGCGCCGCCGGGTCACCGCCCAGCGCGAGGTCGAGGAGCTCACCCGCCAGAAGGACAACATCACCACGCATCTCGCCCAGGTACGGCAGCTGCTCGGCGGCCAGCTCGGCATCCAGCTGCCGCCGATGGAGCCGGCCGTGGCGGCGGCCCCGGTCAAGCCGGCCGTGGAGAGCGCGCCTGCCGCGCCCGCCCCGGTTTCCCGACCCAACGGCAACGGCGCGGCCACGCGCCCGGCCGCGGCGAACGGCGAGGCAAAGCCCAGCGACGAGGACTGGTGGACCGAGTAGTTCACGGCAACCCCAGACGGGGCTCGTTAACTAAGCGGAGGTCCCCGGCCGGTTCGGCCGGGGACCTCCGCTTGCCTCCGGTGGGCGGTGGTTATGACAACGGGCCGCCGATAGCCGGATCGCTGCCACAACCATCCGGCCCGCACGCCGTTGCCGTCTCGCTATTTGGAGTTAGCCGCCCCAGGTGGTGGGCAGGGTTCGGCCGTCGGGCAACGCGGCGGGGTTGACCGCCGCCACGATCTCGGCGAGCACGATGCGGACGTAGTTCTCCCCCACCCACAGGTGCTTCGCGCCGTCAACGCCGATGACCTCCACCGTGGGCACCCGGGCGAAGCGCTGGCGCGCCTCGTCGGGGCGCAGGTAGTCGTCGAACTCGGGCACAAGCACGGTGAGCGGCCTGCCGTCCGCCGCCCACCGGTCCAGGTCCTGGTCCCCGGCGCGGCGCAGCGGCGGGGAGAGCAGGATGCCGCCCTTGGCGCCGGGCAGTAGCCCCCAGCGCAGCGTCAGCTCCGTGCCGAAGGACCAGCCGAGCAGCCAGATCTCCGGCAGCCCCGCCGCCACGGCGTACCGGACGGCCGCCTCCACGTCGAGGCGCTCGGCCTCACCGCCGTCGAACTCGCCCTCGCTCTTGCCCTGCTCAGACGCGGTGCCCCTGGTGTTGAACCGCAGCACAGCGAGGTCCGCAAGCGCGGGCAGCCGGCTCGCCGCCTTGCGGTACACGTGACTGTCCATCATGCCGCCGTGGGTCGGCAGCGGGTGCAGGCAGACGAGCGTCGCGACCGGGTCGCGGTCCGCGGGCAGCGCCAGCTCGCCGATCAGCCGCAGCCCGTCCTCCGTTGTCAGCGTGATCGGGGCCCGCCGGGCGGGCAGGACCGTCGCAGCCCTGATTTCGGTCACTCGATTCCCTTCAGGTCATCCCGGGCGGCGGTGCATGCGCCGCTGCCAGCACACGGTGTGCCAGTGCCGCCGCGATGCCGCACCGGAGTGCGTCGGCCACACCACCACGTGCGCGAGGCCCGGGTACAGTTCCTGGTCGCAGCCGGGGCAGCGGTATGACTTGGTCGCCGCGGCTCCGGGAACCTGGCGCACCACCCAGTCGCCGTCCGGCCAGTCCTCGATCCGTTCGGGGCCAAGGGGGGCGGCCGGCGCGGCGGGCCTGAGTTTCCTGGTCTTGCGCGGGCTCACGGCGATCAAGCCTATCCGGGCGAGCTGCCTGGTTATGCGGGCTAGCTTCAGCCCCCGCAGGCAATAGAGTGCGTAGGTGCGACTCGTCATCGCGCGGTGCAGCGTCGACTACGACGGCAGGCTCACCGCCCATCTCCCGTCCGCCCTCCGGCTGCTCATCGTGAAGGCCGACGG
>Ga0335078_10018893_pt1 | contig 10253 bp, 10 predicted proteins | sample Lox_Sample_32_FD_206711 | JGI IMG/M metagenome (GOLD analysis project Ga0335078, IMG submission 206711) | Soil microbial communities from Loxahatchee National Wildlife Refuge, Florida, United States - Lox_Sample_3.2 | ecosystem: Environmental > Terrestrial > Soil > Wetlands | place: USA...
GGCCGTCAACCCCAACGATCCGAGTAACCTCGCGTACGAGCAGAAGCTCTGCTGGAGCAGTCGGAGCCTGATCAACTGGGGCACTCAGACCAGCCCCTGCCCCACGGGCACAAACTACCTCTTGGGGACTGATGACTTCGGCAGAGACCTTTTCAAGATGATTCTGTTAGCCATCCCGCTCGACCTCTCGATTGCCCTTGAAATCGTGCTGATCGCCACCGCCTTCGGGGTCGTCGTCGGGGCCGTCGCGGCGTATTCGGGTGGGAAGATAGACGAGATCCTACTCAGAATCACGGACATCTTCTTCGCGTTCCCCGGGCTCATCCTCGCGCTGGTGCTCGCAGCCGTTCTGGGGAGAAACATAACGACGCTCACCATCGCCGTCCTCATAGTCTGGTGGCCAACCTACGTCAGACTGATCAGAGGACAGATACTCGCCGAGAAGTCAAAGAACTATGTGGAAGCCTTGAGATCACTGGGACTCAGCCCCAGCAGAATACTCTTCCTCCACATCATCCCTAACAGCATATACCCGGTGCTCGTCCAATGCACCCTGGACATCGGAGGGGTCATCCTCACCTTCTCAGCCCTGATGTTTCTCGGATTCAGCCCGTCGGCGGTGCTCCCAGAACTTGGCAACTTGGCTTCGTCCGGTGTGACCTACTTCTTCCAGGCGCCCTGGCTGATCTTTTTCCCAGGGGCGACTATAGTCGTCATATCGTTGGCGTTCAACCTAATCGGTGACGGAATAAGGGATGTCCTCGACCCGCGTCTGAGGCGCTAAACACAATGGAAAAAGAAGGCACCCAGCAGACACTCCTCGAAATCCAGGATCTCCGTGTCAATTTCACCACCTACGCAGGGAAGGTTCAGGTACTCAATGGCGTAGACCTCAAGCTGCGCGAAGGGGAAATATTCGGGCTAGTGGGGGAAAGCGGATGCGGCAAGTCAGTGACCGCACTTACAATCGCCGGCCTCCTTCCTGAGAACTCCCAGATTGTCTCGGGGGAGATAATGTTCGCCGGGGACGACCTTCTGAAGAAGTCGAGCAACCAGATGAGGGAGATCAGGGCCATGAGGGTAGCGATGATCTTCCAGGACCCGATGACTTTTCTGAACCCAGTCCTCAGCATCGGTACCCAGCTCACCGAATCCATAGACGTCAGATACGGGAAGCAGATAAGTCAGGGGTGGCGGCCACCAGAAATAGGTGAAGCCCTCGGTGCCACGTCCCCTTCGAAGAGGGTAGGGAGGAGGGAGAAGAAGAGGATCCTTTACCATATGGGGATCCAGGCGCTGAAGAAGGTAAGGCTTCCCGACCCAGAGCGCATGATGAAATCTTTCCCCCACGAGCTCTCTGGGGGAATGAGGCAGAGGGTGATGATAGCCATAGCGCTCGCGCGGAACCCCGACCTCCTGATCGCCGACGAGATCACCACCGCGCTTGACGTGACGATCCAGGCGCAGATTCTCGAACTCCTCAGGATCCTCAGAGGAGAGCTGAAGTCAACCATCGTTGTCATCACCCACGACCTGGGGGTCGTGGCAGAAGTCTGTGACAGGATTGGGGTGATGTATGCGGGGGATGTCGTCGAGGTCGCGACTGTCGAGGACCTATTCGCAAAGCCGATGCACCCGTACACACAAGGCCTGCTGCATGCCATCCCGATAGTCACGGGGGGTAACGAAAGGCTGGAGTCCGTGAAAGGGACGGTCCCAGACCTCATCCATCCGCCCCCTGCCTGCAGGTTCAACCCACGTTGCCCCCATGCCTGGGACCTCTGCACTCAGAAGAAGCCGGAGTTACTCGCGCAGTTCCCCGGACACTTCGTGGCATGTCACCTCTACACCAAGGAGAAGGGCTCATGAGCGACGACCAATACCTGAAGGTCGAGGGTCTCAAGACTTGGTTTCCGGTCACGGGAGGCATCCTGGGCCGGGTTCACTCCTACGTGAAAGCGGTGGACGGGGTCTCCTTCCACATAGACAAAGGGGAGTCGTTCGGTCTTGTAGGGGAGTCGGGGAGCGGCAAGACCACCATAGCGAGGAGCATACTCCGTCTCGTAGAGCCCACTGCGGGCCAGGTCCTGCTAGAAGGAACGGACGTCCTCAAGATCAAGCGCCGCAATCTGAAGCCCATCAGGAGACGAATGCAGATCATATTCCAGGACCCATACGCCTCGCTGGATCCAAGGCAGACGGTAAGATCAATGCTCGTGGAGGCAATGAGGGCGTCCGGGGCGGTAATGGACCTCGGGGAGGCCTACTCAAGAGCTCTCTATCTTATCGGCGCTGTGGGGCTGAACGAAGACCACCTCTTCAGGTACCCTCATGAATTCTCGGGAGGACAGAGACAGAGAATCGCCGTGGCCCGCGCTCTCGCCACCAACCCTGAGTTTGTGGTCCTGGACGAGCCGACGTCGTTCCTCGACGTCTCGGTCCAGGCACAGGTCCTGAACCTGCTGAAGCAGCTGCAGCAGGAGTTCAAGCTCACCTTCCTCTTCATCACTCACAACCTCAGCGTCATCAGATACATGAGCGACAGGGTCGGCGTGATGTACCTCGGTAAGATGATGGAGGTCGCGGATGCCGAAGAGCTCTACAACGCGCCCGAGCACCCATATACCCACGCGCTGATCAACTCCATCCCCATCCCGGATCCCACCGTTGCCAAGAGGCGGGCTCCCCTCGCCGGAGAGGTGCCGAGCATCACAAACGTCCCTGCCGGATGTGTCTTCCATACGCGCTGTCCTTACGCGACCCAAAAGTGCACAGACGAAGAGCCTCTGCTAAAACAGACAGGGGAAAGGCACTGGACTGCATGCCACTATGCCAAGGAGCTGAACCTGCCTCCGCCTGTAACAGCCAGGAGGCGACCGCAGTCCAGTTGAGCGAAGATGAAGAAGAAGAGCGACGGGAAGTCAGCCTAGAGTGGCGTGACTACGTCGCGATCATCATCGCGATGTTCGAGACCGTCCTGGTCCCAATTCTCGTCATCCTCGCCGTGCTCCTGGTCCTGCTCGTAATACTCGTGCTCCCCTAGCGCTCTTCTAGCCCCGCCGCCCACCTCGTCCAGAGCGATTTTGCAGTTATCCGTTGCATGAACCCCAGCCCATGCCACGGCTCCTTGGGAAGGGCGGCCATCCATGCGCTGACGAACTTTGCTGCGGATTCCTTTGCACCCGACTCCTCGCTCAAGACTATGGCTACGTTGACTTCCTTCTTCTGGGCACGCATGTCAAGCCCTCCCAACAAAGGATTCCCCCGGGGGAGAGGCTCCAGGAGCTGGATTCTGACGACGAAACTCGGGCCGCCCTTCACATCCAGCTCCACGGTGTGGCCGATATCGTGCTTCTCGAACGTGCGTCCAGAGGCCGTCAGGACAGATTCCGAAGTTCGCACCAGAGTGCCGAAAGATAGTCCTGACTTCAATCCAGGGGATTCGATACCCCCCGACCTTATACTTTCTCTCTAAAGAACCGGAATTCTTTCATATGGAGGCCCAAAGGGACGAAACCGAACGACCAGAGGGTAAGCTGAATGGAAAAGGCACGGCACAACGGAAAGGCAATCGAAGTGGTGGGACTCACGCGCGAGTACATCACCCGCTCCTTCTTCGGCGGAGTGTCCCGCGTGACGAAGGCCCTCGACGGCATCGACTTCGACGTGGCCACGGGGGAGCTCTTCGGGCTCATCGGGCCCAACGGCGCCGGCAAGACGACCACCGTGAAGATACTCACCACTCTCCTGACACCCACGGGAGGCGAGGCCAAGATACTCGGACTGGACGTGAACAAGGATCTTTACGAGATCAGGAGGCGCATAGGCATCGTCTTCGGGGGAGAGAGGGGGCTCTACAACAGGGTGTCCGCCCTCGACAACCTCCGCTACTTCTCGGATCTCTACGGCGTAGACCCTGCCGTTGCGAAGACGAGGATCCCGCAACTTCTAGAGGCTGTAGGCCTTGCCGACAGGGCACAGGAGCGAGTTGAGAAGTACTCGAGGGGCATGAAGCAGAGACTTCACATAGCGAAGGCACTCGTCCACGACCCGGAGCTGCTCGTCCTCGACGAGCCTACCATAGGCTTAGACCCAGGAGGCGCCCGAGACATCAGGAACATGATCCGCGAGATGCAGAAACAGGGGAAGACCATACTCCTCACCACACACTACATGTTCGAGGCGGAGGAACTCTGCCAGAGGGTGGCTGTGATTTCCAAAGGGAAGATCGTCGCCCTTGACACGCCGTCGGAGCTCAAGAGACTCGTGAGGGACATCTCGGTCATCGAGCTGAGGACATACGGGGTCACGTCAGACTATGTTGAGTCGCTGAAACGGCTCCCCAACGTCCTGCGCGTCGTTTCTGAGCTTGACTCGGAGGTCCAGACCATCCGAATCCAGAGCCCGTTGGGCGCGGACCTGTTACCTCTGGTGACATCTGCCCTCCCCTCTGACGCTAAGATAATAGACAGGACCATCAAAGAGCCAACCCTGGAGGATGCCTACCTGAGGCTGGTGGAAGAGTAGTGGGAGCCCTATCCGAACTCGCGCCTGGCAAGAAGGTCGAGGGCTACATGGCATTCAGAGGACAGGTGCTGAAGGCGTGCATGATCCTCACGGCCAAGCTCTTCTTCGCCGACCCCCAGTGGATAATCCCGAGCATCATAGCGCCCTTCATCTTCACCCTCGTCGCCTTCTTTCTCTTTGGGGGGCAGGCGTCGACGGGTTCCTTCCTTCTCTATCTCGTATTGGGCTCGGGACTCATGGGTATGTGGGGCACTACGATCTACGGGTCATCGAACTCGATAGGCTTCGATAGGTGGAACGGGACGATGGAGTCCACCCTGGCAGCCCCCATCCCACTTTCATGGATCGCACTGGGAAGGGTTCTCTTCAACACCTTCGAAGGCGTCATCAACGCCTTGTTCATCCTAGTGATAGGGCTGGCCTGGTTCCAGGTCGGGTTCGGGGTGTTGAACCCGGGGCTCTTCTTCCTCGCATCGGTGAGCACATTCCTGTCCCTGTCGGCCTTCGGGCTTCTAATGTGCACCATCATCCTCCTTTCGAGAAAGGGAGGTTTCATCACCAACTCGATGGAGATCCCCGTCTATATCGCGACCGGGACGATGTTCCCCGTAAGCATACTGCCGTTGGTGGTGCTCCCCTTTGCGTTCTTGCTTGCCCCCACCTGGGGCATAGAGGCGATACGGCTGTCGGCCCTCCCGGGGTACACCGGTCTTGCGACCAACTACTGGCTGGACCTGGGGATACTGGCGATCGAGACGCTGGCATATCTTGGATTGGCCTTCTTTCTTTTCAAACGGGTCGAAGCGTACGCCAAGAGGAACGGGACTCTTGAAGAGTACTGAAGGAGGCCCCACAGGGGCGCTAGGCGCCGGTGCCAGGCTGAAGATCGCCCTCAGGGTGTTAAAGGGGGCGTTCTTCTTCGGGCGAAAGGGGCTTATCATCTGGGACAGCTGGGACATGTGGGTGATGCAGATCGTGATCACCCCGATTGCCCAGATAGGGTTCTTCGCTCTACTTTCGATTTACCTCCAGTACCCGACTTCTGTAACCCAGTACATAGTCATAGGCAATGCAATCCAATCGATGTCGTTCTCTGCGGTGTTCGCAGTCGCAAACATAACGTCCCAGGACAAGTGGCAGGGGACGCTCCCCAGTACCATGGTCACACCTGCCAACAGGGCCGCGCTGTTCATAGGACGCGCAGGGTTCCAGGTCCTGCTCTCGGCTCTGATAGCGGCTGCCGGCCTGCTCTATGCGGCCACCATATTCGGCGTGAGCTTCGCCGCCGCCGACTTTGCCGGGATTGTCGTCACAGTACTTCTGACCAGCGTCACGATGATAGGATTCGGCCTCTTGATCAGCGCCGTGGGCCTGTACATGCGGACTGCCATGATAGTCGCAAATATCTTCCTGTTCGTCACCCTCCTTCTGAGTGGCGTAAACTTCCCCGTATCGGAGCTCCCGGGGTGGCTCCAGCCTGTCTCGTGGGCCATCCCCCTGACCTACGGGACCCAGGCCGCGAGGATGGCCATAGCGGGGACCTCCCTCGCGGGGCTGGTCCCGACCCTCGGCTGGGAGGCACTCGACGGTGTGCTGGTGATGTTCGCGGGGTATGCGCTCTTCACGGGCTTCGAGAACCTGTCAAGGCGGACAGGAAGGTTCGAGGAATACTAAGAGCACGAATCTCGCCTACCACTCTGTTGGGCCACCACGGTCGGGGCGCTTCGATTATTAGACCCAGAGTCCCGTATCAGGACGTTGGCGAGGGTCGTCCTCTGCGGGCTGGGCGCCATAGGCACGGACATCCTTGATTACCTTCTGAAGCGTTCCCATGAAGTTGTCGGTGTCGTGGACAACGACCCACGCAAGGTGGGGCGTACCGTGGCGGAACTGACAGGCCTCCCCCTTGCCATAAGGGTGTCCAATTCAATCAAAGAAGTACCCCTCGAGAATGCCGATGTTGCCATATTCAGCACGAAGTCCAGGATTCCCGAGCTGGTCGACGACATCACCTACGCGGCTACGAAGGGGCTGGACGTAGTGACGACGTCAGAGGAGATGGCCTACCCCGCCTATGCGGGCGCTTCCTTCGTCCCCGCCCTGGATAAGGTGGCGACCGAAAACGAGGTGACAATGGTGGGGGTCGGGGTTAATCCCGGTTTCGTGATGGACTGGGTCCCAGCTCTCGTGACCTCCGCGGCCAAGAGCCCCACGAGCATCCATGTGGTACGGTCTGTGGACGTAAGCAGGAGACGCCGCCAGCTGCAAGCGAAATCAGGTGTGGGACATACGCGGGCGAAGTTCGAGAAAGAGGTGAAGGAGGGCACCATCGGCCACCTCGGACTGGTGGAGTCTGCGCACCTGATCTCTCTGTCGCTCGGTAAGCCCCTCGAGGGACTGAAGAGCGGCGTCTTTCCAGTCGTCGGCTCCGAGGACTACGTGATGGGGTTGAGGCAGTTCGCAGAGGGAAGGGCGGGAAACTGCCTCATCAGGCTCGACCTCGAGATGAGCATGACATCGGCCGACTTCGACGTCGTCGAGGTTAAGGGAGACCCAGAGATCAAGGTGCGGTTCGAAAAGGGAGTTTTCGGGGACTCTGCTACCGTGGCGCTGACCGTACACGCCGCGGAAAGGGTGGGGAGAGCGAGAGCCGGGCTCATCACGGTCTTGGACCTCCCGCTGTCCGGCCAGTGAAGGTCTCGAGAAGTGCAGGAAGGTGCCCTCTCCATCTAATGCCTTTAGGACATCTGGACCTTCCCGTAACTCTGTTCTGTCATTGAGGGCAAGATCGTCACCATATGGGCCCCACTTAAACTCGCCCTGCGTCATGCGAAGGCCATGGGTTGATGAAGGACACCAGGCTTGGCTTCACTCTCTGGAAGACTTACAGTCAGGGTGCGACACCTCATCCGGTTTTCGCAAGAAGCCCTGACGAAAGGTCGCACCAACATCTATGCGGCCACGGAACCCTGGCTTGTCCTAGGCCCTGTAGATTACATTGAGCCCCAGGTCATCGTCGAACCTGCGGAGGGCCCTGTTTCTCGTTGGCGTGACCACCGCCTCGAGGAGGGGAAATACCTTCGCACCCATCACGTGCCCCGCCAGTGTGCTGAGGTCCTTCCTCCCGAATGTCCCATGGATGTGCAAGAAGGGCTTGCCGTCTTTTAGTGTGAGGTTGCCAAGGATCCCAGTGACCTCCAGGAACTCTCTGAAGACGTGCTCCTCGTAGCGCTTGGTTTTGTGGTTGAAGTATGCGAGCCTTAGCTCCTTGACACCCCCTATCGCCTCCATCCTCGCCGTCGCTATCTTCTCCCTCGCAGCTATCGCAAGGATGTCGTCTGGTATCTTCGCCCCGGCCTTCAAACTGTAGAGCTTGGCCATCCATGGGCGCTTGCACCCATTCGGTTAAAAGCTTGGGTCGAAACCGCGCGATACCGGTGTCTGCTTGCGGCTTAACCTGAACAAGCCGGGGATTAGGGCGCTGGGAGTCGCGGAGAGCTTCAGGCAGGGACAGAAGAGATCCGTCCTCGCCGGGGTGGTGATGAGGAGTGACTTCATCATCGATGGGGTGGCACTGGGCAGGACATCGGTAGGGGGAGACGACGCGACGACTTCGATAGCGGCCCTGTTCAGGAAGCTCAGGCGCAACGACATCAACCTTGTCCTAATCTCTGGCGCCATCCTGAGCCTGTACAACATCATCGACGTCGACCTCCTCTCAAAGAAGACGAAGCTCCCTGTCGTCTGCCTGACCTACAAAGAGACGGCGGGCATAGAGGGCTCCATCAGGCGCCACTTCCCCGGAGGTGCGGAGAAGAAGCTCGAAGCATACAAGAAACTTGGAAGACGTGTGGGGTTGAGGCTCCACACCGGCCACCGGGTGTACGTCCGGACGTCAGGGATCGAACCGGGCTCCATCAGACCAGTGCTCGACTTGTTCACACTCCAAGGGTCGATACCGGAGCCGTTGAGGGTTGCGAAACTGCTGGCCAGGGCGCTCGTCTCTTCACGATTTTGACGGTTCAGCAAGTTTGTTCCTGTGAAGCAAGGAGCCTACGGCTTCAGTTGTAGGTAGTTCACCCAGCGCATTCCTTGTGATAGCTTTTCTTCATGAAGAAGCCCTTCTTCACTTCTTGGCCCGCCGGAATCTCTTTGCCGCATTTTGCACAGTTCATGACTAGAGGCGTCCATTTGGCTGTATTAAGGGTGCCCAGCTGAAGCGTTTCCTCCTACAATGATGAAGTAGTTTGAATTGAAAAGTCTGAGCGCAGGATTTCGTTCTCAGCGTGGACGGTTTTCCATGCTCCTCCTTTCCGTCCGTTGAGGCGGTTGGCGGGTCGTCTCAGTTCTGGTGCCTTGAAAGCGGGTGCTTCCTTCGGTACTTTCGATGTTTTTTCTGGCAGTTTGGAGAGACTGTGACCTCCACAGCTTTTCGCCTCACCGCTTACCGAACTATCTTGACCCCTGGGTTGAGGACCCCCGCCGGGTCGAAGAGTGACTTGATTTCTTTCATTATCCAGTAGGTCCTCGGATATTGCCTCTCGACGTACTTGGCCCTCAGCCTCCCGTCCCCGTGTTCCCCGGTCATGGTCCCTCCCATCTTCCAGACCGCCTCGAAGCAATCCTCCATCAGCTCTTCCAGCATTGACCTGCCGGACGGTTCAGTTATGTCGATCAGCGGCCTGGCGTGGAGATTCGCGTCCCCTGCGTGGCCATAGGAGATGTACTCCAGCCCCCTCCTTCCGAACTCGTCGGAGAGCAGCTTGACGACGTCTGCGAGCCTGTCAGTGGGTACGGTGAGGTCCTCGACACCTGGCACCAGGGTCTTGCTTCCTTTCCTGATGTCCTGGGCGATGTTGAGGACTTCGCTTCTGGCCTCCCAGGCCTGTGATATCTCGGCGGGACTGGAGATGACTGCCGGGTCATAGCCCGCCACCCTGGACCCCGCGAGCTCAGCCGCCGTCCCGGAGGGGTCTCCCTCGTATCCGTCGAACTCACAGAAGACGAGATAGGGGCTGTCTGTCCTGGAGTACTTCGCGATAGTCTCCCACCTATTCATGACCCTGAACACAGACTTGTCCACGAGCTCCAGGCCGGAAGGGGAGTGAGTCCTGAATGCCTTTGCCAGGTCGTTGAGCTCCTCCAGTGTTGACTCAGCGATGAACAAGAGCCGCCACTTCGGGGGCGACCTGGTGGCGAAAGTCGCCTCGGTGAAGACCCCTAGGGTCCCTTCCGACCCGACGAAGAGCCTCGGGAGGTCAAACATACCGTCGTGGATCACCTTCTCGAGCCTGTATCCCGACGAGTTCTTGGTGACCCGAGGCCGATCTCTTTCTATTAGTTCTTGGTTCTCGACTATCAGTGACGCGGCCTTCTTGGTTCGTTGGTTCCCGCCAAGAGCATCTTCAAGGGGTACGGAGGAAATCAGTGCGGGGGACTCCCCGGGAATCACCACTCTCAGTGTCTTGACGTAGTCGATGGTCGAGCCGTACTTCATCGTCCTTACCCCTGACGAATTGTTTGCAACCATCCCTCCGATGGTGCAGCTGGCGTAGCTTGAGGGGTCCACTGGCATCCATCTGCCGGCGGAGGTCAGCAGTCTGTTGAGGTCCGCCTTGACGATTCCTGGCTCGCATAGGACCAATCCGTCAGGCCGCACGTCAACCCTGCGCCTCGCCTGCAGGAGGATCGCCCCGGTGCCAACGGCCTGGCTAGGAATGGATGTC
>Ga0335078_10018894_pt1 | contig 10253 bp, 7 predicted proteins | sample Lox_Sample_32_FD_206711 | JGI IMG/M metagenome (GOLD analysis project Ga0335078, IMG submission 206711) | Soil microbial communities from Loxahatchee National Wildlife Refuge, Florida, United States - Lox_Sample_3.2 | ecosystem: Environmental > Terrestrial > Soil > Wetlands | place: USA: Florida...
TGTCGCCGAAGACCTGGTACGGGATGCCCGCCTACGCGAACGCGGACGGCAAGGTCGTCGTCTTCTTCCAGAACGCGGGCAAGTTCAGCTACCGCTACTCGACCCTCGGCTTTCAGGACGCAGCGAACCTCGACGACGGCGATGTATGGCCGGTGTCCTACGCGCTGAAAAAGTGGAGCCCCATGGTGGAGAAGAAGGTCGCCGAGCTGGTGACGGCCGCGATCTCCTGACCGGTGCCCCCAACCCGCCGCGGAGCGACCGCATCGTCCTCGGGCGCAGCGGCGCGGCAGCGGGCCGTCATGGGTCGCTGAGCTTAGCAGCGCTCACGCGGATCCCACCTTGCTGACCTGCCGGAAGCCGGTCCTGGTAAGGTGACGGGCGCTCCGCTGACAAGAACCCTCTCGAACCTGCGGGCTACACGGCTTCGAGGCGGGTAAGCCCGGCATCGAGTAAGAGGATAGACATGGATCAGCTGGCGACACTCGAATACGCCCTCGAAGAGCTTCGGGGTGCGGTGGCCACGCTCGACGACGCGCAGATGGACATCGTCACGAACTGCGAGCCGTGGACAGTTCGCCGGCTGGCGAGTCATGCGCTGAACAACCAGCTGGTGTGGGCCGGCTTGGTCACGGGCCAGGAGCTCGTGTCGGCAGCGGACACGATGGCGGCAGTTCCCATCGGGGGCAACCTCATACCCGTCGCCGACCGGATCGCCGAGCGGGTGCTGGCGATGTGGGGCACGGACGGCGTGCTGGAAGCGACGCACGCGACACCATTCGGGGAGATGCCCGGTTTTCTGGTCGTCAACTTCCCCACCATCGACGCGATCATGCACGCCTGGGACCTCTCGGCAAGTGTGGGTCACCCGATCGAGTTCAGGCCGGAAGCGATTCCGGCAATCTCCGCCGTGGTGGAGGCGACGTGTACCGACGAGGCGAGGGCGGCGGGTCTCATTCGTCCGCCCACCAAGCCCCCAGCCGATTCATCGGCCACGGAGCGCTTGGTGGCGGCGGCCGGACGGAGTACCCGCCGCTGATCGGCCGTTGAGCCGAATCGTTCCTCCGGGGAGGAGAAGCCCCAACGGCCGGCGATTGGTGCTGCGGGCCCGCGCGCGCAGTACCCGGGCAGAAGGGGCTCCCCATCCGTTCGAACCTTCCGGGGCCCTTGCGTCCCTGGGGGCGCCGCCCGCCGTGAAGTACAGTTCGGCCATGGGGCGGGAGCGGCCGACGGGCACCGTGACCTTCCTGTTCACCGAGATTGAGGACTCGGCGCGACGGTCTGAAGACGCCGCCACGGACATGGCGGCTGCACTGCGGGTGCACGATGCCCTGGTGCTCGGCGCCATCGAGAGCCAGAACGGTTACATCTTCGCCGCGGACGGTGACTGTTTCTCCGCTGTGTTCTCCACGCCCACCGACGCGGTGACGGCCGCGACTGCTGCGCAGCAGTTGCTCGCCGAGGCCGCCATCCCATTCGGGGTCCGGATGGGTCTGCACACTGGTGAGGCCATAGAGCGCGAAGGTAACTATTCCGGTACCGACGTGAACCGCGTAGCACGGCTGACGTCACTCGCGCACGGTGGCCAGGTGATCGTATCCGACACGACCGAGGTGCTGCTCCGGCAGCGGGTGGCGCTGCGGCCTCTGGGTGAACATCGACTGCGCGGTCTGCGTGGGCGGATGATGGTGTACCAGGCCATCGCGGACGGACTCCGGTCGGAGTTCCCCGTGCTTCGAAGCGCGGATCACTTCGCTGGGAACCTGCCGCAACAACTGAGCTCCTTCGTCGGCCGTGAAGATCTGGTCACCGAGATCGCCCAGCTCCTGCAGTCCGGCCGGCTGGTCACGCTCAGTGGTGTCGGGGGTGTCGGCAAGACCAGGCTCGCGCTCGAGGCGGGCGCCGAGCTGGCTGGCGAGTTTCCCGACGGCGTGTGGATGATCGAGCTGGCCCCGATCGGCGAGCCGTCCGCTGTGACAGCGGCCATTGCGACGGCGCTGGGTATCACCCCGCAGGGCAACGCCGCGCTGATCGACACCGTCGCCGAGGCGCTGGCGGGACAGCGGCTCCTGCTCGTGGTGGACAACTGCGAGCACGTGCTGGACGCGGCAGCCTCGGCCGTCCGGACGATCCTCGGACGGTCCGGGAACCTCAAGATCCTCGCCACGTCGCGCGAGTCTCTCCGGGTGGCTGGGGAGACGGTCCTGTCCGTGTCGCCGCTGGCGCTCCAGGGCGGCCCGGCATCCGGCGCGGTGACTCTGTTCGCCGACCGGGCCCGCGCCGTCCGCCCCGACTTCGGGCTGCGGGATCCGGAGACGGCCGCTGCGGTGATCGAGATCTGCGACGTCCTGGACGGGCTCCCGCTGGGGATCGAGCTCGCCGCGGCGCGGATGGCAGCGATGAGCGCGCGTGAGGTCAGGGATCGACTCGCCGATCGGTTCCGGCTGCTGAAGGGCCCAGAACCAGGGCCGGACCGCCAGCAGACGCTCCGGCACGCCGTGGGCTGGTCCTACGATCTGCTGACCGACGACGAGCGGGATCTGCTGCGTATCACGTCGGTGTTCGCCGGCGGATTCGACCTGGCAAGCATCTACGCAGTGGCTGAGGGCCTCGATGAGGTGGAGGTCCTGGGGCACCTCGACTCACTGGTCCGGAAGTCGCTGGTCGTCGCCGACCACACCACCCCCCGTACGCGTTATCGCCTGTTCGAGACAATCCGGCAATTCGCCGAGGATCGTCTCTCAGAAGCGGGTGGGCTCGAACGGATGCGTGACCGTCACGCGGCTCACTTCGCGCACGACGCAGCGGCTCGATGGGAGCGCTGGAACGGGCCAGGGTGGCGCGACGCTGTCGACTGGGTGGACGTCGAGCTTGGCAACCTTCGTTCCGGCTTTCGCTGGAGTGCGGGACGAGGCGATATCGAGATCGCGACCGACATCGCGGCCCACGCCGCGTTGATGGGCTTCTCGGTGCAGCTCTTCGAGACTCTGGAGTGGGCCGAGGAGCTGCTGGAAGCCGCGACCGCGGCCGATGTCCGCCGTCTGCCCCGCCTCTACACGGCGGCCGGTTACGCCTGCTTCGCCGGCCGCGCCGAGGCCGCACGTACCCACGCGCACCGGGCAACCGAGCTGGAGGCGGACTCCCGCTATGACGCGTGCGAGCCCGGATATGCGACATTCATCGAGGCCCTCTGCGAGGTCTACTGCGGCAACCTCGGCCGTTACGTCGAGCTCACCGGCACGGTTGTGCAGCGCTATGGCAGGGAGCGTGGCTACGGACTCGCGTCCTACGTCGATGGCCTGCAGTCGAGCGGACGCGTGAACGAGGCTGTCGCCCTCGCGGAGGAGTCGGTCGCGGCCGCCCGGGAACTCGGCAATCCCTACTGGATCTCCTACGCTCTCTGGATCGCCGGACTGGCCTTCTCCAAGGCCGACGCGCAGCGTTCACTCGCGGCCTGGGACGAGGGCGTCGCGTTCGTGCGAGAGCACCGCGTCCAATTCTTCGAGGGCTTCCTCGCTCGGGACGCGGCGCGGCTGCACACGTCCGCCGGAGAGCCCGAGGCCGCGCTGGTGCTCTTTTCCGAAGCCATCACCGCGTTCCACCGAGCGGGCAACGTCCCGCAGCTGGTCATCACCCTGGCCAGTCTGCCGGCGCTCTTCGAACACCTCGACCGTCCGGAGCCGGCGGCGACGCTGCTCGCTGCCGTATCCCGCCAGCCCTCAAGCGCTCACCACGTCCCGGAACTCAGCGACCTGGGCAGCCGGCTGACCCGCCGGCTCGGCGCGAAGCGGGCGGAAGAACTCTCGCTCGCCGGAGCGTTGCTCGATCTGAACGATACCGCCCTGTACGCGCAGCGGCAGATCGATCTCGCCCGTCGGAGCCCGATGCCCCGCCAGCAGCGACCCGGGGGCCTGAGCCGCCGGGAGATCGAGGTGCTGCGCCTCGTCGCCGACGGCCGGACCGCACGGGAGATCGCGGCGCAGCTTTTCATCTCGTCGCGAACGGCCGAACACCACATTCAGCACGTGTACACGAAGATCGGTGTCTCCGGTCGCGCCGCCGCGACCCGCTGGGCCGTGAAACACAACGTGGTCGACGCCGCCGGCCGCTGAGGGCCTCCCCGCGCCGCCGGGGAATGGGCAGTTCTACCGATGCAGGGCGGACGGCGGATCCGGAGGATGGATCTTGGCTAGCCGGACGGCTGGTGTCCAAGCGAGAACAACTCGCCGGAAAGGGAGAACTGTGATGATCCTGGCCACGACGACCGTCGAGAATGTGGACCGATTCCTGGAAGTGTTCGCCGGCAAGGGCGCCGGCAAACGAGCGCTCCACGGGTCGAAGGGCTCGACGGTGTTCCGCGATCCCGGCGAGGAGAACCGCCTCTGGGTGCTCTTCGACTGGGACGAGCAGGGGTGGGCGAGCTTCGTGACCGACCCCGAGGTCCCGCCGATCCTGAAGGACGCCGGGCATCTGAGCAGGCCCCAGGCCGCCCCGCGTGTCGGCGCCTTCGGCGCGTAGGGGCGGACCATGACCAGCGCCATCAACCGGCCTGCACGGGTCGGCGTCATCACTGATCAGACCGGTGCCCTCTCCTTCATGGGTGTCGCCAATGCCAACGTCGCCAGGATGCTGATCGATGACATGAACGCACGCGGCGGTCTTCTCGGTCGCCCCGTCGAGTTGTTCATCGAGGACAGCGCCACCGAGGATGGCGCTGCCGAATCTGCCGCGGCCCGGCTCGTCGAAGAGGTGGACGTCGACGTCGTCCTCGGCGGCATCTACAGCTCCACCCGGCAGGCCATCAAGGGACCGGCCGTCGATCAGGGCAAGAAGCTCTACATCTACCCGGAGCAGTACGAGGGCCAGGAATGCCACCCCCTGATCTTCTGCACCGGTCCGGTGCCGGCCCAGCAGGTTGATCCCTTCTTCCCCTGGCTCATGCAGCAGACGGGGGCGAGGAAGTTCTACATGCCGTCGGCCGACTACATCTGGCCGCACACGATGAACAAGCAGGTTCGCGAGGTCGTCACGGCCGAAGGCGGTTCGGTCGTCGGCGAGGAGTACTTCCCGCTCGATCACACCGACTATGAGCGAACCGTCGAGGACATCATGTCGACGGGGGCCGAGGTGGTGTTTAACACCATCGTTCCCCCGGGGCTCACCCCGTTTCTCGAACAGCTCCACCACGCCGGCTTCACGGCGAGGGGCGGGCACATCGTGTGCACGTATTTCGACGAGAACTTCCTGAACCTGGTGCCGGCCGAGTACGTCGAGGGCCTCTACGGCTGCCTGGACTACTACCGAGACGTCAAGGATCCGTTCAGTACCGAGCTCGTCAATCGGTACGACGCTCTCTTCCCCGGTAGTGCGACGTTCACCGCCGGAAGTGCGTGTTCGGGGACGTACCGGGGCCTGAAGCTCTGGGAGGCGGCGGTCAACGAGGCGGGCTCGCTGGACCAGGCGGACGTCATCGGGGCCCTCGATCACGCCAGGATCGCGCAAGGGCCCGGCGGCCCCGCCGAGATGGTGCCCGGCCAGCACCACGTGCGCATGAACATGTACATCGCGCGGTCCGAGGGCGGGACGTTCAGGGTGGTCAAGAACCTGGGTCGCATCGATCCGAAGGAGGGCGACGTCGGGCTGTGACCTACGCGGCGCAGGACAGGATGGCCGGCGGGATCATCCCGCCGGCCATCTTGTGTGTCCGGGTTACCTCAGGTCGGCCTCGGCCGGTTCCAGGGTCACCGGGTCACCGGGCGGGATGTTCATGACGGCCTGCGCCCCGGCCAGGTCCGCGCGCGTCACCCGGATGAAGGCGAGCGTCACGATCAGGGCGAGCACCATGATCCCGGCGGAGACCTCGAACCCACGGGAGAACCCGGCCGACAGCGCATGATCGTAGATCGCCGCCGTGGCCGCCTTGGCCTGGGCCGCGCTGACGTGCACCGGGTGGCCCGCCTGGGCGGCCGCCGCCGCGGCCGCCTTCGCGGACGCCACCGAGTGATGGACGGTGTTGGCGACGACGGTCCAGGCCACGGTGCCGAGCAGGGCCAGCCCGATCGAGCCGCCGACCTGCTGGCCGACGTTGGGCAGGCTGGCCGCCAGGCCGGCGTCCCGGTCGCTGACCCGGGACAATGCCACCAGCGTCAGCGGCATGAACAGCATGCCCAGGCCGGCCGCGGTGACCAGCATCGGGCCGAGCAGCCCGCTGGTGTAGGTGCTGTGCTCGCTGATGCGGGACAGCCAGGCCATGCCGCCCGCGGCGATCACCGACCCGGCGATCAGCAGCGGCCGGGCGCCGATCCGCGGCACCAGCTGGGTGCTGACCCCCGCCATCACCAGGATGACGGCGACCATCGGCAGGTAGGCGATGCCCGTCCGCAGCGCGCTGTAGCCCCAGACCGTCTGCACGAAGATGGTCAGGAAGAAGAACATCCCGAACATCGCGGTCCCGATGCACAGCATGATCACGTTGGCCGCGGACCGGTCCCGGTTGCGGAAGATCCGCAACGGCATCAGCGCGTGCTCGCTGCGCGACTCGATGACGACGAAGGTGACCAGCAGCACGACCGCGGCGGTCAGCGAGACGATGACCTTGGTGTCGCCCCAGTGTGAGATTCCGTTCTGGCTGGTTGCCGCGCTGGTCAGGCCGTAGACCAGCGCGGCCAGGCCGAGCGTGCTGGTGATCGCGCCGGGCAGGTCGAACCGGCCGGGGCGGCGGGCCGACTCACTGAGCACCCGCGGGGCGAGGATGGCGACCATAGCGCCGATCGGCACGTTGACGAACAGCACCCAGCGCCAGGACAGGTAGGTGGTGAGCAGGCCCCCGGCCATCAGGCCGATCGCCAGGCCGCCGATGCTCATCGCCGCGTAGACGCCCATCGCCCGGTTACGCGGCGGGCCCTCCTCGAACGTGGTGGTGATCAGGGATAGCGCCGTCGGGGCGATGATGGCGCCGCCGACCCCCTGCACGGCGCGCGCCGCCAGCAGCCACGCCTGGGTGGTGGCGAGGCCGCCGAGCAGTGACGCCACGGAGAACAGGATGATCCCGGCGATGAAGACCCGGCGCCGGCCGAGGATGTCCCCGGCCCGGCCGCCCAGCAGCAGCAGGCCGCCGAAGGTCAGCGTGTAGGCGTTGACCACCCACTCCAGGCCGGTGCCGGAGAAGCCGAGCGCCTTCTCGATGTCGGGCAGTGCGACGTTGACGATGGAAGCGTCAAGCACCACCATGAGCTGGGCAGTGGCGATGACCAGCAGGGCCAGGCCGAGATGTCGCTGGACAGGTCCGGCGACCGCGCCACCTGGCGCGGCGTGCCCGGCCACAGGCTGTGTGGAGCTCATGCCTTCTCCTTGTCAGGGCGTAGTTGTCCAAGGCCGCGGCGGCTCCGCCGCGTGCGCAGGTGGACATGAGGAAGGGGGGCCGCTGCTCATCGGCGCGTGGTCCGGCCGCACCAGCGCAGCCAGCGACCAGATCGGTGCGGAGGTCAGCCGGCCGGGGGAGTAGGAGTAACAGCAGTGGCCAGGAAGCTGGTTACCTCCTCGGACGGGCAGCCGGCGGGGTTGGTGGCGCTCAGCGGCGGCGCCATCTTGTGGATGAGCGAGATCAGGGTGGCGCGCTCGTCCGGGGTGAGGGCCTGGCGCCACGGCGAGCGCTCGAGCATGGCCTCCTCCACCCGGTGCTTCATGTCCAGGCCGGCGCGGGTCAGGACGAGCCGCTTCACCCGCCGGTCGGCCGGGTCGCTTTCCCGGACCGCCAGCCCCCGCTTTTCCATCTTGTCCGCGATGCTGGTGACAAACGAGGGATCGCAGTGCATGCGCTGGCCCAGCTCCTTCATGGCCAGCGGGCCGTCGATCAGGTGCAGCGCCTTGATGAAGAAGACCGGGACGCCGCAGTCCCTGGCCAGCCGCTCTCCCTCAGCCAGCAGCCGGGCGATCAGCCCGCCCAGGGCATCCAGAAGGCCCAGGTCGACGTCACGCTGGTTCTCCTCGGTGCGCTGATCCACGATCCCTCCTGCCTCCCCCCGGACTCTTGCGGCGACGACCCCTGAGTCACTCAATGGTTGAGTAGCCCAAACATAGTCCGGGATGCTTGAGTAGGTCAAATTCTTTTTCGCGACGAAGACCGGGCCGGCGCACTGTAACCACGAGCCTCCGCCCGCAGACCTCCTGGTGCCATGGTCCTGCCGCATACTGGTCCAGTGGAACCGGCAGCTCGTACCGTCGGGGGGCACATCCGGCCCCCCGCGGGGCCCCGCAGGCGGGCACGCGGCCCGGGGTTAGCAGGGCCATCCGACCAGGCCCTGCACCGGCTGGCCGGCCGGTATGCGATCGCCCTGCGCCTCGGCGGCGCGATCTTGTTCACCGCGGTAGCCGTGCTGGCCGCAACTGAGCAGATCTCCGGCTGGTGGCTGGGCGCGCTGCTGACTGCGCTGTGCTTGTGGTCAGCCTTCTTCACCTGGCGGGTCCGGCGGCATGGGTTGACGCCGACCGTGGTGCTGGCCGACGCCGCGGTTATCTCGGCGCTGGCGCTGGCGCAGCAGCACCTGGTCCCGGCCGTGCTGATCCAGGACGCCACGACCTGGATGCTCCCGCTGGCCTGCACGTCGGTGTACATCCTGCAGACCGCGCTGCGGCCGTGGCTCGGGCTGCAGGGGGCCGCGATCGTGGTCATCGCCTACGGGCTCGGCGCCGGCCACTCGGCCGACGCCTGGCTGCTGGTGGTGGAGACGATCGTCGCCGCCGGGCTGGTGGCGGTGATCCGCGGCGGCGCCCGGCAAGCGGACGCGATCGTCGCCGTCGGCCTGGAGACCGAGCGGCGGATCCGGGCCGAGGAGGCGCGGCGCGCTGACGAGCGAGAGCAGCACCGCCAGCTGCACGACACCGTCCTGTCGACCCTGACCATGGTCGCGGCCGGCGCCTTTGCCGGACCGTCCCCGGCGCTGACCGCACAGGCGGCCCGGGACCTGAGCGTGCTGCAAGGGCTCGCGGGCGCCCCAGCCGTGCCGGGCGGGTTGGCGCCGCTGGCTGACCTGAGACCGAAGCTGGAGCGGGTCGCGGCCAGTACCGATGACCTGGCCGTGCGGCTGAAGCTCGTCCCGGTCACGCTGCCGTCTGCGGTCGCGGATCAGCTCGCCGCCTGCGTCGGTGAGGCGCTGCGCAACGTCGAGCGGCACGCCGGAACCTGCCAGGCGGAAGTGACCGTCACCGGCGGTGCGGGCTGGGCGGTCGTCAAGATCACTGACCGCGGCCGCGGGTTCGACCCGGCCGCCACCCCGCCATCGCGCCGGGGCATCCGCGAGTCGATCAGCGGGCGGATGCAGGCGGCCGGCGGCCGCGCCGCGATCGCCAGTCGTCCCGGCGCGGGCACGACCGTGACCGTAAGCTGGCCGGCATGACCGCCGTGCCGCCGACGGCTATGATGTCCGGCCGCTATCAGCGGGCCTTCACCATCGCCGTGGTCTTCCTGGTCGCGGGCTGGCATCTCGCCGGAGCGGGCGGGCAGCTGCTGCATAACCGGCCGGACTACGGCTCGTTCGCCTTCCAGTGCGCCATGTGGCTGGTCATGGCGCTGGCGATCACCGCCGGGTCGGTCCTGGTACTGCGCGGAGCGCCCGGCTGGCGCCCGGCCTGGGCGGTGGCCGTGATCGCGCTGGCCGCCAGCACGGCGGCGGCGGCGGCCAGCCCGCCCGGCCAGGTGCTGGCGGTCAACTGGGCGTGGGGGACTGCCGGCTGGACGGGCGTGCTCGTGCTGCTTCGGCGCCGGTTCGCCGAGCTTGCGTGCTTCCTCGCCGCCGAGGCCCTGGCCACCCTCGGCGTGCTGGCTTGGGACGGGCTGAACCGCACCGACCTGGCCGGGTTCCTCGCCTTGCTGGCCTGGTCGACCGGCGCCCAGGTGGCCGTCGCCGCCGGGGTCAGGGCGCTGGATGCCGCCGCCGGCCAGGCCGCCACGGCGGCGCAGAGTGAGCATGCCGCGCGCGAGCGGGCCGCCACCGCGGAGATCATCCGGGCCGCCCGGCACGCGCGCTGGCTGGCGCTGCAGGAAAGCGCCGTTCCGCTGGTCGCCGAGCTGGCGGCGGGGACGGCTGACCCGGGCGACGCGCAGGTTCGCATCAGGTGCGCGGTCCAGGCGGCCCGGCTGCGCCGGCTGCTGGCCGAGGGCGATGAGGTACCCGGATCGCTCGTGCACGAACTGCACGCGAGTGCCGACGTGGCCGAGCGGCGCGGGGTTGCCGTCGAGATCGAGACGGCCGGGCCGC
>Ga0335078_10018895_pt1 | contig 10253 bp, 6 predicted proteins | sample Lox_Sample_32_FD_206711 | JGI IMG/M metagenome (GOLD analysis project Ga0335078, IMG submission 206711) | Soil microbial communities from Loxahatchee National Wildlife Refuge, Florida, United States - Lox_Sample_3.2 | ecosystem: Environmental > Terrestrial > Soil > Wetlands | place: USA: Florida...
CCGCCCGCGCCTTATGGCACACCCTGCCACGCCGCTCCGACGTGCCACTCAAACAAAACGCCCGCGCCTGAACCGCTCTTTTCACCCTTCCTTAACTGTCATTTTGAACCGAGCAAGCCGACGCCTTCTGTCTTCACGTTCGCTCCTGCGAACGTATCGGCTTGCGGCGGGAGGCCCGAGACGGCGCCCCGCAGAGGTTTTGGGTGCCCCAGGTTTCGTGTTTTGAAACCTGGGTCTTGCCGTTTCCCTTCTTCCCACCGAGGCTTTCGTTCGAAAGCGCTGGGGCCAGAAGCGAAAAAACCAAACCAAGAGAAATCACCCAAGACCAGGTTCAAAAAAAACTGAACCTGGAGCACCCGGCCACCACCCTCACCCCGATGCCTTTTCCCCTCGCACTCGCCCGCCCTTCTCGAACGCTTCCAGGTGGCACAGGCATTCCTGCTTGTGCGCCTTTCCAAGCCCACATTCACTGCCCTCCGGCACAATCAGGCCAGCCGCCTCGGCCAACTCGGCGGCCGTTCCAAAAGCCGCGCCAAACGCGCCGCCTCTCAACGCAACGGCGCCCTCGGCGGCCGCCCCCGCAAATCCAAACGCCCCGCTTAGCCCTACCCTCACGCGCACTCCCGCATGGCCTCTGTGTAGTGGCGGGTCTTTGACCCGTTCCTTGGAACTGCGGCGGCCTGCTTGCATTCAGAGACGGGCTACACCGCCACTCAGCCAGGATCGTTGACGAACCTACCCTGCCACGTTCGCCTCGCTCATCTCGACCCCAACTTCCGTCGCGCCCTCGAAATCGCCCGCCTCCTCGCCCTCTTCGACACCCACCCCACCGAATCCGCCGCCCTCGCCAACTTCTAACGCCGCTCCTAACCGAAACCCGCAGACACGCCGCGGATTCATCTCCGCAGCCGCCAAACAAAGTAAACGGCGACCGCCCAGCCCAGAGTCTCCTCCGCAAACTGGCGCGAACGCCGTCTTTTTCCGTAAGCCATTCGTAATTCGCTAAGCCGGACTCCTCAGAACGGACTCACCAGCGCCAGCACAACCACCACCTTTGGCCCGCTCACCTTCGAGCACCGCGCGCCACCCGGCCCGGTCGGGCATCCCCACCAATTGCGCGTCGCATCCACCGTTCCAATTCCGGCCGCCATTTTCTCGCACTATTTGCCGGCAACTTGGCGCCCGCTCTTGGTGTCTATTTGTATCGGCTCGAAACTGGATCGCGGTCCGGGTTACAATCGGCCCGCCTTTCCACCAATTTTTGCGGGAGCGCCCTCTATGCTCACGTTGCGCAACGTATCCAAGCGTTATTCCGGCTTCCTCGCCGTCAACGATGTCAGCTTCTCCGCCGCTCCAGGCGCCATCACCGGCTATCTCGGACCCAACGGCTCTGGTAAATCCACCACCATGAAGATGATTGCTGGCCTGATCGTTCCTACCAACGGCGAAGTCCTGTTTAACGGTAAGTCCATCTTCAGTGACGCTACAGCTCACAGACAACGCCTCGGCTATGTCCCCGAAGAACCTCACCTCTATTCCCACTTAACCGGCTTCGAATACCTCACCCTCGTCTCCCGACTTCGCAGTCTCGCGCCCACACCCGCCGCCGAAAAAATCCGGGGCCTGCTCCGCTTGTTCTCCCTGCAAAGCTATCAACACCTCTCCATCTCTTCCTACTCCAAAGGCATGCGCCAAAAACTTCTCCTCTCCGCCGCTCTGCTGCACAATCCCGACCTGCTCCTCCTTGACGAGCCCTTCTCCGGTCTCGACGTCACCTCCGCTCTCGTCATGCGCGGCCTCCTTCAGGAACTCGCCTCCCGCGGCAAGGTTATTCTTTTCAGTTCCCACGAACTCGACGTCGTTGAGCGGGTCTGCTCCCATGTCGTTATCCTTCATCGCGGACAAGTCGTCGCCGACGACTCCATCGATCGGTTGCGCTCTCTTATGGCCACGCCCAGCCTCGAAGGAATTTTTTGCCAGCTCGCCGTCGAGCAGGACACCTCGGCCGTGTCTCGCGAAATCGCCGACCTGATCCGGTCCTAGGCCCTGCCATGGCGCCCTGTCATTTCCGCCTGCTCTACCGGGAATTTCTCTTCCGCATCATTGACCTCGAACTGCTCGCGCCGCAAGGCAACACTCTTCAGTTGCTAGGCCAATTCGCCGCCCTGCTCATCGTCATCAGTTTCTGGGTACTCTTCTTTCCTACTCTCATGCTCGCCGACCTTCGTCCTTCGGAGCTGACCCTCGTCTTAACCTGGGTCGTCCAACATTTCCTCATCTCCACCACTATGTTGGTCGTTGGACTTTTCGCCGTGCTGTGCTGGAACTCCCTGTTCCCGGACTGGCGCGACATCATGGTCCTTAAGCCGCTCCCGGTTCACGCTCGCACTCTGTTTTCCGCCAAAGCCGCCGCCGTCGCCACCGGTCTCTTACTCGCGATCGTGTCTCTGAATATTTTTCCTGGCCTTGCCGCTCCGTTTGCTTTCCGCTCCGCCGTCACAGTCCCGCCGCCCACGTACGACACTCCGCTTCCGCCGGTCCCCCTGAACGACTTAAGACCTGTTCTCGATCGCGACATGCTCGCCGCCCGCGATCCAGTCACCCACGCTCTCGTCCTTGGTCCCAACGCCAGCATCGCCATCGGCGTCATCCAGCACGGCCAGCGCCGCATCTTTGTCTATGGCTCTGCGCAGCCTGACTCCCTCTTTCCGATCGGCTCCATCACCAAGACCTTTACCGCCCTTTTGCTCGCCCAAATGGCCGCACAAGGAAAAGTAAGACTCGATGAACCCGTCCGCGAACTCTTGCCGCCCGGCACTGCCCTCAAGCCTGCCGGCAACGAGATCACTCTTCTTGATCTCGCCACGCAGCATAGCGGCCTCCCCGCCATGCCCAGCAACTTCATGCCCGCCGACCTTGAAGATCCTTACGCCGATTACCACGTTCCCAATCTCTACGCGTACGTTGCGCAGCGCGGTCTCGCTAGGCCTCCCAATCCGCCTTTTGTCTACAGCAACCTCGGCATGGGCCTGCTTGGCCAGGCCCTGGCCAATCGCGAAGGCTCCAGCTACGGCGAGTCCCTGCAGCGGGAAATCCTCGGCCCGCTCCGCCTCTCCGACACTTCCGTCTCGCTTTCCCCAACGCAGCGCTCGCGTTTGCTTCAGGGCTATAGCGGCAGCGACCCTCACGAACCCGTTCGCGTTTGGAATCTCGATGCTCTTGCTGGCGCTGGCGCCATCTTCTCCACTGCCGGCGACATGCTCACCTATCTCGAAGCCCAGCTACACCCCGAAAACTTCCCTTCGCTCTCCGCTGCACTCACGGCCTCGCACACTCTTCGCGCCACTGCCGCGCCTTCCGACCCCGCCCAGCGCATCGCCCTCGCTTGGTTCCACGAGCAGCATGCCGCCATCTATCAACACAATGGCGCCACCGCCGGATACACCAGCTACGCTTTCTTCAGTCCGGAGCAGGACCTCGCCGCGGTCGTCCTCACCAACACCGGGCCGGATATTCGCTGGTCGCCCATTCAACTCGGCGACCATCTCCGCCAGCGTCTACTCGGCCAACCTGCCGTCTCGCTCGCGCCCGTCCTCGTCCAGGGCAACGGCGGCTTTCTAGGCCTGCTCCGCTCTTTCGCTGCCTACTCCCTCACCTTGCTGGCAGCCGGCACTTTCGTTTTATGCGCTCTGCTCACTCTTCAAGGGCTGGTGCAACTCTTGCCCCGCCAGCTCTCTCTTCGCCTTTCTTCCCTTTTGCAACTAGCTTCCTTCTGCTTATTCGTCGTGGCGTACCTCTGGCAACCCGTTTTCACGGGTCCGGAGATTTTCGTCGCCGCCCAGGGCTCCCTTCCCTGGATTCCTTCGTACTGGTTCTTCGCCCTCTTTCAAGCCCTCAACGGCCCCCTGCCTACCGTCCTCATCCCTCTTTTCCGCTGCGCGCTCATCGCTCTGGCCCTCTCTCTTCTCGGAGCCTTTCTCTCCTATTTCATCTGTTACTTCCGCACCTTGCCGCTCATCGCCGAGCAGCCCAATATCGCTCCCGCGCCTCGCCATCTTCGCTGGCTGCCGCGCTTCGGAAACTCGTTTCACACCGCTATCGGTCAGTTCACCACGCTCTCTCTCCTCCGCAGTCGCGAGCACCGCCTCATTCTCTCCTTCTTCCTCGGCGTTGCTCTGGGCTTGGCTCTTTTCATCTCAAAACTCTCGCTGCTCCCGCAACTCGGTTCCTCCAACGACGGCTTGCGCCACGTCAGCGCGCCCCTGCTCACCGCCAGCATTCTACTCACGTGTGCCGCCGTTTTTGGCGTGCGCATCCTCTTCACGCTGCCGCTCGACCTTCGCGCCAACTGGCTTTTTCAGGTCGCCGCGCCTCTGCCCGTTCCCGCCTGCTTGTCCTCGGCTCGCCGCGTCCTTTACACCTTGTCGCTTCTGCCCGTCGGCCTTCTATTCGCGCTCGTTTTCTTCGCGCTCTGGCCCGCACCGCTCGCCGCTAAGCACCTCGTCATCCTTCTTCTGCTCGGCACACTCGTCGGCGAACTCTCGCTGTTTCGCTTTCGCAAGATTCCTTTCACCTGCTCGTGGCTTCCGGGCAAATCGCGCATCCATCTCGCCACACCTGCGATTTTCGTCCTCGTCCTGTTGACCAGCAGTTTCACCGCCTTCGAACTCGCTGCTCTCACCAACGATTCGCGCTACGTCCTCTTCCTTTCCGTTCTGCTCGTCGCTGTCGGCATCGCCCATTGGCTCGCCAGGTCCGCCGCCCACTCGCCGCAAGCCCTTATCCGCTTTGACGAAGAACCCCCGCCCGCCGTCCTCGAACTAAACCTGCGCGAACGCGGCGTCCTCTCCGCCGCCTTTCCCGCCCGCAAATAACCTGCGCCAACTGACAAGCGCGCGCCGTCCGACCCCACCGCCTCAGACGCAAGCACCGGCCGTCCTCAGCGGTTTCTGCCGCGGTTCGCCCCTGCCGGGACACGATTCATCGTGTCCCGCTGCAACCTGCATCACGCCCAAAACGACGTGCACTCAATTCGTCACCCGCGAAACCCGGAGAACCCGGTGACGGGAACCCGGGGGACAGGACGTTTTCTACAGCTTTAGGCGCCGCACCCGATGCTGGCGCGTGCTGTCAGAAATCAACATGGATCGTGTTCACACTCGAGGTAGTCCCGCAACGACAGCGGCGTGAAACGAGTGTGGTGTCCTCAGCGCCACCGGGGAAATATTTCGAAGAAATTTGGTCAGAAAAGTTTGCCAAAGGAGGCGTTATGCAACCGGGTACAGTGTCCATCACCGCCGTGGCGGAAGCGTTTTTCGACGCCTGCGAGACCGGCAAGGGATGGGAGGTTTGCAGCGCGTTTTGCACGCCCGAGGCAACATTTTCTGCGCAGGCCGAGCCATTGTTGGAGGTGAAAACCCTCGCGCAGTACACGGACTGGATGAAAGGCATGCTTACGGTACTGCCGGACGCCCGTTACGAAGTGAAGTCCTTCGCAACGGATAGTGCGCGGAACAATGTGGCCGCTTACGGCGTCTTTGATGGCACCCATACGGGGCCGGGCGGGCCAATTCCCCCAACGGGCCGGCGCGTCAGCACGGACTACGTGTATGTCATGCAATTCGAAGGCAGCGAGATCGCGCACATGACCAAGATCTGGAATGCCGGTCTGGCCCTGAAGGACCTCGGCTGGGCCTAGCTGTTCTCGGATTCGCGGGGGACAAACGGGATTTCGCGAGGGACAAACGGGTCGTTTTCTCACCACCCCAACTCGACCGACCGGGGCGGCGGCGTCCGCCGCGAGAACGCTAAGACCGCAATTGCGCCATCAAAACACCAGCCCCTGCCCGGAAGCTGAAACTCGTCAGAAACCCACCGTCAAAATCTCTTGACAACATAGTAACTTCCGTGGTAACATTTTTTGTGATTATTGCTCTACAACCGGTTCGAATTACTCTGCCACACCCCGCAGGATCCAACCATTCCGCCCTATCGCCTGTACCTCTTTTCCATTCCGCACTTCCGCCAACCCCGTCCATAACCCCTTTAGAATCCGTACTTCCCCACCCCTCCCGGATCTGCACATTCCAAAGAACTTATCCCTTCCCAATTTCTCCCGTAACTCCTTCCCTTTCAACACTTACCCCGCCCCTCCGCATTTGCACAAAACAAACGACTTACAACTCCCGTAGAATCAGCACTTACGAAAAAATCCGCCCGCAACTCCTTTAGAATCCGCACTTCCAAAAACCCTATGCCCCTCCCCCTTCCGGGTGCCAACCAGCAGGCTCCGAGCCCTTCTCCCACTCCGCGCTCTCCGCGTCTCAGCACGAGACCCTTTCCTCGCATTTACTCCCAACTACCGACGCTCAGGCTCTTTCCGCTACTACTCACCACTCACTACCCACTACTCACTTTCCCCCGTCCTTCTCTTGCCCTTCCGACCAGTAGCCGCGGCGCGAATCGTCCCTCTACACTTCTCTCCAGCGCCGTTCGGCTCATTACTCATGCACACCGTATCCTTTCCCCACTCTGCTCCCCCGCAAAGCCGCTCGGCGCGCAACCTTATTCGCGCCGTCGTCCTATTGATCCTGGTTCTCTTCGGGCTGCTCCTGCTGAGCGGCTGCGCTGGCGTCAACAACGGATCTTCCGGCTCGCACGGCGGCGGTGGCACCGGCGGCCCGGTACCGGCCATCTCCTCTTTCGGCGCCAATCCTTCCACCATCACGTCCGGCAACAGCACCACGCTAAGCTGGTCCACTTCGGGCGCCACGAGTATCGCCATCACGCCCGGCACGTTCACTTCGACACAAGCGAGCGGCTCGACGTCCGTCTCTCCCACGGCGACCACGACGTACACGCTTACGGCTACCAACTCCGCCGGCTCCGATACGCAGACGGTCACCATCACCGTCAATCCCGCATCGAGCAAGCCCACGATCAGTTCATTCGGCGCGAATCCCACCACGATCAACTCTGGCTCAAGCAGCACGCTCTCCTGGTCGATCAGCAACGCAACCAGCATCGCCATCACTCCCGGTTCTTTCACTTCGACCAACGCCACTGGTTCCACTTCCGTCAGTCCCACGGCCACGACGACTTACACGCTGACCGCAACCAACTCTTCCGGCTCGACCACCGCCACCGCGAAAGTCACCGTGAGCTCCGGCAGCAGTGGCGGCGCGCTCACCATCAACACCAGCTCCTGCCCCAGCGGCACGCAAGGCTCGGCTTACGCCGGCTGCACCATCTCCGTCAGCGGCGGCACGCCTCCCTACACCTTCTCGATCGACACCAGCGGCAACTTCCCGCCTCTGCCCGAAGGCCTCGCACTCAACGCGTCCACCGGTGCGATCACCAGTTCACTCATCGGCGGCCAGGGCACTTACGGTCCGAATTTCATCGTCACCGACTCCGCGAGCACGCAAGTCACGCAGGAAATCACGTTTTCGATCAACGGCAACAACGCGTTCCTGGCGAACGTCTTCCCCGCCAGTTCGATCTTTCATCATCGCGTGGACGCCGCCACCACCAGCCTTCCTGTAGATTCGTCCCCCGCGGCCGCGATTTACAGCGGCTACTTGTCCGCCACCGTCAAACCGTTCTTCGGCAACGATGGCCCGTTCCCCAACGGCATTCCCGCCATCGAAGTCCCCGCGAATCAGACGGACGTTTCTGTCTCTACGACCGTCTATCAGTCGTACTTCACCTCCGGCCCGATTCCGCCCTACGCGCCCGTCGAAGGCACGGCGTTCTCTACGGGCGATCGCCACGTGCTCGTCTATCTCGAACCCGGCGCCAGCAGCAAACCCGCGCTCTACGAAATGTGGCAAGGCATCTACGAGAATGGTCCGTGGACCGATTCCTCCAACGCGCTCTGGCCCGACGTTTCCGGCAACAATCTCACCGCGCAAGGCAATGGCACTTCGGACGCCGCGGGTTTGCCCGTCGCACCGCTGCTCGCCAACGCCGACGAAGTCATCGGCAACGGCACTCCGACTGCGCCGACCGGCACGGTGCAACATCCGATCCGCTTCACCGTGAATCACATGCTGAATTACTGGGTCTGGCCCGCCACGGAAACCGCCGGAACTGGCAGTTGCACACTCGGCAGCACGATCCCGACCGAATCGCAAATCTCGCAGTCTGCGCCGCCAACGAGTTGCACCATGACCGGTCCTGCCGGCGAAATCTATCGCCTCAAAGCCAGCGTCGCCACTCCGACTTGCGCAGCGACGAGTCCGCAAGCGGCGATTCTCATCAACGCGTTTCGCAATTACGGAATAATCCTCGCCGACAACGGCGACAGCGGCGGCTTAATCGGCACTCCCGATGCGCGCTGGAACGACACCGATTTATCCTGCATTCGCAGCCTCACCCTCGCCGACTTCGAGCCCGTCAACGTCTCCAGCCTCATCGTCTCCAACGACTCCGGCGCCACCTCCCACTAATCATGTCCACCAGCCCGCGTCCCATTGCTGCAACAAGCAGCAACGCGCCCGTCGCGCTACAATGCTGCGCGGTGCACAGCGACTGGTCGAAGTCTCCAGCCACTCCGCGCACCAGATGCTCGGAAGGAGAATGGTCGAATGCGATGGGTCGCGAGAGCAGCGTGTTGCATGGTCGGAATGATTTTTTTTGGCGCTGGGGCGGATGCGCAGACGGGGACGATTGCGGTGCGGGTGGACGCGACGCAAACGCCGCAGAAGATTATTCGGACGAAGGAGACAATTCCGGTGAAAGCGGGGCCGTTGACGCTGTACTACCCGAAGTGGATTCCCGGCGAGCATGGGCCGGACGGGCCGATCAACAACGTTACCGGACTGAAGTTCACGGCGAACGGCAACACGATTCCGTGGACGCGCGATTTGCTCGATGTGTTCACGTTTCACGTGGATGTGCCGGCGGGCGCGACGCTGCTCGAAGCGAATTTCGATTACATTGAGCCGAGCGGCGGCGGGTTTGCCACGTCCGCGCTTTCAGCTACCGACAAGTTAATTGTGATTGAGTGGAATCAGAATGTGCTGTATCCCGCCGGGCGGCCGGCGACGGAAATTCAGTTTCATCCGACGCTGGTGCTGCCGGAAGGATGGAAATTCGGGACGCCGCAACACGTCGAGAAGCAATCGGGAAATGAAGTGACGTTCGCGCCGCTTTCGCTGGAGCGGCTCGTGGATTCGCCGGTGATCGCCGGCCAGTATTATCGCGCGATTGATTTGACGCCGCCGGGCGAACCGGTTCATCACGAAATTGACATGGTGGCGGACAGCGAAGAAGCGCTGAACATGAGTCCAGCCGTCCAGAAGGGCATGACCAATCTGGTGGCGGAAGCGGGAAAGCTTTTCGGTTCCCGGCATTATCGCGAATATCGATTTTTGCTGACGCTGAGCGATCACGTTGCGCACTTCGGATTGGAACATAACGAGTGTAACGACAGCCGTTTGCCGGAACGTATTTTGCTTGAACCGAACGCCGGACTGGCGGTCGGCGGATTGCTGCCGCACGAGTACGCGCATTCCTGGAGCGGGAAATTCCGCCGGCCGGCCGATCTGGCCACGCCAGAATATGAGACGCCGATGCGCGACGACATGCTCTGGGACTATGAAGGGTTCACGGAATTTGCGGGACCGCTGCTGGCGGCGCGCAGCGGTTTGTGGACGCCGGAAGATTACCGCAACAATTTGGCGAACGTGGCCGCGTCTTTGGGAGTTGGGCGTCCGGGAAGAACCTGGCGGCCGCTGCTGGATACGGCCGTAGCGGTTTCGGGAGGTGGAGCGTTTGCGCCGGGCTGGGTGAACTGGCGGCGCGGAGCCGATTATTACGATGAAGGCGATCTGATGTGGCTGGAAGCGGCGACGATCATTCATCAACAAACGCAAGGACAAAAGAGCATTGATGATTTCTGTCACGCATTTTATGGCGGGCCGAACAACGGCGCGGAGATCAAGCCGTATACGTTTGAAGAGGTCGTGCGTTCCTTGAACGCGATTGCTCCCTATGACTGGGCGAAGTTTCTGAACGAACGACTGACTTCGACTTCGCCGAATCCTCCGCTTGGCGGAATTGAAAAGGGCGGCTGGAAATTCGAGTTCAACGATCAAGCGCCGAAAGGCGAAACGCGGCACGGCAACGTTGGAGATGTGTACAGCATCGGCTTGCAACTGCGCGCCGATGGAACGGTAGCGGACGCGATCGTGGGCGGCCCGGCATTTCAGGCCGGCATCAGCTCGGGAATGAAAGTGGTCGGCATAAAC
>Ga0335078_10018896_pt1 | contig 10253 bp, 6 predicted proteins | sample Lox_Sample_32_FD_206711 | JGI IMG/M metagenome (GOLD analysis project Ga0335078, IMG submission 206711) | Soil microbial communities from Loxahatchee National Wildlife Refuge, Florida, United States - Lox_Sample_3.2 | ecosystem: Environmental > Terrestrial > Soil > Wetlands | place: USA: Florida...
AAGTGGAGGGAACTCTCGGCCGGAAAGAACAAAAAGCATTTAGCCAAGGCTGTGACCAGCAGCGCCGAAGCTCCCGCCCAGACGCCCGCGTACATCACGGCGATGGCAACGGCGCCGAGCAGCAACTGGTATGAATCCGGCGCCACCAACGGAGCCAGAAGCTTTTGCAGACCTACGCTCAGAACTCCCAGCGCCAGCCCCTGCGCGGCGCACGTAGACCTGGAACGCTCCGGTCCTGTGGAGATGGACACATACTGCACCCGCCGCGGCCGGGTGGCGGTCATCTAAGTGATGACCCCCTTGCGCACGGCATACAGGATCAATTCGGCAGTACTGTGCAGATTCAGTTTCTGGAATATGTTGCTGCGGTGAGTCTCAACCGTGTAGAGACTTAGATTGAGCATGGAAGCCACCTCTTTGGGGGTCTTGGCTTCCGCGAACAGTTGCAGTGTCTCGCGTTCCCGGGTAGTGAGCAGATCGTAGCTATCCTCCACTTCCTGCGCCCGCAACTGGCGCATGTATTCGTCCGCCAGCATCTTATTAATCGCCGGACTGAAGAAGGCCTTGCCCTCGTGAACCGCCCGGATGGCGTTGATCAAATCGTATTCGGCGGAGTCCTTCAGTAAATAGCCTTTGCCTCCGGACTTGAGCGCTTTCAGCACGTAGCCTTCGTCGGAATGCATGCTGAGAAACACGATGCCGGTGCGGGGCATTTTGGCGGAGATCTGGCGCGCGGCCTCAATGCCGTTGAGCATGGGCATGGCCACGTCCAACACCGCGATATCCGGCGCGTGCTCCGCCGCCAGGGCGACGGCCTGGCGCCCGTCGGACGCCTCCGCCACCACCTGGAAGCCCGGCTGGCTTTCCAGCAGCAGGCAGAGGCCCCGGCGGACAACCCGGTGATCGTCCGCCAGCAGAATCCGGATGGTATTCACGCGCCCGCCTCCGCCGGTCTTGGGGTGGGCAGCACGATGGAAACCGTGGCGCCGTGTCCCGGTTGGGTGTCGATCGAGAATGTGCCTCCCAGGTGGGCCGCCCGTTCCTGCATGCCCAGCAGCCCCAGGCCGCGCTCGCGCTGGGCATGGCTCGACGGGAATCCTCTGCCATCGTCCTGAATGCCGATTCGGATGCATGCGGGTTCCTGCCGCACGGTGACCCGCACCGTGGTAGCCCCGGCGTGCTGCACGCAATTGTGCAGGGACTCCTGCACGATGCGGTAGATGCAGGTCTTGTGCTCCTCCGGGAGATCCTCGGAGACGCCCTCGGCCGCGACGCGCACGCGCAAGCCGGTCCTTTTGGACACTTCGCGGCCCTGCCACTGCAAGGCGGGGACCAGGCCGAGGTCGTCGAGCATGGAAGGCCGTAACAGCAGCGCCATGTTGCGGACCACACCCAGCGACTCCTCCACCAGTTCCTTGATCTCCTCGAGCTTGTTTTCAGCGCCCGGCGTGTCCCGCATGCGGATACGCTGCGATAGATTCGCAAGTTCCACGCGCACGCCCGTCAACGCCTGGCCCACCTCATCGTGCAATTCGCGCGATATGGCGCGCCGGTCGTTCTCCTGCGCGTCGACCAGACGCGCGGAGAGTTGTTTCAGTTCGGCGCGGGCGATGGCGATCTCCCGGTAACGCGCCGCGGCGTCCATCTCCAGGGCCATGATTTTGCGCATGCTGAAGATGGCCAGGATCAGGCCCACCGCGATGGTCAATCCGATGGTCAGCATGGAGCTGCGGCGGAACTGCGAAAACATGACGATGACTTCGTGTTTGCCCGCCTCCAATTGCGATTCGTTGATGCCGGCGATCTGATCGGCGATGCGCAGCATGGCGGTGCGGCGCGGAAAGACATCGTCCCGCAGGAAGGCGTAGCCGCGATCCCGCCGCTGGCCCGCGTTCCACGCGAGCACCGGCGCCAGAATACTCCAGTATTCCTGCAGAGCCTGGTTCAAATCCCGGAACGGCCGGGCCTGCGCCTCGTTCAGCAAAGCCTTGTATTGGCCGAGCGCGGATTCCATCCGGTTCCGCGTTCTGAGCAGACTGGCGCGATGGGCTTCGGCTTTGGCTGCGTCCGGTTCAAGAAGGCAATCCCGGACGTAGGTGCCCGACAGGTAAAGGTCCGACCGGATCTGTTCCAGCAAACGGGTGCGCGCCAGGAAGCTCTCCCGGATGACGTCGTTGCGATGCTCAATCTGGCGAAGTTTCTCAACGCCGTCGAATCCCGCGAAGGCTAGCAGAAGGAGCAATCCGCCGAATCCGATCGCCAGCACAATCCGGCTATTGGCCGCGATGCTCGCGGCCGGCCGGTCTGACCTGGAGAGATCCATCCTAACGACAATATACGGCGCGCCCCGGCGGCGGGAGGATACCGTTGCGGGGGTACTTAGCGCCCTGTTTTACGGTACGCCCAACGAACGTCGCTTGCCGTGACTGGACCCGCAGCGCACAGACCCACTTTCCTCAATCGACGCTGGTGATTGTTCCCGTAAAGTTGCCTTGCACGGTGCCCTGGGCAGTATTGAAGGTGACTGCCCCAGACACGCCGGCGCCAGGGGCGAACGCGCCGAAGCGAATGGTTATGGCAGCAGCAGCCATGGAGCCGCCTGGTGTCGTAGGATCCGGCTGGTACACACCCCCGCCGGATTCGTTACCGTTGGATTGGCTGCTGAAGGTAATGCTTGAACCAGTGCTTACAGGCGCGCAGGGGAATGCGACCTGAAACTGAGGATACGCAGGAAGTGCAGGCTGATCGCCCATTCCTATCTGGTAGGTATTGCCTCCGGTCGCAAGCACTCCGATCTCTGACCACAAGACCTGATCTCCGATTGTTACGAGTGCAGTGATATTGACGGACCGGACTGCCGAAAACGCTGTGTTGGCAACGGTGAAGTTCATCGAAAGGGAACCGCCACCCGGATTCGTGACAACCACCGGGTAGGTCCCAGCTGCCGCCAACTCCGCCGCGCTAAGGGCGATCGTGAGATGTGTTCCGCCGACAAGGGTCACGGCTTGCGGAGTCCCGTTGAACGTCACCGCGGACATATCAGTGAATCCTGTACCGTAGACGGTGACGGTGATGGGGCCAGATCCGGCAGGGGCAGAAGACGGTGAAAGCCCGTGCACCGCTGTCGTCACGGGGTTCGATGCCGCGCCGCCGACGGAAATCACGACCGGGACGGCGCTTCCGGCAGGGGCCACCTCCGGTACCACGGCGTTCACTTGGTACAAACCCACATAGTTTGGCGCAAGGCCCGAGAAGAGAACTTTGGCTGGCACTGTTCCGACGGTTACCGTTGGGGTCAAAGTCGTTTCAGCCAGCGGAGGGCTGGCCGGCGCTGGGGAACCGTTCGGTGGTTGATAAGTCACTGCGCCGAGGCCGGTACAGAAGATCTGGAGGACGGTCCTTCCTGGTGCGGCCGGATTGAGGTCGTCGACCAGACGATTGGAGACGTCCAGGATTGCGCCTTGGCCGGTTCCCTGGGCATTCATAGTGAAGATGCCGGGAGAGAAAGGCGCCAGTTGCACCGTTTGCGCCGCGCCAGTCTCGCCCTCCAGGGTGGCCGAGAGCGGGGTTGTGGCCTGTTCCTCCAATTCCCACGGCACCTGGAGGTTAACCTGTCCGCTTGAGGCGTAAAAGAGTGGTGCTGTCACACTGCCGAACTGGACGGAAAGCCCAGAGAGGTTAGTCGGCAAAGGCAAGGCGGAGGACTGAGATGGCGCACTGAGAAGGAAATTCCCGTAGACTGCCACAATACTGCCTGGCGCCAAAGGCGCCCCTGCCGCATAGCTCGCGGCGTTAACAGCGCCTCCGGCGTTAATTGTGGGTATTGCTGTGTTCGGTCCAAGTGTGTTCTCTTGCTGCGCTCGCGCGAGGTAGAAGGGGCTGGTACTCGGGTTGATGCCATCCTGAGAGGGTAACGGGGCGACGGGGGGTGCTTGCGCCTTCAACGAGACGCAAAGCAGAGAGGCGATGAATGCGCCCGCCAGCAAACCAAATCTGTCTCGCGGAACTCGGCAGCACATACGACCGCCCTTTTCGGAAGGTCCTATGAGTGTATGCCGATGTCGCGGGGCCAGCGGCACGATGACAGGCGGCACATGCATCCAGACCATCATGCGTTTCATGACGGCTCCCGAGCTCCTGCGCAGAGAATCGCGTTCGGCATCGAATCTGGCGGCTGGCCAGCCGGGCTGGCGCAAACAGATCCATCCTAACGACAATATACGGCGCGCCCCGGCGGCGGGAGGATACCGTTGCGGGGGTACTTAGCCGCCTGTTTTACGGTACGCCCTACTAGTAGCGGTACTCGGCCTTGATGACCTCGTCTTCCATGGAGTGACGCAAAGTGAACCCGAGCTTCTCGCAGATGCGCGTCACGTCCCGGTTATCGGGCAGGATGTCCGCCTTCAAGGCGCTGAGTTTCTCGTCGGCGCCCACGGTCACCAGCCGCCCGAGCAACTCCTTGCCCAGCCCGCGGCCATGGAACTGGTCGCTGACCAGCACGGCGACTTCGGCGTCGTTGGTGCCCAGAACGCGCGTCAGGCGGGAGACGCCCAGGATCTCGTTCTCCCCTGTGGCGGCGTTGCGCCGCTCGGCGACCAGGGCCATCTCGCGGTTGTAGTCGATGAAGCAGATGCGCGTCAGGCGCTCGTGCGCCACGCGTTGCGAGAGATTCATCAAGTGGAAGTAGCGCAGGTAGACGCTGCGCTCGGAGAGAGTCGCATGGAACTTGACCAACATGGGCTCGTCCTCCGGGCGGATCGGCCGGATCAGGACGTCGGCGCCGTCCTTCATGGTCCACCGATAAACGTAGCGGTTGGGATACGGCCGGATGGCGGGCCTGGGCAGTTGCTCCTGGGTGACCTCCGGCCCGTGCACCACGATGCGCGCGTCGAGCGCCACCAGACGGTCCGGCGTCGCCAGCAGCGGGTTGATGTCGATCTCCTTGATCCAGGGCTGCTCGACCACCAGGCGGCTGAAGCGGACCATCACCTGCTCCAACTCCGCGAGGTTCACCGGCTTGCGCCCGCGCACTCCCTGCAATGCTTTGTAAATCTTGGTTTGCTCCATCATGCGGCGCGCCAGCGTGGTGTTGAGAGGGGGAAGGCTCAGAGCGCGGTCCTTGAAGACCTCCACCAACTGGCCGCCGGTGCCGAACAGCAGCACCGGTCCGAACTGGGCGTCGAGGCTGCTGCCGATAATCAGCTCATAGCCGTCGCCACTCTTGATCATGGGCTGCACGGTGACGCCCTGAAAGTGCTCCGCGCCGGCTTTCTCGGTCACCGAGGTCTGGATGCGGCGCCAGGCGTGCTCCACGGCCTCGGGGTCGGCGAGATTCAATTGCACGCCGCCCACATCGGTCTTGTGCGTGATGGTTTCTGAGAATAGCTTGAGTACCACGGGGTAGCCGATGCGCCCGGCCTGATCGACGGCTTCCTCCAGGGTACGCGCGACCACCGTGCGCACGGTGGGGATGTAATAGGCGTCCAGCACCTGCTTCGATTCGGCTTCGGTGAGGATAGTCCGGCCGGCGCTGCGCGCGTTCTGGATAATCTCGCCGGTCAGCGCCTTGTTGGGCGCGGTGTCAGCCGAGTCCTCGGGCAGAGACGGTGTTTCGTAGAGGCCCTTCAGGTTGTACGCCCAGCGCCACATATAAGTGAAGGCCCGCACGGCCGTATCCGGGAACTGGAAGGTGGGAATCCTAGACTGGTTCAGGATAGCGATGCCGGCCGCCACCTGCGCGCCGCCCATCCAGCTCGCCAAAATCGGTTTGCCCTCCAGCTTGGCGTAGGCCTTCAGGTGCTCGGCGGTCTGGGTGGGATCGGTCATGGATTGCGGCGTGAGCACGACCAGGAGGCCGTCGCTGTTGGGATCTTTGGCGGCGATCTCAACCGCCTTGGCGTAGCGCTCCGGACTGGCGTCGCCGATCACATCGATGGGATTGTTGTGGCTCCAGGTGGGCGGGAGCACCTGGTTCAGCGCCTCCATGACTTCGGGTGACAGTTCGGTAAGCTCGCCCTTGGCGGCGATCAGCGCGTCGGTGGCCAGCACGCCGGGACCGCCGGCGTTGGTCAGAATCGTCAGCCGGGGACCCTTGGGGCTGGGCTGCTTGGAGAGCACCTCCGCCATGTAAAACATGTCGGCGATGCTGTTCACGCGCAACACACCGCTGCGCCGGAACGCGGCCTCCAGCACTTCGTCGCTGCCGGCCAGCGAGCCGGTATGCGAAGCCGCGGCCTTGGCGGCCGCTTCGCTGCGCCCGGCCTTGATGACGATGATGGGCTTGTTGAGCGCCACTTCGCGCGCGGCGGAGAGGAAACCGCGCGCATCGCCGATGCTTTCCATGTAAATCACGATGCTGCGCGTGCGCGGGTCGTTGCCCAGGTAATAGATCAGGTCGCCCCAGCCCACGTCGAGCATCGAGCCTATGGAGACAAAGGCGCTGAAGCCCACGAGTTCACGCAGGCTCCAATCCAGGACGGCGGTGCATAGCGCGCCGCTCTGGCTGAGGAAGCCTACATTGCCGGGGCGCGCGATGTCGGCGGCGAAGGTGGCATTGAGCCCGGTGAGTGGGCTCATTACACCCAGGCAATTGGGGCCAATGATGCGCATATTGGCGCGGCGCGCCTCGAGCAGGGTCTGGCGCTCCAGTTCGAGTCCCTCCGCGCCGATCTCTTTGAAGCCCGCCGAGATCACGATGGCGGCCTTGACACCTTCCTCTCCGCAGTCGTGGATGATGCCGGGCACGCTGGACGCGGGCGTCACGATGACGGCCAGGTCTACCTCCTCGGGCACCTCCGAGATATGCTTGTAGGCCTTGACGCCAAGCACGCTCGGCCGCTTCGGGTTGATCGGGAAAACCGTGCCGCCGAACGGGTTGCTGACCAGGTTCCAAAGAATCGTGCGCCCCACGCTGTTGGCGGTCTCGGTGGCGCCAATGACGGCAACGGTCTTGGGGGTGAAGAAGACATCGAGTGGCTGCGTGCCTTCTTTAATGGCTTTACGGGCTGGTTTGCTGACTAGCATAAGACCTTTGTTTATCGACGATTTATCTATTGACCGGCATTCGAGGGGAAAGCGGCCTGGTTGAGGGCGGCCACCACGTCCAGACTCGAAATGCCGTATTTGCGCGCCACGGTCTCGATATCGCAGTCGTCACAACTGGAACGAAACCCCAACGATTCGAAGACCGGTATGGTTTCCGGATGCGACTGTTTCACGTCGCGGACGATCATGTCACGGCGGATCAATTGATCGAAACGAAACATGGCGATAACCTGGCGCGCCCTTTCCGGGTGGCTTACGCCCCCCTTAATTCAAAGTGTAGCAGGAGTATCGGGCCGAAATATCAAAAAGTGGGCAGGTGCGCAGTGAGGTTGCTATCCGGCCTGTTTTCAAAGGACTGGCTGGGGCGCGCCGGGCTTGTCATGGTGCGGCGGCGGTGTCGGGGCGCCCGTCTGGGCGTCTCCACGACAGGGGTCACCGGGACCTGGACCTGTGTGAGCGCGGAGAGCACGTCTTGAGTGGCGCCACACACGCACGGAAGGACGTCATTTTCGAAGTAACCCGGGCAAGGCGCGGGCTGGCCCGCGGAGCAAAATGGTTTGTGGACGACCGGCGCTGGAACCGTGTGCCTTTTCATGATGTCCTCCATTCGACCTACACTCAGCACGCGGCGGGCCAGATCAACAAACATGACGGCAAAAAAAAAGCCCCACCGCGAGGCCATTGCGGTGGGGCTTAGCCAGAGCGGCCGCCAGTTAGCGGGCGCTCACTGCGGGAACGATCACGGCAGCCAGCGGCTGGCCGCCACCCCCGGACAGGAGTTCACGCTCCAGCTTGGACGGGGAAAGGTGGCCGCACACGGCGTCGGTCTTGACGTCCGCCAGGAAGTAACGGTCGCCGATGCGGTGGAATACGACGACGTTCTTGTCCTGGGTACCCCGATATCCGCTCTCGGCGCCGGCCGCCAGCACCAGGATGGCTTTGCGGGTTTCGGTATTCCGGATCGCCATCACTTCGTGGGTGGCGGACGTCGTATACATGGTGTACTCACCGGCTGGCAGCGTGGTGTTCAGCACGGTGAATTCAAATGGGATCGTGGCAGTCGCCTTGGTTTGTGCGGAGAGCCCGCTGGCTCCCCACAGCGCAACCGCGCCGACGCTCAGCATGATGGTCTTTATCGTCTTCATTTTCTGGTCTCCTCTGCTCTCCTCCAATTGCTTCTGGTGGATCACAGCGGGGAGAGAGGCAAGCCCTTTGCCAAACCCGGGACGCTCCCAGGGCTATGCGCAAGTGGCTGATAATCCAGCCGATTGTGAGCGGGAGCAGGGCGCGCTACCACCCTTATCCGACGGCCGGAGTGAACCTCCAGGTGAATCCGGGCAACCAAAAGGTGAGCGACAGCGGATGTGTTGAAAGGAAAACGCCTGCTTGACAGCGGAATTCCGGTAAAATGGAACGAGCGTTCCATGGTAGGGCAGACTGTCGGCCACTTTAAGGTAATCGAGCAGATCGGGAGTGGAGGTATGGGAGTCGTTTATAAGGCGCAAGACCTTACCCTCGATCGCATCGTGGCGCTGAAGTCGCTGCCACCCGGGGCGAGCGACGACCGGGAAGCGATCGCGCGGCTCATTCAGGAAGCCAGAACCGCCTCCAGTCTCGATCACCCGAACATTTGTACCATTCACGAGATTTCGCAGACACCCGACGGAGAAGTGTTCATCGCCATGGCCTACTACGAGGGCGAGACACTGTCTCAAAAACTAAGACGCGGCCCGCTGCCGCTGCCTGAGGCGGTCGGAATTGCGATGGACGTGGCATCGGGTCTGGCTAAGGCGCACCGCCACGGCGTGATACATCGCGATATCAAGCCCGGCAACATTATCGTGACTACCGACGGTGTGGTAAAGATTCTGGACTTCGGAGTTGCGAAGCTGGCTTCTATGACTTCCACGCGCGCGGGCATGGTAGGAACAGTCCTGTACATGTCGCCGGAGCAGTTACAAGGGAAATCCGTCGATCAACGCACGGATATCTGGGCTTGGGGAATTGTGTTGTTTGAAATGCTTACCGGCCGGGCGCCATTTCGAGCCGGCAAACGGCGCGCCCTGATGCGCGCAGTTCTGTCCGATCCACCCGAACTGTCCGCTTTCCTCGCGGGCGCCATGCCTTCCGGCCTTGTCGAGGTGCTCTCCAAGGCTCTCCAAAAAGAACCAGCGCAGCGCTACTCGCGGATCGAGGAAGCGTTGTCTGAGTTGCAGCGATGCTGCCCGCCGGCGACGGATTTACAGGGTCGTCCGAAACAGGTTGCGGCCGTGCGGACCGTCCCGTCGATTGCGGTCCTTCCATTTCGTAGTTTGAGCGCCGACCCGGAGGACGAGTACTTCAGCCATGGTCTGACTGAGGAATTGACCGGCGCGCTGGCCCGGCTCGACGGTTTGCAGGTAGCGTCGCAGACTTCTGTCATTGCGCTCAAAGGCGTGCAGGGGCGGGCGGAAACCGCCGCGAAACTGGGGGTCGGGCTGGTACTTGAAGGCAGCGTGCGCAGGTCCGGCAGCCAATTGCGCATCAATGTGCAATTAACCGACGTGGCCGGGGCGCGCGTGCTTTGGTCGGACCGCATCGATCGGGACATCGCGGACATCTTTGCGGTCGAGGAGGAGATCGCCGAGCGGGTGGTCGGCACACTCAAGGTCCATCTTTCGGATCAGGGCGCCGCACACCTGGTCAAACGGTACACGCAGAATCTGCGTGCATACAATTTGTACCTCAAGGGGCGCTACCAGTGGAATCGCGAAAGCCCCGAAGCGCTATTCAAGGCTGTAGATACGCTCTTGCAGGCAACTCAGGCGGACCCAGGCTACGTTTCGCCGTTCTGTGGACTGGCTGAGTGCTACCTGGTGATGGGCGCGAGGGCCTTGCTGCCCCCGGCGGAGGCCTGGCGCAGAGCGAGGGAGGCCACCAACAGCGCGCTGGCGTTGGATCCCACGCTGGCCGACGCGCACGGCTGCCTGGGCGCGGTCCTGGCAATCAACGACTTCAACTGGGCGGCAGCCGAATGGGAATTCCGGCACGGGCTGGAGTTGAACCCCGAGTCGGCGTTGACCCGCCACTGGTACGCGATCAGCCTGCTGGCGCCGCAATGCCGATTCGATGAAGCGTTGGCGGAGACCACCCGCGCCATCGAATGCGAGCCGCTTTCGCTGATTTACAACAGTACCCTGGCATGGATTCAGTATCTGGCGCGGCAATGG
>Ga0335078_10018897_pt1 | contig 10253 bp, 7 predicted proteins | sample Lox_Sample_32_FD_206711 | JGI IMG/M metagenome (GOLD analysis project Ga0335078, IMG submission 206711) | Soil microbial communities from Loxahatchee National Wildlife Refuge, Florida, United States - Lox_Sample_3.2 | ecosystem: Environmental > Terrestrial > Soil > Wetlands | place: USA: Florida...
CAAGGGATTTCCAGTCAGGATCACCAATCGAGGTGTTTGATTTGGCGCTCTTCCGCTGCCGATGCGCGCAGGCGAGGGAACGAAATTCCAAGATCTCCTGAACGTCGTTCATTTCACATTTAAACAGCTCTTCACCGGTGAATTCTTCTTTTTTCTTTGGGTGGGGCGTCAGGGGTGCAACAGAATTCTGTGTGGCGGCAATTTTTTTCCTGAGCTTCTCAAAAGGACGGACGGCAAAGGTTTTGTTGCTCATGGAAAACCTCTGATACTTCGAGAAACCTGTTCAGGGCAATGCGGAAGCAGAAAAACATTTTCCACAGAGGTGAAGCCAGCATCGGGAGTGTCGTACATCCGCCTAAATATGCGAAATCTGCACCCGAAGCTTGTGTAAAAAATCAGAGCGGGCCGTAAGCCGAGTTCTGTGCCCCGGTTGCCCGGGGTGATGGTCATTTATCTGGGCCGTCGATTGCTCGAAGGCACGAGCGACCTACCCGGAAGCCTCGGACGAGCCGTCCTTACCCCTTACAGGGGATGCTTCCCTATATGGTCTTGCTCCAGGTGGGGTTTTCCAAGCACTCCCGGTCACCCGGGAATCTGGTGGGCTCTTACCCCACCGTTTCACCCTTACCCCTATGCGGGGCGGTCTTCTTTTCTGTGGCACTATCCATGGGGTCACCCCCTGTTCCGTTTCGGAACCGCCTTGCCCTGCGGAGCTCGGACTTTCCTCCCTCCATTATCGGAGAGCGACCATCTCACCCGCTCTGATTTATAATATTTTTATTCCTTTTCTTTGCTCCCTCTAATTAAACTATTTTTTCGTCTATTGCCTTGTTCGCCAGTGCATCGGCTTCTTTGTTGAGCGCCCTTGGGATATATTGTACCTCAACGCTTCCAATCTTTGCAATAAGTTCCTGAACCTTATGATGGAGCGATTTCAGACCTTCATTTTTCACTTTGTACTGACCGTTCACCTGCTTAACAAGCAGTTCCGAATCTGCAAAGAGCTTGACACTCGAAGCGCCGAGCTTCACCGCATGTTCCATCCCTATGATCGCCGCGGTATATTCGGCAATATTGTTTGTTGTCGTCCCTAGATACCTCGCCAGCCTAGCCACTGGCTTATTGTCCCGGAGGATCAATACACCAGCCCCTGCTTCGCCAGGATTGTTCCTCGAGGCGCCGTCCGTGAAGATGGTGAGCTCATTGGCACCTGATGTAATCAAAATTCGTTCCTTTCTGCAATGACACAAATCGGGGATGATTGGTAAGAAAGAAGGAAAATACAGCTCTGCTCGAAGTACTTTTACTTTAAATCGTATTCGTCACGCTCAGCTGCTTTTCTGGACAATCGCTTCTTTATAATAGAGTATGCGTCCACACTGGGGACAGGTGATAATGCTTTCGTTCTTCTTAACGTTTACGAAAACCTGCGGTGGAATGCTCATATAACAGCCTGAGCAGGCCTCTCCCCGAGCTTCAGCGATGGCAATGCCGGCTTTGCTGAGAAGAAGCTTTTGGTAGTGAGCAAGCACGACAGGTTGAATACGGGATACCTGTTCCTGACGGGCCTGTTCCACACTGTTCAGTTCAGCTTCAATCTGGCTAATTGCGACTCCTAGTTCCTTCTGTTCGGCCTGTATAGCCGCTTCATCGTCTTTCGCCTGCTGCTCCGTGGCCACGATTGCTGCGGAAGCCTCGTCGATCTTCTCCATGAGCGAGAGAATGTCGTCTTCGATAGCTTTGTTCTCTTGCTCAGCAGTCTCAATTTCCTTGAGCAGTGCCTGATATTCCTTGTTGTTCTTGATTTCCGACGTATGGGCCTTTAATTTTTCAACTTTCAGGACTCCCACTTCAAGGTCCTTATCCCGGTCGCGTTTGTTCTTCTGCGCTGCCACGAGATTCTCTTTGCTCTTTTCGAGGTCCGCCTTGATTGCCACACGCTTGTTTTCAAGGTTCGCCAGTGCTTCGGGCATGCGCTTTTTCTGTTCAACAAGAGAGCGGATCTTCCCGTCGATTTCCTGTAGTTGAATAAGAAGGTTAAGCTGTTCGTCCATCAATCCTCCAAAATAAAAATGCGCCTTGCGGCGCATTTTATTAAACGGTAGTCGGCTCTGTAGTATACCGGCAATCTATGGTGCTGTATGTTGATACCAGAAGAGTCGGCTGCATTACATTAAATCCTTCCGTCAGAGTGGTGGGCCCACCAGGACTCGAACCTGGGACCAACCGGTTATGAGCCGGTAGCTCTACCAACTGAGCTATGGGCCCTGCGGATATTCTTGAAACCTGCCCTCGGCGTTCGATTTCCCCTATCCTGAGCATGCACCTTTGTCCCTTCGGGTTTAAGTATGTAAGGCGCACCGGAATGCCGCACATATTGACATAAAGTCGGATAAATGTCAAGGTGAGGCACGGAAAGACAGTTGGTTACTCCATAAAGCTTTTCAACTGTTTGCTGCGGCTCGGGTGGCGCAGTTTCCTGAGCGCCTTGGCCTCGATCTGGCGGATGCGTTCGCGCGTGACATCGAACTCCTGTCCCACTTCCTCGAGCGTGTGGTCCGTCTGCTCGCCGATGCCGAACCGCCACCGCAACACTTTTTCCTCGCGCTCCGTCAGCGTGTTCAGGACCTTGCGGACCTGTTGATGGAGATTCTTCCGTATGGCGGATTCGAGCGGCGATGCCACCTTCTTGTCTTCGATGAAATCTCCCAGGTGGCTATCCTCCTCCTCGCCGATGGGCGTTTCGAGTGAGATCGGCTCTTTCGCGATCTTCATGATCTTGCGCACCTTCTCGACAGGCAGTTTCATGGAGGAGGCGATCTCCTCGGTTGTCGGCTCTCTTCCGAGATCCTGCACGAGGCCGCGGGACGTCCTGATAAGTTTGTTCATGGTCTCGATCATATGCACGGGAATGCGGATCGTGCGCGCCTGGTCGGCGATCGCCCTGGTGATGGCCTGCCGGATCCACCACGTGGCATAGGTGCTGAATTTGTATCCTCGCTGCCATTCAAACTTGTCCACGGCCTTCATAAGGCCGATATTGCCTTCCTGGATAAGGTCAAGGAACTGCAGGCCCCGATTGGTATACTTCTTAGCAATAGATACCACGAGTCTGAGGTTCGCTTCCACCAGCTCGCTCTTGGCTACCTTTGCCCGTTCCTCTGCCCGTTCGTAAGCGCGGAGGGCTTTTTTAAGTTCTTCACCGGAAACACCGCAGTCTTCCTCAATCTTTTTCACCCGTTTGACAGCGTTACGGTATGTTTTTTCGATGCCGAGTAGCGTCTCCTGCTTCATCTCAAGTCTGCGCGCAGCATTCTTGAGCTCCCGCTCACCCTGGCGCATCCTCTTGAAAACGTCCTTGAGCTCGTCTATAGTCAACCCCGACTTCCGCTCCAGGCCGTGAATCTCCCGTTCCGTCATGAGCACCTCACTCACCATTTCTCGCAGCTTCATGACCAGGCGGTCCGTCTGGCGGCAATGAATGTTGAGCGCTTCAAGCTTGTCGAACAGCGCGTACCGTGTCGTCTGCATCTTATCCCGGACGGACTTTTTCCGGGCTTCGCTGCCTCGGTTGCTGTTAATATGATTCGTAAGCGTGTTGAGCTCCTTGCTGTGACGTTCGATTTCAACGATCAGCTTCAGCACTCGGGCATGGAGCTCTTCCTCATTCTGAGTTTGAAGGTCTTCAAAGTCGTCATCGCCTGCGTGGACGATTTCGTTTATGCTAATTTTTCCCTTCCTCAGCTTGTCGCCCAAATCTCGTATGTCCTGAAGCGAAAACGGTAGGCTATAGAGGATCTGCGCGGCTTCGCGCTTGCCATCTTCGATCCTCTTTGCGATTGACACTTCGCCTTCCTTGGACAGGAGCGGGACAGTGCCCATTTCCTTGAGGTAAAGTCGGACAGGATCGTCTGTCTTACCTACGCCGACATCGACGTCTTCCTCCTCAACTTCCTCCTCAGTCGCTTCATCAAGGCCAACTTCTTCAGGCTCGACACCATCTTCCAACTCGTCATCGGCCGCCTGACGCACCTTGCCATCATTGCGTGAATCCGCGATATCCATATCCATGTCGCCGTCTCCAAACAGCGAGATAATACTATCCAGCTGTTCTGTGGAAACGTCCTCATGGGGGATCGACTCGCCCGCTTCGTCGAAAGGAACGTAATTCCTTTCTTTTCCTCCCGTCCCCTCTTTTTTCGAATCGCCTGCCTTACCCTTCTTAGACATACTCTGATGCTCCTTTTTGCGATGTGGTCTCACCTGCCGCCGATGCGATATTCATAAAGATCGGACCGATTCCGTTGCCCTGATTGCGCTCTACAAACCGGGAATGCGGCGTCCCGGTCTTCTGCACAGTTGCTGCTGCATCTCGAGCAGCTGCTTGTACTCCTTGGTATTGCCTTGCTTCTCGGCTTCTTTGAGCGCTTTCACAATTTGTTTCATTTGCTTTTCGGGATCCTGCTGCTTAAGCATCTCTACGCAGTCCCGGCAGTGCTTTTGGGGGTCTTCATACACCATCTCCAGTACCGCGTAATAAGAGAATAGTGCATTGAGCTCCTCATCACCCTCCCGGCGAAGGGCGTGGTGGTCGAGCCTATTTTTTTCCCTTAGGACTTCAAAAATTCTTTCGGCCGCCCTCCGGAACAAAGGGTCGGTAAAATCCTGCGGCCGGATCTGTCCTTCCAAGCTCTTAGCGATACCTTCGTCCCTGAGCATGAGGTGTAGCAAAGTCTCTTCAGCCTTAGGCCGGCGGTTCAGCAGCGGAGTGGCTCCCTGGCTTTGGGAAGGAGTGCTCTGCGACCGTTTCGGTTCTTTAGGCATTTCTTGGCGAAGCAGTGCTTCGTCAAGATCGAGCACCTCGGCGGTTTTCTTCAGATAATAATCTCGCTCAATACCGCTCGGAAGCCTGGCAATAATCCCGAGCATCTCTCCCGCTTTCGTTACTTTTTCGTCGATCGAGGTGACTGGCCCGCCCTTTACAGCCTGGTCAAGCACAAAATCCATAAATTTCACGGACTTCTTGAGACAGGTCGCAAATGCCTCGAAGCCCTTCTTGTTCAGAAACGTATCAGGGTCATCACCTTCGGGAAGCGACACCACGTTCACTTTCATGCCACTTGCGATGAACAGATCAAGGCCGCGTAACGTCGCTTTCACGCCAGCTGGATCAGGATCGAATATAAGCACAAGGTTCTGCGCAAACCGCCGAAGGAGCCTTAGATGACCTTCGGTAAGAGCTGTACCCAGCGTTGCGACTGCGTTCTTCGCGCCGTACTGATGGCAGGCAAGGGCGTCGAGATATCCCTCGACGATGATAAAGTATCCCTGTCTCCGTCCGGGCTCCTTCGCCCTGTCCAGACAATAAAGCACATTGCTCTTGCTGTAGAGAAGTGTCTCAGGGGAGTTCAGGTATTTTGGCAGAGAGTCATCCATGACTCGTCCGCCGAAGGCGATTACGTTTCCGCTAAGATCGCGGATTGGGAAAATGATTCTACCCCGGAACCGGTCATAGTAGCCTTCGCCCTCGCTCCGTTTTACGACAAGCCCAGCCTTTTCCATCAGATCTAGCGGATATCCCTGTTGTTTGAGATGGCGGAGTAGGCCATCCCACTCAGGCCTTGCAAAGCCAAGGGCCTGATCCTGCATGAGAGTTTCACTGACGCCTCGCTTGCCGAGGTATGCCCGTGCCACATGGCCAGCAGGACCTACGAGCTCAGTTCGGAAATAATCGGCAGCATCGGCAACAACTTTCAAAAGAGCGGCGCGTTCGTCTTCGTTTTTTTTATCCTTCCGCAAACTGCTCTCTGCGGGTAGCAAGATCCCTGATCTATTTGCGAGGTTCCGGACCGCATCGGGAAAATTCATGCCTTCCTGCAACTCAAGAAACTTGAACGCATCCCCGCCCACACCGCATCCGAAACAATGAAAAATCTGTTTATCCGGATTAACGCTGAACGACGGAGTTTTTTCAGCATGAAAGGGGCAGAGTCCCACATGGTTTTTTCCAGTTTTCTTCAGGGAAACATATCCGGACACAAGATCGACAATATCAATACTGTCCCGGACCCGGCTTATGATATCATCGGAGAACATGTTATTTTTTCAGCTCGGCTACCGTGACGCCCGCTCCCCCCTCAGCCGGAGTTCCAGTCCTCATGGCTGCGATCATAGGATGGTTTCTCAGGTATCCCTCCACTGCCGACTTGAGCGCGCCAGTGCCCAAGCCGTGAATGACCATCACCAACGACAGGCCGTGTATGCATGCCCGATCGATAAAACGCTCTACCTCGGCCAATCCTTCCTCAACCCGACGACCAACGATGTTTAAACGATCGGACAAACCCTCATCCTCACCAAAATCGGTGCTCCAGCCTGGCAAGCGAGAAAAGTTCTGTGGTCCGCTCAGGGTTTCTATCGGCCAGACTTCCATTGCCGACAGTTTAAGTTTTTTGCCGTCCACATCAAGTTCGAGCAGGCCACGGTGTAAAGCCAGCACCGTTGCCGGCCTGTTCCACCATGAGATTCGAACCCGGTCGCCGGGTTGAAGGTCAGGAAGCGGGACGGTAGGGAGATGGCTCTCATCTGAAACAGCATGCTCCATTTTTCTGCCGAGCGATTCGATCTCCGTGGCCACTTTCTTGTGTTCAACCCGATCAAGTATCGTTGCTGGGGACAGCTCGCGGAGTTTCCGGCGAAGCGAAGCAACAACCTCTTTTGCTTCCATCCTCGCTTTCGCCTTTATATCGCGCGCTTCATCCACCGCTGTCCTGAGCGCAGCTTCACTCGCGAGCCGTTCCTGTTGCATAGTATCCAGCTCCCGCTTGAGCATTTCGCGTTCTGCTGCAAGCCGTTGAGCGTCCATCTCCACTTGTTGCAGCAGGTTTTCGAGCCGGTTATCATCTTCGCTGATCCGGGTGCGTGCTTTCTGTATCACCTCATCAGGAATACCTATCCTGGCCGCCATATCTAGCCCGTAGCTTCTGCCGGGCCTCCCCAGTATCAGCCGGTACGTCGGTTTGAGTGTCAGAGGGTCAAATTCCATAGAAGCGTTTACAGCGCCGGTTGTCCGGGCGCCAAAGAGCTTAAGCATGTTGTGGTGCGTCGTCACCAAGGTCATGCAGTTGCGCTCGATCAAATTCTCGAGAACCGCCGCGCCCAATCCGGCCCCCTCGCCGGGATCTGTCCCGGCCCCAAGTTCGTCGAGCAAAACGAGAGAGTCCCGATCTGCGTCGCGGAGAATTCCTGCGATATGGCCAACATGCGACGAAAACGTGCTCAGGTCCTGATCAAGGCTTTGCTCGTCGCCGATGTCAGCGAAGATATCATGGAAGCATGGCATTACACTCCCCTCTGCAGCGGTCACTGGCAGGCCCGCCTGGGCCATGAGCGAGAGGAGCCCCACAGTCTTGAGAATAACCGTTTTGCCGCCGGCGTTCGGGCCGCTGAGAATCAACGCCCGTTCGTGATCGCTCAATTCAAGGTCGTTCGGTAATACCTCCCCGCTGTCCGTGATTTTTTGTTTCCAAGCGAGCAAAGGATGCCGCGCCCTGCGAAGACTGATACTCCCCAGTGGGGAGAACTCCGGAATTGTTCCGTCCAGTTCCATCCCAAGTCGGGCCCGGGCGTACACAGCATCGATTGCCGCAAGAGCATTGATCGTTTCCTCGATTGCATGGCGCTCATGGGAGAGGAGGGCTGTCAATTTCCGAAGAATGCGTTCGACTTCATCCCTTTCTTCCAGACGAAGCTCCGCCAGACGGTTGTTCTGCTCCAGTACCTCAAGAGGCTCCACGAAAAACGTCGCTCGGGACGCCGATTGCCCGTGAACCACGCCTTTCAGGTTTTGCCTGAAGTTGGGCTTCAGCGGCAAGACATACCGATCATCGCGAATCGTTATCACGGGCTCCTGAATGACTTTTTGAAAACTGCTGTCCTGCAGCATGTCAGAGAGGCAACCCAGAATGCCGTCCCGCGTCCGGTCGAGCTGCTTGCGAATCTTCCGTAGGTTCGGGCTGGCCGAATCCTTCACCTCGGCCCTTCCGTCGATGGCGCTGAAAACCGCATCTTCGATCTGCTTGAGCGGACGGATGGATGCAGCTCGCAAGCAGAGCTGCGGAGCAGAGAGCGCCGGGGCGCTTTTGCCTTCGAAGCGCTGAAAAAAATTCCGCACCCGCCTGCCCGCTGCAAGTGTAGTGGCCGTATTCAGCAGTTCAGCTGGAGAGAGCATGTTGTCGGCGACTCTGAGCTTCTCGACCGCCTGACCAACGTCAAGGATACCGTCAAGTGACGGACTTTCCCCCCGCTGAAGAATATTCATAAATTCATGTGTTTCTCGGAGACGTTCTGCTGCTATCTCCCGATCGGCAACGGGTACCATACTTCTCACGGATTTTTTCCCGGGTTCAGAGGCTGCGTATCCAGCAACAATGTCGATTACCTTGTCAAATTCCAGCACCCGGAGGGAATGCTCATTCATACTGGCACCGTAGAACATCCGCTTACGGCAAACAGCGTCTTTTTCCTGCGCCCTGAACGATCCACAGTATCACTCTCTTTAGGTAGCTGGGGTCTGCCGTGAAACTCATTGACAATACAGCTTTTTCCCCTCGGTACAAGCCGAAGTCCATATCGGAGTAAAGTGTGGAACAGGCGATTCCCGAGATCGTTTATGAGCTACGAAAAAAAATCAGGGGGCCTCGGTTTACCTGGCCCCCTGTTCCGCCCCGATGTAAGAGAATCGCACGTCGAATGCGTTACTCATATCGTTACCCAAGCGAATTTTTCACCAGCTCGCTGATAAGTTTCCCATCAGCCCTCCCGCCGACCATGGGGATGAGGGCCTTCATAACCTTTCCCATATCCTTTGCACCCTGCGCCCCGGTCCGGGCAACAGCTTCGCGAACCATTGCCTCAAGCTCTTCCCGTGATAACGGCTGGGGAAGATATACTTCCAGCACCGTTACTTCGGCGGTTTCCTTGCCTACAAGATCCTGACGGCCGCCTTTTGCAAACTGATCGATTGAATCTTTGCGCTGCTTTATTTGGGAACGTATGGTCTCGAGAACTTCCTCTTCAGTGAGCGGCCGCCGTTTGTCGATCTGCTTATTCTTAAGAGCGGCATTCAGCATCCGCAAGGTAGAAACCTTGTCTTTGGCTCCGGACTTAAGGGCATTTTTTGTGTCCACATCAATTCTCTCTCGTAATTCCATTCCGTCCCTTATCTCCCCCGGCAACACGGCTATTCACAGACAGACAATTAAGACGAGAATCTACCCGGCGGAGTAACCCAGATCAACCCTGCCGGTAAATGCGCGCGGTCTTAGCTGCTTTTTTTCTCGCTGCCAAAGCCTTCTTCTTGCGCTTTACACTCGGCTTCTCATAATGCTCTCTTTTTTTGACTTCGGAAAGCACACCTTCCTTTTCGATACTTTTTTTGAATCTACGGAGCGCTGCCTCGAAGGGCTCGTTCTCCCGTAATCTAATACTTGGCACTCTCGCTACACCCCCCTCCGGTTGCATCTGATAGAAACTACCTACATAACTTACTGTTATTATTGTATAAAAAAATACTAGGAACTTTACTCAAAGATCTTTATATCCAGAGCATAATCATTAAAAATAACAACTCCATTCTTGAATGTCAAGGGGAATTTTCGCTAAATTTTCAGCGCTTTTTCATTATACCTACGTCCAGAAAAGTACGCTTGATCGATCTTTCGTACTATCAGCTTCGATACGCTGCATTGATCTTCACATATTCATAGGAAAGATCACAGGTCCAGACTGTTGCGTTCCCTTTTCCCTTGTGAAGGTCGATCATGATCTGCACTTCACGCTGTTTAAGCGCTAGTGAGGCTTCACGTTCGGTCGCCTTTCCCGTGCCAAGCCCTTTTTCGACTATCTTGGCCTTGCCTATCATAATGTCCGTTCTGGCCTCGTCCATCTCCACAGCGGCATACCCCAACGCGGCCATGATCCTGCCCCAGTTGGCATCTTCACCGAAAATCGCCGTTTTTACGAGGCTGGACCTTGCAACCGTCATTGCCGCACGCTTAGCTTCAACAGGACTCTTTGCATTCCGCACTTCAATCTCAATGAACTTGGTCGCGCCCTCGCCATCACGGACAACTTGTCGTGCCAGGGCCTTGGCCACCGTGTCGAGACAGGCCTGGAACTTTTTGAAATCCTTGCTGGCCGGCGCTATCCTCTTGTTGCCCGCCGCACCATTTGCCATGCCGAGGATCATGTCA
>Ga0335078_10018898_pt1 | contig 10252 bp, 6 predicted proteins | sample Lox_Sample_32_FD_206711 | JGI IMG/M metagenome (GOLD analysis project Ga0335078, IMG submission 206711) | Soil microbial communities from Loxahatchee National Wildlife Refuge, Florida, United States - Lox_Sample_3.2 | ecosystem: Environmental > Terrestrial > Soil > Wetlands | place: USA: Florida...
CCCGTGAAGACGGAGAATGTCAAGAAGAAAGGCCGTCTACAGCCGGGCAAGATGCTCCTGGTCGATACGGTCGGCGGCCGCATCGTCTCCGACCGCGAGATCAAGGAACGGCTCTACTCGCGCCAGCCCTACGCCGGGTGGCTCGCCCAAAATCAGGTCACGCTCGACCAGTTGCCCGAGCCGCCCCGCCAGCACGGCACCGATCACGACACCATCCTCTGCCGCCAGCGAGCCTTCGGCTACACCGGCGAGGATCTCAAAATGATTCTTGGGCCTATGGCCGAGAAGGGCGAAGAGCCCGTCGGCTCCATGGGAACCGATACGCCGCTGGCCTGCCTCTCCGACCGGCCGCAGCCGCTGTTCCATTACTTCAAACAGCTCTTCGCACAGGTCACCAACCCGCCCATCGATCCCATCCGCGAAGAGATGGTGATGTCGCTCATCAGCTACATCGGCACCGAGCGCAACATCCTCGACGAAACGCCGCAGCATTGCCGCACGCTCAAGCTGCCGCATCCCATCCTCACCAATCGCGATCTGGAAAAGCTGCGCCGCGTCTCCCAAGGCGATTTTCTGGCCACCACGCTGCCCACCCTGTTCCCGGTCGACGATGGCGAAAAAGGACTGGAACGCGCGCTCGATCAGCTTTGCCGCCGCGCTTCTCTCGCCATCAAATCGGGATACAGTCTGCTCATACTCTCCGATCGCGGCCTCGATCAGGACTACGCGCCCATTCCCAGCCTGTTGGCGCTTACCGCCGTCCATAATCACCTGGTGCGCGAGGAGACCCGTACGCAGGTGGCTTTGATCATCGAATCCGGCGAGCCGCGCGAGATCATGCATTTCGCGCTGCTGATCGGCTACGGCGCCAGCGCCGTCAATCCTTACCTGGCCATCGAAACGCTGGAGGATATGGCGATGCGCGGCTACCTGCCGGCCGATCTGTCTTTCGAAAAGGCGCTGGCCCATTTCACCAAGGCCGTCAACAAGGGCCTGCTGAAGACGTTCTCCAAGATGGGCATCTCCACGCTGCAAAGCTATCGCGGCGCGCAGGTTTTCGAGGCCATCGGGTTGAACAAAGCCCTGGTCGACAAGTATTTCACCGGCACCGCCTCGCGCATCGAAGGCGTCGGGCTCGACGTGCTGGCCCGCGAAGCGCAAATGAAACACGCCCACGCCTTCCAGCCCATCACCGATTCCGACATCGAGCTTCCCGTTGGCGGCAATTATCAGTACCGCGTGCGCGGCGAGTATCACCTGTTGAATCCGCTCACGGTGAGCAAACTCCAGCACGCCGTCCGGCAGCAAAGTTTCCAGACTTTTCAGGAATACACGGACCTGATCGACAACCAGAACCGCCAACTGTGCACGCTCCGCGGCTTGATGGAAATCAAGAGGTCCGCTCAGCCGGTTCCGATCGAAGAAGTCGAGCCGGCCACCGAGATCGTCAAGCGCTTCGCCACCGGCGCCATGTCCTTCGGCTCGATTTCGAAAGAAGCCCACGAGACGCTGGCCATCGCCATGAACCGCATCGGCGGCAAGTCCAACACCGGCGAGGGCGGCGAAGACGAAGCCCGTTTCGCGCGCGACGCCAACGGGGACTGGCGCCGCAGCGCCATCAAGCAGGTGGCCTCCGCGCGTTTCGGCGTCACCACCAATTACCTGGTGAATGCCGACGAGCTGCAAATCAAGATGGCGCAGGGCGCCAAGCCCGGCGAAGGCGGCCAGCTTCCCGGCCACAAAGTCGATGACTTCATCGCGCGCGTGCGCCACTCCATCCCCGGCGTGGGGCTCATCTCGCCGCCGCCGCATCACGATATCTACTCCATCGAAGATCTCGCGCAGCTTATCTACGATCTCAAGAACGCCAATCCGCGCGCCCGCATCTCCGTCAAGCTGGTGGCCGAAGTCGGCGTGGGCACCGTGGCCGCGGGAGTCTCCAAGGCGCATGCCGACGTGGTGCTGATCAGCGGCGATACCGGCGGCACCGGCGCTTCCCCCCTCAGCTCCATCAAGCACGCCGGCATCCCCTGGGAGCTGGGCCTCGCCGAAACGCAGCAGGTGCTGGTGATGAACGACCTGCGCGGCCGCATACGCGTCCAGACCGACGGCAAACTGCAAACCGGCCGCGACGTCACCATCGCCGCGCTGCTGGGCGCCGAAGAGTTCGGATTCGCCACCACGCCCCTGGTCGCGCTGGGCTGCATCATGATGCGCAAATGCCATCTGAATACCTGCCCGGTGGGCATCGCCACGCAGGACCCGGCGCTGCGCCAGAAGTTCCAGGGCCAGCCCGAGCACGTCATCAATTTCTTCTTCTTCATCGCCGGACAGGTGCGCGGCTACATGGCGCAACTGGGCTTCCGCTCGTTCAACGAAATGGTGGGCCGCGTGGACATGCTCGACGCCCGCCGGGCCGTTGACCATTGGAAGGCCAAGGGGCTGGACTTTTCGGCGATCCTGCACCGCCCCGAAGTGCCGGCGCGCGTGGCGCGGCGCTGCGTCGAAGGCCAGGACCACGGCTTGCACCAGGCGCTCGATTATAAGTTGATCGAGCACGCGCGTGAGGCGCTCGACGATCGGACCCCCGTCGAGATCAAGCTGCCCATTCGCAATGTGCACCGCACCGTGGGCGCCATGCTGAGCGGCGAAATCGCGCGCCGCTACGGTTCCGCCGGCCTGCCTGACGATACCATCCGCTTCGAGTTCACCGGCTCGGCCGGACAGAGCTTCGGCGCATTCCTGGCGCGCGGCGTCACCCTCACGCTCGAAGGCGACGCCAACGACTACGTCGGCAAAGGACTCTCGGGCGGACGCCTGGTAGTTTATCCCCCGCGGGACTCCACGTTCCTGCCGGAAGAGAATATCCTGATCGGCAACGTGGTGCTGTATGGCGCGACCAGCGGCGAGGCCTACTTCAACGGCATGGCGGGCGAGCGCTTCGCCGTACGCAATTCCGGCGCGACGGCGGTCGTGGAAGGGCTAGGCGATCACGGCTGCGAGTACATGACCAAAGGGCTCGTGGCGGTGCTCGGCAAATGCGGACGCAATTTCGCCGCCGGTATGAGCGGCGGCATCGCCTACGTGCTCGACGAGCGCGGCGATTTCGCCGACAAGCGCTGCAACACCGCCGCGGTAGACCTGGAGCCTGTGGACGGCGACGCCGACCTGCTTCGCGATCTGATTGCCCGCCATGTCGAATACACCGCCAGCCCGCGAGGCAAGTGGATCCTGGAAAACTGGTCCGCCATGCTGCCAAAGTTCGTGAAAGTCTTCCCCCACGAGTACAAGCGAGTACTCAGACTAAACCCCGACCCCAGACCCCCGGTCCCCGGCCCCGCGGCGCGGGCCGCGGAGGTGCTCCATGGGTAAGCCTACGGGTTTCCTGGAGTATCCAAGGGAACTGCCATCGCGCCGCCCTCCCGCCGAGCGCATCCGCGACTGGTTCGAGATCTATCGCGACTTCCCCGAAGACAAGATCCGCGAGCAAGGCGCCCGCTGCATGGATTGCGGCGTGCCCTTCTGCCACACCGGCTGTCCACTCACCAACATCATTCCCGACTGGAACGACCTGGTCTATCGCGGCCGCTGGCGCGAAGCCGCGCGCGTGCTGCATTCCACCAATAATTTCCCGGAGTTCACCGGCCGCATTTGCCCGGCGCCCTGCGAAGCCGCCTGCGTACTCGGCATCAACGAGCCGCCGGTCACCATCAAGCAAATCGAAAAGACGATCATCGACCGCGCGTTTGAAGAAGGCTGGATTCGACCCGAGCCGCCCCGGCAGCCTACCGGCAAACGCGTCGCCGTGGTGGGTTCCGGACCCGCCGGACTGGCTGCCGCGCAGCAGTTGCGCCGCGCCGGACATGCCGTCACCGTTTTCGAGAAGAACGGCCGCATCGGCGGCCTGTTGCGCTACGGCATTCCCAGCTTCAAGATGGAGAAGCATCTCGTCGACCGGCGCCTGGACCAGATGCGCGGCGAGGGCGTGGAGTTCATGGCCCACGCCCATGTTGGCCGCAATGTGCCGGTCGAGGACTTGCGCCGCGAGTACGATGCGATTCTGCTCTCCGGCGGCGCCGAGCATCCGCGCGATCTGCCGGTACCCGGCCGCGATCTGCGGGGCATCCACTTCGCCATGCAATTCCTGCCGCAGCAGAATCGCCGCTGCGAAGGCGACATCGTATCCGAAGCCGAAGCCATCCTCGCCGCGGGCAAGCGCGTCGTGATCATCGGCGGCGGCGATACCGGCGCGGACTGCCTGGGCACGTGCCACCGTCAGAATGCGCGATCGGTGCACCAGTTCGAGCTGTTGCCGAAGCCCCCGGACGCGCGCGCCGCATCGACGCCCTGGCCGTTGTGGCCCATGCAACTCCGCACCGAAAGCTCGCACGAGGAAGGCGGCATCCGCGAATGGAGCGTGGCCACCACCAGGTTCACCGGCGACGAGCATGGCAACGTGAAGCAGTTGCACGCCACGCGCGTCGGCCCGGCGCCGAAGTTCGAGCCGATTCCGGGGACAGAATTCGCGCTCGACGCCGATCTGGTGCTGCTTGCGATGGGCTTCCTGGGACCGGTGAAAAACGGTCTCCTGGATCATCTGGCAGTGATGTTGGACGCGCGCGGGAATGTGCAGGCGGACGAAAATTACATGACCAGTGCGCCCGGCGTTTTCGCCGCCGGCGACATGCGCCGCGGGCAGTCGCTGGTGGTCTGGGCGATCGCCGAAGGACGCCACGCCGCGCGGGGGATCGATCGATATTTGATGGGCGCCACCAGGCTGCCGTGAGCGCAGGCGAGACGTGCGCCACCTGCTAGACCAAACACCCTATCCCATCTACGTGAGGGTGAAGATCGAACGCGGGCTCAAAGGCGTCGAAGAAGGGCGGGTGGTATCCGAGGAGGAGATGGAACGTAGGATGCAGAAATGGCTCGGCGCGTAGTCTGGACCGAGGCCGCCTCGTCGAAGACACCTCGTAGGCCGCCTAACTAACTAGTCTGAGTATCGATCGTGCGGATCAGCGGCCCTACGGCTAAATCTTCGTCGATCAGGGGCCAGTGAATCCCGTAGCCTGAGGGTGAAAGCTGGGCATACCTTCTTTCGAGCCCGCTGGCATGCGCCAACCGCTCCGAGCACCGCTCCCAAGGAATCCGAAATCTTCCCTCCGTCGTGATGATGACTAAGTGACGGTCCGTAGTTTCAATCTTCTTCGCCAGAATCGGCTCTATTTTAGTCGCCATTTTTCACTTTGAAGTGGGTTCGCCAAGCTTCGCAAATCTCGTCGAAGTGCTGGTAGATGATCCGCCTGATTTCACGTGTGAGGCGCGGCGTACAGTTTGATTGAAACTCCTCCTCAATATCGAACCGCTGAGGAAAGAGCCAGAATTTGCACTCGGCCTCTCCCTTCCTCGCATGCACGTGCATAGGTTCTTTGCCCTCATTAGAGTAAAAGTAAAGACGCCAACCCTGCACCAGCAAAATGGTGGGCATGGAGCCCTTGATTATACGCACCCGTCCCCTACAACTTCATCCGCTCCAACTTCCGATACAGCGTCTTCCGCTCGATCCCTAGAATCTGCGCCGCCCGGCTCTTATTGCCCCCCGTCGCCGCCAGCACCTTGCGGATCTGGTCCTCCTCGGCGCCGGCCAGAGTCTCCGCGGCTTCCTCGCGCGCTTCCATGGCGTGGAGCGCGTGTTCCACCGCGTCCTGGTCGATGCGCTCGTTCGGCGCCAGAATCGTAAGGCGCTCGATCAGGTGCTGCAACTGACGGACATTGCCCGGCCAGGTGTATTCCTGCATGGCCCTAATGCCGGATTCCATCAGGCGCGCGGTATGGTTATAACGCGCGTTGTACTTGTTCAGGAAGAAGCGCGCCAGCAGCGGTACATCTCCCCGGCGCTCGCGCAAGGGCGGAATCACGATCCGCACCACATTCAGCCGGAACCAGAGATCCTCGCGAAACTTGCCCTGCTCGACCATCTGTTGCAGGTCCCGGTTCGTGGCCGCGAGCACCCGCACGTCCACCGACTTGGCGCGCGCCGCGCCCACCGGCCGGACTTCGCGCTCCTGCAGAAACCGCAACAGCTTCAACTGAAAGTTCAGCTCGATGTCGCCGATCTCGTCGAGCAGCACCGTGCCGCGATTGGCGGATTCGAACACGCCCATGCGGTCGCGGTCCGCGCCGGTATACGCGCCCTTCAGCGTGCCGAACAACTCGCTTTCGAGCAGCGTGGGCGCGATCGAAGCGCAATCCACCGGCACGAACGGCTGATTGGCGCGCGGGCTGAAGCGATGCACCATGCGGGCGACCAGTTCTTTGCCTGTGCCCGTTTCCCCCTCGATCAGCACCGTCGCGTCGGTGGGGGCCACTCGCGAGGCGGTCTTGTAAATCTCCACCATCGCCGCGGAGCTGCCGATCATCTCGCTCTCCGGCAGATCCTCCTCGCCGGCTTCCTTTTCTTTGTCCAGCCGCGCGGCCTCGGCGCGCTTGATAGTCTCCAGCATGCGGTCGATCTCGAAGGGCTTGGCTACATAGTCGAATGCGCCGCCCCGCGTCGCCGCCATCACCGTTTCCATCGTGCCGCGCGCCGTCATCAGGATCACCGAGCAGTCGGGATCTTTGCTGCGGGCCGCGTCCAGCACGTCGAGGCCGGTGCGGTCGTCGATGTAGATATCCGAAATCACGATCGGGTAGCTGTTTTCCGAGAGGCGTTCCAGAGCTTCGCCGGTGGAGGAAACCGCGTCCACCGCGTATCCTTCCAGCTCGAGGAACGTGACCACCGTGGTCCGCACCGCCGGATCGTCTTCGACAACCAGTAATCGCTGCATCAGCCTTTTTCCGCCACCGTAGCCGAAACCGCCACGGGCAGGATCATCGTAAAGCGCGATCCTTGCCCGGGACGGCTCGCCACTTCGATGGTACCGCCGTGCTGGATCACAATCTGTTCCACGATCGAAAGTCCGATGCCCGTTCCGGCTTCGCCCGATTGTTCCGCGCGCTTGGTGCGGTAGAACTTCTGAAAAATCTTCTTGACCTCTTTCTGATCCATGCCGATTCCCTGATCCTCGACGGAAACGCGCGCGTGGCCGTTGTCGCGCCCGGCCGCCAGCGTCACCTGGGTGCGCGCGGGCGAGTACTTGATGGCATTGGTGAGCAGATTGTAGAACGCGTATTCCATCAGTTCCCGGTCGCCGGTGAGCAGCACATCGGCGGGCGCCGCATCTGTCAAGATGCGGATCTGCTTGCGCTCGGCTAGCGGAAGCGCGCGCTGTACGCAGCCGGCCATGAGCTCGCCGGCGGAAAATGTGTCCTTCTTGAGCTCCACCTGGCCGGCGGAGAGCCGTTCCACGTTGAGGAACATCTCGATCATGCGGCCGAGGCGCTTGGATTCGGAATTGATGAGTTCGACAATTTGCTTCCGCTTTTCGTCCGGCAGCGCATAGCGGCCCATCAACTCGCTGGAGCCCTGTATGGCGGTCAGCGGCGTGCGCATTTCATGCGTGACGAAATGCATGGTCTGCCGGTAGCGGTCGCGTTCGGCTTCGGATTTGCCGAGCCGGCGCCGCGCCACCAGGTACTGATAGCCCCCCGCGGTGACCAGCGAGAGCCACGCCGAGGAGACCGGCGTGCACACGGAAAAGAAGATGCCCCGCGTAAAAAATAAATATGGCGTCAGGTGCGCGACAGCCAGAACTCCGGCCGCCAGGAAGTTCGCCTGCATGCCCGTGAAGCGGCCGTATGCGACCCCGATGGCCGACACCAGCGCCAGGCTGAAGGCCAGCACCCACCACTTCGGCGCATCGGTCAGGAACAGTCCCTGGGCGATCGTTTCAAACGCATTGGCGTGGATCTCGACGCCCACCATTTTCTTGCCGGCGGCGTAAGGCGTGAAGAGCCAATCGCGCGAGGCGGTCTGATCCGTCACCCCGGCGAAGACCACCTTCCCGGAGAAGTTGGCGGCGAGCCGCGGATCCGCCAGCAGCGCTTTCAGCGATACGCGCGGGATCTTCACGTAGGAGGGAGCGTAGCGGATGCGCATGAGGCGGCCATCCGCCAGCGCGGAGGGAATCAGCCGCCCGTCTACCTCGAGATCCTCGGGGGATTCCACGATTTGCGCGCCGCGGCTCACGCGATACGCTTCCAGCGCCAGCGCCCAGCGGCGATCGTGCCCGGTAGCTTTTGCCAGGGGAAGCATGCGGTTGACCGAGTCCAACTCGTCGGGCTCGGCATGTACGTGGCCCAGCGCGATCGCGGCCGTGCGGAATCGCGGCAGCGGATCTTCCCATGCCGATCCATCGGGCAACAGCCGGCACGCCAACACTAAGTTTCGCGTGGCACGCATGGCCGCTTCCAGTCGCGCGTCGATCTCAGGGTCGCTCGAGTCCACTAGAATCAAGTCCAGCGCGACTGTCTTCGGCCCGGCCGAGGAGATTTTCTCGAGCGCTTCGGCCAGCGGCTTGCGCATGTGGGTGACGCCGCCGTACGCCTGTAGCGAAGGTTCGTCGATGGCCAACAGGATGCTCTCGGGTTCCCACGCGCGCGGCTGGTACAGGCGGAACATCCAGTCGTAGGCGTCGTTATCGATCTGCTCTCCGAATGCGGTCCAGCTCGCCGCGACTGCCACCAGGAAGGAGCCCGCCAGCAACGCCAGATAGATCGCGGTTTGCCGGCTGGGGTGGCGCATGGTCTACCTGCCGAGGGCCTTCTCGATCTCGCCGGCATCCCGCGGCAATGCGCCGCTGAGAAGCTTGGCGCCATCCTTAGTGACCAGCACCATGTCTTCGATGCGGATGCCGATGTTCTCTTCCGGGATGTAAATGCCCGGCTCGACCGTGATCACATTGCCTTCGGCCAGCGGCGCGCTGAAGTCGGTGGCGTCATGCACGTCCAGCCCCACATGATGGCTCACGCCGTGCGTAAAATACTTTCCCAGCGATTCGCCGTGCAAATCCTTGCCGTGACTATTGATGTAGTCGTAGGCGATGCTGGTCAGGTTGTTCGGGTAGGGTCTGGTGAGATACAGGCCGGGCTTGATCGCCTGAATGACCGCGTTTTGGGCCCCCAGCACGACATCGTAAATCTCCCTCTGCCGCTTGCTGAACGGCGCGCCCACCGGGATCGTGCGCGTGATATCGGCGGCGTAGCCGGAGCACTCCCCGCCCACGTCCATCAGCAGAAGCTCGCCGCGGTCCATGCGCCGGGAATTACGCGAGTAATGCAGGATGGTGCTGTCGGGGCCGGCGCCCACGATCGGCGCATAGGCGTTGCGCTCGCATCCTTCGTCAAAGTAAACCTCCATCATGGTGGCGGCGACCTGGTATTCGTATAAACCCGGAGCGGCGCGCTTCCACGCGGCGCGGTGCGCTTCGAGCGTAGCATCGATGGATTTCTGGATCAGCGCCAACTCTTCCGGCGACTTATGCATGCGCAGCCGCGCGATCGCCGTCGTCGCGTCCCAGATCTCGCGCAGGGGCGCCAGTTCCTTAAGGCGGCCGCGGCCTGGCTCGCCAACCGTGTAGACTCCCGAGTAATGCTCCAGTTGCTTGTGCAGCTCGGCCTCGAAACTTTCAATGGGCAGCACCGTATCAAAGCCCGTCAGCGCGGTGACGTTGGGGTCATCCGGTCCGATTTTGCGCCCCGTCCACTTTTCTGCGGCCGGCTCGCGGCGCGGCAGGAACAGGATCTCGTGCGGTTTGTCCTCCGGGTGAGGCGTCAAAAGCAGGATCGCGCCGGGCTCCTGCCAGCCGGTCAGGTAGAGGAAATTCGGCTCTTGGATGAAGCCGGTGCGCAGATTCTCCTCGCTCTTGTCCGAGCGGCCGAACAGGACCAGCACGCCTTCGTGCGCCGGAGGTTTCTTGGCGAATTCCGCGCGGCGCGCACGATAGGCTTCCGGGCCCAACGCGGAAGCCCCTGGAATCGCAGTCAGAAGTACCGAAAAAAGCCACCAATGGCGCATCACTAACAGTATAGGGGTTTGTTGAAAAAGGCGTGGGACCGCTTGCCGACGCGCGCGGCGCTGAAGCAGAGGTTCCGAAACGGAGTTCGATTTCGCAACCCAAAGAGCCGCGATCGTCAGGGAGCGGCGCCTCGGATGCGTTATCAACAAACTCTTGGGATTTTGTGAAAAAGGCGCGGGACCGCTGACGCGCGCGGCTCCGAAGCGTAGCCTCGATTTCGCAACCTGAGTTGCGACCGTCAGGGAGTCCCCATGGCCCGCTGCGGGCCGCCAAAGGCAACGAAGACGCGCTTGAGG
>Ga0335078_10018899_pt1 | contig 10252 bp, 11 predicted proteins | sample Lox_Sample_32_FD_206711 | JGI IMG/M metagenome (GOLD analysis project Ga0335078, IMG submission 206711) | Soil microbial communities from Loxahatchee National Wildlife Refuge, Florida, United States - Lox_Sample_3.2 | ecosystem: Environmental > Terrestrial > Soil > Wetlands | place: USA...
GCCACCCTCCGTGTAGTTCTGGGCGAACGCCTCGGCGAACTCCACTGGGTCCTTCCCGACGAGCTCGCGGATCGGCGTTCCGTCCGCCGCGGCCTGTTCGAACAGGTCGGCGAGGTCCTCGAACTCCGACGCGGCGCTGTCGCCGTCGGCTGGCACGAAGTGCATCAGGTACCGCTCGATCGCTTCGACCGCCGCGCGGTAGTTCGGCGGAAGCCGTCTCACGCGCGCCTTGTACTGCCGCCACCGCCGCTTGTCGCCGATCACCTTTGAGATGAGGCCGCTCTTGTCAGCGTCGGACATGGTCACTTGCCTCCTTCGCGGAGCTGTGCGAGCCGTTCTGTGAGGAAGCTCCACGTCCTCCAGAACTCTTCGAGATAGGCCTGTCCCTGAGCGTTGAGGGAGTACACCTTGCGCGGCGGCCCCTTCTCGGAGGGGACCTTCTCCACGTCGACGAGGCCGCGCTGCTCGATCCTGATCAGCACCGCGTAGACGGTCCCTTCGGCGATGTCGGAGAAACCCTGCTCCCGCAGCCACGCCGTGATCTCGTAGCCGTACGCGGGCCGGCCGGACAAGATCGCGAGAACGATGCCCTCCAGCGTCCCCTTGAGCATCTCCGTCACCAGCCTGGCCATGGAACACCTCTTCCGTTCGCTACTCAGTCTTACTGACTACCAGTATACAGTAACACTAGCTACCGGTACTTAGCAAGACGGAATAGTGGAGGTGGAAGCCGCCTGGCTACTGATACGAGGACGGCGTCAGCTGGCGGGGGCCGCGGCGGTGCAGGTGAGGGCGGTGCCGCCGTTGGACGGGTCGGGTTGGACGGTGGTCATTGCGCTTCCTCCTTCCGGTGTGCGTTTCGTTCTCCGCACGCTAGGAAGATCCGGCGGGCCAGGCGTCCCCCGAAAGGGGACATGCCGGGTGGAGTCTTCCGGGGAGCACCGGCACCAAGGTGTAACCTGGCCCGGCGTTGGTGCCTGGCCGTTGCGGGGGATGCAGTGACCCCGGCCGGGCTGCGAGGCCCGCAACTGGGCAGGGCCCTGACGGCACCTGCAGTTTCCACGCGGCACCTGGTGCCGCTGTCCACCGCCCGCCGGTGGGACGGGTGGCGCGTCAGGGGATGAGGCTCTGGTCCGGCCGGCCCGCCGCCAGCATCCGCAGCATCTCCGGCTGCGCTGGTCAGCGGTCAATGAGGCCGGAGGGGCCGGGATCGGGCGCGGGCGGCCCGGCGGCGAAGGCGTGCCGGAGCCGGGGGCAGGTAGCCGACCGGGGATGCCCGTTGGCCGTCGCGGAAGATTCCACCCGGCATGTCCACTTTCAGGTGACGCCATGCTGCGTGCTGCTTCATAGCGTGCAGATCACGGAACCTGACGGAAGGACGCCGCAGATGAGCGACACGGCGCGGTCATCGCGCTATGAGATCCGTGTCGAGGGGGTCCTGGACCCGCGCTGGACGGCCTGGTTCGAGGGCCTGGCGATCGCCAGACGGTCATTTCCGGCCCGGTCGCGGACCAGGCCGCCCTGCGCGGGCTGCTGAACCGGGTCTGCGACCTGGGCCTGGTCCTGATTTCGGTGCGACGGCTCGGTCCCGATTAACCCAGTCTGACCCCGCGAGGAGGACACCATGCATCCAGCCATGCTGCGGCAGCACGCCGTCGGCCACATCCGGGAACCGGCCACCGGGGCCGGTGACGCCCGGCGGGCCGGAAAGCGGGAATGCGGGCATCAGCCGCGGTGCCCGGATGCTCTCTCGCCAGGTCGCAGCGCGGCCAGGATCGTGGCACATCATCCCGGGCAGGGGTGGAGCCTGCTGTGCAACGGTGTGGTGCTGTTTGACGACGGCGGGGCGCTGCTTCCCGATGGCCGGGCCGCGGCTCCGGCCACCGTCGGCCCAGTCCGGACGGCGGCATGAAGGCGTCCCGGGGCAACGCTGCGATTCCGGAAACTGAGGCGACCGGCAGGCTGCACACCCCCCGCGCTCACAGTAGGTTCAGCTCGCGGGCCCGGGCGACGGCCTCGGTGCGGTTGGCCGCGCCGAGCTTGCCCAGGACATGGCCGACATGTTTCTTGACGGTGTCGAGGGTAACCACAAGCTCGCCGGCGATGGCCTGATTCGACCTGCCTGCCGCCAGCATTTCCAGGACCTCGACCTCGCGTCTGGTCAGCGGGTCGACGATGCCGCAAGGGACGGGATCGCGCGCTGGCCGCCCGGGGCCGAAGGCCCGCTGGAGCCGGGCCAGGTAGCCGAGCGGAACTGTGGCAGCGGCCTGGCCGGCGCGCTGGGCCGCGATGAGCCGGCCGAGCAGCGCGGCCATCTGCGGGCCCTCGTCGGTGAACACCCGCACGTAGCCCTGCGGGCAGGCGAGCACGAGCGCCCCGGCGAGGGCCATGACCGCGCCAGCCTCATCGCCGCTGGCCATCAGGGCCAGCGCCCGCAGCGCGCCGATCTCGATCAGGCTGCCGGTACGGTCCTGGGCGGCCGCCACGGCGTGCAGCCGGTCCAGCAGTGCCAGCGCCTGCCCGGGCCGCTCCTGGGCGAGCAGCATCCGGGCCAGCACCAGGTGCCCGGGCTCGCGCGCGTAGTCTTGCTCGTCGTCCGGACCGAGGCCGTTGTCCCGCGCGAAACTGGCCACGGCGGCCAGGTCACCCTGGGCCAGCAGCAGCCGGGCCCGCCGGGCGGGGGCCGGGTTGAGCAAGCCGGCCGGACCTGGCGAGGCCTGGTCGGCCTCGGTGATCGCCTCCAGCGCCCCGGCCGGATCACCGGTGGCCTGCCGGATCATCGCCAGCGTGGCCAGGCCGTCGGCCAGCGCAACTCTGTTGACGAACTGGCGGCACAGCGCGATGCCCTCGGTTGCGTGCCGCAGCGCTATGTCGAGTTCGTCCCGCTGGTAGGCGACCTCGGCCAGGCCCACGTAGCCCAGTCCGGCGGCTAGCGCCGGCCGGCCGGCCGTGACCAGGGTGTCCAGGGCCTGCTCGCAGGTCTGTACTGCCGCGTCCAGGCGGCCCTGGGCACGCTGGATCAGCACCAGCGAGTAGTAGGCCCACGAGGCCATGGTGAACAGACCGGTCTCGCGCCACCCGGTGACGCTGGCCGCGATGGCGCGTTCGGCCTCGGTGAGCTGGCCGCGCAGCCATTCGGCCACGGCCAGGAATACCTGCGCGTTGGCGCTCAGCAGCCGTTCTCCGGGCTTGGTCTCGGCCAGGGTCTGCGCGGCGAACGCGGCCGTGGCCTCGGCGTCGCCGTGGTACTGGGCGACAAAGCTGCGAACGAGCGTGGTCAGGGCTGGGACATTGATCAGATTGCTGGCCGCCGCGCCGCCGGCTGGCTCGAATGGCTCATCGGCCCAGCCGGGGGGCGCGCACGCAACCGCGTCCAGCAGCGGTTCCACAACCTCGAAGTGGCCGCTGGTGGCGGCCAGGATCGCCTGCGCCAGCAACAGCCGGGGACAGGACCTGGCCACCTCGGCGGGGAGCACCGACATCCACCGGTCGATGGTCGCGACCTCGCCGCGAATATAGAAGACCAGGTCGAAGTGCTGCTCGATGATCCGGGCCGCCCACAACATCTCCCCGGCCGCGGCCGCGTGGCCGATGGCGTCCTCGGCCAGCCCGTGCTGCTCGTGCCAGGCCGCGGCGTTGCGGTGCAGCTGAGCTGTGCGTCCGGGCTGCTGTTGTAGCAGGCGTGTCCGGAGCAGGTCGGCGAACAGGTGGTGATAGCGCCACCAGCCGCGCACCTCATCCAGCGGGATCAGGAACAGCCCGGCCCGTTCGGCCTGCTCGAGCAGCGCCTGGCTGCCCTGGCGGCCGGTGACGGCGTCGCACATCGGCCCGCTCAGCCGGTCCAGCACCGAGGTCTCGAGCAGGAACGTGCGCAGCTGCTCGTCCTGCCGCTCGAGCACCTCTTCGGCCAGGTAGTCCAGGACATACCGGTGGCTGCCAGTGAACGCGGCCACGAAGCCGGCGGCATCATCATGTCCGCGCAGTGACAGCGCGGCCAGCGCCAGCCCGGCCGCCCAGCCTTCGGTCCGGGCTGCCAGTGCCGCCACCGACGCATCCGGCAGAGCCGGCGCCGCGTGCTGGAGCAGCTGCCCGGCCTCCGCGGGGGTGAACCGCAGGTCGGCCGCGCGCATCTCGGCCAGCTGGCCGCGTGCCCGCAGCCGCGCCAGCGGCAGCGGCGGATCGCTGCGGCTGGCCAGTACCACGCAGATCCCGGCCGGCCGGTGCTCGACCAGGAACGAAAGCGACTCGTGCACCTGCTGCGCGCTGATCACATGGTAATCGTCGAGGACCAGCAGGGCCTCCTCCCCGGCCAGATCGTTGATCAGCGCCGTGACCAGGCCCTGGAACGACGTCGGCGCGGGCGGGCCGAGCAACGGAGCCACCCGATCGCCGGTCCCCGGACGAGCCCGGTCGAGCGCGGCCACCGCGTGGCGCCAGAACCGGGCCGGGTCGTTGTCCCCCGCGTCCAGCGACAGCCAGGCAACCGGGTGCTCGCCGCACCGGGCCCAGTCCGCGAGCAAGACCGTCTTGCCGTATCCGGCCGGGGCGGCGGCCAGGATAAGCCCCCGCGCTCGGCCCTCATCGAGCCGTGCCGTCAGCCGCGGCCGTAGCACCTGGCCGGGGCGCGACGCGGGCATGTGCAGCTTGGTAGCCAGCAGCGCATCCCGCTCCGGCGCCGCCACCGACGACTCAACCATCACTGACCTGCACGCTGTGCGCCTCCGCGATCCTCCGTATCGCTGCTGGAAGGAACCCTCGCGAGCTAGCATGCGCTTCCCAGGGGAGCGGCTCAGCCATTCCGTTGCCCTGGCCGGCTTGCCGTCCTCCAGTTTCCTCTGACCTTCGGCCGCAATCAACCCTTCGCCGACCGGGCCATGGCACCGATGAGCAGGAACGCCGGCCACTGTCGGCCTCCGATCAGGTGCCGCTGACTGATGGCGGCCGGGACCTGGACAACTACCTGTTCCCTATTGCCCAGCGGCTTGGCTCGCGGCGTGGCGCGGCCACTTCGGCCGCAAGACCCACGGGGCGTTATGGCTCGCAGTGGGCCCGGCCCAGTCAGACCCGGCCGCGGCCTCTCTGCTGTTCTCCACCGCGGATGGCACGGTCCTCTGCGCGGCCGGCATGGAATCGGCCGCGACGTCACCATCGACGCAGCCGATGACGCGGTGCGGCACGCACTGGCGGCCGGGACCCGGCCTGGGGACCTGCGGCTCGATGACCACGCTCATCGACCGGCTGGAGCGGGCCGGCTACGTATGGCGCCGTGACGACCGCGGCCACGGCAAGCGAAAGCTCATCACAGCGACACCGCGCCTCGCCGGCGCGATCACCCCCGTCATGCGGGCCCGCCAGGCCGAGGGAACCCGGGAGCTGAGCAGCCAGCCGACCACAGACCTGCGCGTCATCCTCCGGTTCCTGCAGGCCACGCTCGCGGGCAAGAGGCAGTCCGCCAGGCCTGCCTGTCGCTGGCCGCGCCCGGGCCGTCGCCGGGGGGTGCCCGGCGGCCCGGACCGCGCTGGCCGTGCCTCGGGTCACGGGCGGCCGCAGGGAATCGCGCAGACCGGCCGGCGCGACGTGCCCTGACCGGGTATGGCCTGGCCCACGCCGTCGCATCAGCCCGGTGGCAGCCGGCAACCTGACTGACATGGCGTCTGGGCTACCGGGCGGCCCGGCCGCTGTTAGTCAGGAAGGGCGCCAGGAGGTCGGCGGTGACCGTGCACAGCCGAGACCGGATCGCCGGATCGTAGGCTGCCCCTGCCGGCGACCCGGTTCTCACCGCCACGGTCACGCATCGGATGACGGCCGGGGCGTCACGCGCCGGGGATCGGCGCGACCGCGCGGCCGGGTGCTGGCCCTGGGCACTTGGGCGCCGACACCAGCGCGTTCCGTCGCTCGATCCGCCTGATGGCACGCTAATGACACGTTGCAGCGGCTATCCGGCGGGCACAGGCGATAGCCGAACAGTCGGTGGTATCGACCTCGACGTCGTAGACGACGCCAGCATGCACGGCGATGGCCTGGTTCATCGCCATGCCCCGGACCCGGTCAGGGCGATTCGCTTCGCGGTCGGCAGCCACCAGCGGATCGCAGTGCACCCCTGCCCACAGCACATCCAGATCGCCCAGCAGGGCGCGCAACCGCTGCTGTCCCGCACCGCCAGCCAGGAATACCTCGTCAAGGATCAGGAACGCTCCGCGACTGACCATGACTGCGAGGCCCTGGTACCAGATCGCCTCGACGGCCCGGAACTCCGGCTTGACAGTCACGGTGCCGTCTGGCTCCAGCACGAGCCCGGACCGCGGATCCGCCCCCCGGGCGGGGAGAGCCTCGGCCAGGACGTCCGTGCCGAACGTGAGCCACAGCCCCGGAAGGACGTCCTGCAAGGCCCGCGCGATCGAGGACTTCCCCGAGCTAGAGCCGCCGTTCAGTACGATCACCTGAGTCATGAAGCCTCGCGGTGGTAGTGGGTCGCGGACGACTATAAGGTCAGAGCTCATCGGGATGACCCTGCGGACTGGAAACCGTCGCTTCTGGCGCGGTAGGAGGCAGTCCAGTCCCGTTTGCTGCTCCTGTACCAGAAGGAGGCGCGCGCGTGCAGGCCAGCTCCGGAGCGGTAGCTGGCCCCGGCGTGCCGATGATCCACGCGATCCGGATTCGGCAGGGAAACAACAACATGGTCACGGCGCATCGCGGCGCCGGTAGGACACGAGCGGTGCCGGCCGGGCGACCAGCACCGCCCCGGGGAGCAAGCTGAGAATCGCCCCGGCGCCGCTCGCCGACCGGGCCTGCCGCAGACGCCTCTCCGGCCGCACGCGTCTACTGGTACTGGAACGGCTTTGGCCTGCGCGCAATAGCCGTCTGGACGGTCTCGACAGCGATCGGGCTCCTGTGGTCGTCCACGTCGCTCTACGAAGGGCCGCTGACGTCTGTCACGGACGGTATCGACCTGAGCTTCATCAGTGCGTTCATCCGGCTCGCGCGCATGAGACAACGCCGCGCAGAGCCACCCCGACGTTCCGGTCATCAGTGCTCTAGCGCTAAGCGGTCCTCTTTCAGAGGAAGATCATCTCGGAGGGACCGGGAGCTTCCCGCCAGAATCACCTCTGGGGTTGTTGCCATAGGTGCGGATGGAAGCCGGTGGCCTACCGGTGCGGTAGGAAGAGAACCTGGCCGAGCTGGATCGGGCTGGGTTGGCCGAGGAGGGTGGATAGAGCGCTGGTGATGGCGGCAGTGAAGTTGCGGTCCTGGCGGAAGGTCTTAGTGGAGACCAGGATCAGTCCCACGTGGGTCTGGCTGGCAGCGCGGTAGCGGGCGTCGAGAGGCATGAAGTCCTTGATATTGGCGGTGACCAGGGCACGCCCGGCGTCGGTGGCATGGGTCAGGATCTGGTCGTCCGAGAGCCCAATGAGGGCTGGGTCGGCTACGACGGCGAGGACGTCGTGGCCTTTGGCGCGTAGTTGCTCGGCGATTGCGCCGGAGAACATCTCGTCCAGCAGCAGGCTGGTCATCGGTTACCCGGCAAGCAAGTTGCGTTCGCGGCGCCAGGCGCCTTCGGCTGCCTCTTCGGCGGCTTCGGCTGCGGTGATCTCGGCGTCGATGTCGCCGGGGTAGGAGGCCCAGTAGCGGACGGCGGCCCGGATGAGGCGTGCCGGGACGCCGGTGTTGCCGGCCACCAGGGTGAGCAGGTCGTCTTCTGCTAGATCTGGCTCGTGCGCGCGGGCTGACTTGACAGCCCGCACGACTTCCCACACATCAGGGCCCGCGACCAGGCCCGCACGGCGGCCGGTAGGCCCCGGCCGGAACACGATTCCCGGGTGCTCGCTCATCCGCAGTGCTTCATCCACGAGCCGGTTCGCCGCCGAGGACAGGGACATGCCGGGGTTGGCAGCAACGAACGATGACAGCCGTTCTGCCACGGCGGTGTCGAACCTGACTGGTGTCGCAGCACGCTTGGTCATGACTACAGTGTAGTCGATTGATGTCACCGCAGTCGATGTCGGCGGGTACCGCGTGCGGTTGAACCGTGTCGTCTTTGCTCATAACCCAGAGGTCGCGGGTTCAAATCCCGCCCCCGCTACCAAGTAAGTGCAGGTCAGAGGCCTGATCGCCGGAAGGCGGTCAGGTCTTCTTGATCGTTTGTCCGTGGCGCGTCCGCAGGATCGGGTCGCACTGCTCGCACCGCTTGGTCGCACTGTCAGGCCGGCCTTGCCCGCCTGCTCTGGCCTGTCGTGTGGTTCGCGCTTACGCCGAACAATCCTGCTTCGAGCCCAGCAGCAGTAGTCTCGATCGCCTCGTCCTGTGTCAAGCCCATTTCTTCTCGGAGGGCACGCCACGAGACATGGTTGGTCAGCACGAATGCGAACGCAACGGCTTGCCCAAGCGGCAGCCGGATAGTGCCGTCCGCCGATCGGAGGATCTCCTTGAGGCGGTCCCGGCGCCATGCTCGCATGTCACGCACCTGCGCACGGATGGCCGGTTCGTCGAGTTCGAGCAGGGTGGTCAGCGCCTCACCCTGTCGCTCGTACATGTTGTAGAGCCCGGAAGCGAACTGCCGGAGACGGTCAGCCGGTTTGCCGGTCTCGGGCATGTCCAGCTGGAGTGTGTCGCGAAACGCTTGCAACAGGTGCGCCTGCACTGCGCTCAGGAGCTCCTGGCGCGTGGCGAAGTGGTTGTAGACGGTACGCGTGGCGGCGTCCGCCCGCTCGGCGACCATGTCCATCGTCAGGCGGTCAGCGCCCACCTCTCCCAGCACCTCAACGGTTGCCTCGATGAGGCGCCGTCGGCGTAGCGCAGCCGCTTCGCTGCGGGTCTCCATGGAGTACTCGCGGGGCATGGGACTCATATTACATGCAGACATGTCGGCAAGGAATCTCTTGACATGCAGATGGTCATGCAAAATAATGCATACATGTCTGCACGCAATATTTCGTCGGAGGAGGTTCCCTTGATCGTCATCACCACTCCCACCGGCCAGATCGGCCGCCGGGTGCTCGACACCCCGGCTGCGGACCTGGCCGAGCTGCGGCTGCTCATAGAGCTGTCCGCGCTGCGCCGGCTGGCCGATCGAGGGCTGTCTGATCAGGAGCTTGCGCTCGTCAGGAAGCTAGCTGACGCCACCATGCGGCCAGCCCGCGCCGGGGACGTTCCCGGCTACCTGCGGGCGGATATGGTCTTCCACCTCTGCCTGCTGGAGCTGACGGGTGATGTGGCCGTCGCCGAGATCGCGCGGCCACTGCTCGCCCTCGACCCGGGGCGCGCGCCGCGCGGTGCAGAACTGGGCTGTCTCATGGCAGCGGAGGCCCGAGAACATCGCGAGCTGGCCAGCCTGCTCGCCGACGGCATGGTGAGCGCGGCAGATGACCTGCTCAGGCTTCATCTCTCCCGGCTATCAGCCGGTCGGCCACCGCCCGCGCGTCACGGCGGGCCGGAATCCAGCGGCTGCGCGGGAGGATGAAATGGCTCTTGACGGGGTGCCGGGCCTCGCGGACGCGAATCTCAGCGCCTTCTTCCGGCACCGGGCTGACGTGCCCACGGCATGCCGCGCCGCGTTGGTCGGCTCGCTGAGCCGGCTTCGCGGATCTGACGATCCGCTCGTGACGTTCGGCAACCTGCCCAGGGCATGCGTTCCGGAGTTCGCCGACGGCTGCCAGGTCGAGCTGTCCGACGGCGCGGAACCGCCGTTCCTGGCCGCCCACCCGGTCGGCCCGGCTGACGGTCCCGGGCCAGGCGCAGCTCCCGCTGCCGACCCTGATCAGATGCTGGCTACCCCGTTCCGGGTGGTGTCCCGAACCGGTTACCCCTCGTATGCCGGAATAGTCGTGCACTGGTGGAGCGACCGGACGCCGTCCGAAAGCGACGCTGTGATCGCGGACCTGATGGTCAGGCATCTGGTCGCGCTGGTTGATCACGAGCGGCTGATGGCGGCGGTGGCACGAGCGGAAGACCGGGCTGCGAGCCTGGCCTTGGAGGCAATCTGCGGCCGGACGATCAGTCTTGCCACCGGCATCGTCATGCACCAGGACGGGCTAACGGCAGACGACGCCGAGGACCTGCTCCGGCAGTCTGCGGCGATGACCGAGGAAAGCCTTCATCAGGTGGCGGCCAGCGTGGTGCGGTCCGGGGCGCTTGGCGTCGGCCGGGTAGCACGAAGCGGCGTTCGGTGTCGTGGTACGCGCCGGCCCGCAGGGTAAGAGCACTGCACGGTCCGGGCAGATTGAAGAACCAGCAGTGGTATGGTTCCATGATGATC
>Ga0335078_10018900_pt1 | contig 10252 bp, 9 predicted proteins | sample Lox_Sample_32_FD_206711 | JGI IMG/M metagenome (GOLD analysis project Ga0335078, IMG submission 206711) | Soil microbial communities from Loxahatchee National Wildlife Refuge, Florida, United States - Lox_Sample_3.2 | ecosystem: Environmental > Terrestrial > Soil > Wetlands | place: USA: Florida...
GCGCGAATTCAACAACGCGGTCCTGCCTTTTCTCAAGGCTCATACGCCGGCGAGCGCTTGAACTCGGCGCTCGTTCGCGACGCCGCGGTCCGGCGGCGGCGCGCGAAACACCGTCAACAGCTGGTAAACGACGATCGGAAGTGCCTGCCGAACCCGCGCCTTGGCTGGCGCAGTTCGCGCATCGCATCGCCCGCGGCCTTCACTTATCTGCGCGCCGCAGCGGTTTTGATGGCGTCCGAGGCGGCCTCGGCTTAAGTCTTCATAAAGCTGTCGCTGACTAGTTTTGCGGGCTCGGCAGAAAAAATCTGCCGTCGGGGAGGGTGGCCTATTTCTTCTTCAGCCCGCAACAGAATGCGACGCGTCTGATGTCTGCGCACGGCCGTTCTGCAAAGGATCATCTGCTCGCGGCGCTCGAGGGCGCCGGCGACCTCGCCTATGTGTGGGAGCTCGCCAGCGACCAGCTGCGCTGGTATGGCGCGAGCCTGCCGCGGCTCGGCCTCGGCACCGACGATCCGGATGCGCTCGCGACCGGCGAGGACTTCGCCGCGCGCATGCACGCGGAGGACCGCGCGCTGCGGCAGAAGCGCCTGGAGGCGCATACCGCGCGCGGCGAGCTTTTCGAGTGCGAGTATCGCCTGCGCACCGACGGCGGCGCGCAGATCTGGGTGCAGGAGCGCGGGCGCGTCGAGTTCGACCAGCGCGGCCACGCCCGGCGCCTCGCCGGCGTGCTGCGCCTGGTGACCGGCCGCAAGGCCGAGGAGCAGCGCCTGGAGCGGCTCGCCAATCACGATGAGCTCACCGGCCATTTCAATCGCACCCGGCTGCGCGAGGCGCTCGATCACGTCATCGCGACCAGCCTGCGCTCCGGCCTCAAGGGCGCCTATCTGGCGATCGGCATCGACAAGCTCGCCACCGTCAACGACGCCTTCGGCTACGAGACCGCCGACCAGGTGATCATCGAGATCGGCCAGCGCCTCGACCGCCAGTTCCGCGACAGCGACGTCATCGGCCGCGTCGGCGGCGACCGCTTCGGCGTCGTGCTGACCAGCTGCCCGGAGAGCGAGGTCGCCGGCGTCGCCGACAAGATCCTGCAGCTGATCAGCCAGACGCCGATCCCGACCCGCGCCGGCCCGCTCTACGCCACCATCTCGATCGGCAGCGTGAGCTTCCCCGACCAGGTGAAGACCTCCTTCGACGCCATGACCCGCGCCGAGACCGCGCTCGCCGAGGCGAAGCGCGCCGGCCGCGACTGCTTCGTGCCCTATCGCCTGGCCGAGAGCCAGCGCCGCCAGCACCGCACCGACCTCGCCTTGGGCGAGCGCGTGCAGCGCGCCCTCAAGGAGGAGCGGCTGGTCTTCGCCTACCAGCCGGTCGTCGACAGCGACACCGGCACCGTCGACTACTACGAGTGCCTGCTGCGCATGATCGCCGAGGACGGCAGCATCGTGGCGGCGGGCGCCTTCGTCCCGGTCATCGAGCAGCTCGGCTTCGTCCGCCTCCTCGACCGCTACGTGCTGGAGCGCGCGGTGGCGGAGGTGACGCAATATCCGGAGATCTCGCTCGGCTTCAACATCTCGGGCCTGACCGCGGCGGACCACGCCTGGCTCCGCCTCGTCGTCTCGCTGCTGAAGGACAAGCCGGAGATCGCGCGGCGCCTCACGGTGGAAATCACCGAGACCGCGGCGCTCTACGACATCCACGAATGCGCGCGCTTCGTCAGCACGCTGCGCGAGCTCGGCTGCCGCATCGCGCTCGACGATTTCGGCGCCGGGTTCACGTCGCTGCGCCACCTGCAGACCCTCGACGTCGATATCGTGAAAATCGACGGGTCCTTCGTGCGCAATCTCGCCGACAGCTACGACGACCAGATCTTCCTGCGCCATCTCGTGGGATTGGCCGACGGCTTCGGTCTCGCGACGGTGGCGGAGTGCGTGGAATCGGCCAAGGAAGCGGCGATCCTCCGCCGCGAGGGCGTGCAGTTCCTGCAGGGCTATCACTTCGGCATCCCCGGCATCGAGCAGCCGTGGCTGCAGCGCCAGAAGGCCTTTGCCCTGCCGCCCGCCGCCGAGCCCTGGGCCGCCGCGGCGTCTTAAATTTCGATTTCTAAATGGCGCTGGATCACTGGAGGTGCGTCCTTCGACGCGCTCCCTGCGGTCGCTTGCTCTGGATGAGGGCGCGACTGAGAACGCCCTCATCCTGAGCAAGCGAAGCGCGTCGAAGGACGCTGGTTGGCAGATCCAGCTACGGCTTCCGGTTCCGCGAGAGGTCCTCGACCAGCTTCTGCAGCGAGTTGATGCGCTCGTTGAGGTCCTTGATGTCGCCCTCGGCGGGCTTCTCCTTGCTCTCGTCCTTGGCGTCCTTCGCGGCCGGCGCGCCGCCGGTGGGGAAGGGCGAGAACATCTTCATGGTTTGCTCGAAGAGGGCGAGGTTCTGCTTCCCCATCTCCTCCAGCTTGCCGAACGGGAAGAGGCCGCCGAAGGTCTGCTGCAGGTTCTTGCGCATCGCCTCCTGGTTCTGCGCGAAGGCGGCCATCGCCTGCTCGAGGTAGCGCGGCACCAGCCACTGCATGTTGTCGCCGTAGAGGCCGATGAGCTGGCGCAGAAAGCTGATCGGCAGCAGGTTCTGCCCCTTCTGCTCCTCCTCGACGATGATCTGGGTGAGGACGGCGCGGGTGATGTCGTCGCCGGTCTTGGCGTCGTAGACCAGGAATTCCTGGCCGCCCTTCACCATCTGGCAGAGGTCGTCGAGGGTGACATAGCTGCTGGTGGAGGTGTTGTAGAGCCGCCGGTTGGCGTATTTCTTGATGACCACCGGTGGCGTCGGCGCCGGGTTGCTGCTCGTTGGCTCGGTGTGCTCGTCTGCCATGTCTCTCGTCCGGCGTCCCAGTCCTGGCTCGCGCGCCTTGTTGCGCAAGAACAAGGCATCCAGCATAACAGCTTTTATGGCAGTTGCCGCAAGGGGTAATCCATGCGCGGTCGTCCTGCTTGCCTAGCCACTGTCATGTGGCGCCGATATACTCCGCGCCATGGCGGACCCGCCGGACCTCGCGGCCCTGGCCAAGCGTTATGTGGACCTGTGGCAGGATCAGTTGATCGCGCTTGCCGCGCACCCGGAGCTGGCGGAAACCCTGGCACGGCTGCTGGCGGCGATGCCCGTGCAATCCTGGCCGGCGGGGTTCCGTGACGGCAGCGGCGACGCCTCCGCCGCGGATCGGTCCGCGCCCGCTGCCGGTGCATCTGGCGGCGGCGATCGGGAGCTTCGCGAGCTCCTACGCCGCCTTGCCGATGCTGAAGAGCGGATTGCTCGCCTGGAGTCCGGGGCTCGCGGGGGCGGGCCAGGAGCTGCAAAGAAGCCTCGCCGCCGCCGGGCTTGAGGGGCTGGCCTCCGCCGTCGACGCCGAGCTCCGGAGCCGCGCCGATCGCTTCCTCGCCGGCATCGAGCGCTATCGCCAGCATCCCTATCGCCGCGCGCTCGCCGATCCGCCGGCGATCTGGCGCGAGGGCACCACGCGTCTCCTCGATTACGGCGGCGCCGAGGGCAGTGCGCCGGTGCTGGTGGTGCCGTCGCTGATCAACCGCGCCTATGTGCTGGATCTCATGCCGGAGAAGAGCCTGCTGCGCTGGCTCGCGCAAAACGGCATGCGCCCGCTGCTGGTGGATTGGGACAAGCCCGGCGAGGCGGAGCGGCGCTTCGGGCTCACCGAGTACATCGCCGGCCGGCTGGAAGCGGCGCTCGATGTCGCGGTGGAGCTGGCCCGGCGGCCGGTGGCGGTGATGGGCTACTGCATGGGCGGCACGCTGGCGCTGGCGCTGGCGGCGCGCCGGCCGCGCCAGGTGAGCGCGCTGGCGCTGCTGGCGACGCCCTGGGACTTCCACGCCGAGCGGCCGGAGCAGGCGCGTCTCCTGGGATCGCTCATGCCGTCGCTGAGCGCCGCGTTCCAGGCCTGGGGCGAGCTGCCGGTGGAAGTGCTGCAGACGCTGTTCGCCAGCCTCGATCCGCTGCTGGCGCTGCGCAAGTTCACGCGCTTCGCGGCGCTCGGCGGGCAGGATCCACGCGCCCGCGAGTTCGTCGCGCTGGAGGATTGGCTCAACGACGGCGTGCCGCTTGCCTTGCCGGTGGCGCAGGAGTGCCTCGCCGGCTGGTACGGCGCCAACGGCACCGCGCGCGGCCGCTGGCGGATCGCCGGCCGCGCCGTCGATCCCGCCCGCTGCGCCATGCCGGCGCTGGTGGTGGTGCCGGCGCAGGATCGCATCGTGCCGCCGGGCTCCGCCCGCGCGCTCGCCGGCGCGCTCCCCGCCGCGACCACGCTCTCGCCATCGCTCGGTCACATCGGGATGGTAGTCTCCGGCGGCGCCGCGGAGGCGGTCTGGCGGCCGCTCGGCGCCTGGCTCCGCGAGCATGCCGTGCCGCCGGCGAGACCGGCGCGGCGCCGGGCACCCGCGCGCAAGGCGAAGCCGCGCCGCGCCAAGACGCCGCGGCGGTGAGCACACGTCGCAAGCGTACAGGTGCAGCCGCCGAGGCGGGGTGCCGGGCGCGGTTTAAAATTTGTGCGGAAGCCTTATTTATGGGACAGACTCGGCCCAAGGCCGGCGCATCCAATGCCAGGCCGGACCAATGCCTGATCAAATCGAGGAGGACCCGATGACCGAGGTCGTGATCGCGAGCGCCGCTCGTACTCCGATTGGTGCCTTCAACGGCGCGCTCAGCAGCGTACCCGCCCACTACCTCGGCCAGACGGCGATCGCCGAAGCGATGCGCCGCGCCAAGGTGGCGCCGAACGAGGTCTCCGAGGTGGTGATGGGGCAGATCCTCGGCGCCGGCGAGGGGCAGAACCCGGCGCGCCAGGCCGCGGTCGGCGCCGGCATCCCCTATGAGGCGACCGCCTATGGCGTGAACCAGGTCTGCGGCTCCGGCTTGCGCACCGTCGCCCTCGGCTTCCAGGCGATCCGCAACGGCGACAGCGAGATCGTGGTGGCGGGCGGCCAGGAGAGCATGAGCCTGGCGCCGCACTGCATGCATTTGCGCAACGGTACCAGGATGGGCGATACGCAGCTCATCGACACCATGATCCGCGACGGTCTCTGGGATGCCTTCAACGGCTATCACATGGGCACCACGGCGGAGAACGTGGCGCAGCGCTGGCAGATCACCCGCCAGCAGCAGGACGAGCTGGCGCTCCGCTCGCAGCAGCGCGCCGAGGCGGCGCAGAAATCGGGCCGCTTCAAGGACGAGATCGTGCCGGTGAAGATCGCCTCGCGCAAAGGCGAGGTGATGGTGGAGGCGGACGAGCACCCGCGCCACGGCACGACGATGGAGGCGCTGCAGAAGCTGCGCCCCGCCTTCGACAAGAACGGCACCGTCACCGCGGGCAACGCCTCCGGCATCAACGACGGCGCCGCCGCCATGGTGCTGATGACGGCGAAGGAGGCGGATCGCCGCGGCATCCTGCCGCTGGCGCGCATCGTCTCCTGGGCGACCGCCGGCGTCGATCCCGCCGTCATGGGCAGCGGCCCCATTCCCGCGAGCCGGCTGGCGCTGAAGCGCGCGGGCTGGAGCGTCGCCGATCTCGATCTCGTGGAAGGGAACGAGGCCTTCGCGGCGCAGGCCTGCGCCGTCAGCAAGGAGCTCGGATTCGATCAGGACAAGGTGAACGTCAACGGCGGCGCGATCGCGCTCGGCCACCCGATCGGCGCGTCGGGAGCCCGTATCCTGGTGACGCTGCTGCACGAGATGGCGAAGCGCGACGCGCGCAAGGGTCTCGCGACGCTCTGCATCGGCGGCGGCATGGGGATCGCCATGTGCGTCGAGCGCGGCTGAGCCCGCATCGACGTCGCGTGCGACGACGGGCCGCCTTCGGGCGGCCCGTTTTTTGCTATGAGATCGGGCGGAGAGATCGTGCGGGATTCATCGCGCTTTTCTTCGCTGATTTTGTGCGTTGCGGCATCATTTGTAACAAAACAAGAATTGACGAATGGCCGGGAACAGCAAATCTAAGTGAAAAGGTGCGCTGGACAGGGAGGAAGACATGCGACGAGTGGCGGTGGTGACGGGCGGAACTCGCGGCATCGGCCGCGCGATCTCCGTGGCGCTGAAGGCGGCGGACTACAAGGTCGCCGCGAATTATGCGGGCAATGACGATGCCGCCCGGGATTTCACCGCCGAGACCGGCATCCCCGCCTACAAGTTCGACGTCGCCCATTACAGCTCCTGCGAGGACGGCGTGAAGCAGATCGCGGGCGAGCTCGGCCCGATCGACGTGCTGGTCAACAACGCCGGCATCACCCGCGATTCCGTGCTGCACAAGATGACGCCCGAGCAGTGGGGACAGGTGATCGCCACCAACCTCACCTCCTGCTTCAACATGTGCCGGCTGGTGATCGACGGCATGCGCGAGCGCGGCTTCGGCCGCATCGTCAACATCGGCTCGATCAACGGCCAGGCGGGCCAGTACGGGCAGGTGAACTACGCCGCCGCCAAGTCCGGCATCCACGGCTTCACCAAGGCGCTGGCGCAGGAAGGCGCCGGCAAGGGCATCACCGTGAACGCCATCGCCCCCGGCTACATCGACACCGACATGGTGCGGGCGGTGCCGCCCAACGTGCTCGAGAAGATCGTCGCGCGCATTCCGGTGGGCCGCCTCGGCCAGGCCGACGAGATCGCCCGCGGCGTGCTGTTCCTGGTCTCCGAGCAGGGCGGCTTCATCACCGGCTCGACGCTGTCGATCAACGGCGGCCAGCACATGTATTGAGCACCCGCCGTCCCTCTCCCCGCGGGGAGAGGGACTGTGCTCAGAGCATTTTCCGCCGAAGCGGAAACCGGTTCGGCGTAGAAAATGCGACAAAACCAATGTATCTAGAGCGCGTCCCGATTCAAGCTGATCGGGAGCGCTCTAGCCCGGCTCCCAGCCGGGCGGCGCCATCTCGAATCCCCTGAAGTCGAAGGCCGGCGCGACCGTGCAGCCGACCAGCGTCCAGGCGCCGAGGCTCTTCGCGCTCTGCCAGTGATGGGCGGGCACCACGCGCTGCGGCTCCTCGCCGCGATCGAGACCCGGACCGAGCGTCAGCCGCTCGGCGCGCTTGCCGTCGGCGGAGAGGCTGAGCAGCAGCGGGTCGCCGGCATACCAGTGCCAGATCTCCGCCGCGTCCACCCGATGCCAGTGCGAGACCTCGCCGCTCCCGAGCAGGTAGTAGATCGCGGTGCAGTGGCCGCGTCCGCCGGCGGAGCCGGCGTCACGGAAGCTCTCGCGGAACCAGCCGCCCTCGGGATGGCGTGTCAGCCCGAGGCGGCGGATCACCGCGTCGGCGTCGGCCGTCACTTCGGGTCGGCGGGCGCGGTCTGCTTCATCGACGGCCGCTCGGCGAAATCGCCGTACCAGCGCGCCAGCGCCGGCGCCTTCTGCGGCCATTGCAGATCGGCGAAGCGGAAATCGAGATATCCCAGGGCACAGCCGATGGTGACGAGGCCGATGGTGAGCGGCCCGCGCAAGGTGCCGTTCTCCGCCTCGGCCTCGAGCGAGGCGATGGCGCCGCGCACCTTGCGGAGCTGCGCCTCGATCCAGTCGGCCCAGCAGACTTCCTTCGGCCGGACGCTCTCGTAGCGGGCGAGAATGGCGGCCTCCATCATGCCGTCGCCGAGCGCCTGCTGCCGGAGCGCCACCCAGCGCGCCTTGCCGGGCGCCGGGAACAGCTTCTGGCCCTCGTGCAGGCTGTCGAGATATTCGCAGATGACCGGGGAGTCGTAGAGCACCAGCCCATCGTCGGTGACGAGGGCGGGGATCTTCACCAGCGGATTCTCCTTCGCCACCTCGTCGTTGGGCTTGGTGGGCGCGACCGAGCTCGGCACCTTCTCGATGCGGTCGAGCAGGCCGGTCTCGGTGGCGGTCACCATCACCTTGCGCACAAACGGCGAGGTGGGCGCGTAGCGAAGCTTCATGACAATTCCTCCGGTGTTTTTGGGGCCGCCGCTCAGAACACGTCCTTGCGGCGGCGGATCTCGGCAAAGGTGGCGACGGCATCGCCGGCGGCGCCCATGGCGGCCTGCAGGGCCGGCTCGTCGGCGCGCAGGAAGGGGTTGGTGGCGCGCTCCTCGCGGAGCGTCGAGGGTACCGTGGGCCGGCCCCCGGCGCGCAGCCTGTCGATCTCGTGCGAGCGGCTCACCAGGGCGGCATTGCCGGGCTCGACGGTGAGCGCGAAGCGGGCGTTCGACTGCGTATACTCGTGCGCGCAATAGACGCGGGTGTCCGGCGGCAGCGCGCGCAGCTTCGAGAGCGAGGTCCACATCTGCTGCGGCGTGCCCTCGAAGAGCCGCCCGCAGCCGAGCGCGAAGAGCGTGTCGCCGCAGAAGAGGGCGCGGGAACCCTCGAACCAGTAGGCGATGTGGCCGCGCGTGTGTCCGGGCACGTCATAGACCTGCGCCACCTGCTTGCCGAAGGCATAGGTGTCGCCTTCGCCCACGTCGATGTCGATGCCGGGGATGCGGCCGTGATCGGCGCGCGGGCCCACGATGGTGCAGTGCCACTTCGCCTTCAGCGCCAGGTTCGCGCCGGTGTGATCCGCATGGTGGTGCGTGTTGAGGATGTGGGTGAGGCGCCAGCCGGTCTCGGCGAGCGCGCGCTCCACCGGATCCGGCTCCGCCGGATCGACCACGCCGGTGGCGCCGGTATCGGGATCGCGCAGCAGGTAGATGTAGTTGTCCCTGAGCGCGTTCAGTTGGCGGATGACAAGCTCGCTCATGACTCCAGCGGTCCGGTTGGCGTGACGGTCGGCGAATCGCTCGACCGAGCCTAGCCTAACCCTTGCGGGCCATGTCATGCTAGCCGCGATGTACGCCGACGTCGTCGACCTCCGTGATTTCTATGCGACTCGCCTGGGCCAGGTGGTGCGCCGCATGGTCCGTCGCCGCGTGCGGTTGATGTGGCCGGACGTGCATGGCATGCGCGTCATGGGATTGGGATATGCGGCGCCCTATCTCCGCCTCTTCAGCGACGAGGCGGAGCGCGTCATCGGCCTGATGCCGGCGGAGCAGGGCGTGCTCGCCTGGCCTCATGACGGCGCCAACTGCGTCGCGCTCTCCGAGGAAGGCGAGCTGCCGCTGCAGGATTATTCCGTCGATCGCGTCCTGCTGGTGCATGCGCTCGAGTACAGCGAGCACGCGCGCCTCCTGCTGCGCGAGGTGTGGCGCGTGCTGGCGGGCGGCGGCCGGCTGCTCGCCGTCGTGCCCAATCGCCGCGGCATCTGGGCCCGGCTCGAGCGGACGCCGCTCGGCATCGGCCATCCCTACAGCGCCGGCCAGCTCTCGCGGCTGCTGCGCGACGAGCATTTCACCCCCGAGCGCACCTCGCCGGCGCTCTTCATCCCGCCCACCGCCTCGCGGATGATGCTGCGCTCCGCCGCGGCCTGGGAGCAGCTCGGCGAGCGCTGGTTCACCACCTTCGCTGGCGTGGTGCTGGTGGAGGCGACGAAGCAGATCTATGCCAAAGGCTCCGAGGCGCGCCGCCTGCAGCGTCGCCCCGTCTACCTGCCGATGCCGCACGGCGCCACGCCGGCGACGCGGGTGGCGGTCACCGACCGCTGAAGCATTTTCCGCCGAAGTGGAAACCGGTTCGGCGCAGAAAATGCGACAAAACCGTTGAATCTAGAGCGTGCTCCGATTCAATCCAATCGGAACACGCTCTAACTCACGCGCTGGTGTCGAGCGCCGATAGCAGCGGATCGGTGGTGCCGGAACTGCCGGAGTTGTTCGACATCGCCAGGAGATAGTCGGCGAGGGAGGGCGTGCTCGAGCCCGACGCGCTCGAGCCGGGCGTCCCGAGCATCGAGGAGGCGCTCGAGGTGCTGGCGCCGGCCAGCAGGTAATTCGCCAGCGAGGGGCCCTGGCACATCACGCTGACCAGCGCGCGGGTTTCCTGATCGATGGCGCCGCGCGGTCCGGCGGCGTCCTCGAGGGTCTGGCGGATTGCCTGGGAGGCACCCGAGATCACCGCGTTGGTGCCGCTGGGATCGGCGGCGTAGGCCGCCTGCAGCTTCGCCGGATCGACGGCGAGCGTGCCGTCGGATTGGGTGGTGACGCCGATGTCGGCGAGCGTCTTGCCGCCGAAGCTCTGGCCCGCCGCCGCGCCCAGCGACTGCACCAGGGTGAAGGCGACGCTGGGATCGGCGCGGAGCTGGCCGCCCGAGGTGGTGAGCAGGCTGATGCTGGAGAGCAGCTGGTTGAAGGAATTGGTCAGGTTCTGCGCCGCCGCCGAGGCCTGCTG
>Ga0335078_10018901_pt1 | contig 10252 bp, 11 predicted proteins | sample Lox_Sample_32_FD_206711 | JGI IMG/M metagenome (GOLD analysis project Ga0335078, IMG submission 206711) | Soil microbial communities from Loxahatchee National Wildlife Refuge, Florida, United States - Lox_Sample_3.2 | ecosystem: Environmental > Terrestrial > Soil > Wetlands | place: USA...
CTCGTATACGTCTTCGGGCGCAATGGTCTTGATGTTTTTGGGGATCAAGCTTTTCCGCTCCGCATAGGCGCGCACCGCCTTCGTAAGCCCCGACCGGACCGAAATTTCATGGGTCCCTCCATCGGACGTATTGATCGAATTCGCATAGGAGTGGACTTCCATGTCTGTTGCTAGAGTCCAATGAACGACGCACTCGATTTTAAAATCGTCTTCCTTTTCGAAGTAGAAGGGATCGGTATTCACGACCGTAGTGCCCGATACGATACGTTTGATGTAATCCTGGATGCCATTGTCGTACTTAAAGGTGACCGGCTTCTCTCCATCGCGCAGGTTCTCTATCGTGATTCTGAGCCCCTTGTTCAAAAAAGCCTTGCTCTCCGATACGTCAAGTATATTTTTGTAATTAAAACTCGTTTTCGAAAATATTTCAGGGTCCGGCCTGAAATAGATTTGCGTCCCATGCGCCCGCGTCGGTTTGCCCTTCTTGAGACTCCCCTTGGTCTTGCCCCGGCTGAACTCCTGGGTCCACTCAAATCCGTCACGCCATACTGTTGCGATAAACACCTCGGACAGTGCATTCACAACAGACGCACCCACGCCATGAAGGCCGCCAGAGGATTTATAAACCGTGTGATCGAACTTGCCGCCTGCATGGAGAGTGCACAGGATCGTCTCGATCGCCGGCCGTTTCGTTTTCGGATGAATGTCCACAGGAATGCCACGGCCGTTGTCCACAACCGTCACGCCACCATCCTTCTCAATCGTAAGCTTAATCTCCGTGCAATACCCGTTCAGGGCCTCATCTACGGCATTATCAAGTACTTCCCAGACGAGGTGGTGCAGTCCACGCACGTCCGTGGAACCGATATACATGGCTGGACGCTTGCGGACAGGTTCCAGGCCTACGAGTACGGTGATGTCTTTTGCAGTATATGTATCAGCCAAGCGAAAACCTCCCTATTAGACAACAGATGTCAGCCCAGCAGAAGACAGACTGATTCGAAAGTTCCTAATCAGTCAGACATTCTCTGCTTTCTGTCATCCTACTTCCAGTTTTTGATATCGCGGCAGATTATAAATCAGGCAGAGAGATAAAGCAATATAAGTTTCCGGATGGATTTTCCGTGAAATGTTTTGGGTAACAGCGAATGGAGAAAGATATCCTAGAAACTGAAGATCTTCCCACTTGCGAAATTGTGGTTTCGTGAGGGACTCCACTTTTTTGGCTGCATCATCTTAAGAGACAAAAAAGGCCCCCCATCTGAATGGAGGGCCTGTCAGTGTTCACCTGATGATTAATGCTTTTCAGGCATTGCCGGAGCTGTCATGGGCATCGTCGAAGTCATCGTCGAGGTCGGAGCTGTCATTGCAGGCTGTTCAGCCGGCTTCGGTTCCTCCTGCTTCTGACATCCCGCGAATGCAAAAGCCATGGCAACTGCAAGAACTGCTATGATTGCAGAGATCTTCTTCACGTTATTTCACCCCCTCTCTTTCCCCCATTAATAACTGCAACGCGTTTACCGCAATATGTTATGAATCGGATGAAAAACGCCTTGCAGTTTTGAGAACACTCAAAACATGAACCAACGCAAAACTGCTATCCGTGATGTTTAATCGAAATCTTCATTCAAAACCCTCAAATTATAGTACTTTTTTTTCAAAAAGCAAGTGAATTTAATGTTACATAGGCTAAATTGCTATTTATGAGAAAAAAGCAAAGATTGGAGTGATTCCAACTTTTTTTGGTTTTACGAAGATCCCTGCGGGCCCAACCGCAGGGACCTTCTGTATGCGTGTTATAACTGAGGCAAGCGAAGCACCATCCCATCACCGAAGATCAGATCATCGATATGCCCAGCAGCCTTGCTGACTCGTGAAATGAAATGGATATGGATCGCATTCCGCATTCCCGAACCTTCCAGGATGGCAGGCGCAAACTTGGTCAGGAACACACCAGCATGGTGTTCGGAATAAAAGCCGACGATGTCTACGGGTTCGTTTTTTATGACAAAATGCTCCTTTGATTTTTGGAACAACTCCTTCGTAATCGGCTTTCCCCCGGTTCGATCGACATTGATATGCCATTTGATTTCCACGGGAGTCCCGGAGAGAAGAAACGGAAAGGGTTTGTTCGTGTCAATTCCTACTGCCTTTGCCTGCGCCTTGACGAAATTTTGCAGGTCAACATAACCCTTCACTCTACCCGGGACAAGAATATCCTTCCACTTAGTCTGTTCGGTCCAGACAAGAAAAAACGCGCCGTGATTGAATGTATCTTCTCGAATGTAGCCAGAATCCCGCACTTTTGTGATGTAAGGCTTCGAATCGAAAATTGTAATTTCCCCATCAAGTCCGTCTATCGGCCCCATGGCGTAAAGCCCTTTAAGTCCTTCCAGCGCTTCCAGAGAGACTACACTCGCTGCTTTGCCACTCACAAAGATATCCTTCTGAGCGCCGATGTATTCAACCATCCCCTCTTTTTTTGCACCCTCGATTGCAGCATAAGCCGTTACAATAGCAATCGTCACAAACACCGCCACTGCCGGGCCTGTAACCATTGATCGAGTTTTCATCGTTTTCCCCTTTTGAATCTGAACAATCATCAGATACGCCAAAGCTGCATATCATGACGCTTTTACCTCGGAGGACACGGGAGATTCCGCACTGTCCGTGCCTCCGCGGAAAAAGTTATTTTCAGAAAGTCGGCGTAGGCACGCTACCCCATCCGCTACCGTGCGGAAGATCCTTAACCTCCATCAACTTCAGGCTATGAACGTCAACGTCAACCATGAATTGCGGGACCCGGAGCGCATTAATCGAGAACAGGTCCGTTGGATTTTTTATGGGGATATCTTCGATCGAAAGAAAGATAAGCCGCCGTACAAAGCCGTTCTCCGCACCGCCGGTCTCATGATGCATATCACTGTGCATGGCGTGGTGTCCCTCACGCAAATGCCCGAAGGGATTGAATATCCAGTCCATGATCATAGCCATAGAGTGGTGTTGGTTAAACAATTTCCAGTCCCCACCCGTGTCCGCGATCATACCCTGCATGATGTAAAACTGCGGAATAAAGTATACAAGATAGCGCCTATTATCCAACAATCGCGCTTTTACTTCTTTAAGCGCGAGGATATCTGCCATCCGATGGTCCATCATGATCCCGTCTTCGGGAAGGATAGCGATGCCAGTAACGTTCTGCGCCTTTGTCCAGATCGTGAGCTGGCTAATCGTATAGGCCCGGAGCAAAAAAGCCGTTCCGATTACCATTGCAGCAAAACCGATGGCAAGCAAGACCTTCCCTAATTTCGACGATGGTGTCAGTGCTTTCTCCAGTCCGCGCGGCATAAACATGCCGGTTTTACCCATATAGGTGCGATAGGTCATTTCATAAGCTTTCAGCATCCTCCGTTCCTCATCCCTGGCGAGAATGTAATAGATCAGTGTCATAAAGAGCCACAGCACAATGGTCAGGAATCGGGGCCAGAGGATTGAAAGTCCGAGACCGGCCACACCGAGTGCAAGGTACTGAGGGTGTCTAATGAAGGAGTACAGACCACCGATCACAGTACCTTTTTTGTTAAACTTAGCAAAGTAAACCTGGCCTGCGCACACGAAAAAAGCTGTCATTCCAACGACAAACAGGGCTGACCCCATGACGCGTACAAACTTGAGGAAATCATCCTGCGGAAGGACCATGTGAGGCAGATAAAAGGCGCTAAGCCATCTTGTCACAGAGTTGCTTGCGAGTTTGAGAAGAATGGGATTAAAAACCGAATAAAACAACCCCGCAAAGGGACTAATCATGATCAGCACTTCTAAAGCAATGACAAAATACAGAACAAGGGCGCTCCCAAGGAGCGTCTTCCTGGTATTCATAATAACCTCCCTGACTTTTTCATCGTGTCTTGCTTTTTTGACGTCGTACCCGTTTGTACGGAATCGGCACATTCTACAATAATAAATGACATGATTCCGGACAAACCCCTGCTTTTACCGATGCATAGGGCAGACGAAATGACAACACGAAGTTACGTCTTTTATTAAAAAAAATATAAGATATTTATTTATTTCGACAATTTATGCGCGGGGAGGTCTTAACAGTTCATCCGGAGAAATATTCCTGTAGTTATCGATGATGGTAGGCTGTACGGATTCTACAGGATCAAGCCGGAATGCATGGATCGTCTTCGGAACAGAGAAGACATAAAGTGGGAAATGGACTGGAGAAACATCGGAAACAATATTTTTCTGTCCGTCAGATGCAACAACAAAACCGTGATGAAAAGGACAGTGCCCGCACGATGCCGCCACGGTAGATTTTCCTGCCGCGCCGAAAGGACAAGTGTTCTGGATGAGAAGAGCAAACGCGAGGATGAGGATGATTGACTGAAACCTCAACTTCATCATGTCTCACTTTATGCCATTAGTGGCGGAAAGTCAATTTATTTGTAAAATGCTGCATGTGAACTCTGGACAGAATCTGTTCCATGAACTTTGAATTTTGGATCCTGAGCTCCGACCTATTCCATTTTTTCCACCATCTTCCTGAAATGTTGGCAGTTTTCAACAAGATCGGGCCCATGCTTAAACAGCCCTCCGCCGATCAGGAAAATCAGGTCCCGACCGTATGTTTCGATCATCTCGGGCACTCGATCCAGGATCATGCCGCCCCCGGGAGCGGGGAAAATGGATTTCAAGCTGCCCATAGGAAGAGTGGTCCCTCGCACGATATCGCTACACTCCTCGCGGCTGAAAGAGAATCGGCCGCCGAAATTGGGGAAAATCGTTGCGTCCGCGCCTGCCAGGCGCGCCAGCTGGCCGAAAATGACACCGTGAGAAATGCCGTTCCGGCTCGTGACAAAGCTTCCCTGCAAAGCCGGGTGAGTAAAGATCGGCAGCGCTATATCGTTGTCCTCGGCCAATTCTCTCATTAGATCCATGCCAATTAGTCCGGGGGCCGCCATTAAACCGCCCGCTCCAGCGCCCTTGGCAAATCTGGCTCTTTTCAAAACTTCGGAGTGAGAAGCCGTGATATTAGCAACGTAGATAGCATGGCGGCCCGTTTCCCTGCATGCCCGTTTTACAGCAGCAGCGCAGAGTTCGACGCGTTCCTCGAAGGGCGAACAGTCTTGATTGCTCAGGCCATGATCATCCTTGATGATGTCTATCCCCCCGAGGACGAAGCGATAGGCAAGGTCGGCAAGTTCCTCTGATGAAAGGCCCATGGGTTTGAGCGCTGTTGAAAGAAGAGGTCTTCTTGGAACCTTCAGGATCAGCCGAATACCCTCCCGTCCGAAGCGCGGCCCTTTGAATCCGCCAAGCAGTTTCTCGGGGAGATCGAGATGTTCCACCCTAATTCCGGGTTTGATGCTGCTGTTGCCAAACACAACGTTCAGGAACTGGGTTAACTCGCCAGCAACGATCTCCACTGCATAGCTGATGACGGCGGTAAAGCTTTCCTTATCAGACCGTTTAAACGATACAATCCGACCAAATACGTGGTCGCGGATGACACCTTCCGGCACCTCGTCTGCGGGAAACTCTACAGTCTGTTCGATGCAGATGTCCTCGGCCTTAGAGCGGGCCTCGGCCTCGTTTCCGAAAATACGGTATGTTACGCAAAATCGCTCACCGGAGAAGTGGGATGCGGGAGTACAGGTTTTTTGAATGATCATCGAGCAACTGGGTTAGACAAAAAATGCAACGTCCTTCATGGGGTAATGTTTTCTGTTTAAAGTCCAGAGAGGTACTTCGTTCAAATGAGCAGTGGCTGCGATTAAGGCGTCGGCGATCTCAGTACTATGAGACGCCCGAAATGACTTCAAATACTCACCTGCCTTATGGCCAGTGCCATCATCGATTTTCAGGCATTCCATAAGTCCGAACAATTTCGTGGCGATTGTTTCCTCGCCTTTTCTCAATCCCGCAACGATCTCCGCCAGCGTCACAGGAGAGAAGCACAGTCTCTCGTCCGTTTTGTAAGTTTCCATGAATTTCTTAACGATTTTTTCATTATTTCTCAAGTATTCTATTAAGACGTCAGTATCTACGAGGATGCTCATTTCAGGCCGAACCTTTCCCGTCGCGTGTCTTTTCTGATCCTGCGAACGTAATGATCCGCCGATGGGATGTCTTGTCTGTCCTTCCAAAGCCCGGCCGCTTCCCTCAGAATGTCCTCGGCATGTTCGGGTTTTTCAAGGGCGTAGACTTTCCTGACCGCCGCTCGTACGAGTTCAGAGATAGACACTTTTTTTTCTCTGCCTATACGTCTCAGGACCTGAAATACATCGTCTTCTATGTAGAGTTGCGTTCGTTTCATGAAACATCCTGCTCTGTTGACTAGATAATGTATAACATACATCGCATGCTCTGTCAACGACCTTTACAAGGCCTCCACCTTTGCCGTGCTATGGACCGCCGTTATACGGGCCTTAGCAAGCTCCTCTTCGGTTATATCGAATTTCCGCCCGACCATTGTTTCTATTGCACTGACGAGTGATAAAGCATCCATGCGGTGTTCCTTTAAAAGATACTGTTTGCTCGCACCGTGGCTGAATGTATCCAGCAGACCGATGCGTATGAGCCTCTTCGCGATTCCCGCTTCAGCCATTTTTTCCGCGATGATTGTCCCCAAACCGCCCACGATGGTATGGTTTTCCATAGTTATGACTCCAGAACGGGACTGGCTGATCGCATCGATCACCATTGGGTCATTGAAGGGTTTCAAGGTCGAGATATGGATATGCTGGATTGAAAGGTCACGTTTCTTCAGGATTTGTGTCGCCCTCATCGCTTCTTCGGTCATGATTCCCGAGGTCAGGATTACAATGTCGCTTCCCTTTGAAAGAAGGCGTGCTTTTCCAAGCTTCATCGGGCTATCGAAAAGCCGCGGGATTTCGCCCCGAAGCATACGAATATACACCGGGCCTTGAATCTCCTTGGTGACATCAAGAACAGACTCCACTTCGGTTGCATCGCCGCATTCGAGCACGGTCATATTCGGCAATGACCGCATAATCGCAACGTCTTCAATTGCTTGGTGCGTGGCGCCCCCGGGAGTCGTAATCCCCGGGAGAAAACCGATCATCCGGACCGGCAAATTTGGATAGGCAACGGACATGGCGATCTGGTCATAGGCGCGGCGATAAATGAAGACTGCAAAGGTGTGCACGAAAGGGATGAACCCCTCTCGAGCAAGTCCGGCGGCGAAACTCAGCATGTTCTGTTCGGCGATGCCCATGGACAAAAAGCGGTCAGGGTAGGTCTCGCGAAACAGGTCAATCTCGGTTGAACTCGTCAGGTCGGCGGACAGTATGAGCACTTCCGGCTTATCAGCAGCCCATTTTACAAGATTTTTTGCATGCACTCTGGTTACAATTGCTGAACCGACTGCAGCCTGCTCCGGAGATTTTTCTTTTTTCTCAGCTAATACCAGCACCGTTCCGGTCAGTTCCATATAGGCATCGATATAGCTCTTTTTTTCTTTTTCGCTTGTGAAACGGACATAGTGCATCTTTGGTACCCGACTCTTTAGCACATCTATTCCTCTTGCGGCATCGGTGTCCGCAAGCACCACAACAGGACGTCCATCCGGATTAAGCGCCCCGACTTCAGCAAGGCGTTTTATATCATGACCGTTTATCCGGAATACTCTTGCGCCGAAGGCCTCGAGCCGTTTGTGAAGCGGCTCGATATCCATGACATTACACATCTTGCCGTCGCATTGGAACCCGTTGACATCCACGTATATGATTACGTTGTCCAGCATGTGATAAGACATGGCTTGGAGTGCTTCCCAAGTCTGGCCGATCTGAAACTCGCCATCAGACATGAAGATGAACACCCTACCCTGCTCGCCCTTTTTCTTTCTGGCCATGGCAATGCCGGCAGCCTGACTGATTCCCTGGCCTAGGGATCCGGTCATAGTTTCCATCCCCGGGGAGTGCTCGGCCCCGATCATCTCGACCGAGCTTCCGTCTTTATTGAACTGCGAAAGCCCCTCCTCCGCCATGCGGCCCGTTTCTATCAGTGTCGCATAAAGAACGAGCGCATACTGAGCCGGAGAGAGAAAGAAGCGATCGAATTGTTCGCCCGGTCCGTTAAACAAAGAACCCGTAAAATAGTTCGGATTATCTGAACCGGGAACGCCTGGAAAAGATTGCGGAACGAGAGGGGTATTGATTTTACCGAGATTCATGACCCTGACATAGAGGGTTGCCAGGATCTCAGCAGAGGAGCACGCTTGGGAAAGATACCCCCCGTTGCTCCTGATCGTATGCTCGAGCACACGCCGCCTGATGCCGGCTGCCACGCGCTTCACTTCGTCCTGCCACATCGAGGAATCATCTTTACCATGCTTTGATTTCATAACCAGTCCAACAGCTCCTCATTTGTTTTTGTACCAATAGTGATACCTGAATCGTTTCTACTCAAACCTCCGGACTTCACACTTACTCCACTGTGATCGAATTGACAAAAAAATAAACAATAGCCTGTTCTCCCACTTTAACCATGATAAATCGTTATCTTAATGGCGTTGATTATCACGCAAGGGTTGCTAAGAGTCAAGACGAATTTAACTTGGGTTTTGAGCCTCTTGACATATCCGACGCGAATAGCATTTACACGTACAGAGACGGCAGATTTACGTGCAATATAAAAGCCGACTATAACTGTAAATGACGCTGTGAAGAAAGGACTTCACAGAAATAGCGGCCTTTGTAACAAATAAGCAAATTTATCGAGGAACTAGTACGCCCTCATATTTTTCGCCCCAACCTGCGAACCGGCATATTCCAATATGTCCAAGGGCAGAAAGGGAGAATCAGCTTTCGAATGGGCAGAAGCCATCTATAAGGATATCGCACATGAAAGAGGTGAGGACCGGTGGGTTAATTTTGATCCTTCCGTCGGTAGTAAAAATAATAAAAACTTCGTATTCTTCTTCAAAAATAATGATGCATCAAACAAAATCCTCAACCAAATGCGACTTGTCCCTCTCACCAAGCAAAACATCTTTTCTGTATCCGAGTGAGGCGCTGATTCTCTTTAATGAAAAGATCAGACAATGGTACCTTGGTTCTCGCATATATATGACAATCATGCTCTGTTTCTTTGAAACTTGCGATCTCGTATTAGCTTAGAGTGAGAATGTTGATAGGTATTAGGATTTGGTGTCTGTCTCGGGCGGAATGGGGATAAGCGGCTCTACTAGACTAGTTTTATAAGATCGGGAACGCACTGAGTTGCCACAGCCCATATTCGCTCATGCTTGATCTCACCGTACTCATGAATGAGGACATTTCGCTGTCCAATGATTCCTCGCCAAGAAATCTCTGGATGTGCCTCTAAACGCTTTGGACACTCTCGATGCTGCCTCGCCGATAATTTCAATGGAACGCTCGACGGCGAGTTTTAGCTTTTTGTCCTGTTGATAATGATAAAATGTCACGTTCTGCGTAAATTCAAGTACGGTTTTAGCGGCCTCCAGCATGTCCCACAAGTTATGCAGCGTCCCTTTCATCAGGCTGCATAGAGCACCTCATTATTTGTCATTATAGAATGCCGACGGAATGGATTTCGGATTGTGCCCTTTTCCACAAGATCAACATCTCTGCCGAATATGACTTTTAATTCCTCTATCATATCCACCAAATCGAAGAGATCCCACGTAGCCCTGTCATCAAAGCTGACCATGACATCGATATCGCTTTTTGGGCTGAAATCCTCCCGCAACACTGAACCAAACAAGGAGAATTCTTTGACCTTCCATTTATGGCAGAACTCTTCAATTTTTACCATCGGGATTTGAATTTTAGTTTTTAACATAGCAACCTCCACACTAAATTACGATTTGAGTATACGTTGTCGTATTATGAATTTCAACACTATTTTGCAATTTTGCCAAGATATGCACAGGGCAGTAAATCAAGGGAAATACACGTTGCGAATACCCCTTTATAAGGGTATGAGAAAGGCGGCTTATAGAAATAAAATGGCCACATTATCAGGAGACCAATCTTTTTATTTCTTCTGCCGCCTTTTTCCTTTTTTTCTATACTCTACGCCGCTTCTTTTAGATCTGTGTCCACCACCCTCACCGCGTCCTCGTCATAGTCCTCCTGCCGAGTGCTATCAGGCAAACGTTTCATACCTACTGCATCAAAAATCAGGGTCAGAACTACCGAGACGATAAGGTTCACTGCCAAGGCATATACCCCCGCGTAAGCTGGAATTGTCATGCTGCCCA
>Ga0335078_10018902_pt1 | contig 10252 bp, 9 predicted proteins | sample Lox_Sample_32_FD_206711 | JGI IMG/M metagenome (GOLD analysis project Ga0335078, IMG submission 206711) | Soil microbial communities from Loxahatchee National Wildlife Refuge, Florida, United States - Lox_Sample_3.2 | ecosystem: Environmental > Terrestrial > Soil > Wetlands | place: USA: Florida...
CGTGGTCACGGGACCTCGCTGAGGGAGATCCGGCCCGCCCGCAGCGCGACCAGGTGGGTCATGAGCCAGGCGTGCCGGGCGGTCGCTGGCAGGGCGGCGAACCGCTTCGCCGCCGCCAGCTCCTGGCGCGCTGGGGACGCACTGCCCTGGGACGCTCCTGAGGGCGCGCTGCGGCCGCCCTGGTTTGCCCGTGCGTTCGGCGGCGGCGCGGGCTGGGCCAGGCCCAGCGCCCTGATCAGCGCGTCCAGGACCGCCATCTGGGCCGAGCGCCCCGAGCTGGCCTCCGGCACGAAGCCATTGATCCCGGCCTCCGCGCCGGCCTGCGCCGCGACCAGGCCGGGAAGGCCGACCAAGATGCCCATGATCCACGGCCCGTCCTGCTGACGCAGGGTCGCGATGAACTCGGCGGCGGACTCGTCGCCCTCCCCGGGAAGGGTCATCCCGGCCAGCGGCAGGTACAGCACCGGCGGGCGGCCGCTGATGACCGGCCCGCCGAAACCCATGCCGTTGCTGCCGTCGGCTCTCACGCTCGTGACCGCGACCTGGGTGACCCGCACCGGCGCCCCGGGCAGGCCGGCCAGCTGGCTGAGCGTGGGGCCGAACGCGGCGGTGAAGTACGGCAGAAGCGCGCGATAGGCGGGCTGCAGGCAGACCGGGACAGCGGTGTGGCTGCACACCGGCGTGTACGGGGTCGGCCTGTCGCTGGCCGCGTCGTGCAGCGCGGGGATCACCATCCCGTGCGCCTCGAGCCGCGCGGTGCCAGCTAGCGCCACCCCGGTCCCGGCCGCCGCCAGCCCGGCAGCGGTCACGACCGCGGCGGCCCTTCGCAGCCAGCGCCCGCCAGCGGCGGCCGGCAGCCCGAGCCCTCCGAGTGCCGCCGCGCCGAGCCCTGCCAGGAACATCACCTGCGCTATGGCCAGGTCGGACACGTAGGGGTAGAAGATCCCGTACGAGTCGAGCGGGAACGGGCCCTGCACGTTCAGCGGCCAGATCTGCGCGTAGCTGACGTTCTCCTGGATCGCGAACGCGCCGCCGGCCAGGGCCAGGAACATCGCGAACGCTGCCAGCGGTGGGGTGAACCGGGTGGGCAGTAGCGTCCCGGCGGCGAACCCGAGCGCGCAGGACGCCGCCACGAACACCGCACCGACCGCGACCGGCCACAGCAACGGGCCGCCCCAGGCGCCCTGGCGGGCCGTGACCACGAACAGCACGCCAACGCCTGTCAGGTAGGCCACCTCGGCCCAGCAGGTGGTCGCGGCCCACGCGGCGAGCTGGCCGGCCCAGCGCGGCAGCGCGGTCATACCAACCAGGTCGGCCATGCCGCGGCGGCGCTCTCGCGAGCCCGCCCAGGCCGCCGCGCCCGCCAGCAGCGGCGCGAACGCGAGCATGGCGCGCGACTGGGCCATCCCGCTGCGTATGTTCCAGAACGGCGGGTTTGCCATGGCCGGCCGGTAGGTGGCCAGCCAGAACAGCACGGCCAGCAGCGGCAGCAGCCACGGCATGATGCTGCGGCGCAGCTCCAGGCGGAGCAGCCGGGCAGGAGCGGGCAGCGTCACCCGGCGCGGGACGGGCCGCCGGGCCGGTGCCTCGGGCGCGGTGGGTGCCGTGGCGGTCATGACCAGGCCCCCGTTCCGGTCCGGGCCGCGGCCAGCACTGCGCTGTAGCCGCGCTCCAGCGGCGCATCGCCCTCCGCGTCGGTCCCCTCGGCCTGCGCTGTCAGCTCGTCTGGGGTCCCGCAGAACACGATTTTCCCCTGGTTCATGAGCGCGACCTGGGAGCACGCCGCGCCGACGTCCTCGACCAGGTGCGTGGAGACCATCACGGTCGCGCGCTGGCCGAGATCCCGCAGGAGTGCCCGGAACGCGACGCGTTGCTCTGGGTCGAGTCCGGCCGTGGGCTCGTCGAGCAGCAGCAGTTCCGGCTCGTTGACGATCGCCTGCGCGATGCCGGCCCGGCGCAGCATGCCGCCGGACAGCGTGCGCAGTTTGGCCCGGGCCTTGTCCCCGAGCCCGGTGCGTTCCACCGCGACGGCGACCGCAGTCGGCACGCGTTCCGGCGGCATCTCCTTGAGCAGGGCGAAGTACTCGACGAACTCGGCCACCGTGAACCCGGGGTAGTAGCCGAGATTCTGCGGCAGGTATCCGAGCCGCCGCCGGATCTGCCTGCGCTGCGGGTATGAGCGGGGGTCGCGGCCAAGCAGCCGCAGCGTGCCTGAGCTCGGCGGGATCACCGTGGCCAGCATGCGCAGCAGCGAGGTCTTGCCCGCCCCGTTGGGCCCGAGCACCCCGAACACCCCGGTTCCCACGTCCAGGTCCACTCCGGCCACGGCCTGGTTCCGGCCGAACCGCCGGATCAGGTCGGTGATTTCCACGTTCATCTCGTGCCTTTCGGAATCCGGGTCGCGTAGAGCGCGACCGCGACGCAGACGGCCGCGAACGCGAGATAGGGGAGCACCAGGCCCGAGTCGCCGATGGCGGCGGTGAACCGTCCATTCGAGGCCTGCCCGCCGAGGATCAGAAGGGCCCAGCCGGTCAGGCCGGCGCCCACGCCCGTGTTGGCCGACCGGGCCACGGTCGCGACGGCCAGCGTCAGGCAGCACAGTGCGGTCATCGGCACCAGCCAGCCGAACGTGATGCCGACCGCGCGCGCCGACGCCGCCGAAGCGGCCAGGCCGAGCCCGGCGTCGAGGCCGAACACGGCCAGCGCGCGGACCAGCAGCACCATCCGGTCGCTGACCGCCAAGCTGCGCGACAGTTCCCACGCCGGGTCGATGCCGGGGCCGTACGCGTAGGCGATGCCCGCCGCGGCCACGGCCGGGGCCAGCAAGGCGACCATCGGCTTGCCGGTGCTGATCGTGGCAACCGCCCCCGCGCCCAGGACCGCGACGCTGGCGATCAGCCAGGGCATCAGCAGCGACGGCGTGGTCACCAGGGCCCGGGCCAGGCCCGGCGAGCGCAACAGCCGTCCGGCCAGCCGCTCGACCCGGCCGGGTGGGCGTGCCCAGGTCACGGTTTGCGCGGGACTGACCGCGGCGCGCGCGGTGACCACCCGGACCAGCTCGGCCTCGAGTCGGCCCTCGAACCCGCCGGCTCCGCCAACTCCGTCCCGTGGCCGAGAGACCTCGCCAAGGTTCATTGCGCTACCTCTGTGTCGATGACGAGCTGAAACGAACGCGATGACGTGGACCGAAGGGCCCGCCGGGCCCGGTGCAGCCGAACCCGCGCGGCGACGGGCTTGATGTTCAGCGCCGCGGCGGCTTCGGCCACCGTGAGCCCGTCGATCGACACGAGTTCGAGCACCGCCCGCTCGCTCTCCGGCAGGGCCCTTAGCTCGGCGTGCAGTTCCCGGACGCGCCGGGTCGCGTCGATCCGCGCCGTCAGGCGGTCGATGTCGTCGGAGTCGAGCAGCCTGCGCCCGGCGATGGTCTGCTGGGCGCGGCGCTCCCGGGCGGAGCGGCGGAACTCGGCCGCGATAATGTTGCGCGCGATCCCGAACAGCCAGGTCCGGGGGCCACCGACGGCTCCCCGGTAGCCCGCCGCGGCCTCGATCACCGCGAGAAACACCTCCGCGGTCAGGTCGGCGGCAAGCTGGGGGTCCGCCACCCGGCGGGTCACGAACCGGGTCACCTCGTCCACATGGGCGCGGTAGAACGCGGTGAAGGCCGCGGGATCGGTCCCGATCGACCGGACCGGCTCGTCCTCCGCTCCCATCAGCGGCATCCCTCGATCGTCGTCACACCCGTGAGTAGTCGATGCGCCCGGCGGCGTTACATCATCCTGCACGGCTCACCCGGGGGGCGGCCGCGGTTCAGCTCAAGCGGCGGACCTCGAGCAGTTCCAGCCCGAGCGCTTCGGCCTGGGCAAGCGCGCCGTACAGCGCGGCCTGGTCCAGGGCACCACCCCGCAACAGGGTGTCGCCGCCCAGGGTCTCCGCGTGCAGGGCAGGGAACGCCCGGAGCACCGTCGTGCCCAGGTGACCGCGGACACGGATCTCGTAATCGGCCGGCTGCCGGCCGCGCTCGGCGGTCATTCGGGTACCGCCCCGCCCGGCTCGGGCGCCCTCGCGATGCTCACCAGGGAGAACACGGACAGGGCGGCGAGCAGGATCGAGAGCGCGAGCACGGCCGGGAAGGTGCTGGTGAACTCCGTCAGCACGCCGACACCGACCACCGGGACGATCAGGCCGGTATAGCACGCCACGAAGAAGGCGGAGATGACCTGGCCGCGCTGGCCGGGCGGGGCCAGGCGATTGGCGGTGGCGAGGCTGCCAAGGAAGATGGCGCCCACGGCTGCCCCGCCGACGACGGTCCCGGCCAGGAACAGCGCCAGCTCAGCACGGGCGAGGGCGGCGAGGATCAGGGCCAGCGCGGCAAGGAACAGGCCCAGTCCGGACAGCACGACCCGGCGGCTGCTGTACCGGGAGAGCAGAACCTGGGTGACGGTCCCCACCGCCATCAGCAGGAAGACGACACCGCCCTGGACCGCATGGCTTGTCTGGTGCAGCACGCCGCCCATGAAACCGGGCACCAGCGAACTGAACAGACCCAGCAGCGCGAAGGCCGCGAACGCGGCCACGCTGGCGGCGATGAACTCATCCCGGCCCCGCCTGGGCATGCCCAGCCCGGCGAAACGCACGGTGGGCCGCCTGCGGGCGGTCACCGTTTCGGGGACGAGCAGCAGGCACAGGCCCGCAACTGCGAGCACTCCGAGGTACACCTCGAACACGAGCACGGTGGGATGGGGTGCGTACTGCGCGAACAGCCCGGCAATGAGCGGGCCGAGGCCGAGACCGCCCATGTTCGCGGCGGTGGCCACCAGCGAGGCCCGGCGGCTGGCCGAGGCCGGGATCAGCTCGGTGAGCGTGGCGGTCGCCGTGCCGGTCATGAGTCCGGCCGACACCCCGGAGACGATCCGGGCGGCGATCAGCGCGCCCACGTCCGGGGCGATGATGAACACGACCGTGCTCAGCGCGCTGGCGCCCAGGGCGGCAGCGAGCACCGGTTTGCGTCCGGCCTGGTCCGAAGACCGCCCGGCCAGCAGCAGGGTGATCAGGACCGCGGCGGCGTAGACGGCGAAGGTGGCCGTCACGACGGCCGCGGAGAAGTGCCAGCGGGCCTGGTAGATGTCATACAGCGGGGTGGGCAGCGTCGTGCCCAGCATGGTGGCGCTCAACACGAGCGCCATCAGCCAGAACGCCACTTTGCGGGGATTGGCCAGTCTCGCGCGGTCGGCCGCCGTGCCCGGAGCGGTCGATGGCCGGGGGGCTGCGATGGTGGGACTCATGTCGGCTCCAGTTCCTGCTCGTCTGCACCGGTCATCGTCGAGGCTCACGCCTGGCAGGGTGAGCCGGCGTCACACGGCCGGGTGAATACGGCTGGGTGAATCGAGTCCGGGTGAGTGCGCGGATCAAGATCAGCCAGCCCGGAAGGACGTAAGGTAGGCATGTCGAGGAGGGGCACCGTGGGGCCTGCCGAATGGTCCGGTACCGCCAGCGCTCCGGCTGCTGCTGTCCGGGACGGAGTGGTCTTTCGCCCCGGGCTTTTCGGGATTCTTGGCGGAGCAGGCCGTGTAACCGAGGTCTCTGCGCCCGCGGGAAGCGGGAAGACGCTCCTGCTGCGTTCCTGGATCGGCCAGGCAGGCCTGGCGGAACGCGCCGCGTGGGTGCCGGTGCAGGGCGATGAGCGCGACCCGCAACGGTTCTGGCTGTCGGTGCTCGGCGCGCTGCGGGCCACGGTCCCGGGGTCCGAGCTGGTCCGGCCGCTGACGGCGGCCCCAGATCTGGACGGCTGGGCGGTCGTCGAGCGGCTGCTTGAAGATCTCGGCCGACTCGAGGGCCGGGTCTGGCTGGTGATCGACGACGTGCACGAACTGCACCCGGACGAGGTGCTGCGCCAGCTCGAGCTGCTGGTGATGCGCGCGCCCACGGGGCTGCGGTTCGTCTTCGCCACCCGCCATGACCTGCGGCTGGGCCTGCACCGGCTGCGGCTGGAGGGGGAGCTGACCGAGATCCGGGCGGCCGATCTGCTCTTTGACCGCGATGAGGCGCGGGCGCTGTTCGAGGCGGCTGGGATACCGCTGTCCGGCTCGGCCCTCGGGTCGTTGCATGACCGGACGGAGGGCTGGGCGGCAGGGCTGCGGCTGGCGGCGCTGTCGCTGGCCGGGCATCCGGACCCAGACCGGTTCGCGGCCGAGTTCTCCGGGAGCGAGCGGACGGTCGCTGAGTACCTGCTGGCCGAGGTGCTCGACCGCCAGCCCGAGCCGGTCCGGCGGCTGCTGTTGCGTACCTCGGTGCTGGAACGGGTGAACGGGGAGCTGGCCGACCTGCTTACGGGGGATTCGGGCGGAGAGCGGCTGCTGCAGGAGCTGGAGCAGGCCAACACGTTCGTGGTCTCGCTGGATGCGCGACGGTCCTGGTTCCGCTACCACCGGCTGTTCGCCGACCTGCTGCAACTGGAGCTGCGTGGCACCGCGCCAGCCGAACTGCCCGCGATGCACGCCGCCGCCGCGCGTTGGTATGCGGACCACGGGTACCCGGTCGAGGCGATCCGCCACGCTCAGGCAGTCCAGGACTGGAGCCTTGCCGGCCGCCTGCTGTCGTGCCACTGGGTTGGCCTGGGGCTGGGTGGGCTGGGCGCCACCGCGTACGACCTCCTTGCGCGGTTCCCGGCAGACGTGATCGCGGCGGATGCGGAGCTGGCGGCGCGGATGGCCGGGGTCCAGCTGTTCCATGGGTCGCTGGAGGAGGCGGAACGGTATCTGACGCTGGCGACCGAGGGGCTGGCGTCGGTGCCCGCGGACCGGCGTGAGCGCTCGCAGGTGGTCCTCGCCGTCGTGCGCATGCGTCTTGCCCGCCAGCGCGGCGACCTGGATGCCGTGGCCGAGCAGGCACAGCAGCTGCTGGCACCCGCCGGGGCTGCCGACTCTCCGCGGCTTGGGCTTGGGGAGGAACTACGGGCGCTGGCGTTGATCAACCTTGGCATTGCCGAGGTGTGGACGGCCCGCTTCGACAAGGCGGACCGGCACCTCGACCAGGGCATCGCGCTGGCGCGCCGGCTCGGGCGGCCGTTTCTGGAGGCCACCGGTCTGGCGCACTGGGCGCAGCTGGTGAGCTGGCGGTCTTTTCCGCGGGGAGCGCAGCTGAGCACGCAGGCGATCGAGCTGGCCGAGCGGCACGGCTGGACCGACGGGCCGATCACCGGTGTCGCCTACCTGGCGCTGGGCATGGCGCTGGTCGCACAGGGCCGGCTCGAAGAGGGGGAGCAGTCGCTCGAGCAGGCCGAGCGCATCCTTCGGGCCGAGGTCGAGCCGGCCGCCGCAATGCGGCTCCACTACGCCCGAGGGCTGCTGGAGTTCGTGAGCGGGCGGCCGCACGCCGCGCTCGGCCCCTTCCGGGCGGCCGAACGGCTGGCCGAGGAGCTCGTCACGGAGCACACGCTCGCCAGGAGGCTGCGTTCGCACGTGCTGCAAACGCTGGTGCGGCTGGGCCAAACCCAGCCGGTGGACGAGGCCCTCGCCGGGATCGACGGGCCGGAACGCGATAGCTGGGAGATGCGCAACGCGACGGCGGTGCTCCGGCTCGCCCAGGACGATCCGGCGGCCGCCACGGTCGCGCTCGCCCCCGTCATCGACGGCTCTGTCTCTCTGGTGAGTGCCCATCTCTGGGAGGTTCAGGCGTTCCTGCTCGACGCGATCGCGCGCGACGCGCTCGGCGACGCGGCCGCCGCCCGGCGCGCTCTGGAGCACGCCCTCGATCTCGCCCAGCCAGAAAACCTGGCGTTCCCGTTCCTGCTCGACCGGGCGCCGGGGCTCCTCGAGCGGCACCGCCGGCTGGGCACCGCGCACGCCGCCTTCATCTCCGAAATCCTCATCCTGCTGGCCGGGCGGAAGCCCGCACCGGCCGGAAGTGCGGAAAGAGCGGAGCGGGGGCTGCGCGAGCCGCTCAGTCACAGCGAGGTTCGCGTGCTCCGCTACCTGCCCACCAAGCTGTCCGTGCCCGAGATCGCCGACCAGCTCTACCTGTCGGTGAACACCGTCAAGACGCACATGCGCCACGTCTACGACAAGCTCGGCGTGCACCGCCGCCACGAGGCCGTGGAGCGGGCCCGTGACCTCGGCTTGCTGGCACCTTCCGCGCGAAGGCCCTGATCTTCGCGAAATCACCTTTCTGTGTGAGGCCGGCTCACCCGGCCCAGCGCGAAGCTAGCCGCGACCCGGATTCCTGGCGGGCCCTGGCCCGCCGAACGTGCTAACCGAAGGTGACCCAACATGAACGCCGTGGCATCGGCCCGGACCAAACCGCATCCCACCAACACCCAGGCCGCCGCACTGCGCGCTGGAGTCCGGCGTGACCTGCCCAAGCCGGGCGAGGCGCGGTCGTCGTTCCTGCTCACGCGCGTCCAGCCCGCGCTCAGCGGGCTGATGGACGGGTCACTGTCGACCCTGGCACCCATCTTCGCCGTGGCGCTGGCCACCCACCGCCCGCTGACCGCGTTTTTCACCGGTGCCGCGACTGCCCTGGGCGCAGGGGTGAGCATGGCCTTCTCCGAGGGCCTGTCCGACACCGGAGACCTGACGGGCCGGGGCAGCCCGGTGCTGCGCGGCGCGATCACCGGCGGCGGAACGTTTGCCGGGGGCATCTTCCACACCCTCCCGTTCCTCATCCCGGGCTACGGCGCCGCGATCAGCATTGCGATCGCGGTGGTGGCCAGCGAGTTGCTTGTTCTCGCCTGGCTGCGGCGCAGGTTCTTCCACACCAGCTTCGCCCGGTCTTTTCTGGCGATCACCGTCGGCGGAGCGATCATCGCCGCCTTGAGCTCGGCTCTGGGCATCGCCGCCGGGGGCTAGGGATTCACCCGGCTGTGTGACGTCGGCTCACCCTGGCGAGCGTGAAGCTTGCTGCCAGCTGAACCAAGCCCATCGGTAGGAGGACGCAATGCAGACAGTGACGTTGGGAGCCGCTGGCCTGGCGGTGACTCCGCTCGCGTACGGCACCTGGCAGTTCGGCGGGGACTGGGGTCCGGTGGATGAACGGGCAGCCGTGACGGCCATTGAGCACGCCAGGTCGCTGGGCATCAACTTCTTCGACACCGCACAGGCCTACGGGTTCGGCCGCTCCGAGCGACTGCTCGGCCAGGCGCTCGCCGCCGACCTTCGATCGGCCAGGGACTCGGTGGTCATCGCCACCAAGGGCGGGCTGCGGATGGACGGCGAGAACCTGGTCCGCGATTCCAGCCCGGCTTGGCTGCGCAAGGGCGCCGAGGCCAGCCTGGACGCGCTGCGCACCGATCACATCGACCTGTACCAGGTGCACCTGCTTCCCTACGCGTCGGCGCACAACATCGGCGTCCTCGCCTACGGACCGCTGGCTCATGGACTGCTCGGTGGAGCGATCACCGAAGCCACCACGTTCGGGCCCGCTGACTGGCGGTCGCACAGCCGGGCGTTCACCGGCCCCGGCTTTGCCCGCAACCTCGAGGTGATCGGCGCCCTGCGTGCTTCCGCGGTTCGTCGCGGTGCCACGATCGGGCAGCTCGCGCTGACCTGGGTACTGGCCAACCCGGCCGTCCAGGTCGCCATCGTTGGCGCCCGCACGCCGGCTCACCTTGACGAGAGCCTCGGCGCCCTCGACCTGACCCTCAGCCAGGCCGATCTGGCCGAGATCGACCACATCATGGCCGCCGCCGTGCCGGTTGGCGGCCCAACACCGGAAGGCATGTCATGATCATCACTCAGCGCCCGTCACAACGCACCACAACTGCCGGCCCCGACCACGGCCACGGCCGCACGGCCACGTCCGCCGAAGTCGGCACCGACCACCAGATGGCCACCCCGGCGATCGCGTTCCTCGGCACCGGGCGCATGGGCGGTCCGATGGCCGCCAACCTGGCCCGGGCAGGCTTCGACGTACGGGCATGGGACCGCACCGCTACTCGCGCGGGCGCTCTCGCCGACGACGGAGCTTCCGTGGCAGCCAGCCCGCCCGAGGCCGTGCGGGGCGCCGGGATCCTCATCACCATGCTGGCCGACGGGCCCGCCACCGAGCAGGTTTGGAACGGGCTCGGCGGACTGGCGGCAGGCTCGGGCTTGATCTGGGTGCAGATGGCTACTGTCGGGATGGAGTGGACGCAGCGGTTCGCTGATGCAGCGGCCCGGCCCGGGGTGACCTTCGTCGACGCCCCGGTCTCCGGCAGCCGCGGGCCTGCCGAGGCCGGGCAGCTGACAATCCTGGCGAGCGGTCCGGATGGGCCGCAGGA
>Ga0335078_10018904_pt1 | contig 10251 bp, 5 predicted proteins | sample Lox_Sample_32_FD_206711 | JGI IMG/M metagenome (GOLD analysis project Ga0335078, IMG submission 206711) | Soil microbial communities from Loxahatchee National Wildlife Refuge, Florida, United States - Lox_Sample_3.2 | ecosystem: Environmental > Terrestrial > Soil > Wetlands | place: USA: Florida...
GGCTCGGGAAGAGACTCCCCATCATTGACCATACCCTCAACATGGCAGAGGATCGCTTCCTTCACGTTTTCGAGGGCCTCTTCCATGGTACTGCCCGCCGAGACGCAGCCGGGTAGATCGGGTACCGTTACGCCATAGTCTGACCCTTCGTCTTTGTGTATCACCACCGGGTAATTCGTTTCTCCCTCCATTCCCATCCGGCTTGCTTAAAGATGCTCCTGACCGTTCCCATGGGCAGATCGGCCCTGGGATGGGGCACACGGTCACGCGACCTTTCTTCTCCGGATGCTTAGTGGCAATAACTGCCGCGCGTGTTCACAATCACCCATCCTTCGTGTTCCAGACGTTTGATTATGTCCGCACTCTTCACGTGTGTATCTATACACACTATTGGAATGAAGGGCAAGGCGCTTCCGGATTACTCTGCTCCCGGTCAGCCGCCCTCCCTTGAAGCCCCATAGGGGGCTGCCTCATGGTACGCCGACTCGGCGGGCTTTCCGCGCGGAGATAGCCTCCTGAATTGCCTCCCCCTTCCTCGGCTATTTGGCGACATGTGCAAAAGGCAAAGCCTTGCCAATGCCGCTAAAAAGGTGAATATTGTGAGAAAGGAGGAGGGCGATGGATATCATCAGAAAGACGATGCTCTTGGGGCTGGGCCTTATCAGCCTCACAAAGGAGAAGGCGGAAGGCATGGTCGACGAGCTCGTCAAGCGGGGCGAGGTGGCGAGCCAAGACAGGTTCAAGGCGGTCGACAGTCTCCTCAAGGAGGCAGAAAAACAGGAGGAGGAGTTCACCCGGAAGATGGCCGGTACGGTGCACAAGGTGATGACCGACCTGGGACTGCCCACGAAGAAGGACCTCGACGAAGTTCTGAGAACGTTGAAGAGCATAGAACAGAAGCTTTCTTCGGCTGACGAGAAGAAGAACGGGTAAGGGCTTGCCACTTCTCAAGGCCCGCGTCACGCGTCATGACCTTCGAAGGTATCGCCAGATTCTGGGTATCCTGGTCCGATACGGCTTCGGAGATCTTCTTGGGAGGACAAAAGCCAGGTACCGTGCTCACTGGCCCAGGAGGCCTGCAAAGAAAGAAGCTGAAGCTCTCGCGGGCCTTTCCACCCCAGAGCGCCTGCGGCTTGCCTTCGAAGAGTTGGGACCGACGTTCATCAAGTTCGGCCAGATACTGAGTTGCCGGCCCGACCTGCTTCCTCCCGAATTCATCAGACAGCTGAGCAAGCTTCAGGATTGCGTGCCCGCCTTTCCTTACGGGGAAGCCAAGGCGGTGATCGAGGCCGAATTCGGTCGCCCCCTTTCCGAGCTATTTCGATCGATGGACGAAGAGCCGGTGGCCGCGGCCTCCCTTGCCCAAGTGTACCGGACGAGGATAGGGACAGGGGAAGAGGTTGCGGTCAAGGTTCAACGGCCTGGCGTCGAAGCCTTTATTAGCGCCGACGTTCGCATCCTCTATGAGCTGGCCGCCCTTGCTGAGCGCCATCTCTCTGATCTGCGCTATTATGAGCCTACCAGAATCGTGGATGAGTTTGCGAGAACCATCCGCCGGGAGCTCGATTTTGCGAGGGAGGGTCGGAACATAGACCGGTTCAGGCAGTATTTCGCGGGGGACAAGACCGTCCACATCCCCAAGGTTTACTGGGACTACACGGCTCCAAGGGTCCTGACCACCGAGTATGTCGAAGGAATCAAGATTTCCAACGTGGCGCAGATAGATGCGGCCGGACTCGACAGAAGGGAAATTGCCGTCAACGGAGCGAACCTTATTCTCAAGGAGGTATTCCACCATCGTTTTTTCCACGCCGATCCTCATCCGGGGAACATCTTCGTTCTCCAAAACAACGTGATCGCTCCGGTTGACTTCGGTATGACGGGGACCATAGACGAGGAAACCGCCGACCACATGAGGGCCTTGCTCTCCGCAATCGTTACAAGGGACGTGAACGAGCTCATCGATACCCTTCTTGCCGCCGGAATCACGGAAGGGCCTGTCGACCGTAAAGCCTTGAAAGCCGAGTTGGCCGATCTCTTTGACCGCTACTATGGGGTCCCCCTCAAGGACGTGAATATCAAGACTGCCTTGGACGAGCAAATGGCCATCATCCGCAGGTACAGGCTGAGACCCCCCGGCGATCTCATTATGATGGCCCGCACCCTCCTGCTCAGCGAGGGCGTGGCTCGGATGCTCTATCCCCAATTCAACATCGTCGAGTACGCGAGGCCTTACGTTCGCAGGGTCCTGGCCCGTGGCCTCGATCCGGCCCGGGAGCTCCGGGAGCTGGCGAGGACTGCAAGGGATGGCGCCACACTTGCCAAGCGGATGCCTGCCGACGTAGGTGAGATTCTGTCAAAGATAAGAAAGGACGATATGGCGATAGGCATCCAGCACAGAGGGCTTGAGCGCTTCATTACTGAGATAGACCGTTCGAGCAACAGGCTGAGCTTTGCCGTCGTGATCGCGGCGCTCATCGTCGGCTCATCGATCATCTTTCAGACCGGAGTGGGTCCCGCCCTATTCGGTTATCCGCTCCTCGGCCTTGTGGGCTTTCTCCTGGCGAGCATCCTCGGCCTGTGGCTCCTCGTCGGTATCATTCGCTCGGGGAGACTATAACCTCGAACCCGTTGTTCTGAACAGATTCTGCCTGCACGAAGAACCCCTGCCCCGTTTTGGACGTCCGTTTCCTTGCGTATCTGCAGCTCGTGTCATCCTTCTCCCCCATCAGCGTGGTGTGGTTCACCCTTCGTGGGACGGGTCAGGACTCAGACTCCGCGGGCTAGAGCGTCATTTCCGTTACTAATAATAGGGAACACGAGACTGATTCGGCACCAATGCGCAAGGTGCTGGCGGGCCATAAGTAAGATATTGATATCAAAGATGTTTTTGACGTTCCTGTCTTCAGTCAAACACCGAACCCTGCAGCCGTCCCCGGTCGAAATAGAGCTATTGAATAATTGAAGGACGTCCTGCATGTGCCTGACGTCGACAGGGCTCCCCATGAGTTTGCAGCACAAGCGGCGGCAACAGGATGAATACCGAATGTCTATTCTCAGCCCGTACTAAAAAAGGGGTACGGTCAACCGCAGTAAGATAGAAATTCAAAGGCTCAGCCAGTGAAAGGAGTGAAGAGCGTCCCCTTGGCGGCCCCTCATCGCCCATGCGGTCTACCGGAGCAAGACGGCCTACGGTGAAGCACGATGATGACGTGAGGGAGAGTTCGGGGGTTGACTTCGATGACAGTATCTGACCCTGCGACCTACTCCCAATCTACGAAACATGCTCATAGGCATCAGGTGAAGCACAGATTCACCCTCGGGGACAAAAGACACGACCGCAGGATGAAAAACCGCGGCTTCCGAAAGCCGACTGATTGTCTTATGGCATACTAAATTGTTGGACCAATGGAGATACGGATGAAAATCGACAAGAAAGCCGCGAGCATTCTCGATATGGCGCAGGCTGGTCGTGCTCCCACCAAAGAGGAGTGCGTTTTTCTCTTGCAATTCCCTGAAACATCCCTCGAAGCTGCCCTTTTGCGTGCAGTGAGTGACTCCATCACGCGGAGACGGTTCAACAATGAAGGCGTCGTCCTTGCGCAGATTGGCATCGAGATTGCGCGCTGTCCGGGCGGGTGTAAGTTCTGCAGTTTCGGGGAGGGTCACACGGCATTTGAGCCGAGTATAATGAACAATGAGGACATCCTCCGCAGTGCCGACAACTTCACCGCTTCGGGAGACCTCTACGCTCTTTTCCTTATGACCATGCACACCTTCGATTTCGAGCGGCTGGTTCATATCGTGCGGATAGTGCGCGAGCGGATTCCGCGGGAAACCGAGATTGTTGTCAACATCGGGGACTTCGATCGAGCCCAGGCGCAAGACCTGAAAGCAACGGGCGTGAACGGCGCCTATCATGTCTGCCGTCTTCGTGAAGGTATCGACACCGCGCTTGACCCTGAAAAGAGGAAGGCAACCATGCGGATCATCAAGGATTCTCGCATTGGACTTTTACTATTGCTGCGAACCGATTGGACCGGAGCACAGCCCGCAGGAACTGGCAGACCAGATCTTCACCGGGCTCGAATACGGATGTGTCCAGCACGCCGCAATGAGGCGTGTGTATTTTCCGTCGGCCCCCTTGTCACCACATGGCCAAATTTCAGAGCTCCGACTCGCGCAAGTGACGGCCGTGGTAGCTCTGGCATCCCTGGCTTGCCCCGAGACGAGATGCATCGGGGTCCATGAACCTAATCTGCTCGGGCTCACAGCAGGAGCCAACACGGTCTTTGCGGAGGCGGGGGCCAACCCGAGAGATACGGAAAATGATACTACAGGGCACCGTGGCCGAGACATCAGGGACTGTAAGACGATGCTCTACGAAGCCGGATTCGAGAATCTTCTGACTTCACCGGGAAGACGGATCACCCTGACCGATACCTATCGGCAGTGAGGCGTCTTCAACGCACGGCCGCACCCGCCTATCGCCGCATGGTACGCTCACCTTGTAGTCGTCCCGTCTTGTGGACAATCCAGTCCAACTCTTTGTAAGTGTTCTCGATAGTCGACGTCCTCACGTGCCGCTTCCGTAAGGGTGATTATTCCAGGTCCTTTCGCCATGCATTACTCGAAGCGGTAATGGTGAATTCAGCGTACCCCAGCCATTGCTAATCGCTTGCCTGTTCGTGCGCATCCACCCGGTTCCACCAACCTCCGCCCAGAGCCTGAAAAAGGGCTGCCGTGTCTGCGTATCGATTGGCGAGGGCCTGCACCCTATTCGTCACCGCTTGCTGGTAGGTCTGTTCGGCATTGAGGAGCGCCAGGTAGCTCACATCGCCCAATTCGAGTTGGGTCCTCGCTATGGCGAGGGTCCTCGCGGCTGCCTGTTCCGCCGCGACTGCGGCTTTGAGCGCGTCGGCGTCGCATTTGACGGCTTGGAGCGTATCTGCGACGTTCTGAAAGGCGGTGAGCACCGTCCCGCGGTAGAGCGCAAGACTCTGGTCGTAAGCTGCCTCGGCCGCCCGTTGCCGGTGAACAAGCGTGCCCCCTTGAAAGACTGGCTGGGTCAGATTCCCTGCCAGAGCCCAGAACCCGGTGCCGGGTGTGAACAACTGGCTGATGGCCGCAGCGACCGACCCCACATCGGCCGAGAGAGTGACGTTGGGCAGCCTGTTCGCGATCGCTACCCCTATTTGCGCGCTCGCGGAGTGTAGCTGCTCCTCGGCGGAGCGGACATCGGGCCTCTGCGCCACGAGCCTCGAGGGAAGGCTCACGGGCAATTCGAGCGGCAGGTCGAGCGTTGAAAGCTCGAACTTTTCCGCAGGAGCCTCACTCGGAAAGCGGCCGGCGAGGCGGGCGAGCAGGTCCCGCTGCTGGGCCAGTTGTTTTTCGAAAGGCGGCAGCGCCGCCTGTGTCTGGGCAAGGGCTGCCGCCTGGGCCACCACATCCGCCTCGGCTACCTGCCCAAGTTCATACTGTTTCCGGAGCAGCCCGAGGGATTGGGTCTGGATTTCTATGATGCGCCTTGTCGCCGCGATCTGTCCGCGCAGGGAGGCCTCCCCGATGGCCCCCGCCACCACGTTCGACGTGAGCGTCAGATAGGCTGCCTCGAGCTGGAAGCATTGGAGGTCGGCCTGGGCTTTCAACGATTCGACCTGCCGCCGGTTGCCGCCGAAGGCATCCACGGTATAGCCGACCGAGACCTGTGCGGTGTGGAGGCTGTAGATATTGCTGCCCGAGGCAAGAGGACTCGTGAGGATCGAGGCGGTCTTCTGTCGTGTGGGAGTGAAGGTTGCTTCGACGCCGGGATAGTACGCTCCCTTCTGGGCGTAGACGTTCTCCCAGGCTTCCTTGAGGGCGCCTTTGGCGGCGTCGAGGTCCGGGTTGGTTTGGAGGGCCTGCCCTATGAGGTCATTGAGGGCCTTCGAGTGGAAGATGGTCCACCACTGGCCGGGGATGTCCCTGCCCTGGACGAAGGCCTGGGCCTGTCCCCCCGGGACATCAGCGGCAGTCGTTTGGGCGGGCAAGGGCTCGGCGGTGTAGCCCTCTACCCGTGGTGCGGCTGGCGTGTGGAAATCTGGACCTACCGCACACCCGGCGACGATGAATGCCGCCGCGAGCCAGAGAGAGCCGCGCCAGACGGCGCGTGAGCGGTCGACGCGAGAATATAAAGATGACCGATACATGGCTTATGCCTCCTCTTCGAGGATTGGCCGTTTGAGTGCGCGTCTTTCCACCCAACGCTCCAGCACGAAATAGTACGTCGGGAGGATGAAGAGCGTGAGCATGGTGGCGAGTATCAAACCGCCCACCACGACGGTCGCAAGGTTGCGCTGAACGTCGGTGCCGACGCCTGTCGCGAGGGCCGCCGGCAGCATGCCCACAGTCGCGACGGTAGCAGTCATGAGGACAGGCCTGAAGCGCTCGACTGCGCCGGCGACGACCGCCTCTCTCAAAGTGAGGCCCTGCCCCCGCACCCTGTTGATATTGGAGATCATGATGATGCCGTTTTGCACGGCGACGCCGAAGAGCGCGATGAAGCCCACGGCGGATGCGACGTTGAGTGTCTGATCCCTCAGGTGGATCGCGACGAGGCCTCCCAGGGTCGCGAGGGGCACCACGGAAAGGAGCAGGACCGCCTGCCGCATCTTCCCGAACTCCGCAAAGAGGAAGATCGTCATGAGGGCGAGGACGATGCCCATGGTAAGGGTGAGCCGTGCCTGGGCGCGCTGCTCGCTCTCGAACTGGCCGCCCCATTCCAGGTGGTATTTGTCGTGGTCGAAACGGACCGTCCGGTCGATCCCGGTCTGACCCTCTTTGAGGTAGTCGGAGAGGGCGCGATCCCGGTAGTCGATCCTCACGAGCAGCTCACGGTGGCCCATTTCGCGGGTAATGAGACTTTCACCCGTTTGCAGCCTGATGTGGGCCACTTCCGACAAGGGTATCTGGGCGCCCCCTGAGGTCGTCAGCACGAGCCTGCCGAGGGCTTCGGGGCTATTCCGCGTCTCTTCCGGAAAGCGTACCGTAACGCCGTACGTGCGGTCGGCCACGTAGACCGTGCTCACCGGCGTTCCGCCCACCCCCGTCTGGATGAGGCTCGTGATGTCGGAAACGTTGATGCCGTACCGCGCCGCGGCCGCCCGGTCGATGTCGACGGCGATCTGAGGGATGGGAGGCTCCTGGAAGATGGAGGCGCTCTCCGTGCCCTTGATGTTGTTGAGCACCCCCACGATCCCGTTGCCGATGCGCCGCAGTTCGTTGAAATCGTCGCCGGTGATGCGCATGACGAGGGCGCTGTGGGCGCCGCCGATCACGTCGTAAACCATGTCGATGATCGGCTGGCTGATGCCGGCGGAGACCACCGGCAGGCGCTGCAGCCGAGCATTGAGCCGTGAGAGGAACATGGCCCGTGTCTCTCCCTTGGGCCAGGTGTCGTATGGTTTGAGGCCGACGGGCGCCTCTATGTGGGAGGGCGTCCACTGGTCGGTATCGTCATCGCTGCGGCCGAGTTGGGTGATGGCGTAAGAGACCTCGGGAAACTCGAGGCAGGCCCGGCGCAGTTGTCCGGCCATCTCGCTCGCCTTGTCGAGGGAGATCCCCGAGGGGAGCTGCACCTGCAGCCATAATGCCCCCTCATCCAGATCGGGGAGGAACTCGCGGCCCGTCGTCGCGCCTAGGACGATCACCAGGATGAGGGCCGCTCCCCCCATGACGTAGGCGATCTTAGGGCGCCGGAGCATGCGCTCCAAAGTTCTGCCAAAAGCCCTCGTCAGCGCCTCAAGGGGCCGGTTGCGAAAGGTCCGCCGGGGTCGCCGAAAAGCCTGGAAGGCGAGGCCCGGGATGAGGGTAAAGGTGCAGACGAGCGCGCCGAGAAGGGCATAGCCCACCGTGCGGGCCATGGGTGAGAAGAGTTTCGCTTCGACCCGCTCGAAGGCGAAGAGAGGAAGATAGGCGGTGATGATAATGAGCGTGGCAAAGAAAATTGGCCTCGCGACCTGAATCGTGGCGGCGAGCACGTCCTGCTCCTTCAAGGGGGCAGAAGGGTTGGCCTCGCGCCTCCGCAGGACGGCCTCGGTCACGACGATCGCGCCGTCGACGATGATCCCGAAGTCAAGGGCGCCGAGGGAGAAGAGGTTGGCCGGCATGTTCGTGAGGTGCATCACGATGAAGACGGCGGCGAGGGCGAAGGGTATGGTCGTGGCTGCGATAAGCGCGCTCGAGGGACTGCCAAGAAAGAGGATGAGCACGAGGCAGACGAGGCCTACGCCCTCGAGCACCGTGTGAGTTACTTTGTGGACCGTCCCCAGGACGAGAGCGTCCCTGTCGATGTAGGGGACGATGCGCACGCCCATGGGGGCGAGCTGCTTCGTCAGCTCGGCGACCTTGGCGTGAACGCCTTTGAGGACCATGGATGCGTTTTGACTTCTCAGCAAGTCGACTATACCCTCGATGGTATCGGGGTTGTTGTTCTTGCCGAGGATGCCCTCGCGCTCTTGGTGGGAATAGGTGAGCCTGCCGAGGTCGCGAACGAGGATGGGCAGCCCTTTTCGCTGGGTGACGACGATGCTGCCGAGGTCCGAAAGGTTGCGCACGAGGCCGATGCCCCGGATGACGTAGCCCTGCTCTCCCCGGGAGATGCGGCTTCCCCCGGCGTTCGAGCTGTTGTTCGTGATCGCCGTGACCACGTCCGAGAGGCCGACCCCAAAGCGTTCAAGCTCCGCGGGATCGAGCTCCATCTGGTACTGCATGGTGAAGCCGCCGAAGTTGTCGACATTAACGACGCCGGGTACCTGCTCGAGGGCCGGGATGACGACCCAGCGCTGGATCTCCGAAAGCTCCATGAGGTTCTTCGTATCCGACTCGAGGGTATAGCGGTAGATCTCGCCGGTGGGCCCCACGAGGGGGTCGAGACCCGGCTGAATGCCCGACGGCAGGTTGACCTGGTTGATGCGCTCTGTGATGCGCTGGCGCGAGAAGTAGTCCTCAGCGCCGTCCTGGAATACGAGCGTGATGAGCGACAGGCCGAAGGTGCTCGAGGAGCGCATCGTCTGCAGACCCGGGGTGCCGGCGAGGGTCCGCTCGAGGGGGATGGTGATCTGCTGCTCGACCTCCTCGGAGGCGAGTCCCGGCGCCTGCGTAATCACCTGGGCGGTGACGTCTCCGATGTCCGGATAGGCCTCAACCGCCATCTTGGTCCAGGAGTAATAGCCGAGGCCCGCGATCATGAGGGTCGTCACCGCCACGACGAATCGTTTGCGGAGGCAGAGGCCGACGATCCTGTTAATCATTGAGGAACACTCCGCCCTTCACGACGATGCGCTCGCCGGGGCTCAATCCTTTGTCGATACGGACCCCGTCGCCTTCTCCGTATCCGGGGACGACCGCCCGTTTCACGAAGACCCAGGGTTCGACCTCGACGAAGACCACGGTGCTGTCGTTATTCATGAGGAGCGCCGAATTGGGTACGAAGACCCCCGCTTCCTGGGGAACGCTGAAGGTAGCGTTGGCGAACATATTCGGCTTGAGAATACCTTTCGGATTCGAGAAGGACATGCGCACTTTGCAACGGCGCGAGTCCGGGTCCACCACATCGCTGACAAAGGCGACAACGGCGCGAAAGGTCTTTCCCGGATAAGCGGGGAAGGTCACGTTCACGGACTGGCCTTTGTCAACGTGGGCAATGTCGCTTTCGGGCACATTAGCCGTGACCCAGACGGAATCGAGGTTCGCGATGGTCATGAGTGCGACCGTCGTATCGTTCGCAAAGGCGCCGGGGGCGCACATGAGGGCGGTAACGCTTCCCGTCACGGGCGCCTTCACGGTGAGGAGGCGCGACTCGCCCTTGCCGGCCTTGACACCGATTTCTGCAAGGCGGGCTTCGGCCCGGTTGAATTCGATCCGGGCCTGCTCGTAGTCGCTCTCCGCCTGCTCCAGGTCCTTCTGAGCCCCCGCGCCCGCCTTGTTGAGGCCGCGCACCCTCTCCAGAATACGCCGGGTGTGCTCCACCTCGTCGCGCGCCTTCTCGTCATCGGCATAGCCCTGCGCAAGGTCGGCGGAATCGATCGTCACGAGGGTTTGGCCCTTTACGACATGGTCCCCGAGCCTGACAGACAGCTCGACCACCTTCCCCGCAACCGGGGGCAGGATATTGATCGTTCGTGCCGGATCCGCCTCAACCGAAGCGGGCAGGACGAGCGCGCGCGGGCCGTCTTTGACACCCACCTGCTCCACGGCCAGCGCCGAGCGAAG
>Ga0335078_10018905_pt1 | contig 10251 bp, 9 predicted proteins | sample Lox_Sample_32_FD_206711 | JGI IMG/M metagenome (GOLD analysis project Ga0335078, IMG submission 206711) | Soil microbial communities from Loxahatchee National Wildlife Refuge, Florida, United States - Lox_Sample_3.2 | ecosystem: Environmental > Terrestrial > Soil > Wetlands | place: USA: Florida...
AAGCGCGGCAAACGGGAAACGTGCGGTTCGAGGAGGCGGGCGCACTGGGGCGGCACGGGCGCGCCGACCGCGCGCGCTTTCTGCAGGCCGCGGACACGCTCACGCTGGCGGGCCACGCCGAGCTGTCCGACGCGGACACGGATTCGGCCGCGCCGACGTTCACCATCGATCAGCGCACGGGCGAAGCGAACGGCGAGGGCGTGGTGCGCACCACGTATCGCCACTACGACGCGTCCAGCGTGGCCAATTTCGCGCCGCAGCCGGCGCACATCATGGCGGACCGGATGACGGCGAGCAGGAATTCGGGCCGCGCCGTTTATTCGGGCCATGCGCGGCTGTGGCAGGGGGAAGCCGTGATCCAGGCGGACACGCTGGAACTGCGGCAGCAGGAACGCATGCTGCTCGGGACGGGGAATGTGATCGCGCGCCTGCCGCAGGTGCAGCCGCCGCCGGGTGCGGAGCCGCATTCCGCGGCGGGGGGAGCGGCAGCCGTTTCCACTGAGAATCCCGTGGCATCGGGAGCGGCTAATCCGCCGGTGGCGGCGACGCGCGCGGCGGCTGCGGCGAGCGGGCCGGTGGTATGGGCGGTGAGCGCCGCGAAGCTGGTGTATCGCAGCGCGGATGCGGTGGCAGAACTGGATCAGGGAGTACGCGCGGAATCGCGGCTGGGGCGAATCGCGTGCGCGCACATGGAGCTAATTTTGGCGCCGACCAACGGCGTGGAGCAGCTCAGCAAAGCGGTATCGACGGGAGGAGTGACGGTGTGGCAGCAGGGCCGCCGAGGCACGGCCGAGCGCGCGGACTACACCGCGGCGGACGGCCGGTTCGTGCTGAGCGGCGGAAATCCCACGCTTTACGATGCGGATCAGGGCACAACGACAGGGCGTCAATTGACCTTCTTTTTGGCCGATGATAGGATTCTCGTCGATTCAGGCAACGGCACGCGCACTCTGTCGCGTCACCGGATTCAGTGATGAGCCGGCATGTCGAAATTACAAGCTGTCGAGGTCAGAAAATCGTACCGAGGCCGTGTTGTCGTTGATGACGTAAACCTGGAGATCACCCAAGGCGAAGTCGTCGGGCTGCTCGGTCCGAATGGCGCCGGTAAGACCACCACCTTCTACATCCTCGTTGGACTCGCCAGACCCGATTCCGGCTCCGTTCTCCTGGACGAAGAAGACATCACGGACCTGCCCGTGTACCGCCGGGCGCGTTCCGGGATCAGTTATCTGCCGCAGGAACCCTCGGTGTTCCGGAAATTGACTGCGGAGGAGAATCTTCTGGCCGTGCTCGAAACGCAGCCGCTCTCGCCCGAGGGCCGCCGCGACCGCCTGGAAGTGCTGCTGGCGCAGATGGGCCTGGAAGCGGTGCGGCACAACCAGGGGGGAACGCTTTCGGGAGGGGAACGGAGGCGGCTGGAGATCGCGCGGTCGCTGGTGCTGCAGCCCTCGTTCATCCTGCTGGACGAGCCGTTTTCGGGAATCGACCCGGTGACGGTGATCGACATCCAGGAAATCATCCAGGACCTGAGGAATTCGGGGATCGGGGTGCTGGTGACGGACCACAACGTGCGCGAAACGCTGCGCGTGACCGACCGGGCCTACATCATCCACGGCGGGCGCATCCTGCAGGCGGGGCCGCCGGAGGTGCTGAGCACGGATCCCTCCGTGCGGCGCATCTACCTGGGCGAAAATTTCCGGCTAAACTAAAGCCATGGGCCAGTTTCTACAGCCGAAGCTTCATCTGCGCGTGGCGCAAAAACAGATCCTGACGCCGGGTCTGGTGCAGATGGTGAGCGTGCTGGCGCTGAACCGTCTGGAGCTGCGGGAAATGGTGACCGCGGAGATGGTGGCGAACCCGATGCTCGAGGAGGTGAACGAGGAGAACCTCCGCACCGACGACTATACGGACGAAGCTTTTGTGAAAGCGGAATCCGAGACGCCCACCGACGGCGAACCCACCAATCCCTTCGACGAGTTCGACGTGGGCGCGTTCTTCAACCAATATCTGGGCACGGGAAGCGGAGAAACGAAGGGCGAACACGAAGAGATCGAGCGTCCCTCGTACGAGAAGTTCCTTTCGTCCACGCAGGACCTGACCGACCACCTGACCTGGCAGTTGAGCGCATCGGTTGTTCCCGAAGGGCAGCGGCAACTGGCCGACGCGATCATCGGCAATCTGGACGAGAACGGATACCTGACGGCGACGGTCGAGGAACTCGCACAGATGGAGAACGCGCAGGTGGCGGAAGTGGAGGAAGCGCTGGCGCTGGTGCAGGAGCTGGACCCGCCGGGGGTGGCCGCGCGGTCGCTTTCGGAATGCCTGGAGCGGCAACTGCTGGCGCTCGATCCGGAGAAATCGCCGCCGACGCAGCTGGCCATCGGCATCGCGAAGGAGCACCTGAAGCTGGTGCAGACCAGCCAGTTCAAGGAAATCGCGAAGGCTGTGGGACAGCCGCTGGAGCAGGTGAAGGCCGCGGTGGAGGTGATCAAGAAGCTCGATCCGCGTCCGGGCCTGCGCTACAACAAGACCGAGCCGCGCGTGGTGGAGCCCGACGTGTTTTTCCGCAAGGTGGGCGACGAGTGGCAGGTGTTCCTGAACGATGACGACATGCCGCAGCTCCGGCTGAGCCCCACGTACCGGCGGCTGCTGGCGCGCGACGCGGCGGATCGCGACGTGCGGAACTACGTAAAGGAGCGGTTCACCGCGGCGGTGCAACTGCTGAAGAACATCGAGCAGCGGAAGCACACCATCCTGCGCGTATGCCAGCTCATCCTGCGGAGGCAGCGGGACTTTTTCGAGTACGGCATCGACCACTTGAAGCCCATGATGATCAAGGAAGTGGCGGAAGAGGTGGGCGTGCATCCGTCCACGGTGAGCCGGGCGGTGGCGAACAAATATTCCCACTCGCCGCAGGGCGTTTACGAGCTGCGGTTTTTTTTCTCCGAGTCGGTGAACGGGCCGCAGGGCGCGGATGTTTCTCTGCTCACGCTGAAGCGCCGGGTGAAAAAAATGATCGAGGAGGAAGACGCGACGCACCCGCTGACGGACGAGCAGATCGCGAAGAAACTTTCCGAAGAAGGAATCGAAGTCACGCGGCGCACCGTGGCGAAATACCGGGAAGACCTGCGCATACCGAGCACACATCAGAGGCGGGTGAAGCAGTAGGTGGTGCGCCGTGCCGAGCCGCAGACTTCTCCGCCTCGTCCCGAGGCTGCGGGCCGGCGCCTGGTGCTGCTGACGGGACTGAGCGGTTCCGGAAAGGGCTCGGTGCTGCGCGCGTTCGAAGACCTGGGCTACTACTGCGTGGACAACCTGCCGGTGCAGTTGATTCCGAACTTCAGCGAGCTGTTCGACCGCAGCGAGAGCGGGTTCAGCCGGGTGGCGCTGCTGGTGGACGCGCGCGAGGGCGAAATGCTGCGCCGGCTGCCGGGAATCTACCGGAACCTGCGGCGCAGCCACAACGTGACGCTGGTGTTCATCGAAGCGGCGGACGAGGCGCTGATCCGCCGGTTCAGCGAGACGCGCCGGCCGCATCCGCTGGGCCGCGAAGCGGGAGTGCAGGAAGCGGTGCGGCGGGAGCGGCGGCTGATGGCGCCGATCCGGAAAATCGCGGACGTGGTGCTGGACACGACGCGCTTCAACGTGCACGAGCTGCGCCAGTTCATCACCGAGCGTTTCCTGAAGCCCGACCGGCAGCCGATGATGGTGAGCGTGGTGAGCTTCGGATTCCGCTACGGGGTGCCGCAGGACGCGGACCTGGTGTTCGACGTGCGGTTCCTTCCCAATCCGCATTTCATACCGCGGTTCCGGCCGCTGACGGGAAGCGATGCGCGGGTGGCGCGGTACATCCGGTCGTTTCCGCAGACGCGGCGGTTCCTGACGCGGGTGTCGGAGCTGCTGCGCTTCCTGCTGCCGTACTACATCCGGGAAGGGAAGAGCTATCTGACCATCGCGTTCGGGTGCACGGGAGGGCGGCACCGGTCTGTGATGATGGCGGAGGCGGTGGCGCGGACGCTGGGGCGCGGGGGACCGGCGGTGCGCGTGCTGCACCGCGACGTTGAGCGCTCCGCGGCTTGACAATGCGCGCGAGCGCTCATAGCGTACACTTTCTCTATAGCCGCGGCGCGGGCGCGCAGGGGGATTCGCACGCGCTGCTGAAACTGGAGTGAATCCGTTTTGGCATTTTCTTTTTCAGCCGAGTTGGCCCGCCTGTTCCGCTATCTGCGGCCGCACCGCCGGCGGCTGGTGGCGGCGATCTGCCTGATGTTCCTGGTGGGGCTCTCCGAAGGGCTGACCGCGCTGATGATCATTCCGGCGATGGACAAGGTGCTGGATCCGACGATCTCGGACTCGAAGCTGACGCTGGTGCGGATTCCGTTCACGAGCCACAAACTGATGCTGAACTCGCTGTTTCCACCCTCGATCCATCACGTGTGGACGGTGTTCACGTTCTCGCTGCTGATGCTGTTCGTGATCAAAGGGCTCTCCGAATTCATATCCACGTCTTCGATCCAGTTCGTGGGGCTATCGGCGGTCACCATGCTGCGCGACCAGGTGTACGCGCGGCTGATCCGGCAGCCGGTGGCGTTTTTCGAGCACAACCCCACGGGGCGGCTGATGTCCACGGTGATCAGCGACGTGGAGCGGATCAAAGGGGCGCTTTCGGAATGGTTCGCGGATCTGTTCCGGCACACATTCTCGCTGTTCGGATGCGCAGCCGTGCTGCTGCTGATCGACTGGAAACTGACGCTGATTTCGCTGGTGGTGCTGCCGCTGGTGATCATCCCGGTGGGAAGACTGGGGCGGCGCATCCGGCATTCGGTGCAGGAGAGCCAGTCGCGGCTGGCGGACCTGAGCCAGATCCTGCAGGAAACGGTGACGGGGAACCGCGTGGTGAAAGCGTTCGGGATGGAGCCGTTCGAGATCGCGAAATTCCGGGAGACGGCGCGGCGGCTGCTGCGGGAGAACATGCGGTGGATCCGGGCGTGGGCGGCGAACGCGCCGCTGATGGAATTGCTGGGGGCGGCGGTGCTGTGCTGCGCGCTGCTGTACGCGCGCGACCGGATCAAAACCGGGGAGCTGACGAAAGGCGCGTTCATCGCGTTCACGTACGCGCTGTTCCGCGTGTACGAGCCGATCAAACGCCTGGGAGGAATCTACCACCAGTTCATGCAGGCGTTCGGCTGCACGCCGAACGTATTCGCGCTGCTGGATCTGCCGGAAGAAGCCGGGGAGGAGCCCGGGGCGATCCCGCTGAAGCGGTTCTCGGACCGCGTGGTGTACGACAACGTGAGCTTTTCGTATCCGGGCGGGCCGCTGATCCTGCGCGGGATCCGGCTGGAGGCGCGGGCGGGGGAAGTGGTGGCGATCGTGGGGGCGAGCGGGGCGGGGAAGACGACGCTGGTGAACCTGCTGCCGCGGTTCTACACGCCGACGTCGGGACGCGTGATGATGGACGGGCACGACCTGCGGACGCTGAGCCTGCGGTCGGTGCGCGAGCAGATTTCGATTGTGACGCAGGAAACCATCCTGTTCAACGACACGGTGCAGAACAACATCGGTTACGGCAGTCCCAGCGCGACGGAAGAGCGCGTGATCGCGGCGGCGCGCGCGGCGCTGGCGCACGACTTCATCTGCGAGATGCCGCAGAAGTACGAGACGCTGATCGGGGAGCGCGGGCAGCGGCTGTCGGGAGGGCAGCGGCAGCGCATCGCCATCGCACGGGCGCTGCTGAAGAATTCGCCCGTCCTGATCCTGGACGAAGCGACTTCGGAGCTGGACACGGAGTCCGAGCGGCTGGTGCAGCAGGCGCTGGCGAACCTGATGGCCGGGCGGACGGTGTTTGTGATCGCCCACCGGCTGTCGACGATCCGGAGCGCGGACGCAATCCTGCTGCTGGATGACGGGCAGATCCGGGAGCGGGGCACGCATGAGGAGCTGCTGGCGCGCGGCGGGCTGTACGCGCGTCTGTACGAGCTGCAATTCGGCGCGGAGGCGCTGGCGCGGCCGCGGCCCGCGGGGGAGCCGGCCTGACCGTGGGGCAGCCGACCAGCGGAATCCGGTCGATGACGGGATACGCGCAGGCGCGCGCGGAGGAGAACGGGCTGGCGCTGCGGGTGAGCGTGCGGAGCGTGAACCACCGGTTTCTGGACCTGCACGTGAGGCTGCCGGAGGGATGGGAGCCGCTGGAGCCGCGGCTGCGGCAGCGCGTGAGGCAGCGAGTGCGGCGCGGGCACGTGGACGTGTCGCTGCGCATCGAGCCCACGGGAGCCGTCACCGTCCAGTTGAACCACGCTCTGGCCGCGGCGTACGCGCGCGCCGCCCAGGAACTGAGCGCGGAATTCGCCACTTCTCCCTCGATCGATTTCGTGGCCCTGCTCCGGCTGCCCGGGGTGGTGGCAGGAGCGGGAATGCCGTCGGAGGAGGAAGTGGAGCGCGCGGGGGGAATGGCGGTGCGCTGCCTGGAGGAGGCGCTGGACCGGCTGGACGAGATGCGCTGCGCGGAGGGGGCGGCGCTGGCGGCGGAGATGCGCGGGCGAGTGCGGAACATCGCAGAGAAGGCCCGGGAAATCGAGCGGATGGCGGCGACGCTTCGGCCGGAATACGCGCGGCGGCTGGGAGAGCGGCTGGCGGAACTGCTGGGAAATACGGCAATCGAGCCGGCGCGGCTGGCGCAGGAGGCGGCGCTGCTGGCGGAGCGTTCGGACGTGAGCGAGGAGGTGGCGCGGCTGCGGAGCCACCTGAAGCAGTTCGACGCGCTGCTGGAGTCGGATCCCGAGGCCGGGAAAAAACTCGATTTTTTGCTGCAGGAAATGCAGCGGGAATCGAATACCATGCTGTCGAAGACTCCCGGGGTGGAAGGCCAGGGACTGGCGATTACCGACCTGGCGCTGGAAGTGAAGGCCGAAGTCGAACGGTTGCGCGAACAGATGCAAAACGTGGAATAGCCCGAGTCCGGGGAGGATCTGGCTCAAACGCCCATGGCCGCTTCGCATCCTCCAATCCCGTTCATCGTCTCCGGACCTTCCGGGTGCGGGAAATCCACGCTGGTGGAAAAGATCCTGGAGCTGCCGGGGATCATGTTTTCGATATCGTGCACCACGCGGAAACCGCGCCAGACGGAAGACCCCGGGAAATGGTACAATTTCGTGAGCGAGGAAGAGTTCGAGCGGATGGTGGCGCGCGGGGAGTTTCTGGAGCACGCCCGCGTGTTCGGCCGCTACAGCTACGGGACTCCGCGGCGCTGGGTGGAGGAATCGCGCGCGAAGGGCTTGGACATCGTCCTCGAGATAGACGTGCAGGGAGCGGCGCAGATCCGTTCGTTGCTTCCCGATTCCGTATCCATCTTCATCCTGCCACCGTCACGCCAGGCGCTCGGGGAGCGTCTTCGCGCGCGGGACCAGGACGCGGAAGAGGAGATCGAGCGGCGGCTGGCGCAGGCGCAACAGGAGATTCTGGAGCACGTGAGACGGTACGACCACATTGTAATCAACGACGAACTGGAGAGCGCGGGCCGCAAGGTCCAGTCCATCGTCCTGGCGGCGCGCAGCCGGTCCCGGACGGCGCTGGAGTCTGACGCGGTCCGGCAGGTGCTCCGGACGTTTGGAGGATGACGTTGCAAATGACCGCCACGAAAGATTCACCCAGCAGCCAATTCGCGTTCGTGTTGCTCGCGGCGAAGCGGGCACGCCAGCTCATGGCCGGGGCGCCCATGCTGCTGAACCACACGCGCGCGCATAAACCGACGCGCATCGCCGTCGAGGAACTCCAGCACGATCTGCTGGATTACGACATGCCGGAGATCGCGGACCGGGCCGAGGAGAAGGAAGGAAAGCGCCGGAGCGAATAGCGGCGCAGGAACGCGGATGCGCGTGGCCGTGGGAGTGACGGGGGGAGTGGCCGCCTACAAGGCCGCGGAACTGGTGCGCGCGCTCCAGCAGGAAGGCCTGGAAGTGGAGGTGGTGATGACGCGCGCGGCGCGCGAGTTCATCACGCCGCTCACCTTTGCAGCTCTCACCGGAAGAAAAGTAATCACGGAGATGTTCGGGGCGGAGAACGCGGCGCCGGCGAACGTGGAAAGCGCCATCGAACACATCGCGGTGGCGCAGCGCATCGACGCGCTGGTGATCGCGCCGGCGACGGCGGATTTCCTGGCGCGGATGGCGCATGGGCTGGCGGATGACTTCCTGGCCACGCTGGTGCTGGCGACGAAAGCGCAGGTAATCGTGGCGCCGGCGATGAACGTGAACATGTGGGAGCATCCGGCCACGCAGGAAAACCTGTCGCGGCTGCGCGCGCGGGGCGTGCGGGTGGTGGAACCCGGCGAGGGGTACCTGGCGTGCGGGATGACCGGTCCCGGGCGGCTGGCGGAGGTGGAGGAAATCGCGCGGGTGGTGTGCGAGACGCTGGGGCTGCGGAAAGACCTGGCGGGCGAGACGGTGCTGGTGAGCGCAGGGCCGACGCGCGAGGCGGTGGATCCGGTGCGGTATCTGAGCAACCGGTCGTCGGGGAAAATGGGATATGCGCTGGCGGAAGCGGCGCTGCGGCGCGGGGCGCGGGTAATCCTGGTGAGCGGGCCGGTGGCGCTCGAGCCGCCGCAGAATGCGGAGTTCGTTCCGGTGCGCACGGCGGAAGAGATGCGCGCGGCGATTCTGGAGCGGCTGCCGCAGGCGACGGTGGTGATGATGGCCGCGGCGGTGGCCGATTACCGTCCGGCGAATCCTGCCGCGCAGAAAATCAAACGCGGGTCCGGACCGATGACGCTGGAGCTCGCGCCCACTCCGGACATCCTGGCCGAAATCGGAGCGCAGAAGGGCGGGCGGACGCTGGTGGGATTTGCGGCGGAGACGCGCGACCTGGCGGAAAACGCGCGCGGAAAGCTGGTGCGCAAAGACGTGGACCTGGTGGTGGCGAACGACGTATCGCGGCAGGGCGCCGGGTTCGACGTGGACACGAACATTGTGACGCTGGTGCGGCGGGACGGAACGGAGGAGGAGCTGCCGCAAATGACGAAAGTGGATTTGGCCTCGCGCCTGCTGGATGAAGTCGTGGCGCTCCGCGGCCCCGCAGTGCGGGACCGCACCCGCTGATGGATTCCCCGAACCGCCCGCACATGGAAGCCTGGCTGCGCTATTTCGACGATTTGGGATTGAGCCCGTTCTACCTGGACCGAGGGGCGGCGGAGCTGCCGTCGCTCGCTGCGGCTGCCTCGCCCGCGCCGGAGACGACGCGCGGTGCGCCGAGCAACGCCTCGCGGAGGAGCGCGGCTGCCTCGCCCGTTCTCCCACCGCCGCGGCCGCAGGACGCGGTGCTGCCCGTGGCGCCGTCGCTGTTCGACGCAACGCCGCGCGTGGAGGGCGATTCGCTGGCGCGCATCCGGGAAGACATCGGGGACTGCAAACGCTGCCGGCTGTGCGAGGCGCGCAATACGATCGTGTTCGGCGACGGGAGCGAGACTGCGCAGCTCGTGTTCGTGGGCGAAGGGCCGGGACACGATGAGGACATGCAGGGGCTGCCGTTCGTGGGCCGGGCGGGCAAACTGCTGACGCAGATGATCGAGGCGATGGGGCTGCGGCGCGAGGACGTGTACATCTGCAACATCGTGAAGTGCCGTCCGCCGGGCAACCGGCAGCCGGAACGCGACGAGGTGGCCACGTGTTCGCCGTTCCTGGACCGGCAGCTCGCCGCGATTCATCCGCGCGTGATCGTGTGCTTGGGCAACGTGGCGGCGCAGACGCTGCTGGGCACGAACAAATCCATCTCGCAGTTCCGCGGGCAATGGTTCAGCTTCCGCGGGTCGAAACTGCTGGCCACGTATCACCCCGCGTTTCTGTTGCGCACGCCTTCGGCGAAAAGCGAAGTGTGGACGGACCTGAAAAAGGTGATGGCGGAACTGGGGCTGAAGCCGCCGAAACCGAAGCCGCGGTCCGCCTGAATCGCCGCGGCGCTGCCGCCGCCGGTTGCGCGCCCGTTTCCATGCATGCCGGAATCCTGCTCGGACTCTCCGCCGCCGTCTGCTGGGGCGTTGCCGATTTCATTGCGAGGTATTCGGCCCGGCGCATCGGGGCATACCGCACGCTGTTCTACATGCAGGTGGCGGGGCTCGTGTTCGCGAGCGTGTGGAGCGTTGCGGCGAACCCGGGAGGAGGAATCGCGGCGCTCGTGCGGGGGATGCGCGAGCATTGGGGGCTGGCGGCGTTTCTGGGCGCGTCGAGCGGATTCAGCATGCTGGCGTTCTACGCGTCGCTG
>Ga0335078_10018907_pt1 | contig 10250 bp, 6 predicted proteins | sample Lox_Sample_32_FD_206711 | JGI IMG/M metagenome (GOLD analysis project Ga0335078, IMG submission 206711) | Soil microbial communities from Loxahatchee National Wildlife Refuge, Florida, United States - Lox_Sample_3.2 | ecosystem: Environmental > Terrestrial > Soil > Wetlands | place: USA: Florida...
GCCTTTCCCCCGGATGACGAGCACCCGCGTGTCGCCGCGATGCGGCAGCTCAGCGAGCAGATCGCGCAGGTCGGCATACGCTTCGAAGGTGAGCGCGTTGAGCTTGCCCGGCCGGTCCAGGGTCACCGTACCGATGCCGTCGGCCACCGAGAACTGGAAGTGCTCCCACGTGCCGGTCAGCGGCACGGAGGCTCGGAACGGGCTCATCGCGGGCCCTCCTATTGCGGACTCTTGACTGCCGTCACAGAAGTTAAATACTGGTGATCTACCCTACGGGAAACAAGGAAGTGGGGCCAGATGCGGCTATCCCCTTCGGCGCACCTCGACACCTTCTGCCGTGACCGCCTCCCGCCGCAGGAGCAGTGGCCGGAATTCCGTTTCGTCCTGCCGGAACTGAACTACCCGGAGCGCCTCAACTGCGCCACCGAGCTCCTCGACACGACCGCGGCCAGCGTCGGGTACGGCCGTCCCTGCCTGTCGTCCCCGGCCGGGACCTGGACCTACGGGCAGGCCATCCGGCATGTGAACCAGCTGGCCCGGGTGCTGACCGAGGACTTCGGCCTCCAGCCCGGCAACCGGGTGCTGCTCCGCGGCCCGAACAATCCCTGGCTCGCCGCCGCCTGGCTCGCCGTGATCAAGGCCGGCGGAGTCGCGGTCACCACCATGGCCCTGCTGCGGCCCAAGGAGATCGCCACCATCGTCGGGCTGACCGAGCCGAGCCTGGCCGTCTGCGATCACCGGTTCGCCGAGGACCTGGCGGCCGGGGCGCCGGAGCTGACGACGCTGCACTACGGCGGGGACGGCGCCGACGACCTCACTGCCCGGTGCGCGGCCAAGGATGGCACGTTCACGCCGGCGGACACCGCCGCGGACGACGTGGCCATGCTCGCGTCCACCTCGGGCACCACCGGTCAGCCGAAGGTGGCGATGCACTTCCACCGCGACGTGCTCGCCACCGCTGACACTTTCTCCAAGTACCTGATCAGGCCGCGCCCGAACGATGTCTTCACCGGCACTCCCCCGCTCGGCTTCACCTACGGGCTCGGCGGCCTGTTGCTGTTCCCGCTGCGGGCCGGCGCGTCGACGCTGCTCATCGAGCGCGCCACGCCAGCGGAACTGGCCGACGCGATCGCCGCCCACGGCGTGACCGTGCTGTCCACCGCGCCCACGGCCTACCGGGCGATGCTGGCCGCGGGCAAGGCGCCGGTGCTGAAAAACCTGCAGCGCTGCGTGTCGGCCGGCGAGCACCTGCCCAAGTCCGTGTGGGAAGAGTTCCGTGCGGCCACCGGCCTGGCGATCATCGACGGCATCGGCTCGACCGAGATGCTGCACATCTTCATCGCCTCGGCCGATCGTGACATCAGGCCCGGTTCGACCGGCAAGGCCGTTCCCGGCTACAAGGCGACGATCCTGGACGAGAACGGCGAGGAGGTGCCCGACGGCGAGCCCGGGCGGCTCGCCGTGCAGGGCCCGACCGGCTGCCGCTACCTGTCCGACGAGCGCCAGAAGAACTACGTGCAGCACGGCTGGAACATCACCGGCGACACCTACGTCCGCGACGCCGACGGCTATTTCTGGTACCAGGCGCGCAGCGACGACATGATCATCTCGGCCGGCTACAACATCGCCGGGCCCGAGGTCGAGGAGGCGCTGCTCGGCCACCCGGACGTGCTCGAGGTGGCCGTGGTCGGCGCGCCCGACCCGGGCCGCGGCACGATCGTGCAGGCGTACGTGGTGCTCCGCGAGGGCGTGACGCCAGACGCGGCCAAGGTCGCCGAGCTGCAGGACTTCGCCAAGGCCTCGATCGCGCCCTACAAGTACCCCCGGACGATCGAGTTCGTGACCGAGCTGCCCAAGACCATCAGCGGCAAGACCCAGCGGTTCCGGCTGCGGCAGATGGCGCAGGAGAAAGTACGCGCCCCGGGGTAGCAGGCGCGCCCGGGGTGACCTCCGTGTCAGGGCTTGCGGCCGACGCCGCAGACGGCGTGGACCTCACCGGGCTCGCGGCCGGCGTCCACCAGGCCCGGCCGCCACCGGGAGGTGCTGACCACGCCCGGCGGCACCAGCGCCAGGCCGTCGAAGAAGGCGGCGATCCGCTGCGGGCTGCGCGGGTGATAGGAATTGGCCGAGAGCTGGTTGCAGGCCTCGACCGCCTGGTTCAGCTCGGGGCTGGTGTCGGTGCCGTCGCTGAGCGCCAGGTAACTGCCCGCCGGCAGGGCCTCGAGCAGCCGGGCCACGATCGAGCCGGGTTCGTCGGAGTCGGGGACCTGCCCCAGGATGCCCAGCATCATCAGCGCCACGGGCTGGCCGAAGTCCAGGGTCCGGGCCGCCTGGTGCACGATCTCCTCGGTGTCGCGCAGGTCGGCTTCGAGATAGCTGGTGACGCCGCCGGGAGCGCTGGTCAGCAGGGCCTCGGCGTGCAGCAGCACCAGCGGGTCGTTGTCCACGTAGACGGTCCTGGTCTGCGGCGCGGCCTGCTGGGCGATCTGGTGCGTGCTGACCGCGACGGGCAGGCCGACCCCGATATCGAGGAACTGCCTGATCCCGGCCTGGCCGGCCAGGTAGCGGACCGAACGGGCCAGGAAGCGGCGCTGTTCCTGCGCGATCTGGATGATGCCGGGGAAGATCTGCACGATCAGGTCGCCGGCCTCGCGGTCGGCCGCGAAGCTGTCCTTGCCGCCCAGCAGGTAATTCCAGACCCGGGCCGAGTGTGCCAGGCGGGTGTCGAGCCTGGGCCCCTGGCCTTCCCCGCTCTGCGGTGAACTGCCGGCTCTCACGACGCGCGCCTCCCGTCTGCGGGGGCCACATGGGCCTAAGTCACGAGAACACACCCATTTGACACTGCCGCCGGAACCTTATCAACGCCTCAGCAGGCTACCTGAGTCATCACCAGGCACCCCTGCGACAGGTGCCGCCGATCGTACCGCCGGGGCCTAGCCCCCGGCGAGCCCGGGGCCGGTCATGGAAGCGATCAGGGTCCCCTGCTCGACTTCGGCGGTGTCCTGCTTGCTCAGCATGCCGAACTCGAGCATGGCCTCGGCGGTGCGCTGGATGCGCTTGACGTCCACCGGCCCGATCGGGAAGCCGGGCAGCGCCATGACCGCGGTGACCACCGGCGACAGCTGGTCGGACTCGGCCATCGCCTTCTGCACGGCGATGGGGTCGCTGTCGGCGATCGCCTGGCCCTCCTCGATCGCGCGCACGAACGCGGCCACCGTCGCGGCGTGGTGCCGCGCCCACGCCTGGGTCGCGACGTACCCGTCGATGGGGAAGTCCACCGCGCCACCCTGGTCGAGGTCGACGAGTTCCTGGTCGCCGTAGGTCTCCTCGGCCATCGTGACGTACGGCTCGGCCAGGAACGCCGCCTGCCAGGAGCCCTGCTGGAGCTGCCCCGGCATGTCGGGGAAGCCGTTCTGGTCCGTGACGAGGTGCACCTTCGCGGGCGAGATCCCGTTCTCCCGCAGCAGGGTGCTGATCAGCAAGGTGCCGATGCTGTTGGTCCCATTGACCCCGATCGTCTTGCCGACCAGGCTGGCGACGCTCGCGATACCCGAGCTCGCGGTGACGACCAGCACCCGCGTGTGCGGCCGCAGGGTCGAGGCCTCCGCCAGGATGCGGAAACGGGCGCCGGTCGCCTGCGCCGCGATGTAGCCGACGTAGCTTCCGGCGCTGATGTCGACCTGGCCCTTCAGCTGGGCGGCGATGACCGCCTTGCTGCTGGGTATCTTCCTGATCGTCACGCGCAGCCCCTGCCGGGCGAAGAGCCCTTCGTCTTCCGCCACATACAGGCCGGCCAGGTCGACGGACGGGATGGCGGCGACCGTGATGTCCTGCTGCGCCCGGGCGGGCATGGCCGCGAAGGTCGCGCTGCTGGTGGCGGTGCACCCAGTCACGAAGATGATCATTGCCGCAATGACAGGCGCGGCACGGAATTTCCAAATGCTCATCGGTCCCCCCCGAGCATCTGCAGGCCGTATGTGGTGTCCGTGCGTACACATCCGGTCAGCGTCCCGGTGCAGAACGCCCGTAATGTGTGATTTGCCGTTATATCAGCATCTGAGATCAGCCGCCGGCAAGTTAACTGATAAGTAGCCTTTTTGTTTCGGAAACTTGTTGCCGATGATTACGGTGTGACTGAAGTAAATATTGAGGAATTGTTTGACCGGCCTCGCCTGGCTAATCTTGGTTTAGTCCTTCAGCGCCGCGCCGGGTCGCCGCCCCGGCCGGATCAGGGCCTGCGGAGGGATGCCTGACCATGCCGGAGCAGAATGCGCCGCGATTCGCCGGGCTCCTGCGGCAACTGCGGGCCGAGGCCAGGCTGACGCAGGAGGAACTGGCGGAGGCGGCGGGCCTGAGCCCGCGGTCGGTCAGCGACCTGGAGCGGGGCATCAACCGCACTGCCCGCAAGGACACCGCCATGCTGCTGGCCGGCGCGCTGGGCCTGCCCGAGACGGTAGTCCCCTCGTTCGTGGCGGCCGCCCGCGGGCGCGCCCCGGCCGAAGAGGTGCTGGCGGCCCTGCGCGGCAAGGCCCCGGCCTGGTCCGAGTGTCCCTACCTGGGCCTGGTGCCGTTCGGGGAGCAGGACGCGCGGGTCTTCTACGGGCGCGGCGAGCTGGCGGACCAGCTGGTGCAGCGGCTCGCGGAACGGCTGGACCGGACCGGGATCTTGCTGGTGGCCGGGGAGTCGGGGGTGGGCAAGTCCTCGCTGCTGCAGGCGGGATTGCTGCCCCGGCTGGCGGCCGGGGCCCTGGGGCCGGGGTCGGAGCGGTGGCCGCGGCGGGTGATCCGGCCGGCAGGCCGCCCGCTGGCCGAGCTGGCCGCGCAGCTCGCCGACCTGGCCGGCGCGCCGCGGCTGGTCCTGGTGGTCGACCAGCTCGAGGAGCTGTTCACCGGGGGCGCGAATCAGCAGGAGCAGGACGCGTTCCTGGTGGCGCTGCACGCGGCGGCCACCGGGCGGCCCGGCCGGCCGGGGCTGCCGCGGGCGCTGGTGGTCGCCGCGATGCGCGCGGACTTCCTCGGCCGGGTCATCGCGTACCCGCCGTGGCGGGCGGTGCTGGACGCCGGGCTGTTCACGGTCGGGCCGATGAGCGAGGCGGACCTGCGGCTCGCGATAACCGGCCCGGCCGCCGAGGCCGAGCTGACCGTGGAGCCCGCCCTGGTCGACGAGGTGATCGCCGAGCTGCGCCTGGGCGGGGCTGACCTGAGCGGGGCCGGCCTGGGGAAGGCTGGCCTGGGAAGTGGCGCGCTGCCGCTGATGTCCCAGGCGATGGCGGCCACCTGGGAACGCCGCGAGGGCCGCGAGCTGACCCTGCGCGGCTACCGGCGGGCGGGCGGGGTCGCTGACGCGGTCAACCACGGCGCCCAGGCCGCCTTCGACCGGCTGACCAGCCGCCAGCGGGAGGCGGCCCGCCTGGTGTTCACCCAGCTCACCGTGGTCATGCCGGACGGCAGGTTCGTCCGCCGCCGGTGCAGCCGGGCCGGGCTGCGCTTCGGTGACGCGCAGCTGGCCGCGGACGCCGACGCGGTGATCGACGTCTTCAGCGCGCAGCGCCTGCTCGTCCTGGGACACGACAGCGTCGAGATCTCCCATGACGTCCTGCTGCACGCCTGGTCGCAGCTGCGGGACTGGCTGGGAGATGACCAGCTCGACCGGGCCCTGTACGGCCAGGTGGTCACCGACGCGCAGACCTGGGACGGCAGCGGCCGGGACTCCGCCTACCTGTACCGGCCCGGCCGGCTCGCCGCCATCGACGCAGCCACCGCCCGCTGGCAGGACGCGCCCACCCGCTATCCCCCGCTGCCCGATACCAGCCGGGCGTTCCTGCGCGCCGCGCACCACGCCGGCCGCCGCAGCGCCCGGCGGCGGCAGGGCGTGATCGCCGGCCTGCTGGCCCTGACCGTCTTCGCGGTCAGCGCCGCCGGGATCGCCGTGCACGCCGCCGCCGACGCCTCCCGGCAGCACGCCATCGCCCTGTCCATTCAGCTCGCGACCGAGGGCCTCATCGTCGCGTCCGGCGACCCGTTAACGGCACGACGGCTGGCGGTGGCCGCCTGGCGCGTCTCGCCCACCGACCAGGCCAGCTCGGTCATGACGAACCTGCTGGCCGAGCAGCAGCGCAGCGGCATGCTGCCCGGTGATCCCGCCACCGGCGGGGCGACCGCGGTGGCGTTCAGCCGCCACGGTCAGCTGCTGGCCAGCGGCTACGGCGACGGCACCGTGCGGCTGTGGAACCCGGTCACCGAACAGGCCGTCGGCGCTCCGCTGCACGCCGGCACCGGCAGCGTGACCGGCGTGGCGTTCAGCCCCGGCGGCACGCTGCTGGCCACCGGCGACGCGGACGGCACCGTCCAGCTGTGGAACCCGGCCACCGGGCGGGCCGCCGGCCCGGCGCTGCAGGCCAGCGCCGGCGCCGCGAGCGCAGTGAGCGCGCTGGCGTTCAGCCCCGGCGGCACGCTGCTGGCCGCCGGTGACGCGGACGGCACCGTCCAGCTGTGGAGCCCGGCCACCCGGCAGGCTCTGCCCGGGGTCAGCGCCGGCGGCGGCCCGGTCAACGGGCTGGCGTTCAGCCCCGGCGGCAAGCTCCTGGCCACCGCGGACGCGGACGGCACCGTGGATGCGTGGAACCCGGTCGCCGGGCAGATTCCGGTCGCGGCTTTCGGCGGCCACGGCCCGGTCAACGGCGTGGCGTTCAGCCCCGGCGGCACGCTGCTGGCCGCGGCCGACGCGGACGGCACCGTCCGGATGTGGAACCCGGCCACCGGCCGCGCGGCGGGCGCGCCCCTCGGCTCCGGGCTGGGGCCGCCCGTGACCGCGGTAGCGTTCAGCCCCGGCGGCAGCCTGCTGGCCGCCGCCGACGCGAACGGCACCGTCCAGCGGTGGAACCCGGCTACCAGGCGGGCGGTGGGCGCCCCCCTCCCCGCGGAAAGCGGGCCCGGGCGGAGCGTGACGGCGGTGGCGTTCAGCCCCGGCGGCAGCCTGCTGGCCGCCGCCGACGCGAATGGCACGGTGCGGCTGTGGAACCCGGCCACCGGATACGCGCCGTACGCTCCGCTGCCGGCGAGCACCGGTACCCTGTACGGCGTGGGGGAAGTGGCGTTCACCCCGAACGGCACGCTCCTGGCCAGCGCCGACGCGGACGGCACCGTCCGGATGTGGAACCCGGCCACCGGGCGGGCCGACGGCCCTTCCATCCGGGCCGACACCCAGCCGGCTTCCACCGTGCGCGACGTGTTGGTCAAGCCCGGCGTCACGGGGGTGGCGATCAGCCCCCGCGGCACGCTCCTGGCCAGCGCCGACGCGGACGGCATCGTCCGGCTGTGGAACATGGCCACCAGGAAGGCCGACGGCCCGTCGCTGCCCGCCAGCACCGGCCCGGGAACCGGGGTGAAGGCGGTGGCGTTCAGCCCCGATGGCACGCTGCTGGCCACCGCCGACGCCGACGGCACCATCCGGCTGTGGAACATGGCCACCAGACGGGCCATCCGCCCCGCCCTCCCGGGCGACAGCTACGGTTTCACCGCGGTGGCGTTCAGCCACGACGGCAAGCAACTGGCCACCGGCGACGCGGACGGCACCATCCGGCTGTGGAACATGGCCACCAGGAAGGCCACGGGGCTGCCGCTGCGGCCCGAAGGCGGCCCGGGGATCGCCGTGACCGGGCTGGCGTTCAGCCCCGACGGCCAGCGGCTGGCCAGCTCCTATGGCGACGGCACCGTCCGGCTGTGGAACCCGGCCACGGGGCAGGCCGACGGTACGCGCTTGACGGCCGACCCCGGGCAAGGCGTGAACGGCGTGGCGTTCAGCCCCGACGGCAAGCTGCTGGCCACCGCCGACGCGGACGGGAACGTCCGGCTGTGGAACCCGGCCACCGGGCAGGCCATCGGCGCTCCGCTGCCTAGCGACCCCGGGTACGGGGTGAACGGCGTGGCGTTCAGCCCCGACGGCACGCTGCTGGCCACCGCCGACGCGGACGGCACCGTGCAGACGTGGCAGGTGGCGCTGTTCACCGCACCCTACGCGGCCCTGTGCGCCGATGTCGGGTCACCCACTCCGGCGGACTGGGCCCAGTACGCGCCCGGCGTGCCGCAGGTCAGCGTCTGCGGCTGACGCTTCGTCCGCGATCAGCGTGGCCAGGGCCGGATGGCCGCGCAGTCTGGCCAGGCAGCGGCGGCGGTTCGGGCCGATGCTGCCGATCGGGATGCCCAGCCGGGCGCTGATCTCGGCGTAGGGCAGGGGCGGGTCCTCGATCAGCAGGGCGATCAGCCGCTGGCCGGACGGAGGCAGGCTGGTGAACGCCTCGTGCAGCGCCGCGTGCCGCTCGGCCACGAGCAGCTCCGCGTCCGCCGTCGCGGCCTGCTCGTCCTCGGCGTCCGGCGGCAGCCCCGCCTCGTTGGCGGCCCGCGCGCCGCGCCGGATCCGGAGGCATTCCCGCCGGGTCGTGGTGGCCAGCCAGCCGGGCAGCGCGGCCGGATCGCGGACCCGGTCCAGATGATCCACCAGGTGCAGCCAGACGCTCTGCCCGGCGTCCTGGGCGTCGGCCTCACTCAGCCCGTACTTGCGGCAGATCGACCAGATCATCGGGGCAAACCGGCTGACGAGCGCGTCCCACGCCTGCCTGTCCCCGTTCCTGGCCTGCCTCACCAAGTCCTGCACCTCAGCCGTCATGTCCGTTTCCCCCTGTGCCGTCGCAGTTGGCTCCACTGTGGTGGCCGCCGGGGGGGTTCACCATACGTAACGACCCACAGGAACGGGCACAGCGACGCGGACGGCGGCGACCTGACCTGCGAGCATGGCGAATCAGCGGGGCCGGGGCGGGAAAAAGGGTCCGTTCGGGATAAAAAAGAACTTTTCTTTTCCCGAACGGACGGGGTTGCGCGCCCGGGGACCGGTTATGAGCCGCTCGGCCTGGGCGCCGAGCAGGAGATCTGGGGGTTAAATCCGAGGTAGTTGAGCGGGCCCGCGAGGATCGTGATGGCCATCGTCGCGCCCTGCGAGCAGCCGACGTTGTTGAGGCTGAAGTAACCGCGCTGCCCGGCCGCGACGGCTCCGATGATCAGCCATATGAACAGGAGCACCGTCCCTCTTTTTACACTCACGTTTCCTCCGCCGACCGCGGCCCTGGGCTTGGTGCGATAGTAGCGGCCATACCCGGATTTTGGGCTTAGCCGCGCCGTTACCCTCGCTCGAGGAAGGCTCGGACGGCGGCCATGGAGGGTTCGCGGTCGTAGCTGGCCACGTAGGCGCCGGCCATCCGCACCGGGTCGCCGAAGAAGTAGTACTCGTACAGCGCCTGGCGGCCGGAGAAGGCCGAGATGCAGGTGTCCCAGACCAGGCGGAACAGCCGGACCCGGTCGGCCCCGCCCAGGGTGGCGGACTGCAGGTAGGTCTCGATGTCGGCCGCGGCCGGGCCGGTAACGTCGGCCTCGGTGGGGGTGGCCATCAGCCCCGAGGCGCCCAGCTTGCGCAGGATCTCGGGGAAGCGCTGGTAGAGCTTGGGGTAGAGGTTGCGGGCGGTGTTCAGCGGGGCCCAGGCCGGGGTGAGCACGCCGAACTCATTCGGCGCGGCGTCGGCTTCGGCCGCCCGCAGCAGCGCGCGCAGCGTCTCCAGCGTGGCGATGACCTCGGCCACGTCGGCCTGGACGTGCTGGAACTGCCCGATGCCGATGGCCTGGGTGAGCAGCGAGACCAGGCCCAGGATGTACTCGGTCTTGGCCGTGGTGCGGGTGACCACCTGATGGGTCATGTGCACCACGGCGGAGGTCTGCGCGTAGAAGCCGTTGCAGAGTTCGGGGTCGCCGAGCACGAAGCAGCGTTCGTAGGGCACGTGCACGTCATCGAACACGACCACCGCGTCCGGTTCGTCGAACCGGGAGCCGAGCGGGTGGTCGTACCGGCTCCGGCCGTAGTCCAGCGGCTCGCGGGCGATGTAGCGCAGTCCGGGGGCATCGTTCGGGATGGCGCAGGCGAAGGAGTACTGCTTGTCCTCGGGGTCGTTGCGCAGCACCGTGGAGGGGAACACGAGCAGCTCGTCGGCGAACGGGCCGATGGTCGCGAGCATCCGGGCGCCGCGGATGACGATGCCGTTGTCGTCTTCGGACGTGATGTGCGCCATCAGGGCGCCCTTGGCCTGCTGGCTCCCGGAGACCGCGCGGTTGGCCTGCGGCGGGATCAGCGTGTGCGTGCAGAGCAGGTCTTCCTCGCGGACCTTGGTGTAGTAGCGTGCGATGTTCTCGCCGAACCGCGGGTCGGC
>Ga0335078_10018908_pt1 | contig 10250 bp, 10 predicted proteins | sample Lox_Sample_32_FD_206711 | JGI IMG/M metagenome (GOLD analysis project Ga0335078, IMG submission 206711) | Soil microbial communities from Loxahatchee National Wildlife Refuge, Florida, United States - Lox_Sample_3.2 | ecosystem: Environmental > Terrestrial > Soil > Wetlands | place: USA...
ATGTCGCCACCATTGCAGGAGCCTCAAATGCGACGAACATGACCTGCACCGCCACGACACCCCTTGACCCGAGCAACCCGCCCCTCATGAATCAGCTGCTCAGGATGAGGACCAACGACCCGAAGACCCGATTCTTTGCTAACCTTCCTAACCTCTTGTACATCCTCACCAACGTGATGAAGGCGGCCGACAGCTTTGACCCTGAGGTGGTAAAGGCGAAGTGGGAGTCGTTGGAATACGTCGACACCATGAATGGGAAGGGATATATCGGTGGGGACCTCACCTACGGGATCAAACATCATGCCATAGGGTACCCCTTCTCCTACCAGAGAGTCCAGGACGGCAAGGTGGTGGCGAGCCACTGGGTGGAAGTGGGCGTTATTCCATAACCGGCGCGCCATGACTGATCCTGGCCCGGCCGGAGGGGTTGCCGGTTGGGCCAGGGCCTAAAAGGAATAAGGCGGGAGGGAGAAGACGAGGGGAGCGAGATGGGGCAGGCGATCGCAACGACGACCAATGTGTTGATACTCTCATCCATGTACATTCTGGTGGCACTCGGATTTGCCTTTCTCTTCAACATGTTGGGCCTCGTCAACTTCGCCCATGGCGCCGTCTATACCATCGGCGGTTACATCGGCTACCAATTCGCGGTGAGGATGGGTCTGAACCCGTGGACGTCGCTCCTTCTGGCGACCTTGATAGTGGCGGCCTTCGGCGCGTTCCTCGAAAAGTTCTGTTTCCGCCCCTTCGTGGGGGATTTCAACCGGATCGTGATGGTGAGCGTTGCCATCACGACGGTCCTCCAGACGGTGGTCAATATCTGGGAAGCCGGAGAGGTGCTGACGCTCCCCCCGTTCGTGGGGGGGGTCTTCAGGCTCGGGCGCTTTTCGGTGAGCTATCAAAGAATGTTGACCTTTGCTATCGGCGCCGGCCTGTTAGGGGTAGCATCCTGGTTTGTAAGCCGGACGAAGTGGGGCCAGCAGATGCAGGCCATTGCCCAGAACATGGAGGCGGCCTTCTTGCAGGGCATTAACGTCCGCCGCATTTCCATGATTGCCTTTGCCCTGGGCTGCGGACTGGCAGCAATAGCCGGTTGCCTGATGGGGTCCTATCTCCAGTTAAGCCCCTTCATGGGAGATACCATGCTGACGAAGGTGCTCATCCTCGTGATCCTCGCCGGGGTGGGCAGCATTGGCGGGATTTTCCTCACCGGCTTGCTCCTGGGGGCTTTGGATGCCGTGCTGCCCCTATTGATGAGGGGAGCTTTCAGCGACGCCATCGGCGTGGTCATAGTGGTCGCCCTCCTCCTCTACAAACCGAAGGGCTTCTTTGGGCACGAAGCATGATGCAGATTGGAAGGGATGATGAAAGATACTACGGGGTCTGAGCCAACGCACGCCGCCACTAAGCCGTCAGGGACTGAACGTGCCAAGCTCGGTGCGATCGCGGCAATCATAGTCGCCCTGTGCCTATTGCCCATACTCACCAGTTCGACTTACACCCTGCACATTTTCATCCTGACCTTCATCTACGTTATCACCACGGTGAGCTTGCGCACCATAACCACTTCAGGCCAGTTCCCTCTTGCCCACGGGGCCTTCATGGGAGTGGGGGCTTATGCTGCCGGCATGGCGTCCAGATGGCTCGGCTGGTCCTGCTGGCTCACGATCCCATCGGCCGCCCTGTTCACGGCGGCTTTGGGGATCCTCATCGGGTATCCCTTCTCCAGATTGAGGACCCTCTACTATGCCATGGGGAGCCTTTTCTTTGGGCTGGGGATAATACAGATCATCTATGCCCTTGGGGATTGGACCGGGGGTTACTCCGGTTTTACGGGCGTTCACCCCATATTCATTGGCTCCAAGGTGCCCTACTACTACTTCTCCCTCGGTTTGGCGGTGGTCTGCGCGGCGGCTTTGTACCGATTCGAGTTTTCCAGGATCGGCACGAACCTCAAGGCTATCAACCAGTCCCACGAGGTTGCCTCAAGCGTGGGCATCAACGAAGCTTGGTACAGGGTCATGGTCCTGGGAGTAGGCTGTTTCTTTGCGGGCCTATCGGGGGCTGTTTACGCTCACTATAATCTCGTCATCTCTGGCGCAAGCTTCAACCTGGGTGCAACCCTGGGCCTTTTCATGGGCGTCCTTGTGGGCGGTATAGGGAGTTTCGCCGGGCCCATCATCGGGACGTTCATTCTTACCTTGCTGCCCGAGTTTTTCCGCGACCTGAAGATCTACTCTCCCCTCGTATCCGCCGCCATCCTCCTCATTGCGGTCTACCTGTTCCCTCAGGGTCTCGTCGGCCTGCCAGAGGTCATGAGGTCGTGGTACGCGGGGCGAAAAAAGAGGGAAAAGACCGTGGCCGCTTCGTGAGGTCGGCGGCCGGCTAGTGGATCGTCATGCCCCCTTCCACGGGCAGGGTGTGCCCCAGCACGAAAGAGGCCTCGTCCGAGCAGAGCCAGAGCACTGCGGCGGCGATCTCCTCGGCTTCCGCCATGCGGCCTATGGGGTGCGCGGCAAGAGCCCCCTTGATGAATTCCTCTGAAGAAGAATCGGTGAGACCGGCGTTGACGATACCCGGGGCCACCGCATTGACCCTGATGCCCTTTGTGGCCACCTCCAACGCCGCGGTTTTCGTCAACCCCATGATGCCGTGCTTGGTCGCCACGTATCCCGCCATCCCCGGCGAGCCGATGAAGGCCGCCACGGAAGCGATGTTCACTATGGAGCCGAAGCCCTGTTTCAGCATCTGCTGCAGCTCGTACTTGAGGCACTGAAAGACGCCGGTCAGGTTGACGGCAACTATCTGGTCCCACCTCTCCCTGGACAGCTCGACGATGGGAGCCTGGCCGCTCCCGATGCCGGCGTTGTTGCAGGCAAAATCCACCATGCCGTACCGCTCCACCGCGAAGGCCACGAGGTTCTTCACGTCCTCCTCGCTCGCCACGTCCGCCAGGCGGGATGAGCCTGTCCCGCCCAATGCCTCTATGCGCCGGACTGTCTCTTCCGCGCCCGCGAGATTAATGTCTGCCACGACGACCGAAGCCCCTTGCCGGGCGAAGGCCAGAGCGATCACCCGGCCGATTCCTGCTGCCCCGCCGGTAACAAGGGCTGTCTTTCCGCTGAAGTCGTACCTGGGCCCCTTCCTGTTCCTATCTTCCATAGAATTATCCTCCCGAAAGATAAGGGGCGGAAGGAGTCACGAACTGGATGAGGACAACCCTTCCCACCCCCCTGGTTCTCCCGGCGCGAGCAAGTGCTGCCGTTTTCATACCTTATATAACGGATTTATCCTTGTCAATACTGCGGGCGGCGCTTGCAGCCGAAAAGCCGGTGCACCACCACTCGAAAGAGGTCAAAGTGCCGAAGCGACGCGATTTCTCCCGCCGTGTTTTGCGTCGTAGAGGGCGCGATCTGCCCGCTGCAGGAGGTCCTCCGTGGACTCGCCCGGGCAGAAACAGGCGGCGCCAATGGAGACGGTGAGCAACCCGAGATCCCTTCCATCGGCCACCGCGCGCAATGACTTCTTCGAGAAATAACTCCGTATGTTCTCTGCCACGGAAAGCGCGCCGTCCAGGAGCGTCTCCGGAAGTATCACCACGAACTCTTCCCCTCCGAAACGGCACACGATGTCTTTTCCCTTCACGTTCTTCTTGATCAGCTTTGCCACGAGTCTCAGTACGTGGTCTCCGGTTAAGTGGCCGTGGCGATCATTGAACGCCTTGAAATGATCTATATCCAGAAGAAGTATGGACCAGCCACCGTCTGCAACCCCATGGACCATGGCGGTAAGCGTCCCGTCAAAATACCTGCGATTGGGGATCCCGGTGAGGAAATCGATGAGCGATTCCCTCTTTGCCCTTACGAACTTCTTTCGGAGGACGTCAAAGGACTCCGTCGTCTCATCGAGTTGGAGCCGCAAGGCCCTGCCGCGTTCACCCAGAGTCTTCGTTGCCCCGATAATCTCCTCCGCTGCGTCTCTGATATCCGCGACCGTTGGGCTATCGGAGAGCTTGTCTATCGTGGAGGAGACGAAGGATTCGTATTCGGCGGCCTGTCCGGCGAGTTCCGTCAATTCGTTCCCCACGGCCCCCAGGATTCGCTTGAGGCTGCTCCTGATCTCGTCTATGAGCTCCTCGTCCCCTTCGTTCCGACAGAACCTTCGGTAAAGCTCATCGTTCTTTTCGGACGAGAATATAACTCCATCCCTCACCATCGCGTCGATGGCCCTGCTCAGAGAGGTATCCCGACCCGATACGTATCTATACCAGACCATGTAGTTCTCAGGCGTTACCGGCACATTCAGCTTTGTCATGAGGGGCAGCGCAAGTCTGAGATAACGGTAGGGTTCGTTCAGCAGCTCTTCCACTTATCCTCCTTATCGAATACGGCGTCGCTTCTCGAATGGCGACCGAGAAATAGCATCGCTGCGAGACAAAGAATGTGAGAATGGAAAGGTTCGAGAAAGGCACAAGGCTTTTGACCCTTCCTGCTCTCTCGAATTCAAGCAAGTTGTTCGTGCGTGTTGTCCATCTATGTTTTCGGCTAAGAATGAGTCCTCTTAAGAAGTGAAAGGGTCCATCCTATGGTCCAAGGCCCACTCCTCCCGCTGCCCCGCGCCCCTTGACACTCCGAAATGGAGGGATTAAGTTCGCTTTGAAACAGTTCAGAGCATATGCTCTGAACATTTGGCTATTTGTGCCGCAAACGACGGTCCTTTTCATCTCAAGAGATGACCAGACTGTCGAATTGACGGGAGGCCCCGATGGGACTCCTGAAAAAGGAAGTGAGTAGCATGAAGAGCTTGTTCACGTTTCTCGTGGCGACGTTGATGGTACTCAGCTTCTCTCTTGCAGGGTTCGCCGCCGAGAGCGCTACGACCGGCAGCTCAGGCACGGGTCAGACGACGGTAACTGAGAAGAAGATGGAGCCCATGGAGAAAACGATGACCTACTCCGGTACGGTCGTATCGCTCAACACGACGGATCATACCCTGATCGTCAAGGGCAAGGAAGGAGACAAGACCTTCGATGTATCCAAAGTGACGACGCTCGGACCGATCAAAGCGGGAAATACCGTTCAGGTGGTCTATGCCGAGAAGAACGGCAAGATGGTTGCCTCCTCGGTGAGCGTCGGCGTGAAGACGTCCATGACGGGACCGGCTTATGGTTATGACCCATACCCTGGCTACGAGCCGCATTTCTACGGCTATGACCCGTACGCCCGCGGCTAGGATGACATCAAATCAAAGGGCCGCCTTCTGGGCGGCCCTTTGCGTGGTGACGCCTAAAGAATGGAGCGGCATGTGAGGAGCCCAGCCGGAGCGACAAACCTTTCACTCCGTCTCGAGATGGAAGCCGCTCCAAAGACGGTGGAGTTTACCGGCAGGTTTAGATCCGGGTGAATATCGTCAGGAGGACGGAGATCGGCGCCTGCCCCGGTTTCCGCCGAGGTAGGCCCTTTTCACGACGTCGCTCCTCTCGAGGTCTCCGATGTTCCCTTCCGATATCAGCCTGCCGACCTGCAGGAGGTAGCCTTTCGTCGCGAGCTGTCGGGCCAATCCGAGGTTCTGTTCCACCAAGAGGATGCTCATTCCCCCCTGTTTTCGTATGTCCTCGATGATAAGTCCCAACTCGTAGACGACCTTCGGCGCGAGTCCCAGGGAGGGCTCGTCCATGAGGAGGAGCTTTGGCTTTGCCATGAGGGCCCGTCCGATGGCAAGCATCTGCTGCTCTCCGCCGCTCAAGGTCCTCGCTTTCTGACGGCTCCTTCTCTCCAAGATCGGAAAATAGGCAAAAACCTTCGCAAAATCGGCGTTGATCCCGGCCTTGTCCTTTCGAAGCGTGGCACCCAGCCTCAAGTTATTGAAGACGCTCAGGTCGGGAAAAAGCCTCCGTCCGGCAGGCACGTGGACCACACCCAGCCTCACGATGTCGGGCGCGCTCAAACCGTCGATCCTTCTCTCTCCTAACCAGACCTCGCCGGATGTCAGGGGCTGCAAGCCCGATACTGCTCTGAGCAGCGTCGTCTTGCCGGCGCCGTTCGCTCCAAGGACAGCCAGCGCAGTCCCCTCCTCGACCCTGATTGAGACGGAATCGAGGGCCATGGCCCTTCCGTAGTGCACGGTCATCCCCTCGACTCTAAGAAGCATGCTCGCCCCCGAGATAGGCCTCGATGACATCGCTGTTGTTCCGAATCTCCTCGACCGATCCTTCGGCTATCTTGCGCCCAAAGTTCATGACCACCACGCGGTCACAGATGTCGATGACCTCCATGTTATGCTCGACGAGGAGAACCGACATCCCCGTCCCGAGCATACGCTCTATCGTAGACAGAGTCAGCTCTGTCTCTTCCCAATTCATGCCCGACGTCGGCTCATCGAGAAGGAGCAGCTTCGGCCTCACCGTCAACGCCCTGGCCACGGCAAGCATTTTCTGATACCCGTGGGGAAGGTTGCTCGCCAGCTCATCCTTCACCTCCTCCAACCGCAGAAGCTTCAGCGTCTCGAGGGCCTGCTCCATGATCAAGGCCTCGTTCCGCCGATACGTGCGTGTATTGAAGAAGGCATCGATTGATCGGGAATGCGGATGGAGATGGCATGAAGCCACCACGTTCTCGAGCACGGTGAACCGGGGGAAAAGCGGATTAAGCTGAAAAGTTCTTCCAACGCCGAGCTTGGCCATTTGATGGGGCTTCCTTCCGGTCACGTCTTGGCTTTTGAAGGTCAGTCGTCCTTCCGTGGGTTTGAGAATACCGGTGATCAGGTTGAAGGCGGTTGTCTTCCCCGCGCCGTTGGGGCCGATGAGGCCCACGATCTCGCCCTCACCCACGCCGAAGCTCAAGCCGTCGACCGCGGCCAGTCCGCCAAAGTGTCTCGTAAGGTTCTCGACTTCAAGAAGCATGATACGCTCTTCCTGCCCCATCCTTTCTATGCCCGGTGAAAAGCCTCTTGATCATTCCCGGTAGTCCGATCAGGCCCTGGGGCATGCCGTAGACGACGATCAGCAGTATGCCGGCCGAGATGTAGGGCACATACTGCTTCAGTCCCCTCGCCACCTCGGGCGCGAGGACGAGAAGGGCGGTCCCCAGTATGGGCCCGACGAAGCTGAACATGCCTCCCACCACCCCGTACATGAGGAACATCATGGTGGCCACAAAGTCGAAGCTTGACGTCCCTATGGTGAAGTTGTAATGGGCATAGAGGGCACCCGAAAGACCGGCAAAAAAACAGCCCACGGCAAGGGCGTAAACCCTGTAAAATGCCTCATTTACCCCGACGCTCGATGCAATGAGATACGATTGGGCAACGGCCTTCCACGTCGTCCCGACCCGGCATGTTTCAAACCTGTAGAGGACGAGAAGAGAGACGAAAGTCACGATGAGAAACAAATAGTAATAAGGCGTCTTCGAAAATCCCATCAGGGGAGGAATGCCCGTAAGCCCACTGTAACCGCCGCTCCAGACCCCGCCCGCATTGATTATCTGGACCACGGCAATGCCGAAGAAAAGACTGACCATGGCGTAGTAGACTGCCCGCAGCCTGGAAAAGGGGTACCCTATGATAATGCCAACGCAAGTCGCCACCAAAGTCCCGAGAGGGATCGTTATCCAAGGGGACCACCCGAGCCATTTTGCCATCATCCCCGACGAATAGGCGCCGATACCCATGAAAGCAGCATGCCCGAGAGGGAACTGCCCCGATATGATGATGGTTCTGAAGCTGACGGCCGCGAGTATAGTGAGAAAAGTGAGGTTGATCACGTGGAGGAGATAGGGCGAATCGGTAAGCAAAGGGATCGCGGCAAGAAGGAGGACTATCAGCACCACCGCGGCGAGCGGCGCAAATCTGCTCCCCCTTTTCTCATCCCGCGTTGAAGAGACGGCGTCACTCACCCGTGCCCCCTTTTCTCAAAAACCCATCTCACGGCCAAAAAAACCCCTCGGCCGCAGGAGCAGCACGACAATGACGATGCCGATAGCCAGGGCCGAGGCAGCAGACCCGCTGATGAAGAGGGGCAGGAAGGCATCGATGCCTCCAACCACAAGGCCTGCGAGGAAGATACCCCCGATGCTCCCAATGCCGCCCAAGACAACGAGAACCAGGGCTTTCTGGAAGACGAAGTCCCCCATGAAGGGACCGAGGCCCATGTACGCGCCGAGCAGACTCCCCGCCACGGCTGCCAAGCCACAGGCTATGACGCAGGCCAGGGCCGAAATGCGATGGATGTTGATGCCCTGCAGAAGGGAGGCCTCGAGGTCCTGGCCAACCGCCTGCATCTGGAGGCCGATCTTCGTTCCGTGGATCAGCCATATCACTGCGACCAAAAGAAGGGCGCCGATGAGGAAAGTTACGAGCCGCTCGTTGCTCACCGAAACCGGTCCCATCTTAAGGATACCCGTTGCAAAGGCGCGGAGTGACTGGGCCTCATTGCTCTTCGACAAGACCATTGTCGTCTCGATGATGGTGCTGATACCGATTCCGACGAGGAGAGTCCGGTCAAAATCCCTGAAAAAGGGGCGAAAGAAGAACTTCTCGAGCACCGGCCCAAAGCAGCAGACAATGGCGACGGTCAACACAAGCGAGAGCCATTGGTTTATCCCAAGGGTCACCGAAAGGCTGTAACAAATGTACCCGCCGAGCATGTAGATGACGCCGTGGGCAACATGGAGGATCTCCATGATGCTGAAGAGAAGGGCGAAGCCCAAGGCGATGAGAATGTACATGGACGCCAGGAAAAGGGTGTTGATGATCGCGCCCACCGTTAACGTTAACGTCATCTCGAGCACCCGGCCGGTCGTGAAAAGGCAATCGTTGGCATGGGCCCTGCAAGGCCCGCCGCCTGTCCGTACCTCAAGGAACTAAGGCACCTCAACATCGGTGATCCAGCCGCCGAACTTCTGCACGCCCTTATCGTCGAGGTATTGTGAAGGCAGCGGATGGACGACGGCGTGCTTTATTCCATAGGTTCTCTCGCCGCCCATATGTCCAGGTCCCCACAGGGTTTCGAAGTTGCTCATCCTGGGGAGGGCCTTCAATATGTCATTCGCGTCGAGGCTCTGAGCGGCCTGGAGGATTTGCGGGAGCACGTAGGTGGCGGAGGAATTCTGAATAATGAGCGCTGCCCCCTGCTTCGACCTGGCGAAGTATCTCTTGATGAACTCCTCAAGCTGCGGAGGATTGCCGGGAGCCCCCGGCGTCGGGGCAAGGCTCACCACTTTCGTTGCACCGGCGCCCGCAAGAGTCTTGATATTGGAGCACGGCGATACGCCCGCATAGAAGTACCATCTGTTATCCCCCAGCTCTCTCAGGCCTTTCAGAATGGGACCGACGTGACGGTCTATGCCGTTCGGATGGAATATGGCATCTGCCTTCAGGGCAGCCAATTTCGAGGCAATCGGGCTGAAGTCCACCATCTCGTTTGCAAAAAGGACCCAGTCGCCGGCGACAGAGATCCCGTTCTCCTGGAGCGCCTTCGCGATGAGCGGCTTCACGTATGGGATCGATCCATCGTCAGCGTTCACAATTGCGACGCTCTTCACGTCCGGGTGATTCTTTTTTATGAATTTGATCAACGCGTAGGTGTGGCCCATGGTGCCGTCCTCGGCGAGGATGCGATGCGGGGTGTTCTTGTCAAGCTCGCCGGGGGTGTTCGCGCAATAACCCAGAACATTAATCATCTTGTTCGCTTCGCAGAGCGGCGCCGACGCAGGACCCCAGAAGGCCGAGGGCCCGACTATGAACTGCACCTTGTCGTCGTAAATGAGCTTGTTAACCGCTGCTGTGGTTCCCTCGTTGGTGCTCTTCATGTCCTCCGGGACCAGCTCGATCATGTACTTCCCACCTTTGATCGTTATCCCGCCTCTATCATTCACCATTTCCGCCGCGGTTCTGCACTCGGCCAACTCAATGTTGCCGGGCACGGAGAACCATCCGGTGAGCCCGACCAGCAGGCCCACTCGAATCTTCTTCGGTTCCGCCGCTTGAGACGCAACAGATCCGAAGACAAAAAAGGCAACCGCAACAACCGCCACAGCGAACCAGAACGAATGAAGCCTCCTCTTGCTCTGCATCACACACCTCCCCAAGCATAATGGTGAGCCGCGCCTGCCCGGCAGAACGCATCGAGCCCCAAAAGAACTGAGTTCAACGTTATTCCAACCATCCCTATTCGAATTTGATCAACTATACAAATGCCTTCCGGCTATTGTCAACAAAAAACCTTTGCCCCGCAACGCTTTCCCTTCAATTGT
>Ga0335078_10018910_pt1 | contig 10250 bp, 11 predicted proteins | sample Lox_Sample_32_FD_206711 | JGI IMG/M metagenome (GOLD analysis project Ga0335078, IMG submission 206711) | Soil microbial communities from Loxahatchee National Wildlife Refuge, Florida, United States - Lox_Sample_3.2 | ecosystem: Environmental > Terrestrial > Soil > Wetlands | place: USA...
AGCACCTGCGGAAGAATCGGGGTCCTGTGGCATACTTGCCCAATGCCTGGAGGGCGCCGAGTGAGCGCGAGCGAAGAATTCTCGCGCATCCTGATCGCCGTGGACGGAAACAAGCACCCGGTTAACAGCTCCGGCGGCGACGATTCCAGCGATGCTACCGAGTGAGATAAGTTGCTCGGAGTTTGGCAGTTACAAGCAGGTGCCGGAACACTCGGAAACGCAAAATTGTGCAGAATTGTGACCAATTTTGAGGGAGTGTCCCTACAAAAGTCCCTACAGTTCTAGACCCGCTTTTGAACAGCTCTTTGAACAGACCCTTCGGTTGACAACCGAAAGTGCTGGTCTGCGACTGGTTTTGAACGTCGAGTGCCGACCCGAAAGCCCCTACGGTATTTTCCATGTGTTGTCCTGTGCGACGACTCTTCTCCGGATCAACGGCGATTCGGCGCAGCCCAGGCGTTTGATGACTGATTTAAACCAGCGACGGCCAGTTTCCCAAATCAACGCTACGTTGTAAATGAAGAATTTAGCGTTCACGACGCAACGTTTCAGGCGATTTCAAGCACTGCAGTTTCCAACGGCTCCGCTTATTGGAGCCAAAATGGAGCTAGGGGGTCGAGCCTTTCTCCCTTCGAAACGCCGGTGGCCAGATTCCGGTGAAAAACTCACGGGAACGCAGGACTGATGGCCAAGAAGCCGGCTCAGAAGGCATTTTCTGAGTACCCGACAATCCGTCCGGAAGCTTTTTGTCCCCCCAGTTCCGCCAAGGCAGGAGCCAATGCGAACGCGGTTCAGCGCACGCGTCAAGACTTACACCACTTGCTATGGCGGCGCGTTATTCCTGCCGGAGCGTCCGCGTCGGATCAACCTTGGCGGCGCGCTGAGCTGGAATCCAGCAGACGGCATCGTGGCCGCGGCGAGCGGTGCGGGAACGGCGAATAGAACGATCACGCTCAAGGGGTTGGTCCCGACCACAGAGTTTGGAACGAAGTTGCGCGCAATCAGAATCACCAGCGCCAGTCTGATCGGCAGCCCAACCGCGGTGAAAACGGCGTCCTGCTTCAGCACTAGGCGCATCACGGATGTGGGCGTGGCGCCGACCGCGAGGCGAATGCCGATTTCACGTATCCGCGGCTCACAGCGTAGGCCACAACCCGTACAGCCGATCACCGCCATGAAAGTCACAATCACCCCGGTGGCGACATCGCGCGATCGGAGGAAAATCTTGCCATGGTGCTAATCCGGAAGATTGGCATGCCAGCATCGAGCGCGTGGGCCTGTTTGCGCACAACTGCCGCGAACGCCGCGGGATCGGCCGACGTTCGCAGCTCGATATACATCTGTGAACTGTAAGCCTGGGAAACTGGCGTCCACACCCACGCGGGCCCATCCGATTCCGACAGATGTTGACGCGGTCAAGGTTCTGACCTCCGCACCGACGGTTCGAGCTCTCTTTAGGTGTTGTCTACCGTTGCTTCACCGTCAAACGGGAAGAACGGAAACCCCTCCTTGGCGACTTCGTTTCTGACCGCTCAGTTGGGCTCAGTCGAATACGCAAACGACCGCGGCGATTCAGAGTGATGGTCGAGCAATCGTTGTCCACAATCCGAACCGTCTGGGCCGGAGTGTCCCGCCAAAATCTTCCTGGCCGGTCGCTGCGTCTCTGGCGCACCAGCGAAAGCAATTCAGCAACGAACCAAATCGGCGAGCAGACAGCATTGGTCAAGTAGATTCTGAGGCATTTGGCGGGAACATCGCCGGTGACATGATACGGAACTTATGGAGCCCAACGGGGCGTCGGCAAGGCCAAAACGTGATTACCGTTGAAGGCGCGGGGCAGCCACCGTACCGGTTAGTGGGCGTCCGCTCCGGGCCGATAGACAATTTGAAACGAGGAAACGGGAAAATAGCCGCTTGCGGGAGCGCATCGCGCATGTGCTCCGCAGATTAACATCACGTAGTGAAAATAAAGATCTTTTTGACGCTGGTGCGTTAAGAACTCCAAAAACGATTGCATGCGGCGCCCAATTCTAATAGAATAACGCCTGTTCGTATGGTGCGGAGCAAACGCACATCCGGCGGCGTGATCGCTTCTGTCGAAAGAATGCGGATCTTGCGGACCCCCCTCACGCAGCCCCGCACTCAACAGCCGCCAAAGCACATCCTGAAATTCCCGAAGATCACGATCGTGAGCATTCAGGATCTTCAGCGCCCGAGAGTACCGAAGCAGCCTACCGGCTCTCGTGTCAAAAAGGGCTGACCCCCAGCGGCGAGATGTGGCCTGGCGCTTCGTCGGGCTGGCGGTGCAAGCCGTTATGCCGTTGCAAAACCGCCGGCTTGGGCGCCAAGGAACCGCGACAACGCTGTCCTGAGGTGGTCCGGTGACTTCGTGATCTGCACCCGCACGCGCGAGCTCATGTGAAGTCGGATGCGGACTGATATGCACCCGAGTGCCGTGGACCGATGACAGCAGTTACGCGCGGCGGCCCGGGTTAGTGTATCCTGCGTCCCCAAGCCCGCAAAACGATTCGAGGACGCTCTGCACGTGCATGTTCAAAGTGTGTTTATAATATGTATGTAAGGCAGCAAGTCTGCCAGTCTTGAGCAGCCGATGAAGAAGCAAAACAGGGTTATCGAAAAGATGGGGGCCTCGGCAGGCTCCCTTGTGCCTGATGCGGGCAAGCGCTTGAACCTGAATTTGTCTGCAAGAGCGTACGATGAACTGGCCGCGCTGTCGGTGGAGACGAGGCGTTCTATGTCCGAGATCATCCGCGTGGGCCTGGCGCTCGCGAAGATTGCCATCAACGAAGGTCGGGCCGGCAACAAGGTCGTGATCACTACGAAAGACGGAAAGCCAATAAAGGAACTGATTTTATCTGACTAGCCGACAGGAGCGCGCCATGGCGAAATCGTCAAATCCAGTCGATCATTGGCGGAGCAGAGAGCGAGAAGTCATGAAGCATGCTGTTCTGGGGCGTAGGCTTGAAGTCTTCGAGTCCTACGCACATCGAGACGAAAAGCTTCGCGAGGAGTTGGACAAGCATCTGGCGGCTCTCAAGCGCAGCGATCTGATTGAGACATGGTGCGATCGGAGAATATCACCCGGCAGCGAATTTGCGTCTGAAATCGACGCTCACCTGACTACGGCGGACATTGTCTTGCTCTTGATCAGTCCCGATTTTCTGAATTCCGACTACTGCTATCGCCGCGAGATGGGCATCGCTCTCGACCGGCACGCAGCCGGCGCGAACCGAGTGATTCCCATCATCCTCAGACCGGTGGACTGGCTGCCGACACCGCTGGGCAGGCTTCTTGCGTTGCCGAAGGACGGCAAACCGATTACGACCTGGAACAGACGGGATGATGCTCTTTTCGATGCAGCCAAAGGCATCCGTCGTGTCGCCGAGGAGCTCGGATACCAGCGGAGACTCGGTCAGATGACCTGGTAGCGTCTGCGCTGTTCTGGACGGCTGGTCCTCTACACTTGGATCACATCTGTTCGGGAAGTGGCCATCCACCGACCTCCCGCCTTGGGATGGCCTTGGAGGGCGTCAATTTCTGCTTCGGGGAGATCGGTTCGCAGTGCGTCTTTGCAATATTTCCCGATCGGCGACAATCAAAACTTTCGACCGGTGCCGAGAAAAGTGGGTGACCGGCGGACACCGATCCCAAGGTCCAGCACTCTGGTTATAGCTGTCCTGACCCAAGACCGTGCCTCGGCTTAACCTCTGCGGACAGCGCCCCACGGAGTTACGTTGCAGTGCGTCAACGTCTGAAGACGACCGCCAATCTCGATCTTAAATGACTTCCCAGAGTCATCGGCCACGTCGTAGTGGAAACCCGCCGGAATCTCGTAGCAGAAGCGATACGACTTCCTGTTTTCACGGTCGCCCACAGAACGTGCGTGACGCGCCGGGTCAAAGCGATAGCGCCGATTCCGCGCGTCGAGCCACGACCGGCCACCCTGTCCATCCGGTCGCCGATGATGATGTTCCACGTCCTCCAACAGTTTTTGCGCTGCCGCAAACTTGTCCGTCGAGTACGTGTCGCAGTGACGCCAGTACTCCGCCGTCTCGCGGAAGGTCATAAAGACCGGAGGCGGCAAAAGCAGAGCGTGCCGCAAGTCCCTTGGACAAAACTTGTCTAGCCACGTCTCATCCAGCGCCGCGATTGCGTGCAAAGCGTCTTTCAAGATGTCCCAAGTCAGGTCACGCAGGGGTTGACGCAGACGCGCGACGTGAATCCGGCAATCGAACTGGAGCCGCCTGCGAATCATGTCCCAGTTGCGGCTAGCGGGAATCACAATGTGCGTGAAGCCATCGCTGACGCCGTTGGAGAGTTCGACCAATTCCCCCTGAGTGAACGGCCCCAGTTCATTCGACAGAATCGGTGTCGCGCGGAAATCGTGACCGACCGGAACTGCACCGGCCCAGTCGATCGATGTTTCCTTCAACTTTCGGTGGAGGCTGATTGGCAACCCGAAAAGATGAATCTTCATTTCTTTTCGCGAGTCATCTTGAGAACCCAATCTAGCGGAACACGCAGTTGAAGGAGGTCTTCAAGCGGAACGCTGTCGAGGAAGTTGTAAAGCTCCGCCCGGTGCCCGATGCTGTGGCTTTTGAGTGGCATGGGCTCTTTCGATGTTCCTTCTTCACCGCGCGATGTTCCACTACACCAGCGATCTTCTGATACGCTGTTGGCAACTGCCCACTCCGCAACCCTGTCCGTCACCTGCTTTTGCAGGTACCTGTTCCACGCGTGCATGACGGTCGGATTCTCTCGCAGCCGGCGCGAGAACTCGTTGAATACCGCCGTCCCGATCCCATCGAGGGAGGCGATCAACGCACCTTTCACATTCTCGGGTTGCTCCTCGGCAAAGCTCCTGCGCCATGCGATTTGTGCTTCTTTCGGAATGGGCTCAATGACGATGCCCTTGCGCGCCGACGGAGTGGGATCGACGAAGATTTTGTCCTCGGCAGTATCGTACAACCGCACGGTGTTGGGAATTGGAAACTCTATGAACGCCCGCCAAAAGTCGCGCCGCAGCCTAGGAAGGGGGCGGGCATACGCGGAAAGAAGATCTCCTGCGGTCGCAGGAGCCAATAGCATGTCGCTGCCGATGCGAATCTGCACCGCGATATCTGGGATAGTCTTCACGAACTCCAGGAAATTCTTGTGCCCGTACTCGCGTTCATTAAAGAGTGAGCCAGACCGGGACGCTTCCGAAACCACCTGCACCTTGACGAGCGCTCCGGGGACGGGGCTATGACGTTTCGCGTAGAGGTCCTGGATTACCCGAACGACGAGGGCTCGGGCGTCCTCATTGTTCAGGGGAGGCACTCTGACATCTTAACCAAAAATTAAAAAGGGCCGCTTATCGCGGCCCTTCGGTTGTTTGAAGTCTTCTCAAACTACCAGAGAAACTTATATGCTCGCCTTGACCTTTGCAGGGTTAAATACCGTGAGATCGTCAATTCGCTAGCGAGTCACGAAATGAAACCCCACCCCCGCTCGATCCCTTCCGCGTGAGCGCAATGAGCACATCACCGGAATCGTTTCTATGATGCCGCAGATCATCTGGAACTGTCAATCCCTCGGGAGCCCCCAAGGCTAGATTGATTCTTCTTTCTTCGCCCTGCCGAGAGCAGAAACCCGTCCTTACTCGACCGCCACGCCCGGACCATAACACCCAAACCGTGCCAAACCCGTGGCGAACTCGGAAAACCGATTTGGCTTGGCATTATTTTTCGCCTCGAATTGCTCATTATATCAAGCGCTTCATCGAGCGCTTGACAAAAGAACTGCCATCGTGATGAGATTGTCGATAGATCAATGGGAAGACTTGGTCGAGAACTGAATCGTCTGCGAAAAGAGAAAAACCTGAGCCTGCGGCAGGTTGAACGGTTGACTCAGATCTCGAATGCATACCTTTCCCAACTGGAAACCGGCAAGGCCGGCAACCCCGCCCCGAATGTACTTCAGAAACTTGCGCCAGTCTACGGTGTGCCTTACGATCGACTCGCATCCGTCGCAGGCTATCCCAGTGACGCCACCCCTGAGACTCGCGACATCTTCCTTTCGCATCGGAGTATTGACAAGCCATTTGTTCGCGAACTCACTGCGATCATCGAGAGTGAATCAGACCAGGGTCCACCTCTGGGTGTTTGGCTCGATGAGGCGGAAATCAGGCCCGGTCAAAGCATTCCGGGGATGATCAGCGCTGGGTTAGAAAAGAGTCGGTTCATTGGAATCGTAATGACGCCAGCTTACTTCCGAAGCGAAAGTGGCTGGACAGACGCGGAGTGGCACGCGGCACTGCATGACGATCCCGACAATCGCCGAACGAAGCTTCTTCCGCTGCTTGTCGAGGATTGCCCCTATATTCCGTACTTGCTTCGGCACTTGCGAGCCATCGATTTCCGCGGCTCGCGCTACCAGGAGGGTGTCCGCGAGTTGTTGGCGGTTTTACGCGGGGAACCGTTACCGCGGCCAGTGACCTACCGGGGCCAACTGATCGCGACCGGTGGCCGAATTGATCGATCCTCGCTCGTAGCGGAACGTTCCGTTCCCGATGCAGATCCGGACGTGATAAATGAGAAGTTATTTTGCAATCTGCTGCCGGTAGAGCGCCTACCGAGCTTGATCTTTAGCGGCGCCATTCACGACAACCTCATTCGCCGAAAGAAAGACGGGACTGCGGTTTTACCAACGAAAGCTCGTTTGAAGGAAGTGATTCACGAGTGGGAAGATGAAAACGATATCCCGCCTGAGCGCCGCTACATGCCCGCGTTCCGGGTGTTCGAGGACCGCATAATTACGCTGAATGACCTCGATTCCGGTGACAGTCCGCTCAGCGCGGTTATCGATGAGAATAATGTTGAGACGTATGAAATTGATTCCTTTGTTCGTGACGCGGATTTACGGCGAGTCCTAGTTTCGTTGTTCAACATGGCGCTCTCGCGCCATCTGTGGCAAGCGGGCCTAGAGGCTGATGAGACTCAATATGGCCGCTTTTTCTTTCCAGCAAAGGATGGCAAGCCCCAATCGCGTGTTTGGACTCCCCTTCGGAAACGTGCGGTTCGTTCTGTTGCCAAGCCCGTGATGCGTGATGGCAAAACACTGTTTTGGCGACATCAAGGAGCATACATCCGGCTGCTTTTCCTGGCAAACAAGTTCTACATAATAATTTCTCCCACCTGGGTTATTTCCGTTGACGGTGTGAAGGCAAAGGGAGGCCCAGACATCGCGAAAAAGGTTAGTAGATGGACTGGGCCAGAGCGGAATTTACAGGTGCTCTATCATGTCCGATTCTGGACGAGCGTGCTCCGGAACGGACGACCTGGGCCCATCATGATTCGGGCAGGAGATCAAACGCTGGAAGTGGCAACCGTGCCAGCGATGATCGAGCAGACCTATGGAATTAAGGATGATCAAAACCCGCAGCTAATGGATCTACTCGACCAAGAAGCTCCATTGATTGCGGCGGAAGAGGATGAGGAGATGGACTTGGCAATTGAGACCGAATTGGAAGGTGAATCCGAGGAAGACGACTCGGACCTAGAGACGGAGGGATGGGATGCCGACAACGAAGAAGCCGACGCTCTCTAAAGCTTTAATCGAGCGCGCGCGGCCGGTTAGGCAGCGCGTCCCCAATTTTCAGTCTGGAGTACTGTCTGAGCCACTACTGCTGTTTGGTGGCCAGCATACGCATGTCGACCCCAAAACTGGTCTCGCACTTTATGGCCCGTACACCGCCAAGGATCAGCGAGCACCTCACGTTCGCAGCATCGCAGTCGGAATCATTGGACCACCCGCGATGATTTCGGATGCTGAATTGTGGCTGCAGGCCTGCCGCGGCGTAATCACAAACGACGGCAGTCACCCCTTTCTTTATCCGCACTTCCCCGGCTTTAACGCCGAAGGGCCGATTCAGTGTGATCTTGTGGGTGGAGATGCGTGGCGCGAAGCCATTCGGGAATCCGCCCTCAAAGCGGCTGTCGCGATGCCGCTGTTTATCGATCGCGTCAAGGCAGTGGTTGCGCTCTATATAGAAAAGATAGCAGTGCTCGCACAACGAGAACCTAAACCACACGTGATCCTTTGCTGTCTCCCACAGTCGGTTATCGATGCCTGTACCCACGAAAAAGCTGCTGAGCGAAAACTGCGCCGGTTTCAAACGAAAAGCTTCGGAAAAATCAGTCGTTCCCAGTTGAGTCTGTTCAGTGAAGATCAGGACGAATCACCTGCACATCAAAATCTACGCAGAGGATTGAAGGCTGAGGCGATGCGTTATGGTGTCCCGACGCAACTTGTATGGCCAAGAACGCTCAGTTTGGCGGGTCAAGGCGGAAATGCCTGTACACAGGACGATGCCACCCGTGCATGGAATTTCACCACGGCGCTGTATCACAAGGCTGGTGGAGCGCCGTGGCGGCTCGCCGATCTTGATCCTGACACATGCTTCGTCGGTATTTCGTTTTACAGGGAACTCGCCGGCGATAGCCCTCAGATGCGCACGAGCATGGCCCAGGCCTTCACAGCCGCGGGTGATGGTTACGTTCTCCGAGGCGAAACCTTCGAATGGGACGAAGGGAGCCGGTCACCTCGTCTGAGCAAGAAACTGGCAGCCAGTCTCTTGACGGACGTTATTGACCTTTACAAGAATCAGAACCGCGGCAGCCTTCCCGGTAGAATCGTAGTCCACAAGAGCTCCGCATTTTCAGAAGACGAACTCGCCGGCTTGGAACAAGCTTGCTCGCTTGTTCCAAGAAAAGACTTTCTGGCTGTTGGTGGCCGAAGTCTTCAATTTTATCGGCGTGGCAATTACCCTGCTTTGCGCGGCACGTACGTCAAATTCAGTGACACCGATCTGGCGCTATATTGTTCGGGTTACGTTCCATTCCTGCGTACTTACCCCGGTGCTCGTGTTCCACGCCCTCTAGAAGTTTTGGAACATCACGGTGACAGCCCATGGTTGGATGTCTTGAGAGAAATCCTTGCACTCACAAAGATGAACTGGAACAGTGCGGATTTTGCAGGTCGGCAGCCTATCACTCTTGGCTTTGCTCGCCGAGTGGGGCAGGTCCTTGCTGAGATTCCGGCAGGCGGTAAAATACTCCCTGAATACAGATTCTATATGTAGGGCCTGTAATGCCTCGAACGCGCCAAGAGTCAACCAAGCCGGACCCGATCGAGAAGGTTGAGCGATATGTTGTGCGCGTGAAATTCATCGTTTTTGAGGTCGCGATGCTGGTGTGTTTTCTCGTCTTGCTGTACGAGATTGTCCGACGGGAACTCATACGTTGATTCATCGTTCCAAAGGTCGCGCCGTAGAGGAAGAATGGGCAAAATCCGGGCACCGCACAGCTACTTCCTCGACCTAGCCTCGGAGGAGGTCGCATGCAGCACCGGCGTGCTACTGACGGATAACAACATTAGACGGATACCGACGCGGTACGACATCGAAGAGCTGGGCTCGTTAGACCGCGAGCGGTGAAACGACCATTCGTCCGGAGGATTTTGAAGACGCCATTTTGAATATCCGGGTCGCGTTCGGAAATTTGCCGGACGCCAAGATGGGACAGTTCGTCCTGATGGATGCTTGCAGAACTATCGAGGAGAGAGGCGGCGATGCGTTGAGGATCAACGAGGCATACCATAAGGTTGCTGATTCCGGGGAGTCTTAGTGCTGTATCGGAAACGATCCGGCGAGGATATCTCGTGGAACGCTCGACACCAGAGCGCCGGAGCGTTCGATACAGCGACTTGAAGGAAGCCGTTGTGGAACCTTCGAGCTATGTATTTTGAATTTCGGAAACAGTCGAGAAAGCTAGTAATCGGGAAAATGCAATGGCCATAGGCGTCTCCACCGGCTGTCGGAAGGTGAATTTACGAGGCGCACAGCCGCGCGGCCAGCAACGCGGACACACTTGTGGCGATAGTGTTGTGAGATGTGCTGAAGCGATGATGAGAAAGATCGAGTCATGGCTGTAGCCTGGCGGGGACGGGCGGAGAGCGCCAGCGAAGCTCCATGGAGCTGAGCCGTTGGATGAGGACCATCTGTCCGCCGCATTGGGGACATGTCCAGAGGGGCCGTGGTGAGAAAGCAGGTGTTTCCGTAGGTTCAGCTTGGGACGGAACCCTCCCTGATTGGGCCAGCAGCTGCAAGCAGAGCGGGAGCGATGCGCCGCGGCGGCGATGCGCCATCCAGCCGAAATAGCGGATGCCGATGAATGTAGGCGGCAGCACGT
>Ga0335078_10018911_pt1 | contig 10250 bp, 4 predicted proteins | sample Lox_Sample_32_FD_206711 | JGI IMG/M metagenome (GOLD analysis project Ga0335078, IMG submission 206711) | Soil microbial communities from Loxahatchee National Wildlife Refuge, Florida, United States - Lox_Sample_3.2 | ecosystem: Environmental > Terrestrial > Soil > Wetlands | place: USA: Florida...
TGAACCGCCTCCATCAGCCGGGCAAAATTGTTAGCGGCGTTCAGCTGCCGGGAAGCCTCGTCGTACGGAGCCAGTGTGTTCTCGATCGTCCAGACCCCCTTGACCGCCACCACGGCGTCGATGGAGCGCTGCGCGGAGGCGAGAGACTCGTTCTCGATCTTTTCGAAGGCGGCAACATCCGGTTTATTTGCCCATAACGGTGGCTGGGACTTGAGCAGATCCTGCGCAGCTGCGGCGGAAACCAGGAAACAAAACACCACAACCACGAAATAGCGAAGAACCATCATTAGAATCACTCCTGTTTAAGCGCGAGGTGCCACACGAATCCGAACTGGACGCTACGCCCACCACAATCGACGTGCCGGCCACCACAAATGTTAGCAGGGACTTCCTTAATTATATTCTTGCCGCAGCAATGGCCGACATGAAAGCCACCCGGACTAGGCCCAGACCACCTTTAGGTATAATGGAATCAACCGTAGGCGCGTAGCTCAGTTGGTTAGAGCGCTACCTTGACACGGTAGAGGTCTGGGGTTCGAGTCCCCACGTGCCTACCATTCTTTTCAATCGCTTCCTGAGGATTGCTTCCCCGCTTCGACAGCGTTCGTGACCTGCTTTGTGGCATAACCTTCCTCTTGAGCCCCAGCATTTGGCTTCCGTCGGGACAGCGCATCTAGCGCCGTGCGTTTTGCTTCCAGCCGAACGTGAGAATAATGGGGGTGCTGATAACCCCTTACGGTGAAATGCGATAATGCAGGGCAATAGTCGTATAACGGTTCTGCAAGAATGCGGAGTGGACGTGAACAGTCTTCATGGCGTCGACTATACTCCCTGGCCGATGGCAGAACTGGGTATTCCACCCATCGAGTAGATGCCCTCAAAAAGAAAAGGAAAAGGAAGCTGAATGAACTACCAAGCAGTTCCTGAATGGCTGGCCTCACTGCCAGTGTCGAAGAGAATCAGAGCACTAGCACTGATCTACTCAAGTTTGACTGTCGGAACGCGACAGCTATTCCTGCCCGACATGCCGGGTGGAAGAGAGCAAGCCATTATAAACATGCTACGCGGTGTAAACGAGCTTCATCAGACCCTAGCAAATTGGCTCGTAGATTATACAAAAGACGAAAGTCAACCCTTTCCCGTCCAAGAATTTACTGGGACCCGCAAGTGGTAGTTCCGGGAAGTAGTCGGCGCAGGAGCAGATCATGTACTACGTTCGAGGGACTCAAACTGTGCAAACTAAGCGTACAGAATGCTGGATTGCGTCCAAAATCGACAAGTGGAACTGCAAAGTAGCGATGCCGCTCCGTAGTCACACGTGTAACCAGGACAGTCGCCGCTATGCGATGCCCGTCTCCCCACGGGTAGTCAAGGGGACAGGCCGGGGTGTGGCCTCAGCAAAGGACTCGACGCTTCTAGTCCCCAATTGCGCTGCGCTAGAATGATGAAATTTATAAAATGAGGAAGCCTCCTTTGATGAGAGCTACCAGACTGCAAACCTTAAGGTTACTAATTGGGTGTTCGTCTGTCGCAGCTGTTCTAAGCCTCACTCTGGTGGCTTCAGCGCAAATCCGGTCGATCGAAACGCCGAATGCAACTCTGCAGCTGTCGGAGCAGACCGGAGACCTGATCGGCTTGCGCTGGAAGAACCCAAATCTTGAAGTGATCGGCGAACCGCGTCTGGGAGAGAACTTTCGCCTGCTCGTGCCGAAGGTTGGCTATGAGGCTGCTTACTTCAACAGTCGGGATCAACACGTCAGTCAGATTCAGGTTACGCCCGACGGGGTCGTCTGCACTTACGATTCGCTGCGCAACGAACAGGAGAGCATCCCTGTAAAAGTGCTCTATCAGATTCGCGCGGTAAATCAGCAGATTCTGTTTTCCATCGAGGTGGACAATCCCACCGATCGAAAACTGGCGGAGGTGATGTACGGCATCATCGGAGGACAGGAAGGAATCGACAACCGCTTTGATACAGAATCCATCGTTCCGGGCGAAAACCGAAACTTGGCGCCGAAGTTTTTCTCGCAGTTCCAAGGGGGCGGTTACGGCGGTGGAAACTTGGGCATACGTTACGATGCCACGGGTTTCGCATATCCAGGAAACATGACCATGGGGTGGATGGATGTATTTAATCCCAAAGCCGGCGTTGGATATTACTATGCGAACCAAGACCCGGAAATCCGCTTGTCTGCTCTCTATTTTGAGTTGCGTCCGTTCACCAAAAGCGCCAGCGTGAAAGATACGTGGCCTTTAAGGTCTGATCTCCCGGCAGGAGAGCCCGTCGGTCTAACTATGGGTTGGGTTGATTTTCCCTACGCTGGCAAAGGCACGTTCAAGGCCGGACCTGTGGCGTTGCAGGTGCACGCCGGAGATTGGCATACGGCAAGCGGAATCTATCGCGGATGGTTCGATCAACACTTTACGATAACGCGTTCCCGCAGTTGGCTGCGCCGGGAGAATGCGTGGCAATCCATTATTCTGGCGAACGGCGAGGACGCGATCGTTCATCGCTTCGATGAGCTGCCGACGCTCGCAGCCGACGCCAAAAAATACGGGATCACTACATTTGAGATTGATGGCTGGAATATTGGGGGAATCGATCGCGGATATCCGCAATACCAGCCCGATCCGCGACTCGGGAGTACAGCGGAGTTCCGTAAGGCGCTTGCCGATGTTCGGGCCCTCGGCGTTCATCCGCTTATTTTCTCCAATATACAAGTTGCGGATACGGCTACTCCTCTTTTCCAGAGCACCTTGGAGCAGTACACCGTCGATGGTCGTTGGGCACCGGATTGGCAGCTTTGGGGCTGGGGGGAAGGAACGATCGGCGCACGCCTCGGATTTGCGCGATCGAATATGGCTGTGATGAGTCCGGCTCATCCCCAGTTCCGCAAGTTCCTGATGGACCAATATCTTCAGTTGGTCCGGGATGGAGCGGACGGTCTTCAGCTGGACAAGACGGGCATCTTGTGGTCGCTCGATTTCAACCCGCAGCTACCTGTCTCTCCCGATAAGTCACTGCCCCAGGGGGTCCTTGAAACTCTGGCGGAATTGCTTCCTAAGGCGCGCTCCATCAATCCTGATTTTGCCCTTGCCTCAGAAATCACATTTGATCGCGCGCTGCCCTATGTGGATGTCTCCTATACGCGCATGGGGGACATCGATATGGACACTGCACTCCGGTACACATTTCCGGAGTGGACAGGTACGATCTTTGGGGAAAGCCCTGGGGACTTCAACCCCATGAATAACGGGATGAGGTATGGCATGGTCTGGGCTCTCGCGCCTCGGCACTACAACGATTCCGTGGACGAGATTCTCACCCGCCCGCTAGCCCGTTATGTCAGCGAGTTGATCCGAATTCGCAAGAAATACGAAGATCTCCTCTTCTATGGGCGATTCAACGACACGATGGGCGTCACAGTCCGAGGAGACGCAGATATCCGCTACTCCGTTTTCAAGTCAGCCCAACCCAGCAATCCAAGCACGGCGTGCGTGGTCATAAACTTCGGCGATGTGGCGGAGTCGGCGGAAGTTAATAATATTGAGGGCATTAGCGGTGGCATCGTTATTACCAGCCCCTTCAACCCAGATCGTGACGCTCATCTACCCGTCCGCCTCTCCATTCCTCCTCACCAGTTGGCAGTTGTGGTGAAGCAATAACTAGCGCACTGCCAGGCTTATTGCAGTCGAGTCGTTGCGAGCGGTATTTCCCCCGAATTTTGATCTGATCTGCCATCACTTGCCATCAAACCGAGAGTTTTTCGACCGTCGCCCGTTGCTGCGCTGGGATCGGCAGAGTGTAGATTTCGAGCGTGGTGGACATCTTGGAGTGGCCTAGCCGCGCTTGCGCATCCCGGAGCGATCCTCCCGCGAATTGAAATAGCGTTGCGTGAGTTCTCCTGAGGGTATGCCAGTTCAGCCAGGGCATGTCCAACTTGCGACCAGCAGGCTTTAAATGCCGGCGCAACAAATTGGAATCGTTGTAGGGTGTGCCTTTGCTGTTGGGGAATCCGCCGCGAGGGTTTTCTATGCTCGGAATGACCCGGGCAGTGCCCTGCCTCTTCCGTTACAGCGGTTCCCAACTATTCTTGAACTGTCTGTGTAACCGCAGCCGAGGAACCGTTCGTGAAATTACTGTCGCCCACGTATTTGGCTCTCAGCGTCTTCGATCCGGTCGTCGTGAACGTCAGCGAACAACTTCCCGCGCCGGCACTGAGAACAGCGCTGCATGATTGGCCGCCGCCCGTCACGGTAACGCTTCCTGTCGGACCAACGCCGCCTGTCGGATCAACGCCGCCGCCCGTCACATTGAAACTCACCGTCACCGCCTGATCGATCAACGAAGGGTTCGGAGTGTTCGAGGTGATGGCGGTCGTACTGACCGCTCTATACACTGGAAACGTGAGGGTATGGGTCGCCGTTGTATAGTCCGTCGTGTCTGTTGGCGTAAAGGTGACAGAGAGAGTCTGAGCTCCCGCAGTGAGCACCGTGCCCGCTGGCGGAGAATACACAAAGCTGCCGGGGATCGAGGCGCTCGCGTCCAATTGTGTACTGCCAAGGGCGGTCCCGTAGGTGATCGCCGCGGGTTTGGCCCAGGTAATCTTCGGTGCGGCTTGGTTCACTTGCAGAGTAACCATGCCGGTCGCAGTCGTGTACTTCTTCGTGTTGGTCGGCGTGAATGTAACCGACAGCGTCTGGCTCCCCGCGCCGAGAACTGTACCTCTCGGTGGCGTATAGACGAAGGTGCCGCCCACGGTTGAGCCGTTATACGTGGCCGTTGCATCCAGTTGCTTGCTGGCCACGGGTGTCCCGTAGGTAATTGGCGCGGGCGTCGCCCAATTGATTGTGGGTGTGACGGGACCGGTCTGGAAGTTGGCCGTCACGCTCTCCGGCGCGTTCATGGTGACGGTGGTTGAGGCGCTGCTGACGTTCGCCACCGGGCCAGTCCAAGCGGTGAATGCGTAGCCCGAGTTCGCACTAGCCAACAGGCTCACGGCTGTACCTGAAGGATAGTAGGTGCCAGAGGGCGGCGAGACCGTCCCGCCTCCCGTGGGGTTCACTGCTGTCGTCAACTGATACGACGTGCTGAACGAGGCCGTGTAGCTGGTTGTGCCGACGGAAGCCGCGACCGTATCCGAAAGCGCTCCGCCATCCGACCAACTCGTGAATGTGAACTGCGTTCCCGTTGTCGGCGTCTGCGGCGACGTCGTGGAAATCGTATGGCTGGTGCCTACCGTCCAGGTCAGCGTCTGCGAGCTGGTGTAAGTTGCTCCATCCACCGTAAACGACAATCCCGACGGACTGGTGTTGACGGCCACGTTAACCGTGCCGTTGACCGTTAAGGTGAAGGTCTGGGTGGCGTTCGGCAACACTCCATTGCTGGCCTGGATGGTGAATCCGTATTGCCCGGCTGTCCCCGCCGTAGGGGTCCCACTGAGCGTCGCAGTCCCATCGCCGTTATCCACCAATGTGACACCCGAGGGCAGTGAGCCAGTTTCCGTCAACGCAGGAGTCGGATCTCCCGTCGTAGTTACCGTAAATGACCCAGCGACTTGCTCGGTAAAGCTCGCGGTGTTGGCCGACGTAATCGCTGGTCCTTGATTGACGGTAAGCGAGAAGCTCTGCATGGCAGGCGTGCCGACACCGTTGTTGGCGTTGAAAGTGATGGCATAGCTTCCGCCAGATCCCGCGGCCGGAGTTCCGCTCAGCGTGCCCGTTCCGTTGCCGTTGTCGGTGAACGTGACTCCGGCCGGCAGCGCGCCTGTCTCCGTCAGGGCCGGTATCGGCGTTCCAGTTGCGTTCACGGTGAACGAACCGGCCACTCCCACCGTGAAGGTGGTGCTGTTTCCCGTGATGATCGCATCGCCCTCGTTGACGATCAACGTGAAGCTCTGGATCGCATCCGGTTCGAAGCCCCCGTTGCTGGCGTCGATCGTGAGGGGATATGAGCCTCCGCTATCGGCCGCCGGAATCCCAGTCAGAGTCGCCGTGCCGTTGCCGTTGTCGGTGAAAGTTACACCGCCAGGCAGACTTCCGCTTTCAGTCAGGGCTGGCACTGGGAGCCCAGTGGCGGTCACGGAGAAGAATCCCGTCGATCCGACCGTGAAGGTCGTCAGGCTTCCAGAGGTGATAGCCAGGCTTTGGTTGATGGTCAGGGTAAAGCTCTGGGTAGCATTGCTGCCCACCCCGTTCGCGGCCGTGATGGTAAGCGTATAACTTCCACCCGAACCCGCAGCAGAAGTACCGCTCAGCGTTGCCGTGCCGTTCCCGTTGTCGACAAACGTGACACCCGAAGGCAGCGTGCCGGTTTCGCTCAGGGCTGGCGTCGGCGAACCTATGGTGGTCACAAGGAACGACCCCGCCGCGCCGACCGCGAAGGTGGCCGAGCTGCCCGACGTAATCGCGGGTCCTTCGTTCACCATGAGCGTGAAGTTTTGCGTGGCAGAACCGATACTGTTACTCGCGTTGAGGGTAATTGGGTAGCTTCCGATTGTGCCCGCTGCCGGCGTACCCGAAAGAGTGCCCGTCCCGTCTCCGTTATCCACGAACGTAACTCCCGAGGGCAACGAACCGCTCTCGCTGAGTGCCGGCGTTGGTGTTCCCACGGTAGTGACCGTGAAGCTGCCGGCCGATCCCACGGTGAACGTCGTGCTTGTTCCGGAAGTGATGCCCACTCCGACATCCACCGCCAAGGTGAAGGACTGGTTGGTGGAACCGGCAGAGTTGGTGGCGGTGAACGTGATGGAATAAGTCCCGGCGGTCCCGTTAGCGGGAGTCCCGGCCAGCGTGCCGGTGCCATTGCCGTTATCGGTAAACGTCACCCCAGAAGGCAATGTGCCACTCTCCGCCAGAGCGGGAATGGGATATCCGGTCGTCGTAGCCAGGAATGAACCTTGTGCCAACGCCGTGAAAGTCGCACTGCCGGCTGATGTAATCATTGGGGCCGTCGGAGTCGGCGTCAGGCTGAAGACCGTGCCACAGCCACCCTCGCAGGCGTCGCTGGCCCCGCCCTCATAGGTTGTCCCGTAGAAGTTTCCATTGGCGGCCTGGACCAGCCCCGAGTAGGGGTTTTTGCCGTCGGTGCAACCCTTCTGAGAGCAAAAGCTATAAAGCGTCGTCAGCATGCCACTTGGGGTGATTTGGAAGACCGTGCCACCTCCTTTGGCCCCGCCGCTCATTGTCGTCCCATAGAAGTTCCCATCGGTGCCCTGGAGCAGCCCCGCGTGGAAGGGGTTCTTGCCGTCGGTGCAACCGCTCTGAGAGCAAAAGCTATAAAGCGTCGTCAGAATGCCACTTGGGGTGATTTGGAAGACCGTGCCATAGCCGTTAGCCCCGTCACGGTCCGTTGTCCCGTAGAAGTTCCCATCGGTGCCCTGGACTATGGGCGCCTCGGGGACTTTGCCGTCGGTGCAACCGCTCTGAGGGCAAAAGTTATAAAGCGTCGTCAGCGTGCCAGCTGGGGTGAGTTTGAAGAACGTGCCACAAAGTTCATCACTGCCGTCAAAGATACAGGTGTTGGTCCCGCCACAGCACGTTGTCCCGTAGAAGTTCCCATCGGTGCCCTGAATCACCCCGGCTTCGGGGTTGGCGCCATCCTTGCAGTTAATGTTACAAAAGCTGTAAAGCGTCGTCAGCGTCCCGCCTGGGGTGATTTGGAAGACCTCGCCGCAGCAGTAGGCCCCGCCCTCGGGCGTGGTCCCGTACAAGCTGCCACTGGTGCCCTGGACCAGGGCCGCGAAAAGGGGGCCACTGCCGTCGGCGCAACGGCCCTTGCGATCGGTGCCTTGGGAGCAAAAGCTATAAAGCGTCGTCAGGATGCCACTTGGGGTGATTTGGAAGACCGTGCCATAGCCGTTGGCCCCGCCAGCGTTCGCTGTCCCGTAGAAGTTCCCATCGATGCCCTGGACTAAGGCCGCCTGGGGATTTTCGCCGTCCGTGCAACCGCTCTGCGAGCAAAAGCTATAAAGCGTCGTCAGCGTCCCGCCTGGGGTGATTTGGAAGACCGTGCCATCGCCGTTGGCCCCCCCACCGTAGGTTGTCCCGTAAAAGTTCCCATCGGTGCCCTGGACGAGGCCCGCGTAAAGGTAGGCACCGTCCGTGGAGTCGAAGCTGTGCAGCGTCGTGAAAGTCTGCGCCGGTAAAGCAATCGCCGTCGCTGCCGACAACAGGAACAAAGCGCAGGCTCGATTGAGGAAGGGCCGATGAGGGTGCATAGACTCTCCTTGATCGGCGTCAGGTGATGGATCTCGCGACCATCCCTTCGCATCAGGGATACGCCCTCTTGCATGGCGTTCTGTTGCTATGTCCTTGGATGAGTTGAGCTCGGGCCCCGGTCGGCCACCAGAAGGTTGGGCGAATCGCTCATGGCAGCCCGACGACCAGGCGAGTCTCGCTCCGTCGATGCTGATTGTCAAGATGCAACATCTAACAGTTGTGTTGATTGGAATATGCAGTTCCTAACGTCAATCCACTCGGCACTGCCGCTGTCTGTCACTCGTGTTTTTTCAGTATCGCGTGATCTCGGACTGGTGTGAGATTTGACACGGTAGAGGTCTGGGGTTCGAGTCCCCACGTGCCTACCATCTATCTTCTTGAATCCGCTTACAGGTTTATTGCAGGCGAGTCGTTGCGAGCGGCATTTCTCCCAAATCTTGGCTGAAACCTGCCATTACTTACGTGCATAGGAAATCCGCAGTAGAATGCCTCTCCAGCGTGCTGCAGTGTTTTCATCATGATGATAAAAGACACAAGACTCAGGATCCTGAAGTACTCGATATCCGGAGTAATTGCTTTAGTCGGTTGCTGCGGCCTTGCACAAGTTTCCAATGACAAAAACACGAACCCTGCGGTTTCTTCGCAACCGCAGGTGCCTGCCGGGCCGACCGATCTAACTCCCTCAGAGGTTGCGGATCAGCAGAATTACGATCAACCTTTGCGGCCTCAATTCCACTACACGACCATCCAGGGACACATTGGCGACGCGACCGGCCTGTTCTACTACAAAGGCGAGTACCACTTATTCAATATCTTTGACGAGTGGTCGCGAAAAAACGGAGCGCCCCATAAACGGTGGGGGCACGCGATCAGCACGGATCTTCTGCACTGGACTCAGATGCCCGCCGTGCTCGACACCCTCATTGACCATGCGCCCGGGAGCGGGAGTGGAGTGGTCGACTGGAACAACAGCAGCGGTCTGCGCACCGGTACGGAAAAGACGATCGTCGTTTTTTATACCGACTACGCCAAGGGCTCGAGCATTCTCTACAGCAATGACAAGGGAAGGACCTGGACCCGGTACAAAAACAATCCAGTCCTCGATGGGTTCGCCAATATCAGGGACCCTAACGTCTTCTGGTACTCGCCGGCGAACGAATGGAGGATGATTCGCTACGAGAAGAAAGGGTTCGCCTTTTATCGCTCGGCGGACCTGATTCATTGGGCTTTCTTGAGTAGGATCGAAGGCTTCTATGAATGTCCGGATCTGTTCGAGTTGCCAATCGTCAACCTGCCGGGCGAGAGCCGGTGGGTCCTGGTGGATGGCGACGGTTCTTACATGATTGGTAGATTCGACGGAACTCAATTTACTCCTGAGTCCGAGCGGCTTCGAGCCGAATACGGAACAGCGTTTTATGCGAGCCAGACCTGGAAGCGGCCACCGGCGGAACACACCGCCTACCAGATGGCGTGGCTAAAATATCCACCGAACTTCGATTTGACCTGGGACGGTCAAATGTCATTTCCGGTGAAGTTATCCTTGGAAAAATTCCACGAGGGTCTTCGGCTTACTCGCGAACCGATCGATGAAATTGAAAATCTTCGCATCTCGCAACGATCCTGGAAAGATTTGGCGATCGCAGGCGAGCGGAAGATGAGCGAGGTTAAAGATGATCTGCTCGATATCCGCACGGAGATTGACCCGGCCGGCGCTGACGAGTTTGGCCTCGAGGTGCATGGCCAGACGATTCGCTACTCGGCTTCGCAGCATGAACTGCAGGTTGGCGCTGTCTCCGCCCCTTTAACCTTGCCCGATGGCAAGCTGCGTCTTCGAATTCTGGTCGATCGCTCTTCAGTGGAAATCTATGCCGACGACGGGGAAGTCACGTTCTCATTGATCGACCTGGAAAAGAAAGATCAAAACCTGAGATTTTTTGCGAAAGGCGGCAAGGCCACTATCGTGAGTCTGCAGGTCGATCGTCTGGAGTCAATCTGGCCCGATCGGCACGGAAGCGAGACGGCCACCTCTC
>Ga0335078_10018912_pt1 | contig 10249 bp, 12 predicted proteins | sample Lox_Sample_32_FD_206711 | JGI IMG/M metagenome (GOLD analysis project Ga0335078, IMG submission 206711) | Soil microbial communities from Loxahatchee National Wildlife Refuge, Florida, United States - Lox_Sample_3.2 | ecosystem: Environmental > Terrestrial > Soil > Wetlands | place: USA...
GGCGGAGTCATCCGCTGGATTACCGACATATTGCGGGACCGCCGCGGTTTCAACGATGCGCAGAAAGCGCGCGTGGACAATGCCGGCGTGCTTACTGCTTCCGGCATGATCGCCGGGGAAGCGCTCTGCGGGTTGGTAATCGCGGGCCTGGTGGGATCGAACCACGACGTGACGTTGTTCAAGTGGACGCCGCCGTTCTTGCTGGCATTGGGAGCGCTGGCGATTCTGGCGATCGTCATGATCCGCGTGCCGCTGGCTAGCTGTGGACGGCCGGAAGACCCGGCCCCGCCGACTGCGATTATGTAATTCTTCACCACGGAGGGCACGGAGTTTCACGGAGGAATGCTTCTCTCTGTGAGATTCTGTGTCCTCTGTGGTTTCGTTTTCCATGAGCATCTCTCAGAACATTGCGCGGGTTCGCGAACGGATCGCTGCGGCCGCGCGGCGGGCTGGGCGGCGACCGGAGGAGATTGCTCTGATGGGCGTGACCAAGACGCATCCTGCGGAACGGATTCGCGAGGCGTATGCGGCAGGGTTGCGGTTGTTTGGCGAGAATCGCGTGCAGGAGTTTGCGGGGAAAGCTGCGGCTCTGGCCGACTTGACGGGTGCTTCGTGGCACATGATCGGGCATCTGCAGACGAACAAGGCAGGCAAGGCAGCAGAATTATTTGGCGCGGTGGACTCGGTGGATTCGGTCAAGCTCGCTGAGAAACTGGATGGGGCCGCCCGGGCAGCGAATAAGAGGTTGGCGGTGCTGATTGAAATTAACGTTGGCGCCGAGGCTGCGAAGAGCGGAGTCGCCCCCGAATCGCGAGAACTCGAAGAACTGCTGGCGGTGAGTCCGCGGCTGGAGGCTCTGGAGTTTCGCGGGCTCATGACAGTGCCGCCGTTTGCTGACGATCCCGAAGAAGCGCGGCCGTTTTTCCGCAAGCTACGCGAACTGCGGGATGCGCTTGCCGCACGAAAAATCCCTTCAGTAAAGATGGATGTTCTCTCGATGGGCATGTCGCACGACTTCGAAATCGCGATTGAAGAGGGCTCCACATGTGTGCGGGTGGGGACGGCGATTTTTGGGGAGCGGTCTTATCCCTAACTTGCGTCGTCATCCCTGAGGTCGCGTGCTTTGCGACCGAAGGACCTATGCATTTCGCGGGCGGCGCAAACGCTTTCGGCACAATACATAGGTCCCTCGCTTTGCTCAGGATGACAAGTTGAGTTTTGGATTACCGGGCGAAACCTATGTTTGCCATTCGGGAGGGCGATGGCGGGGTCAGCTTCGCGGTGAAAGTACATCCGCGGGCGAAGAAGAACGCCATTACTGGCGAGATTGGTGATGCGCTCAAAGTCTCTCTGACCATGCCGCCCGTCGAGGGCCGGGCCAATGAAGCTTGCATCGAGTTCTTCGCAAAACTTTTGAAGGTGCCGCGATCTTCCGTTACCATTGCGTCCGGACTGACGAGCCGGAACAAAGTCATTCGCGTTGTGGGCGTCACGGCTGCGTATGTTCGCGACCGCCTGGACGAACGTTGAAATTCAGAAGTAAGGAGTCAGAATGCAGAAGTACCGGTACAAACCGCAGTTATTTGCCTTTTTACTTCTGCATTCTGACTTCTGCCTTCTGACTTTCTAAGGAGCGCCTTTGACCTTTTCGGAACGATTCCACGAGATCCGCACCGGATTTGAGCGGCCATTCTGGATTGCCAACATCAGCGAGTTGTTCGAGCGGCTATCGTATTACGCCGTGTTTGCGGTGCTGGCACGCTATCTGCATGAGGGGCTGCACTTCGATGTGGAACGGGCTAGCAGTCTAACCGGGATGTTCGGCGGATGGGTTTGGTTCCTGGCCGTATTTGGTGGTGCAATCGCGGACCGGCTCGGGTTCCGGCGGGCTCTGTCGCTGGCTTACCTGTTTCTGAGCATTGCTTATTTTTCGCTGGGCTCAATCGGCGCCGACTGGTTTGCGCCGTTACGGAATACGATGTCCTTGCCAACGCTGGTAGCGATCATTCTCGTACTGCCGGCGTTGGGCGTGTCATTGGTAAAACCCTGTGTGGTCGGGACTACAGCACGTTCTTCCAAAGAAAATGTTCGCTCCGTCGGATATTCGATTTATTACACGCTAGTCAACGTGGGCAGCACATTGGGACCGTTGCTCGCGGGATGGATGCACAGCTCGGAGAATCTATTTCGGATCGCCGCTCTCAGCGTATTCCTGATGTTTTTCCTGGTATTGATCCTATTCAAGGAACCGCGGCGTACGGACGACGCGCCGGCTGCGAGCTTGGGCCAAGTGGGCAGGAATTTCCTGACGGTCCTTTCGAACCCGCGCTTCATGCTATTCCTGCTCATCTTTACCGGATATTGGGTTGTCTTCTGGCAGGAATTCATCGCGTTGCCACTGTACATCTCGACGTATATCGATCCGAAGGCAAACACCGCGCGGATTTTGGCGACCGATCCGATCGTGGTGATTGCGTTCACGCTGCTGATTGGATTTCTTACCAAGCGCCTACATGCGTTCCACGCAATCGTCCTGGGCACCCTGATCACGAGCCTGGCATGGATTCTTCTAATCGTGCATCCATCGGTATGGATGGCGGTAGCAACGCTGGTGGTGGTAGCGATCGGTGAGATCATGCAACAGCCTCGCTACTATGACTACATCTCGCGGCTCGCTCCCAAGGATCAACAAGGCACATACATGGGATTCGCCTTCCTGCCATTGGGAGTCGGCTCGTTCATTGCGGGGCCCTTCAGCGGGTGGTTGATGCATCATTACGGTGAGGAACTCCACCAGCCGCAGATGGTGTGGTGGGCGGTAGTCGGGGTTGGAATTGTGACGACCGTCCTGCTCTGGATTTACGACCGGGTGGTGCGAGCGGAGAGCGTCGACGCGCCGACACAATGATGGTTCCCGGACAAAAGTCGGCCAAATGCGAGTCCGCAGGCATGCCATCCAGTCCGCACAAGGTAGCCACTGAAATTCGACGCTTGCTGAGAGACGGTGGTTCGGCCAAGCACGCTTCCGGCGTGCAATGGTTCTTTAAGGATGAAATCAAGTCGCACGGATGGTATACGGCGGATTTGCGGCGCACGATTCGGCTCTGCAGGAAGCAGATTCTGGCGGAGCGTAATTTTGATTTTCTGGTGCGGGTCGCTGACCAGCTGTTTTTCGGGTCTGTGCTGGAAGAGAAAGTTGCTGGGATCTTCCTGCTGGAAAATCTCGATACTCAATGTGGGGATCGGGAATTCGCACTCTTCGAGGCGTGGCTCGACCGGATCAGCAGTTGGGCTGATCATGATGGGCTGGTGACTCTCTGATCTCGCTCATGGTGGCGGCGCAACCGTCGCGCGTGAAGCGAGTGTTTCGCTGGGCTAAGTCAAAAGATCGGTGGCATCGGCGGGCGGCTTGTGTGGCGTTGATCCGGGCGGCCAGGGCAAAGCAGCTTTTTCCTGAGATCGTGAAGTTGTCGAACTCGTTGCTCGCGGACGAGGACGACATGGTGCAGAAGGGGCTGGGTGGTTGCTGCGCGAGACGGCGAAGTTCGACGCGAAGCGGACGGTGCCGTATTTGATGAAGATTCGCAGGCGGAGTCCAAGGTTGGTATTGCGGACGGCGTGCGAAACGTTGCCGGAGGCAACCCGGATGAAGATTTTGGAGAAGAGTTAGAGTCTGGAGTGCCGTCTCCGCAGGACTCGTTCTTGTTATGTTCCGGCCACCCGCCACTGCCGTGGCGGGCTTTCACGTACGCCGCTTCGCGGCTGCCGCGCTCGGACGCTGCCCGGACAAGGCGTCAGGGCTCCATGAACTCACAGGTAGCTTAGCCAGACTTCGGTGCGGCGTTGCCTTAGGGCGGCGAACCAGCGGCAGAGGGGATAGAGCGCAATCACTACGATCGCCCATATCAGATAGACGATTGGAAGGGAAAATCCCCACCTTGGGGGAGTTGCCACCGGAAAGGAACGGAAGTTGGGAGTTTGGAACATCCAGTAGGCGTGGCCGTAGCGCGTGTAGCAGACGACAACCGCGATGATGTGGATGAGCGTGATGTGGAGCAGGTAATAGAACATCGGCACTTTGCCAAAGATGAGGGCAGGCTGCAACCAGCTTGGGATGGTCGATTCCATCGAGTAGAGAAGCAGAAGCGCGGGACCGAGCGTCATCAGGAGGAAGAGCAGGGATGGCGGATATTTCGTGGTCCCGATAAAGGAGAGAAAAGTGAAGACTGGCGATTGCTGATGACTCCAAGGCAACGGGTCGCCGTAAATGTTGATGGCGCGGAGCACGATGAATGCGGCAATCAATCCCAATCCAAGACGGAGCAGCACGGGTTTACGGCGCTCGGCGGGCCAAGTGTAGATTTGGCCGAGGGAGTATCCAACGGCGGCGACACCAACCCACGGAATGAGCACGTAACCAACAAACAGGGAGAAACGCGGAGTCGCGACCAGAACATTGGGAACGTGCAAGATCGACCAGAACCAGTTTCTCCACGGCAATGGGTCGAGCAGATTGTGGCCGGCGATCATGACGACCCCGAAAGTAAGGATGGCGGCTTTCGGAAGATAGATAAGCGCCGAAAGAACGATCATGGAACAGCCGAGCGACCACAACACCAGCAGCGCAGTGATGTGGTAGTCGAAATTGAACGACCAGCCGAGACAGCGGCAAACCGTGACTTCAAGGAAAATCAGCCAGAGGCCGCGGGTGAACAAGAACCGCGACAGCTCCGGCTTCGACTTGCGGCGTCCGGCGAGAAACGCACCTGTTCCCGTCAGCAGGCAGAATGTGGGCGCGCAGAAGTGGGTGATCCACCGAGTAAAGAAGAGCGGAATCGTTGTGGTGGTGAGATCAGTCGGATTGATTCCGGGCTGCCCGAAGAAGTCGCGAGTGTGATCGATCGCCATCAGAATCATGACGACACCGCGGAGGACGTCGATGGACTCGATACGCGTGCGTGTTGCGGCTGAGGGCGTGACCTGCGCCATGGACGAGACGGCCGACGACATCGCGGTAGTTTAGCAAGAAATACAGGCGGATTCGCCCAAACTCCTTCCCCTTGTTTACAATAGACGTTTGCCCATGGACCTCGCCGCCATTCAATCAGCCCTTCGCGAGCGCAATATTGACGCGTGGCTTTTCTACGACCATCACCATCGCGATCCCATCGCGTACCGGGTGCTGGGGCTGCCCGAAGGTCTGATGGTGACGCGGCGGTGGTTCTACCTGATCCCCGCGGAGGGCGATCCGGTCAAACTGGTGCACAAGATTGAAGCGGGGCATCTGGACTCCCTGCCCGGCAAGAAAAATCAGTATTCGGGTTGGCAGGAATTGTTCGACCAGTTGAAGACGATGCTGGCCAAGCATCGCGACCTGGCCATGCAGTATTCGCCGAACAATAGCGTGTTTACCATTTCGCTGGTCGATGCCGGCACCGCGGATTTGCTGCGCGGACTGGGGAAGAATATTGTCAGTTCCGCGGATCTCGTTGCGCAATTTGAGTCGACGTGGACGGAAGAGCAGATCCAGACGCACTTCGCGGCGCGCGACAGCATTGATGGCATTGTCGCGGAATCGTTCCAGGAGATTGGGCGGCGCGTGCGCAATGGCGGGACGAAAGAGCATGAGATTCAAAATTGGTTCCGAGAAGCGTTCGCGCGGGAGAATTTGCTGACGGACGATCCGCCGATCGTGGCGGTGAATGCGAATGCCGGGAATCCGCACTACGAGCCGAGCGCATCCCATCCAGTGCCCATTCGCGAAGGCGATCTCGTATTGCTCGATGTGTGGGGCAAGAAGAGTACGCCCGGCGCGGTGTATTACGACATTACCTGGATGGGATTTGTAGGCTCTGGCCCTTCGGATCGCATGAAGCAGGTGTTTGAGATTGTGCGCGATGCCCGCGACGCTGGCGTGAAAACCGTTCTGGACGCAATCAATTCGGGCCGCCACATTGCCGGATGGGAAGTGGATCGAGCGACGCGCGGGCACATCAAGAAAGCCGGGTACGGCGAATATTTCATCCATCGCACGGGACATTCGATCGGCACCGACGTCCATTCCAATGGGGCCAACATGGACGACCTGGAAATTCACGACGAGCGGCAGATCCTGCCGAACTCCTGCTTCTCGATCGAGCCGGGAATTTACCTGCCGGAGTTTGGGGTGCGCAGCGAAGTGAATATTCTGGTGCGCGCGAAGTCGGCGGAAGTCACGGGAAAAATTCAACGCGAGATTGTGATTATCTGAATGGCAAATTCCACGACAGAAAGAAGTAATGCGGCGCAACCAGCCGCGACGAGCATGATGGCCGTTCTGGCTCCCGCGATTGGGTGGCTGATCCCCGGCGCGGGACACATGATCCAGAAGCGTTGGATTCGCGGCGCCCTGTTATTTATCTCGATAGGGACGATGTTTCTGTTGGGACTAGCCATGCAGGGCCGCATCTACAAGGCGAATGGCGGAGACATTCTCGACATGCTGGGCTTCGTGGGCGACGTCGGGGCAGGGGCGCTTTATATTCTGACGCTGGCCAACGACTGGGGTCAGGGCGCAATCGCCTTTGCCACGGCGGACTACGGAACCAAGTTTATGATCGTTGCCGGACTGCTGAATTTTATCGCGGTGGCGGACGCGTATCACATTGCGATTGGGAAGAAGAATTAGAGCAAGGTGACAAAGTGGCAAGGTTGCTTGGCATTGAGTTTGTTCCCGCTTTGACACTTTGCCACGTTGTCACTTTGCCACTTTCTTGAGAGGATTTCGTTGACCAACATCACACTCAATCACTTCAGCGCAGCGTTTGTGTTTGCCCTGTTTGCCTCGATTGTATTCGGGATCACGCACCGCGATACGACCCGCGAGATGGTGCGTTACGGCCTGTACTGCTTTGCCATGTTTCTGGGCGGCGTGTTTGCAGCAGGCTGGGTGATGTGGGTGTTACGACGATAGCTTTGAGCTTCGAGTTCTGAGCTTCGAGTTCTTGCTTTGAAATTCCCGCCCGCGATTCCTCTCTGAACGCTCTTGCTACCCTTCCCACACAAAGGCGTCGAAGATTCGTTTTGTGTCGAATCCCAGCCTGCGATAGAGCGCTACTGCTCCGGCGTTTGCTTCGGTCACCGTCAATGACAGCGAGGTGAAGTTGCGCTTGCGCAGATTCAACGCCGTGGCCAGGAGCAGGGATTCTCCGATCCTTCGCGAGCGATATTCCGGCAGCACGCAGACTTGCGTGACGTGGCCCACATCTCCCCGTACTCGCGAGCACAGAATCAATCCGATCAGATTCTTCGTCCTGCGATCGAGAGCTACGAATGACGATTCGGGATCGAATACACCGCATCCGGGAAAGCGGACGATGTTGTTTAGAAAGCGCAGCGAGCCGCTGAGCGTGTGGTACTGGTCGTTGATCTGGGCATCGACGTGACCGCGGTAGGAGGCGGTGATCACAGCCGCTGAGGGCTGGTAGTAGCTTTCGGCCCAAGGGCGGATCTCGATGTCCTCATGAAGCGGACTCTTTTCCTGTTCGTGATTGAGCGGCAGCACCATGAAGAGGCGCGGATGCCGCTGGAATCCAGTCTCCAGGAAAGGGCGGGAAACGGCGTTGGCCTCGTGCGCCAACAGTTGGGCTTCGACGCGATGAATGCCCGGCGATTGCTGCAGGGTTTCGATGACATGCGTCAGCAGCCTGATCTCAACTTCACGCGCGTTGGGCAAACGGGTTCCATTGGTGACGTACAAGTCGCCGATCACGCCCTTGCTGCCCTCGTAGACGAAGAAGGAGTAGCCGAAGACGCGTCCGCGATCGACTGCGGCGTAGCCTGGAAGAATCTTGGCGTCGACGTATCGCAAGATCATGTCGGAGGACCCGGTGTAGTCCCAGGCGAGCAGGCGCGACCAGAGCTGCGTCTCGTCATCGAGCAGCGGACGCAGGTCCGCGGACGAAAAGTGCCTGAGGTCAAGAATCTCCAAAAACGATCTCCAAAAAGGGCTCCTGCCGTGGCCGCCGAGCGGCTGGGAATGGGCAAGAATCCGAGTGTAGTGGGTTCGACAGGCAGAGGCAAACGGGGCGAACATAAGGGCACAACACGCGCGGATGGAGGTTTCTGAGCGTGTGCTTGATCGCACGGGCACTCGTGACGGGTATCACGAAGGGTGATTCGGCGGGTGGGCAGGCTCCTGATCCCATCGCCCCGCAAAACCACGGCAACTTACTTTTTTTCAATAAGTTGCACTCACTCTGGGACTCTGTCGCCGCGTGCTCCACCTCACGCGGTTCTGTGACTCCCATCACACCGTCACACCCCAATTCCATCCCATAATCACAGCCTACGTTGGACACACGGAGTGGCAAGTCACTCCTAGCTGGGGGATCTCGTGGCAAAAGGACGTGTTTCGATCGTCGTGGAGCGGTGCAAGGCTTGCGGCTTCTGCGTGGAGTTCTGTCCCACGCACGTGCTGTCGCTCTCCTCCGCCTTCAATTCGAAGGGATATCATCCGCCGCATGTGGTGCATCCGGAGAAGTGCAGCGGATGCGACCTGTGCGGCATGTACTGCCCGGACTTCGCGATTTACGGCATGAAGGTAGCTGAGGCAAAGGCTGCAGCACAAAAGGCTGAAAAGCCGGCCGGAGGTGAGAAATGAAGGCCGATCCGCGGGGAGTTCTGACCGGGACGCACTTTATTGATGGCGACCACGCCTGCTGCGAAGGTGCGCTGGCGGCGGGAGCAAGATTCGCGGCGGGATATCCGATCACACCGTCGACAGAAGTGGTGGAGCGCTTCGCGTCGCGCGTTCCCACCGTAGGCGGCAGCTTCATCCAGATGGAGGATGAGTTGGCGGCTTCGATCGCGTTGCAAGGCGGCGTGTGGGGCGGGGCAAAGGCATTCACGGTGACGTCAGGCCCAGGATTTTCGCTGATGATGGAGCACATCGGCTACGCGGCGATGACAGAGACGCCGTGCGTGTTCGTGGATGTACAGCGCGGCGGGCCTTCGACCGGCTTGCCGACACTTCCCGCGCAGGCCGACATGATGCAGGCGCGCTGGGGATCGCATGGCGACTACGAGATCATCGCACTATGCCCGAACTCTCCGCAGGAATGCTTTGATCTGACGATCAAGGCGTTCAACCTGTCGGAAGAATTCCGCGTGCCGGTGATGTTCATGATGGATGAAGTGGTTGGGCACATGACAGAGAAAGTGGTGATTCCTCCGGCGGACCAGATTGAAGTTGTGCCGCGCAAGCACACGAAGAAATCGGTGGAAGACTATCTGCCGTACGGGACCAACGGAGACATGGTTCCGGAGATGGCGCATGCCGGGGAGGGATACAAGTTCCACGTGACGGGATTGACGCACGACGAGCGCGGGTATCCGAACATGACGCCAGCCACGCAGGACAAACTGGTCAGGCGGCTGCAGAACAAGATTCGCAACGCGGCCGACCGCATTTGCCTGTTCGAGGAGGCGGACCTTGAGGGCGCGGATGTGGTGGTGGTGTCGTACGGCATCACGTCGCGGGTGGCGCAGCGGGCGATCGATATGGCACACGAACGCGGTTTGAAAGTTGGGAAGCTGCGGCTCATTACGGCGTGGCCCTTCCCGGAAAAAAAGATTGCTGAACTGGCGACGCGGGTAAAGGCATTTGTGGTGCCGGAACTAAACCTGGGACAGATGGTGCGGGAGGTGGAGCGCGCTGCGAATGGCCTGGCAAAGACTTACGCCGTGTCGCACGCGGGCGGCGGAGTACACAACCCAGACGAAATCTTGAAAGCTATTGTGGAGGCAAGCCGATGCTGAACGTTCTGAACGACGAAACTGTGAATCCGGTAGAACCGTTCCTGCGCACGGATCGCATGCCTCACATCTGGTGCCCGGGCTGCGGCATTGGCACGACGGTGAATTCGTTTGCGCGAGCGCTGATCGACTCCGGCATTGATCTCGATACGATCGCGCTGGTCTCGGGCATTGGCTGTACGGGCCGCGTGGCGGGATATGTGAAGCTGGATTCCTTCCACACCACGCATGGACGGGCGATTCCGTTTGCGACCGGGCTGAAGCTGGCGAATCCCAAGCTGAATGTTGTGGTTTATTCGGGAGACGGCGACCTGTCGGCGATCGGCGGGAATCACCTGATTCACGCGGCGCGGCGCAATATCGATCTGAAAGTCATCTGCGTGAACAACCTGATTTACGCGATGACGGGCGGGCAGACTGCGCCCACCACACCGGGACACGCAACGACATCGAC
>Ga0335078_10018913_pt1 | contig 10249 bp, 9 predicted proteins | sample Lox_Sample_32_FD_206711 | JGI IMG/M metagenome (GOLD analysis project Ga0335078, IMG submission 206711) | Soil microbial communities from Loxahatchee National Wildlife Refuge, Florida, United States - Lox_Sample_3.2 | ecosystem: Environmental > Terrestrial > Soil > Wetlands | place: USA: Florida...
GTACCGCTTCCATCTCGACTCGCCGATCACCTTCACCAAATCTCTGAAAGCGACCATCGAACACGGCCACGCCAACGCGCGCTCGGACGATTTCTTCTCAGTGGCGTACTGGTACCAGAACGAGCCCCATGCGGCGTTTCCTGCGCTGCCAGCATTGGAGCAGAGGATTCCCAGGCTGTATCCGGTGGGCGGGCCGGGGAACGCCGGGAAGTGATTTCGAGCCGCCTGAGATTTACAAGCGCCTGAATTACGACCGTAAAGATTCCGTCAGGTCTTGCTGACGACTGACGACTGACGACCGAAGACTGACGACTGAAGACCGCAAAAAATTAAGAGTCCCGAAGTGGTGCTGAACTTATTCGTCTCGGCCAGTAGCTCGCTTTAGACCCTTGCCGACCTGACCTTGCGGCTTCCCTTGCGGGGTGCTGCAAGCGATCAAGGCTTGGGCTCCGGGCTTACCGCCAACCGGAAAAACCAGTTCAACGCCTCGGGACTCTATCCTGCCTTTGACGGAGGCTCTCGTTCGCCTCGACCAGCGCTTTGCTATAGACCCTTGCTAGCCCTCCTTCTATTTTTCCACCTTGCGGTGTCGAAGGTGACCTCGCTCGAGTCCCGGACTCCGCACCAACCGGGTAAACTTTAGAACGTGTCAAAGAACGATTATGTTTCTACGCTTTTTATTTTTCCCGTCAACGAAAAAGCCGCAGTTTTATCCCCTTTGAAAGCAAGCGAGTGCAGCCCTATCACAGGGGCATGACCGAAATTTGTGCAAAGGTGTGGCGAGACCTTGCGTGCTGAATTGTTGAAGTGCGAATTGCGTGTGTTTTGTGGAAGAGCACATCGCACCATTCGCCTGCTGCGCCTCACCGTGGCTGTGGAAAATTGAATTCGATTGGCTAATTCCGCAAGAATCGGCCACGCAGTCACTTACGCAACGCGGTTTCCACTACAATCGCTCGCGGGGAGGGACTTATGACTGTCTTCAACGAAGGCCGGGGCAAGATGATTGACGTAAACCCAAATCCTTTGGCTCGGGTGCTCGGGTTGGCTGTGGCGGTATTGGTGGTGGTGATTCTGCTGTTTTCGTCCGTGGCCCGGGTGGATGCCGGCCACGTCGGCGTGCTCACCCTGTTCGGACGGGTGACGCCCGATGTGCTGCCGGAAGGCATTCACCTGGTGAACCCGTTCAAGGCGAACAATGAAATGTCCATTCGGACACAGGAGATCAAGGAGTCAGCCAGCGTGCCCTCGAGCGAAGGCCTGGTGATGAATCTCGACACCTCGCTGATCTACCACCTCAATCCTGAAAGGGCCGCCGACGTTTACCAGAAAATCGGGCCCGACTACCAGGAGGTTCTGATCGAGCCCAACCTGCGGGCGGCCATTCGCGAGTCAACCGCGTCGCACACGGCAAATGCGCTCTACACTGGCGAGCGCGAGATGGTGGCGAAGCAGATCTACAACCAACTCCAGACCCAGATTGCCCCGCGCGGCTTCGTGGTGGAAAGCGTGCTGCTGCGCGACATTCAGTTGCCGGCGGCGCTGAAATCGTCCATCGAGGCAAAGCAGCAGGCCGAGCAGGAGGCGCTGGCCATGAACTTCCGCCTGCAGAAAGAAACCCAGGAAGCGCAGCGCAAGCGGATTGAAGCGCAGGGCATTCGCGACTTCCAGCAGATTGTGGCACAGGGAATCAGCCCGCAGCTTCTGGAGTGGAAGGGAATTGAGGCGACGGAAAACCTCGCCAAGAGCGCCAACTCCAAAGTCGTGGTGATCGGGAACAGCAAAAACGGCCTGCCGCTGATTCTGGGGCAGTAGGCTTTGGGGCGGGAACAGCGCGCTTTGACGGCGTCCTGCTGAGTATGACAAAGTATCAGCATGCGCGAGACCGCCACATTTACTATTTCGCTTCCGCCTGCGATGGCCCGTCAGGTCGAACAGGCCATGAAGGCGGAGGGACGCACACGCTCGGAGTTGGTTCGTGAGGCGCTGCGAGTTTATCTCTCCGCCGACGTCATCGCGATTGAGGGGCCGACCGCTCGCGAAGCTCGCGCCCATCGCAAAGGAGTCCTGCTACGATAAGCGCGTGCCGGCGCTGCTCGATGTCCGACATCTGACGATCAGCTTTTCTGCCCACAGGGGCAAAAACTCCGCTTCCGGCAACTTGTCTCGAGCGGGCGAGCCAGCCGCCCACACACCGGCGGTGCGAGACCTCAGCTTTTCCATTGCGCCGGGCGAAGTGCTTGGCCTGGTTGGGGAGTCGGGCTCGGGCAAGTCGCTTACCTCGCTGGCCATCATGCGCCTGCTCCCTCCGCAGGCGGCGGCTACGGGAGAAATACTGTTTCATCAACCCACCGATCCGGATTACGACCTGCTGCGGCTCGACGATGAATCCATGCGCCAGCTCCGCGGCTCGCGCATTGGCATGATTTTCCAGGAGCCGATGACCGCGCTGAATCCGGTGATGCGGGTGGGAGCGCAAATCGCGGAAGCGGTACAGGCCCACCAGAAACTCAACCGCAAAGAAGCCTGGGAGCGCGCCGTAGCCGCCATGAATGACGTTGCCATTCCTGACGCGGCCCGCCGCGCCCGCGATTACCCCCACCAACTCTCTGGCGGAATGCGGCAGCGCGTAATGATCGCCATGGCCATCGTAAATCGCCCCCAGTTGCTCATTGCGGACGAACCGACCACCGCGCTCGATGTGACCATCCAGGCGCAAATTCTTGCTCTGCTCGGCGAGCTTCGCGCCAAATTTGGCCTGACCATGCTTTTCATCTCGCACGATCTTGCGGTAGTTTCGCAGGTCGCGGACCGGGTCGCTGTAATGTACGCAGGAAACCTGGTGGAACTGGGGCAGAAGCAGGACATTTTCCGCGCGCCGGCGCATCCCTACACCCAAGGCCTGTTGAACGCCGCGCCCACCCTAAAGAGCGACCGCTGGCATCCGCTTTCAACCATAGAGGGCGCCGTGCCTCCGCTCAACGCCATGCCGCCCGGATGTCCTTTTGAACCCCGATGTAGCTACCGCGTCGCGGAATGTGCCCAAGCTTTGCCTCCCTTGGTGAATGTGGGCGGCGAACATTGGGCGCGTTGTCCGGTGCTCAACAGGAATTGTTGATTCCGTTTTTCCATCGGAAGCCAACAATCATCAACCAATAATTGCTATTGCCGCTATAATCCCGTGGTTCGGTGACCCGTGCGCATACTCCTGCTCAGCGATATTCACAGTAATCTCGAAGCGTTGGAAGCCTGCCTGGCGGAGGCGCCGGCGCACGATGTGACCGTGAATCTCGGCGATCTGGTGGGTTATGGCGCCAGCCCCAATGAGGTGATCGAACAGTCGCGGCAGTTGGGAAAGTTTTTCGTGCGCGGCAACCATGACCGCGTAACTTGCGGGCTGATTGGGTTGCAGGACTTCAATCCCGTCGCCGGACTGGCCGCGCTCTGGACCCGCGATCACGTGAACACCGAGAACATGCAGTGGCTGCGGGAATTGCCGCAGGGGCCGATTCAGCTCGAAGGCGTTGGCGGCGCGCAGTTCGTGCACGGATCTCCCCTCAACGAAGACGACTACGTGCTCTCCGAAGAGGACGCCGCCGCTCCCCTGCTGGCTTCCTCACTGCCCCTGACTTTCTTCGGCCATACCCACCTCCAAGGCGGCTTTGTTTCAGCAGGAAACGGCAGCGAGTTTTTTCAGCCTGACTATTCCACCATCGGGGCCAGTGAGAGTTGTGAGCTTGCGCTGGAGCCGGAGCAAAAGTACATGATCAATCCAGGCTCGGTGGGGCAACCGCGCGACGGCGACTGGCGTGCGGCCTTCGCCAGTTACGACACCGACACCCGCATGGTCACATTTCATCGCGTGCCCTACGACCTGCGCGGTGCCCAGGACCGCATCCTGGCGGCGAATTTGCCGGTACGCTTGGCCACCAGGCTGGCAGCGGGAAAGTAGCGGCATTTATTCCCAGCGCGCTCGGCAGAAGTTTCTTCGTGCACTTCGCAATTTAGAATTTGGACGGCCGAAGCAGATTCGCGTTGCAGACCCTCTTCGCATTAAATGACGGGGCGCCAGTGTAAACTTCCTGAATGTCTCAGTATCTCCACAGTCCAGCTGTCGGCAGCCTTTTCCCCGGTACCAAAGCCGCTGCCCCCAAGTCATACCTCACGGCCCACAGCGACGGCGGCGCTCGCGGGAATCCTGGCCCGGCGGGCTACGGAGTCGTCATTCATGACGAAGCCGGCCACAAAGTGGCCGCCTTGAGCCAATATCTTGGCCATCAAACAAACAATTTCGCGGAATATCAAGGGCTGATCGCTGCGCTCGAATACGCGCTGCAAAACGGCCACAAGGCGCTCAAGGTGATCAGCGACTCGGAGCTTTTGGTGCGGCAAATCAAGGGCATTTACAAAGTGAAGAATGCCACTCTCAAAGACCTGCACGCCCGCGCCAGGCAGTTAATCGCGCAACTGGAATGGTTCAATATTGACCATGCCCTGCGGGAACATAACCGCGAAGCCGACCGCCTGGCCAACGAGGCAATGGACAAGGGAATGGAACGGGCAGCCGCGCGCTAGCGATTTTTTTTCTGGGGTCGGTCCGTATGCGGTGCGCAACCAGGACGGGCGAGACGTCCGTTTCCACAGATCACGGCTTAGCCGGAGCGCTCAAGTATTTCTCCAGCGGAACTTCGAAATACATCAGCTCATTTCCCTTGGCATCGCGCACGCCAGTCAGATAAAAGTGCGCCCCCGCCAGCGGAGTGGAAATTCCCGAGACGTCGAAGAATAGAAATCCCGCATGTGTGGTGTGCGGCTCAACCGCCTCGGCTGCGAAGCGCGAATTCTGTAGTTCCTCCGCTTGCTGTCCGCTCACAACGCCCTTCACTTTTTTCCCCGGAATCGGGATCGGCGAATGCGTAGCGCTGGCGGAAGGGTGAGAGATTTTACGGTAGATATCGTCCTCATCCGCCGGGGTAATTTTGGTGCGATCCACGGTAACGAACTCGGCTTTCATGCCGGCGAGAGACACAGTTTCGTCGCCGTCATTGGTGATGACCAGGAAAATGGGCAGAAAGCCCAGCTCGCGGTACTTGACGGAGAAAATGCCAGCCTTGTCCGGCATGTCGTAGGGATCGAGCCCCACCGTGACCCCTTCATTCGGGTGGGCATCGTGAGCAGGATAAGTTTGTGCAGGCTTGGCCTCGGGCATTACGAAGTTCTTGCCCGCCCAGGCAGCAACTGGAGTCAACACGACAGCGATAGCTATGGCGCGGAAGAATCGGCCTCTTATTCTCGCCAACATGATTTGGATTATTGCATTATAGGATGCAACGCGCGGCCCAGCCGGTGCCTGACCCTGGCACCGGAAATCGGCGGCGGCAAAGATCAGAAAGATTAGAATGTCCCTTCCGCAATGTACTTCCTCTACAGCGCACTGCTGGCCGCCGCTATGCTGCTGGGCCTTCCTTACTGGCTCTGGCAAATGCTGCGCCACGGAAAGTATCGCGCCGGTTTACGTGAGCGCATGGGGAAAGTGCCGGAGCGTCTGGCTGCGCGCCCCGGTGGCTCCACGATTTGGGTCCACGCCGTTTCGGTGGGTGAGGTGGTTGCGGTTAGCGGCCTGGTAGAGAAGTGGCAGCAGCAGTTCCCTCAGCATCGCATTGTGATTTCCACGACTACTGACACCGGTCAGAAGCTGGCCGGCTCCCGCTTCGGGCAAGAGAATGTTTTTTATTTCCCGCTGGATTTCACTTTGGCCATTCGCCCCTACTTCGAGGCGCTGCAGCCCAGGCTGGTGCTGATTGCGGAAACTGAAGTCTGGCCCAACTTCTTGCGCCTGGCGCGGCAGAGCGGGGCACGGGTCGCCATTGTCAACGCCCGCATCTCCGACCGCTCTTGGGTGGGCTATCGCCGCTGGCGGAAGTTTCTTCCGCGAATCTTGCGCAACGTGGACCTGTTTCTTGCCCAGGGAGAAGAAGATCAACGCCGCCTTGTGGATGTAGGCGCCTTGCCGGAACGGGTGCAGATAGCAGGAAATCTCAAGTATGACGTGCCCGTGCCCGCACCCGCGCCCATCGTTAGCAGCCTTCGAACCGCGCTTGAGCAGGCCGGATCGGGGCCGGTGCTGGTTTGTGGCAGCACGGTAGAAGACGAAGAGCCTCTGTTGCTGCGTGCCTTCACCAACGTGCTGGCCAGCCATCCGCGCGCGGTGTTGGTGCTCGCGCCCCGTCATCCCGAGCGCTTCGCCGATGTCGCGCGCCTCCTCGAGCAACTCGACGTGCGCTTCTGGCGGCGTTCTTTGTGGAATGGCGACGCCATTACTGGCGGAGTTCTGTTGCTCGACACCATCGGCGAATTGGCGTCAGTTTATGCGCTCGCCGATGTGGCCTTCGTCGGCGGCAGCCTAGTGCCGCGCGGTGGCCACAATATTCTGGAGCCGGCGCAGCACGGCGTCGCCATCGTGGTGGGAAATCATACGGAAAATTTTCGCGATATCGTGGAGCTCTTCCAGAACCGCGGCGCCGTGCGCGTCGCCACACCGGCAGAGCTGCCATTGGTCTTCATCGAACTGGTAGAGGACGAAGCCGAGCGCAAAACTCTGGGCCGCCGTGCTGAGGAGACATCGCGAGCGCAGCGCGGAGCAACTGCAAGAACGTTGGAGGCGCTGAAAAAGCTCGCCGCCAGCGGCCCTGCCCGATCACGATCGTAGTTTGATTTCCTTCGTGCTACTTTGTGTCCTTTGTGGTTTGTCTTGGTTTTGTCCGCCAATCGGACGCAAGTGTCAGTAAGATTAAGAGCCGCCCCCGACAAATGAGTGTCAACCCGCTAACCTCCCTCTTCGGCCTCGTAGTCGCCACGCGCAATGCGCTCTACGACCGCGGCACGCTGCCGGCCTACCGCTTGCAAGGGCCGGTGGTAAGCATCGGCAACCTCTCCACCGGCGGAACCGGCAAAACCCCTTTCGTCCTGCTTCTTGGTGAACTGCTCAAGAACCGCGGCATCAGGTTCGACATTCTCTCGCGCGGGTACGGCCGCCAGTCGCGCGGCCCACAAATCGTGGACCCGGCCGGATCGCCCACTGACTTCGGCGACGAACCGTTGCTCATGGCGCGGCGCCTGGGCGTGCCTGTAGTGGTAGGCGAAGAACGCCACGCGGCGGGGCTTTTAGCCGAGCGCACCTTTGGCCCTCAACTTCACCTGCTGGACGACGGCTTTCAGCACCGCGCCCTCGCCCGCGATTTCGATATCGTACTGGTCACTCCTGACGATGCCAGCGATCGTCTCCTTCCCTCAGGCCGTCTGCGCGAGCCGCTGAAATCGCTGCGCCGCGCCGACGCGGTGGTCTTGACCAGCGGCACCAGTCCCGACTGGTTCCCCGTGGACGGTAAGTTCATCTGGCGCATTCAGCGCGGCATCGCCCCAAACGATGTTCCCCAGCGTCCAGTAGTGTTCTGCGGCATCGCCCGGCCGAATACTTTTCTGCTGCAGCTGCGTGTCTCCGGAATTGACCCGGTCGCGCAAGCTTTCTACCGCGATCATTACCCGTACACCGAAAAAGACATCCGCGATTTGCTGCAACTGCGTGAGCAAAGCGAGGCGGGCGGTTTTGTGACCACCGAAAAGGACGCCATCAATCTCGGCCGATATCTTTCTGCCCTGCAACCCCTCGCGGTAGTTCCGGTGACCATGGAATTGTTGGACTCCGCTAACGCCGTTGATACCATGCTGCGGCGGATCGCCGAGCGGAAACCGCAGGCGTGAGAGAATGCTGTGATCGCGGCGGCAAAGCATCTTAGAGAAGCAAGCATCTCGATGAATAATGACTAGGCACCTCAAAGAAACCGACCGGCTGCACAAGATTGTCGAGTCGTTTCCCAACGTCACCGTCACCGTGGCCGGCGATCTGGTGGCCGATGAATTTATCTTCGGCGAAATCTCCAGGGTTTCGCGCGAAGCCCCGGTGTTGATTCTCCGCCACCGCGAGCGCTCGGTCGTTCCCGGTGGCGCTGCTAACGCGGTGAATAATCTCGCCGACCTCGGGGTTAACGTGCTTCCGGTTGGAGTGGTGGGGGATGACGAGCCCGGCCGCCTGCTGCTGCGAAACTTTCGCCATAAGCGCATTCCGGTGAGCGGAGTTTTGAAAGACAAGAGCTACGTCACGGTGACCAAAACCCGCATCCTGGCCTGTATGCCGCACACCTGGCGCCAGCAAGTCGTGCGCGTGGACCGCGAACCCGAATCCGAACCGAGCATGCACCTGCGGCGTGAATTAGTTCTGGCAGCACGGCAGTACGCCCGCGCCTCCGACGCGCTGCTGCTTTCCGATTATGGTTATGGCGCGGCTACTCCCGCAATTCTCAACGCTATTCGCGAGCGCGGCCGCCTCGATAAAATTCCGGTAGTGCTCGATTCCCGCCATCGCATGCTGCAGTTTTCCGGCGTGACCGCGGCCACGCCGAATGAGCCGGAAGTGGAAGAGGCGCTGGCCACCAGCATCGGCCACGACTGGGAGCAGCTGTGCTCCGCCGGGGCGGAAGTCATGACACGCATGAAACTGCAGTCTTTGCTGATTACCCGCGGCCATGACGGCATAGTCGCCTTCAGGGAAAAAGAAAGGCCGGTGGACATTCCGATTCACGGCTCTGACGAAGTCACAGACGTGACCGGCGCGGGCGATACCGTAATTGCAACCTTTACCGCGGCCCTGGCCGCAGGCGCGAGCACGGAAGAAGCCGCATACCTGGCCAATTATGCGGGCGGCATTGTGGTCATGAAGCGCGGCACGGCAACAGTTTCGCAGCAGGAACTGCAGCATGCAATCGCCCAGGGCCCGCCAGTTTCGCGGCCGCACTGAAGGCTTAGCCGGATAAACCAACGTGAGCACGAACGAGAACAACAAAGTCCTCTCTCGCGATCAACTTCATCAGCGGGTCGCCGAGTGGCGCGCCGCCGGAGAGAAGATCATTCTGACCAACGGCTGCTTCGATCTTCTCCATGTCGGCCACGTGCGCTATCTGCACGCCGCCAAGCAACTGGGAGGGCGTTTGATCGTGGCCATCAACTCCGACGATTCGGTGCACGCCCTGAAAGGCGAGGGCCGTCCGCTGGTTCCGGCGGAGGAACGTGCGGAAATGCTCGCCGCGCTGGCCGACGTGGATGCAGTTTTCATCTTCCCCGAGTTGGACGTGCGAGTCCTCGTCAGCGAAATCCGTCCCGATGTGCAGGCCAAAGGCACCGACTACAGGATCGAGAGCGTCCTGGAGCGCGACGTGGTAGCGGAACACGGTGGCCGGGTGGAGATCGTCGGCGGCCCCAAAGACCATTCCACCAGCCAGATGATCACACGCTTCGGGCGACGCTCCTGAACATGGCGTTGCAGGCTAAAGAGGTCGCGGGCACGCCGTCCGCCGAAATCGAGCGGCTACTCATCGTGCGCCTGAGCGCCATGGGCGATGTTATTCACGCGCTGCCCGCCGTGACCGCGCTGCGGCATGCGTTTCCACACGCGCTGATGGGATGGGCGGTCGAGGAACGCTGGGCCGAATTGCTCTGCACGCTGCCCACGCCACGTTCCGGGCCGCGTTCGCCGCAACGGCCGCTGCTGGAAAAAGTTCACACCCTCAATACGAAAGGCTGGCGTTCCGAGCTGTTCTCGCCTCAGACTTGGGAGCAAGCCGGCGCCGCGGTCAGCGATCTGCGCGCCGCCCGCTATCAGGTTGCTGTGGATCTTCAAGGTGCGGCTCGCTCGGCGCTGATTGCCCGCTGGTCGGGAGCAGCTGAGATATTTGGCGCGGCCCAGCCGCGCGAAAATGTTGCGGCCATGCTCTACACGCGGCGAGTCGTCACGCGCGGCGCGCATGTCGTCGAGCAGGGCATCTCGCTGGCGGAAGCTGTAGCCCGGCGGCAACTGGAGATTCCCGCAGCTGAGTTTCCCTGTGACCAGGCAGCGGAGAAGGACTGCGATCGCTGGCTGCGCGAGCGAGAGATTGATAGATTTGTGCTGCTCAGTCCCGGCGCGGGCTGGGGCGCCAAGCAGTGGCCGCCGGAACGCTATGGATTGGTGGCGAAGGAACTGGCCGGTGAGGGAATGAAATCCCTGATAAATTTCGGGCCCGGCGAAGATAATCTCGCGCTTGCCGTAGAGCAGGCGAGCAAGGGAACTGCGCAGCGCATATCGTGCACCCTGCCGCAACTCATCGCGCTCACGCGCCGAGCATCTCTGTTCATCGGCGGCGATACCGGGCCTTTA
>Ga0335078_10018914_pt1 | contig 10249 bp, 3 predicted proteins | sample Lox_Sample_32_FD_206711 | JGI IMG/M metagenome (GOLD analysis project Ga0335078, IMG submission 206711) | Soil microbial communities from Loxahatchee National Wildlife Refuge, Florida, United States - Lox_Sample_3.2 | ecosystem: Environmental > Terrestrial > Soil > Wetlands | place: USA: Florida...
GTACTTGTCGAGGCCTTCTTTACCATCGAAATCGCTGATGCCGATGCCGAGCCCGCCCGCCCCCATGAACGCGTTGAGCGGTTTGTCGAAGAAGACGCGCGTGGATTGCGAGACCTGGTGCGTCAGGTTCTTGCCGAGAGTCCCTTTGCCGGAAGCGGGATCGTATGCCTGACCGAGCTTCGAGAGCAGCAGCAGGCGCGCGTTGTTTAGGGTCCACGAAGCTACGATCACCATGCTGGCCGGCTGCTCGATCTCCTCGCCGGAGGCATCCAGATAGCTCAGTCCTTCCGCCTTGCCGTTTTCGTGCAGGATGCGCCGCACGTTGCAGCCGGTGCGGAGGGTGAAGGTCTTACGTTTCGCCAGCACCGGCATCAAGACATTGGTGGGCTGCGCCTTGGCGCCGATCATGCAGCCGTAGCGTGTGCAATAGCCGCAATACGCGCACGCCGGGCGGGAGACGCCGTCGGGATTGGTGTAGTTGCGGCTCAACGTGGCTGTGGGAACCGGATAGGGGTGATAGCCCAAATCGCGCGCCGCTTTTTCGAAGACCACCGTCGCGTAGGTGAGCTTGTGCGCCGGATTCGGGTATTCGTGCGATCGCGGCCCCTCGAAGACGTTGCCGCCATCGACGCGCTTTCCCTGCAGGTTGCCGGCCTTGCCACCCACCCCGATCAATTGCTCGGAGCGCCAGTAGTAGGGCTCCAGCTCGTCATAGCTCAATCCCCAATCCTGCACCGCAACGTTTTCCGGCAGCCGCGCGCCGTACTTTTCGCGCAGAAACGAAGCCAACCGGAACTGTTCCGGATAGAAACGATATGAAATGCCGCCCCAATGTTCGCCCGCGCCGCCCACGCCGGTTCCGGGATTGAAGGAGCCATACTGGCGTATGGGAACGGCGCTGGCTCGCGCGGAGTGCCGGTGGGTGGCAGTCTCCTCCGCCAGGTTTTGCATCATGCGAAAGCGCAGCGCATAATCGAGCTCATCCATGCCGGTGGCATAGTCGGCCGTTTTGCGCGGCTGGCCGCGTTCCAGGACCACCACGGATAGCGAAGTCCGCGCGGTAATTTCTTTGGCCAGCGTCAGGCCGACAAAACCGCCTCCGGCGATGGCCACATCGACGGGCTTGAGTCGCTGCATGGGAAAAACCTCCCGTTGGCGAGATGAGACGACCAGTTTACAGTGCCGGCGGCAAGACCGCCAGCGCTACCAAACGGCGGCAGATTTTGGGCAAATGCCCAAAAAACGCCCACTAAGTCTTTTGTTTCCGTGTAGAACCTGGGCAATTTGCCCAAAATTCCGGCCTTTCGGGTCTACTTCCCGAACACGTGCACGGCGTCCTTTTCGTTGTCCTGGCAGAAGTAATCGAGCAGCTCCGTATCGAGCACGATGTGCTGGTTCAGCTTCACTGTCCATGGCCGTGTGTAGGCCTTCGGATCGTTGATTGTGACCTCGATCTCCAGCAGCCCATAATTGACGCGCCGGAAGCGTTCGGTGATTTCACCGGCTTCGGTCAAAGGGCTGCCCTTGCGGTCCAGCCATGTGCCGTCACGGAAGCCGATGGTCTGCGCCACCAGCACATCCCCCTCCCACTTGGCAGTCGAATACCCGTTCCAATTGGGAGTCGGGTCGGGGGGCAAGGGCCGGCCGTCGGTGAAGATCTGGCGGAAGGTGACGTCGCGCTCGGAAAGGATCACGAGCTCGTTCGGAAGCTGCAGAATCTTGCGCGGCGGCGGATAGGTCAGCAGGCGAAGCGCGCCGGCGGGCTGGCAGCGCGCCACGGGATCATCCTTGCCCAGACCGGCTGAGCGCTTCTTCACCAGCTCGGCAGCCCACGGCCGATACGGCACGCCGCCAGAGAGCTTGGCTCCCAGATTGGCAAACTCGGGCGCGCCCGGGTAATCGCCGCAGCCTTCCGGCGGACAAGCGGCCTCGAGTGTCCAAATCCCGGAGAGGTCTGGTTTGCCATCGGCGCCGCGGGGAGCGGGCGCGGAGAGATTCGGTTTGCCATTGGACAGGCGGGGTACACCCGCGGTCGGGTAGTGCAGCCACTGCGCGGGCGCGTTCCTCACCGCAGCCAAAACCGCCAAGGCCAGATACAGCCGGAACTTCATCAGTCACGGGCGATTATACCGGAATCCCAGGCGGTCACCGGTGGCGGGCGATTAAAGCACCTATCTAGGGGAGACCCCTAGGGGAGGACGGCCACCGCATCCCGCGGGCCGTTCAGATCGCCGCTGCCGGTTGATCCTTGCTGTCGAGACCCTGGACGGCATGGCCCGTAAAGGATCGGATGGCAGCCAGCAGTTCCGCCTTGTGTACCGGCTTGGCGACATATCCATCCATCCCGGCGGCCAGGCACCGCTCACGGTCGCCACTCATGGCGTGCGCCGTCATCGCTACAATCGGCATCCGCGTACCGGTAAACCGTTCGCGGGCGCGGATGGCTGACGAAGTCTCGAACCCGTCCATTTCGGGCATTTGCACGTCCATGAGAATGAGGTGGAAATGTTCCCGCTCCAAGGCGGCCAGAGCCTCGCGTCCGTTGCCCGCGATCACCACCCGGTGGCCTTCCCGCTCTAATAACCGGAGCACCACTTTCTGGTTGACGATGTTGTCCTCGGCGAGCAAGATGCGCAGTGGTTCCGCGCGATGAGCTCTGGAAGCGATCTCCGGTTCCGTAGTGGCCTGCGGTTGGCTCTGCTGGGGGGAGCGCAGCGCGCGCAGGATCGCCTCTTTTAATTCTTTTTGGGCCACAGGTTTGGTCAGATAGACATCTACTCCGGAACGGCGGCAACGTTCCACTTCACCGGCGCCGCTGCCCGAACTGAGCATAATGACCGGGACCGTACCCGCGTGAAGTTTGGTGTACTCCGCAAGCGCAAATCCGTCCATGCCGGGCATGTGCACATCCGTCAACACCAGCGGACATTGCGGCATGGCGTCCAGAATCCGGACGGCATCCCCGCCGCTTCCCGCCAGGATGGGCCGCATTCCCCATCGCGATAAGGTCTCGCCCAGGATGCGGCGGTTGGTGGCATTATCGTCCACCACCAGCACCGGTATTCCTGCGAGTTGGCTGGTATCCAGCGGCATCTCAGCGGCCTGTCCCGTACCTCGGCCGGCCGGTATCGCGAGCAGGAAGGTGCTGCCGTGGCCGAGTTTGCTTTCGACGCTGATGGTTCCGCCCATCAGCTCCGCCAAACGCAGCGAAATCGTGAGTCCTAAGCCGGTTCCCCCGACGCGGCGCGTCATCGAACCATCCGCTTGGGCGAAGGCTTGGAAGATCCTCTGCTGGCTTTCTGGCGGGATCCCGATCCCTGTGTCCTTCACCGAGAACCGCAGTTCGACCCCTTTCCGATTACTCAGCCAATCGAGCGAACGGCTGTCGACCGAAAGGATGATCTCCCCACGATCGGTGAACTTCACGGCATTGCCGATCAGGTTCACCAGAATCTGGCGGATGCGCGCCGCATCGCCCACCACGGTATCGGGCACCGGGTTGGCGATGTCGCAAACCAGTTCGAGTCCTTTCTGATGGGCACGCACCGCCATCATCTTGGCGGTACCCTCGACCAACTCGCGTAACTGGAATTCCGCGGGATCCAGCTCGAACTTACCCGCTTCAATTTTGGAGAAGTCCAGAATGTCGTTAATCACGGTCAGCAGCGAGTCTGCCGACTGCCGAACCAAACCCAGATACTCCCGTTGTTCGGGCTGCAGTTCCGTGTCCAGAGCCAACTCGGTCATCCCCACGATGCCGTTCATGGGGGTACGAATCTCGTGACTCATATTGGCCAGGAATTGCGATTTGGCCCGATTGGCGGCGTCTGCCTGGCTCAGCGCCTGCGCCAGTTCCTTGGTCCGGTCGGCGGCGAGTTCGGCGGCGCGCCGTCCCGTAGACTGGAGGCTCATCACCAAGCCGGCGAGGAGCAGGGTTAGCAGACCGGTGCAACCAGCGGTCCATGCGGAGGGAGTCTTGCTGAGCGTCGGGAATTCCGGCATCCGGTGCCAGCCCAGCAGCCAGGTGCTGCCGGCCAGCTCGACCTTGCGGATGCGTTCGAAGTGGGGGGCTGCCGAGGGCGCCGTGCCGGAAGCGTACAGCAGATTACCCGGCGCCATCGTCTGGTCGTACACGTAAAGCGCCAGCAACCGCCGCGATCCCAGCAACACGGTTTGAAAGAAAGCGTTCGCGCTGAATCCGACCGAAGACCAACCTACCAGCGCGTTGCGCCGCTCTTTCTCGGAAGCCACCGCTGCGCCTGCTCGATAGATCGGGAGCGTCAGCACCAGCCCGGTTTCCCATCCCCCGCCGTCAGTCGCGAATGCTGTTCTGACCAGTGTCGCTCGCCCGGAATCACGCGCCCGCTCCATAGCGGTTCGATCAGTGACCTCGGCGGCTACGTCCAATCCCACCAGTAGTCGAGTCAAGGAGCGCGGTTCGGCTGCAACCACGAGGAAATGTTCCGAGCCTGGCCGGTCGCCCGGGTGAGCGGTGTGGAAGGTGAAGTCCGGAAATTCACTACGTCTCTCGGAGACCACGAAGCTTTCAAGTTGAGAATGGCGAACCGGCACTACCATGGTCAACGCTGTCGTGCCCGGGTAACGGTCGAACAGCCCTAGCCGATCTACGTAGGTATGCCATTCGGCGGGGCCGATGTGTTTCGACGAGCCGGTCAATCCGGCCGCTCCGCGCAAGACATCCTCGTAGGTCGCGAAGCGGCTGCTGATGCGATTCTCAATCTCGGCGGTAGCCGCATCGAGGCGCGCTTCGTCGTAGTGGATCCGCTCGCGGTCCATGGAGGCGTACAGAATTCCACTCAGGGCCCATCCGCCCAGGAGCACGCAACCGGGTAGCGCCAGGCTTCCGCAAGCGCGGAAGGCCCCCACCGCCATGCCCGTCATGGAGATGGCCGCGAGGAATAAATCCAGGTTCAGCAGGTTTTCCGAGAGGCTGGCGCCAAAGAACGCTCCCGCGCCGGAATGAGTGGCCCAAATCGCCGCCGCGGCAATCACCAGCGCCGACAGCCGCGCCGCCATATTGCCGATCCACGCTGCCGCGATCAGGATGAAGGCGAACACCACGAACAGCAAATAGGACGCCGATGGGCTGAAAAAAATGAAATAGCACGCGCCTGCGACTAATGCAGTGAAGATTGCTGTCTGGACGATTGCAAAACGATCGAGGCGTGTTCGCGGTCCAGCGGCCCACCTGGCGGCCACGATCAAAACCGGCATCACGGTCAGTGTTGCCAGCGTGTTGAAAAACCACCATCGGCCGGCCGCCGCGCCCCATTGTGCGGCCGTAATATGTTGCTCCAGGGCCAGAAGCGTCGCACTCAGCGCCCCTCCCAAAGCCGATGGAATCACGGCCGCCGCCGTGATGGCCGCCAGATCTTCGAAGTAACCCAGCGACTTCTTCATTCGGGATACTTGCCGAAACAGCCAGACCGCGGACAGCGTACGAACGAGGTTCGCGCACGCCATCCCCAACGCCACAAACCAGGTCATGCCGCCCGCATGCACGTAACTCACAAAGTAGGCCGCGAGGAGAACGGGCCAATAACGTACACCGAAGAGGAGTAACGCCACCAGGTCGAGGGCGGCTCCGGGCAACATAGTAGGTGCCGGCGACGCCTCGCTAATCAACCGATATCCTAACCAGGCAGAACCGAGACGAATGACCAACAATGAAAGGGCTATCAGGACGTAGGGAGCCTTGCGAAGAGGCGAGTTAGCAAAGATGTCTTCGGGCTCAGATAAGAGGTGTCGAAGGACTCGGCTATCTCGATGAGTCCAGGCAAATCTACTCGGGGCCTCTGCCATGTTACCGACCGATTAGTCTGTAATAGTGATTATCCCGACCTGAAGATCGGGTATGTCAAGTAGTTATGTGGCAAGTAGCCTGTATACCCGATTGGATACTAACGCATTTCATATGCGAGGAACTATAATTAGTGAACTGTGTCCCATGATGACGCACCCGAAACCTCCACTCCCTTACGGTCGTGGCTCAGTAAGGCGCGGTCGTGTTAGTTGTCTTCCAGGCCAGCCTGAACCGAGAAATAAGCGCAATCGGGGTGGTGAAAAACTAAAGCGCTGACACTCGCCTCAGGATCCATCATCATGCCTTCCGTTAGCATGACGCCGATATCTTCAGGGTGCAGTAGCTGCCAAATCCCCTGCTGATCCTCGAGCCGCGGGCAGGCCGGATAGCCAAAGCTATAGCGTTTACCGCGGTACTTGGAAGTAAACCGGTCGTGCATGGTCAGCGACGGCGGATCGGGAAACCCCCAATCCTCGCGAATGCGGCGGTGCAGCCATTCGGCGCAAGCCTCCGCGGTTTCGAGTGCCAGCGCCTGGATCCCATGGGCTTTGAAGAACTCCCCAGCCCGCTTCCACTGCTCGGATCTCTCGCGAATTCCCGCGCCCGCGGTGACTACAAACATCGCCAGGTGATCGCGCCGGCCATCGCCGGCATCCAGAATATAGTCACTGAGACAAAGTCCGTTATCGCGCTGCTGGCGCCCGAACGAGAACGTGTGGATGGGTTCGCTTCCGCCCGGATTATATAAAAGAATGTAGTTTCCATCGCGCGCCGCTTCGAAATACTGCCAGACAGCCTTCACTTGCATGAACTCGCTGGCTTCGCACTTCAATTCCTCAACCTTATGAAATAGTTGCAGTGTCTTGGGTTCATGCTCGGCCAAGAGCTGCTCGAAGTTACCCTTATAACCAAGGTGGCGGCCGTACAACATATAAGGATTGATATAACTCCAGACTTCCGGTAAGTGGGGTACGTTGCGAAGTTTACGATCGAGATACGGCGCGGGGGGCACCGGTATGCCGGCGCGCACTTTGGAACTGCGCCGGGTTCCGGCCGGGGCCGCGGCTTCCGTTTCGCCAACCGGCTCCGTGACTCGGCCATCCGGCCTTTGCGTTGCCAGGAATGCCTCGCGCGCAGTCGGGTCCATGATCCGGTCCATCAGGCTCAGACCCGCCATGGCATCTTTGGCATAACACGCTGCTTCGCCGTAGGCGGGGGCAATCCGCGTGCGCGTGAACTTCTCCGAAAGCGCCGCGCCGCCGACTAAAAGGGGAACCCGAATTCCGGCAGACTGAAAATCGCCGGCAGTGATCACCATCTGGTGCGTGCTCTTCACCAGCAGGCCGGACAGGCCGATGGCGTCCGGCCGATGCTCGAAGTAGGCGCCAATGAGCGTTTCGGGCGGCACGCGAATGCCCAGGTTGATCACTTTATAGCCGTTGTTGGCCAGGATGATCTCCACCAGATTCTTGCCGATGTCATGGACATCGCCTTTCACCGTGGCCAGCAGCACCTTTCCCCGGGTCGCGGTTTCGGCTCTTTCCATGAATTGTTCCAAGTGACTCACGGCCGCCTTCATGGCTTCGGCCGATTGCAGCACTTCGGCGACGATCAGCTCGTTATTATTGAACAGCCGTCCGACCTCGGTCATGCCGCGCATCAAGGGCCCGTTGATAATCTCGAGTGGCGCAGCGCCCTCCGCGAGCTTTCGATCGAGGTCCGCGACCAGGCCGTCTTTGGTGCCCTCGATGATGTAGTTCGCGAGCCGCTGGTCGAGCGGCAGATCCGCGGGGGCCTTCTTCTCGCGTTTTCCGCCGTTCCGAAAATACGTGGAGATCGCTCCAATGTGGAATTGGTTCAGCACGGTTTTCTGGCGCAGCGTTTGTTCGCGCCAATCGTCCGGCGCCGTGCGCAGGGATTCCTCTTCCGCATCCACCGCCGGGGAGTTGAACAACAGGTTCTCCGCCAGCCGGCGCTCCGGCTCCGGGATCGAGGCAAAGCGCTCCAGCTTTTGCGCGTTCACGATCGCGAGATCTAAGCCGGCCTTGGTGGCGTGATACAAAAACACCGAGTTGACCACTTCGCGGGCGGCGGCCGGCAGCCCAAACGAGATATTCGAAATGCCGAGCGCGGTTTTCACGTACGGCAGATCCGCCTTGATGAGACGCAGGGCTTCGATGGTTTCCACGGCCCCGCCGACGTAGTTCACATCGCCCGTGGCGCAAGGAAACACCAAGGGGTCGATAATGATATCCTCCGGCGCGATTCCGTATTTTTCCGTAAGCAACTGATACGATCGCCGCGCCACCTCCAGTTTGCGCTCGCGCGTGAACGCCTGCGCCTGATCCTTATCTTCGTCGATGCAGCCCACAATCACCGCGGCGCCATAGCGCCTGGCGATGGGACAGAGACGTTCGAACTTCTCCTCGCCGTCCTCCAGATTGATGGAGTTGATGATGCTCTTGCCCTGACAGTAGGTAAGCGCGAGCTCGACGGCGCGCGCGTCGGTGGTGTCGATCATGACGGGCGCTTTGATCTTGCGGATCAGCTTGTCATAGAACGGTGGGAGGTCATCGATTTCCTCGCGGTCGGTGCTTTGCAGGCAGACGTCGATGATGTGCGCGCCGTTCTTCACCTGCCAGCGCGCGATCTCCGAAGCTTCCTCCCACTGCTCGTCGGCCACCAGCTTCTTGAAAAGCTGTGAGCCGATCACGTTGGTGCGTTCGCCGACGATCAGCGGCCGGTTCGACTCGTCCGCCTCGACCAGTTCCAGGCCCGCGTAATAAGCGCGATGCGAGCGTTCGGGCAGTGGGCGCGGCCGCTTGCCCTTCGCCATTTGGCAGATCGCCCGGAGATGCGCCGCCGTGGTGCCGCAGCAGCCGCCCACGATGTTCAGCCAGCCGTTGTCGACGAAGCGCTCGAGTTGCGCCGCCAAGGTCCCGGGCGTTTCCAGGTACTTGCCTTCTTCATTAGGCAGTCCCGCGTTGGGGTGGCACGAAACGCGAACCGGCGACATCTCGCTGATGGTGCGCAAATGGTCGGTCATCAGCTCCGGGCCGGTGGCGCAGTTCAAGCCGATGGATAGCAAGTCGGCGTGCGCGATCGACGCGCAGAACGCTTCCGCGGTCTGGCCGGCGAGCATGGTCCCCATTGGCTCGATGGTGCCGGAGACCATCACCAGGATGCGTCTTCCCAGTTCCTCACGGAGCCGGTCGATAGCCAGCAACGCCGCTTTGACATTGCGAGTATCCTGACAAGTTTCGACCAGCAGCAGATCGGCGCCGCCTTCGATCAGGGCGCCGGCTTGTTCATAAAAGTTGTCCACCAACTGCGGGAAAGTCACGCCGCCCGTAACGCTGATCGCTTTGGTGGTAGGCCCCATCGCCCCGGCGACAAACCGCGGATTTCCTGCCGTGGCGAATTCGTCAGCCGCCTGCCGCGCCAGTTGTGCTGCCGTGCGATTCAACTCGCGGGTGTCCGCCTCGAGGCCGTACTCCGCCAGCACCAGGCGAGTGGCACCGAAGGAGTTGGTTTCGATGACATCCGAACCCGCGGCGAGATATGCCCGATGCACCCCTAACACCACGTCCGGGCGCGTGCGGACCAGGTTCTCGTTGCAGCCCTCCAGCAGGGCTCCGCCGAAATCCCCGGCATTGAGAGATTGCTGCTGGAGCATGGTGCCCATGGCGCCATCGAGCACCAGGACACGTTGCTCCAGAATCTCTTCGAGCGCGCGCCCACGCTCTTCGGGGGTGGTCATAAGGGAGGTGCTTGCCTAATTTTATCAAGCGGGTTGAGGCGCTATTCTGAAGAGAATGAGAGTGAAACATCTTGGGATCGCATGGCTGGCGCTCTGCGCAGCCTTGCCCGCTGGGGCCGATACCCAGTTCCGCGTGCGGAAAATGACGCGTACCGACGTTCCTCGAGGCAAAGGCCAATGCGACATCCGTGTGCGCGTGGATAACGAGATCGAGGTTACTCTGCGCGGCGATTTCGTCTATCTCCGGACGATCGCGGGCCACGATGGCCGTGATGATGGATCGGAGTGCAACGCGCCGCTGCCCAACCGGCGAGTCGAGGGTTTCCGCTTCGAGAAAGTAGACGGGCGCGGTGAGGTGCGCCTGGTAGCCGAACCGTCGCGGCAAACCGATTTTCAGGCCATTGTCCGCATTCGCGATTCAGGCTCCGGCGAGGACCGCTACCACTTCCGCCTGTCCTGGATGATTCCCGACGAGGATCCGGGCGACCGGGGCCGCTTCGACCACCCCGACGATCGGTATGACGGGCGGGGCGGACTGGCCTGGAACAATACCCTGCATTTCGGCGGGCGGGGACACGGCACTTCCGCGACCACGGGATATGGCGAGCAGCGGCTTTTCGACGCGAACGTAGATATCGATCGCGGCGGCAAGATTCTGGTCATCT
>Ga0335078_10018916_pt1 | contig 10249 bp, 7 predicted proteins | sample Lox_Sample_32_FD_206711 | JGI IMG/M metagenome (GOLD analysis project Ga0335078, IMG submission 206711) | Soil microbial communities from Loxahatchee National Wildlife Refuge, Florida, United States - Lox_Sample_3.2 | ecosystem: Environmental > Terrestrial > Soil > Wetlands | place: USA: Florida...
ACCAAGCAGTTCATCACCAGCGGCAGCACGGCCAAAGTCGCGATCGTCTTCGCCGTGACCGACCCCGCCAAGGGCAAGAAGGGCATCTCCGCCTTCATCGTGCCGACGGACACGCCGGGCTATCAGGTGGCGCGCAAGGAGGAGAAGATGGGTCAGCGCGCCTCCGACACCTGCCAGATCGTCTTCGAGGACTGCCGGCTCACCCCGGATCTCCTCCTCGGCGAGGAGGGCGAGGGCTACCGCATAGCGCTTGCCAACCTCGAGGGCGGGCGCATCGGGATTGCCGCCCAGGCGCTCGGCATGGCCCGCGCGGCCTATGAGGCGGCCCTTGCCTATGCCAGGGAGCGCATGAGCTTCGGCAAGCCGCTCACCGGGCACCAGGCGGTCGCCTTCCGCCTGGCCGCGATGGCGACCGAGATCGAGGCGGCACGCCAGCTCGTCCTCCACGCGGCCGAGCTCCGCGAGCGCGGCGAGCCCTGCCTCAAGGAAGCCTGCATGGCCAAGCTCTTCGCGAGCGAGATGGCCGAGCGCGTGTGCTCCGACGCCATCCAGATCCACGGCGGCTACGGCTATCTGCGCGACTTCCCGGTCGAGCGCATCTATCGCGACGTGCGCGTCACCAAAATCTACGAGGGGACCAGCGACGTGCAGCACATGGTGATCGCGCGCGAGATCGCGGCGGGATGATCCGACAGCCCGCGGGTCGCCATGAGGACAGGCTGGAAAACATGAATCATTTGCGTTCGTCATGCCCGCGAACGCGGGCATCCAGGGCTATCGGCGCAGCGCGTTGTCTGAATTTCCTGGACACCCGCTTTCGCGGGTGTGACGAAAGTGGGAACGAGCGTGCCCCGCTTGCGTCCCAACGAGTGCGAAAAGGAGAAAAGTTCCGATGGCGGTGATCAAGTCGGCCCTCGACACGCAGGCGGAGGACTATCGCCGCAATGCGGAGGCGCTCAGTGCCGCCGTCGCCGATTTGCGCGCCAAGGTCGCCGCGATCAAGGAGGGCGGGGGCGAGGCGGCGCGCAAACGGCACTTGGCGCGCGGCAAGCTCCTCCCGCGCGAGCGCGTGCGCGCCCTCCTCGACATCGGCTCGCCCTTCCTCGAGCTGAGCCAGCTCGCGGCGCACGGCATGTACGGCGGCGAGGTGCCGGCCGCGGGCATCATCACCGGGATCGGCCGCATCTCCGGGCGCGAGTGCGTCGTCGTCGCCAACGACGCGACGGTCAAGGGCGGCACCTATTTCCCCGTCACCGTCAAGAAGCACGTGCGCGCCCAGGAGATCGCGCGCGAGAACCGCCTACCCTGCCTCTACCTCGTCGATTCGGGCGGGGCCAACCTGCCGACCTGGGAGGAGGTCTTTCCCGACCGCGACCATTTCGGCCGCATCTTCTACAACCAGGCGACCATGTCGGCGGACGGCATCCCGCAGATCGCGGTGGTGATGGGCTCCTGCACCGCGGGCGGAGCCTACGTGCCGGCGATGTCGGACGAGAGCATCATCGTGCGCAACCAGGGGACCATCTTCCTGGGCGGCCCGCCGCTCGTGAAGGCGGCGACGGGCGAGGTGGTGAGTGCCGAAGCCCTCGGCGGTGCCGACGTGCACGCGCGCACCTCGGGCGTTGTCGATCATTATGCCGAGAACGATCTCCATGCGCTGGCGTTGGCCAGGACGATCGTGGCGAACCTCAACCGCAGGAAGCAGGTGGATCTCGTCCTTGCGGAGCCGGTCGAGCCGCTTTACGACGCAAGCGAGCTCTACGGCATCGTCCCCGTCGACGTGCGCAAGCCTTACGACGTTCGCGAGGTGATCGCCCGCCTGGTCGACGGCTCGGTCCTCGACGAGTTCAAGCAGCTCTACGGCACCACGGTCGTCTGCGGCTTCGCGCACATCTTCGGCTATCCCATCGGCATCGTCGCGAACAACGGCATCCTCTTCTCGGAATCGGCCCTCAAGGCGGCGCATTTCATCGAGCTCTGCGCCCAGCGCGGCATCCCGCTCCTCTTCCTCCAGAACATCACCGGCTTCATGGTCGGGCGCAAGTACGAGGCCGGCGGCATCGCCAGGGACGGGGCCAAGATGGTGACCGCGGTCGCCTCGGCGCGCGTGCCGAAGTTCACCGTCATCATCGGCGGCAGCTTCGGTGCGGGCAACTACGCCATGTGCGGCCGCGCCTACGGCCCGCGCTTCCTCTGGATGTGGCCCAACGCGCGCATCTCGGTGATGGGGGGCGAGCAGGCGGCGAGCGTGCTCGCGACCGTGCGCCGCGACAACATCGAGGCCCGGGGCGGGAGCTGGCCGCCCGAGGAGGAGGAGGCCTTCAAGGCGCCGATCCGCGCCCAGTACGAGGCGGGCGGGCATCCCTACCACGCGAGTGCGCGCTTGTGGGACGACGGCGTGATCGATCCCAAGGATACCCGCCGCGTGCTGGGGTTGGCCCTCTCCGCCTCGCTCAATGCGCCGATCGAAGCGACCCGCTTCGGCGTCTTCCGGATGTGAGCGACCGTGAATAGAAGTCTTTCACCACGGAGATCACGGAGGACACGGAGACGGCTTTCTTGCGCGCCGCGCGGCCGAAGGGACGCTGCTTGGATAATTTACGGCGTGCGCAGCACGCCGAGAGGGCGCGCGGACATTGTCCCTTCCTCCATGTCCTCCGTGATCTCCGTGGTGAAACTTCCTTCGGCGCACGGGCGTTATGTTCGATAGACTTCTCATTGCCAATCGCGGCGAGATCGCCTGCCGCGTCATCCGCTCAGCACGCCGGCTCGGGATCGAGACCGTGGCGGTCTATTCCGAGGCGGATCGGCACGCGCGCCACGTGAAGCTTGCGGATCGCGCCTTTCTCATCGGCCCGGCCCCCGCGCGCGAGAGCTATCTCAAGATCGAGGCCATCCTGGCTGCGGCCCGGGCGAGCGGCTCGCAGGCGATCCATCCCGGCTACGGTTTTCTCTCCGAGAACGCCGCCTTTGCCGAGGCGTGCGAGCGGGCAGGGATCGTCTTCGTCGGTCCGCCCGCGGCGGCGATCCGCGCCATGGGCTCGAAGAGCGAGGCGAAGCGGCTCATGGAGAAGGCGGGGGTCCCGACCGTGCCGGGCTACCACGGCGAGGACCAGGATGCGGTGAAGCTCCGTAAGGCGGCCGAGCGCATCGGCTTCCCCGTCCTCATCAAGGCCTCCGCCGGCGGGGGCGGGAAGGGGATGCGGGTCGTCGAGAGCGCTAGAGCTTTCGCCGCCGCGCTGGCATCGGCCAAGCGCGAGGCGGCGTCCGCCTTCGGCGACGAGCGCATGCTGCTCGAGAAATATCTGACGCGGCCGCGCCACATCGAGATCCAGCTCTTCGCCGACGGCCATGGCAACGTCCTCCATCTTTTCGAGCGCGATTGCTCGCTCCAGCGCCGCCACCAGAAGGTGATCGAGGAGGCGCCCGCACCTGGCATGACGGACACGCGGCGCGCCGAGATGGGGCAGGCGGCCGTGGCGGCGGCGCGCGCCATCGGCTATCGCGGTGCGGGTACCGTCGAGTTCATCGTCGACGAGGCGGGCCGCTTCCACTTCATGGAGATGAACACGCGGCTCCAGGTCGAGCATCCGGTCACGGAGATGATCACCGGCCAGGATCTCGTCGAGTGGCAGCTCGGGGTCGCGGCCGGCGAGCCGCTGCCGCTTCGGCAGGACGAGCTCGCGATCTCGGGCCACGCCTTCGAGGCGCGCCTCTATGCCGAGGATCCTGCGCGCGAATTTCTGCCCGCGGTCGGCCGGCTGGCGCATCTGCGCTATCCCGCCGAGGGGCCGAATGTACGCATCGAAACCGGGGTCGCCCAGGGGGACGAAGTCTCGATCCACTACGATCCCATGCTCGCCAAGCTCGTCGTCTGGGACCGCGACCGCGAGGCGGCGCGGAAGCGCCTCGTCGCCGCCCTCGGTGCTTGCGAGGTGGCGGGGGTTGCTACCAACGTCGACTTCCTCGCGGCCATCGCGGCGCATCCGGCCTTTGCCGCCGCCGAGCTCGATACCGGCTTCATCGCGCGCCACGGTGCCACGCTCCGGCCCGAGGGCAAGCCCGCCTCCGACCGCGTCCTGGCCGTGGCTGCCCTTGCCCTCTTCCTCGAGCGCGCACGGGCGGCGCGGACTGTGGCCCAAAGCTCGGGCGATCCCCACTCGCCCTGGGCGATCTGCGACGGCTGGCGCATGAACGACGACAATCACCATGTGGTGCGCTTCGAGGACGGCGAGCGGCAGATAGCACTCACGGTGCATTACCGTCCGGAAGGCTATGTCATGGACCTGCCCGGAGGCAGCGCGCGAGTGAGCGGCGAGCTCGCGGGCGAAAATGCCTTGGCCGCCGACATTGCGGGCGAGCGCTGCCGGGCGAGCGTGGTGCGCCTGGGAAGCGAGCTCACGGTGTTCCTCGGCCGAAGGCGCCATCGCCTCAAGCTCGTCGATCCGCTCGCGGCCTCGGCCGGGCTCGAGCAGGTGGCGGGCAGCCTGGCGGCCCCGATGCCCGGCAAGATCACGCAAGTGCTGGTGACAGACGGCACGGAAGTCAAGCGCGGAGCACCCCTGCTCATCTTGGAAGCGATGAAGATGGAGCATACCATTGCGGCCCCCGCGGACGGCCGGGTCGAGCGCGTGAAGTTCGCCGCCGGCGACCAGGTCGAGGAAGGGGTCGAGCTCATCGTCTTCGCGCCGGCCGCGGCGGCGCCACTAAGCGAAGTAGGGCGCCCATGACGACGGCAAAGCGCGTGAAGATGGTCGAGGTGGGCCCGCGCGACGGCCTGCAGAGCGAGGCGAAAATCCTGCCGGCGGCGGTCAAGGCGTCCCTCATCGAGCGCCTGGCCGAGGCCGGGCTTGCGGTCGTCGAGGCGGGGAGCTTTGTCTCGCCCAAATGGGTGCCGCAGATGGCGGACACGGCGGAGGTGCTCGCGGCCGTCAGGCGCAGGCCGGGGGTCGCCTATCCTGTGCTCGTGCCCAACATGACGGGCTATCTCGCCGCGCGCAAGGCGGGGGTCGAGGAGATCGCGATCTTCGCCGCCGCCTCGGAGAGTTTCTCCCGGCGCAACATCAATTGCTCGATCGCCGAGAGCCTCGCGCGCTTTGCCCCCGTGACCGAGGCGGCCTTGCGCGAGGGGGTCAAGGTGCGCGGCTACGTCTCCTGCGTGCTCGGCTGTCCGTACGAGGGCGAGGTCGCGGCGGAGTCGGTCGCGGAGGTCGCGGCCAAGCTCTTGGCCCTCGGCTGCTACGAGATCTCGCTCGGCGACACCATCGGCGTGGGCACCCCGGGGAAGGCCCAGGCGCTCATCGAGCGGCTGGCCGAGCGGCTCCCGCGCGAGCGGCTCGCCGTGCATTTCCACGACACTTACGGCCAGGCGCTCGCCAACATCCTCGCCTGCCTCGAGCGCGGGGTCGCGAGTGTCGACAGCTCGGTCGCCGGGCTCGGCGGCTGCCCCTATGCCAAGGGCGCCTCGGGCAATGTTGCGAGCGAGGACGTTCTCTATATGCTGAACGGGCTCGGCATCGCGACCGGGGTCGAGCTCGAGAAGCTCGTCGCGGCCGGCCGCTTCGTCTCGACCGAGCTCGGCAAGCCCCCCGTCTCCAAGGTCTCCCAAGCGCTCGCCGGCAAGATCGCCGCCTGAAATCCGAGAGCAGCAGTCAGCAGCAGCCCGTCCGTGACGCTCCACATCATCAAGCTTTGCGTCGGCTGCGATTCGGTCGAGGATCTCGGCCAATGGCAGAAGGCACGCCTCGCGAAGATGCGCCGGCGCAACGCCAAGGCACGGCTGCGCCACGTGACGCGCAACATGCCCAAGCGCGCGCAAGACGTGCTCGCCGGCGGCTCGCTCTACTGGGTGATCAAGGGCTACGTGCGCGTGCGCCAGCGCATCATCGGCCTGCGCGCGGTCAGGGACGAGGAGGGCGAGGCAGCCTGCGCCATCGAGCTCGCCCCGCGCTTGACCAAGACCCAGCTCGTCGCCTGGCGCCCGTTTCAGGGCTGGCGCTACCTCATGCCCGAGGAGGCACCCCCCGACCTGCCGCCGCGAAGCAAAGGCGACGACGACCTGCCGCCCAAGCTCGCGGCGGCCCTCAGGGAGCTGGGGCTGCTCTAGGCTAGGCGGCGCGCCGCTTGACTTCCCGCTTGAGCCGGTCGCCGAGGGCTTCCGCGGCCGACTCAAGTTCGAAGTCGCGCTGCATGTTGAGCCAGAACTCCGGCGTGGTGTCGAAGTACCGCGCCAGGCGCAGGGCCGTGTCGCCGGTGATGGCGCGCCGCTCGGCAACGATGTCCTGGATGCGGGTGACGGGTACGCCGATGTCCTTTGCGAGGCGATAGGCGCTGATCCTGAGCGGCTTCAGGAATTCTTCGCGCAGCTGCTCGCCCGGGTGGATCGGTGGAAGGTCGCGCATCGTGCTCACCCTCGATGGTAATCGACGATTTCGACGTTCTCGGCGGCGCCGTCTTTCCAGACAAAGCAAATCCGCCACCGGTCATTGATCCTGATGCTGTGCCGGCCGCGCCGTGCACCCTTGAGCGCTTCCAGGCGATTACCGGGTGGCGAGGCAAGGTCGCGCAATTCCTCGGCGTAATGAAGCAAGCGGAGTTTGCGCTGTGCCGTGCGCTGCATGTCCTGCGCCAGCTTCCTTGCAAACCGCCCGCGAAAAAGCGCCTCGGCGTCGCGGTCTACGAAGGAGCGGATCATGACGGCATCCTTATACCTGCAGTGCGTTCAGAATGCAAGGCATGTATAAATGCGGCGCAGGCATAGATTGCGCGACGACGTCAGCTGCCGCAGCGATGATGCCTCGTCCGCGCCCGATCGGTCCAAGCGGGAGGCCGCCTTGGCGGGTTTCGTCGCGGGGAGTATGAATGGGGCCGAACTCCCTGCCCTTGGAGCCGCGATGCCGAACGATCTCCCGCCGCCGCCGATGATCTTCCGCGCACCAGCGGCCGTTCCCGCTCCGGCCTGGGCGGCCCTCGCGGCGCATTACCGGGCGGACGAGACGGCCGTGGTCGAGCGTCTCCTGGCCGAGCTGGAACTGGCCTCCGCGGCACTCGACCGCATCGCGGCACGGGCGCGCGGGCTCGTGGCCGAGGTGCGGCGCCGGCGCGTGGGCCGCGGCGGGCTCGACGCTTTCCTCCACGAATACGCGCTCTCGAGCCAGGAGGGAGTCGTGCTCATGTGCCTGGCCGAGGCCCTCCTGCGCATCCCCGACGTAGATACCGCCGACCGGCTCATCCGCGACAAGCTGCGCCTGGCCGATTGGGAGCGCCACCTCGGCAAGAGCGAGTCCATCTTCGTCAACGCCTCGACCTGGGCGCTCATGCTCACGGGCAGGGTGGTCAGGCTCGGCGATCACCACGAGCGCGACCTCGGTGCGGTCTTCGGCCGCCTCGTGGCGCGGAGCGGCGAGCCCGTCATCCGCCAGGCGATGATGCAGGCGATGCGCATCCTGGGCGGCCAGTTCGTCATGGGCCGCACCATTCAAGAAGCCCTCGAGCGCGCCAAGGCGGAGGAGGCGCTCGGCTACCGCCATTCCTACGACATGTTGGGCGAGGCGGCGCGCACCGCGCCGGACGCGGCACGCTATCTCGAATCCTACGACCGTGCGATCGCCGCCCTCGGGGTTGCCGCGGCCGGCCGCGGGCCGATCATGGCACCCGAGATCTCGGTCAAGCTCTCGGCCCTCCATCCGCGCTACGAATTGGCGCAGCGCGAGCGCGTGCTGAAGGAGCTGGTCCCGCGCGTGCTCGGCCTGGCCCAACACGCGCGCGCGGTCGGCATCGGCCTCACCGTCGATGCCGAGGAGGCCGACCGGCTCGAGCTCTCGCTCGAGGTCTTTGCCGCCCTCGCGCGTGATGCCACCCTCGCCGGCTGGGAGGGGCTGGGGCTCGCGGTGCAGGCCTACCAGAAGCGCGCGCTTGCGGCGATCGACTGGCTCGCGACCCTCGCGCGTGCGGCCAAGCGCCGCCTCATGGTCCGCCTCGTCAAGGGAGCTTATTGGGACAGCGAGATCAAGCGCGCCCAGGAGCGCGGGCTCGACGGCTATCCCGTCTTCACGCGCAAAGTGGCGACCGACGTCTCCTATCTCGCGGCGGCCCGGCGGCTCCTTGCCGCGAAGGACGCCTTCTATCCCCAATTCGCCACCCACAACGCGGCGACCCTCGCCGCCATCCTCGAGTTCGCCGGCAAAGACCGCGGTTTCGAGTTCCAGCGCCTCCACGGCATGGGCGAGGCGCTCTACGAGCAGGTGGTGGGTGCCTCGACGCTCAACATTCCCTGCCGCATCTATGCGCCGGTCGGCAGCCACGAGGACCTCTTGCCCTATCTCGTGCGCCGCCTGCTCGAGAACGGGGCCAATACCTCCTTCGTGAACCGCATCGTCGACGAGGCGGCCCCGATCGACGAGATCGTCGCCGACCCGATCGCGCGCCTGCGGAAGCTCGCGGCGAAGCCCCATCCCCGCATCCCGCTGCCGCGCCAGCTCTACCTTCCGGAGCGGCTCAATTCACCGGGGCCCGATCTCTCAGACCCGGCGGTGCTCGAGCCCCTGGCGCAGGCGATGACGGCGGCGGCGGCGCGAGGCTGGCAGGCAGCACCCATCATCGGCGGTATTGCGCGCGGGGGTCCGGGCCGGCCGGTCAAGGATCCGGCGGACGGGCGCCGCGTCGTCGGCGAGGTGCGGGACAGCGAGGCCGCCGACGTCGAGGATGCGCTTCAGCGCGCGCGCGCGAGTTTTCCTCTGTGGGACGAGACGCCGGCGGACGTACGGGCGGCACGGCTCGAGCGCACGGCCGAGCTCTACGAGGAGCACATGGCCGAGCTCATGGCGCTCGCCGTGCGCGAGGCGGGAAAGACCCTGCCCGACGCCGTGGCCGAGGTGCGCGAGGCGGCCGATTTCTGCCGCTATTATGGGCACCGCGCGCGGCTCGAGTTCGCCTCGCCCCAGGCGCTTCCGGGCCCGACCGGCGAGCGCAACGAGCTCTCGCTCCACGGGCGCGGCGTCTTCGCCTGCATCAGCCCGTGGAACTTCCCGCTCGCCATCTTCACCGGCCAGATCGCGGCCGCCCTTGCCGCCGGCAATGCGGCCGTGGCCAAGCCGGCCGAGCAGACCCCGCTCATGGCCGCCCGCGCGGTCGAGCTCTTCCACCGGGCGGGGATTCCTGGCGATGCACTCCAGCTCCTGCCCGGTCCGGGCGACGTGGTGGGGGCGCAGCTCGTAGCGGACGCCCGCATCGCAGGTATCGTCTTCACCGGCTCGACCGAGACCGCGCGTGCGATCGCGCGCGCGCTTGCGGCCCGGCCCGGCCCCATCATCCCCTTCATCGCCGAGACGGGCGGGCAGAACGCCATGATCGTCGACAGCTCGGCCCTGCCGGAGCAGGTGGTGGCGGACGTGCTTGCCTCGGCCTTCCAGAGTGCGGGGCAGCGCTGCTCGGCCCTGCGCGTGCTTTTCGTGCAGGAGGAGCTGGCAGGGAAGCTCCTCGACATGCTCGCGGGCGCCATCGCCGAGCTGGTCGTGGGCGATCCCGCCCTGCTTGCGACCGATGTCGGCCCCGTGATCGACGCCGAGGCCAAGGCCATGCTCGAGGCGCACGCTTCCCGCATGGTGCGGGAAGGCCGGCTCATCCATCGTGCCGCCTTCGGCGGCGATTGCGCGCACGGCAGTTTCGTCGCCCCCGCGGCCTTCGAGATCGACGGCATCGCGCGCCTCGAGCGCGAGGTCTTCGGCCCCATCCTCCACGTCGTTCGCTACAAGGCGGACAGGCTCGACGAGGTGATCGACGCGATCAACGGCACGGGCTACGGCTTGACCCTCGGCGTGCACAGCCGCATCGACAGCACGATCGCGCACGTCGCCCGGCGCGCGCGGGTCGGCAACGCCTACGTCAACCGCAACATGATCGGCGCCGTCGTCGGCGCGCAGCCCTTCGGCGGCGAGGGGCTCTCGGGCACCGGCCCCAAGGCGGGCGGACCTCATTACCTCCATCGCTTCGCCGTCGAGCGCACGCTCAGCGTCAACATCACCGCCCAAGGCGGGAACGCCACGCTCATGTCGCTCAAGGAAGAGGACTGAGGCCATCCGCGCGGCGCTCGTTCTCGTGGCATTTGCCGTTCTGGCGCTCGCACCCGGCCGTGCGTCGGCAGAGGACACGTCGGCGCCGGGGCTCGCCTTCGAGCGTCCGCTCGGCAGCCTCGAGGGAGCCGCGGCCGAGCGCTTTGCCCTGGGCCGCGGGCTCTTCGAGCAGGATTGGG
>Ga0335078_10018917_pt1 | contig 10248 bp, 4 predicted proteins | sample Lox_Sample_32_FD_206711 | JGI IMG/M metagenome (GOLD analysis project Ga0335078, IMG submission 206711) | Soil microbial communities from Loxahatchee National Wildlife Refuge, Florida, United States - Lox_Sample_3.2 | ecosystem: Environmental > Terrestrial > Soil > Wetlands | place: USA: Florida...
GCGGTGATGCTCGTCAGCGAACAAGTCTGTTTTGATGGCGCTACGCTTTGTCATCTGGCGTTCTCTTCAGATTTATTCAGGATGACGTAATTTTACCAAGAACGGAGGTTTTTCGAGGTGCCCATATGGAGTACGCATTCGTCCCGTCGCCGGCGCGCCCCTGCGCGACGTCGCACACCGTTCAGGCTGATCACGCCCCGGCTTTTGACAGGCCGCCTGATCCAGTGGGCCACGACCCCAGGTCAGCGACGCTTGCGGCTCTCTTCAGGTCATCGTCGCCGCTGGCCCCCAACTGGTCCGCGTCCGACCCTCGCGCGCGCGGTTCCTGCAGGGCTGCACACCATCGACAGTCGAGGGACGCGGAACTTCGCACGTTTACCGTGACTGTCCTGGAGCAATTATCCAGCTCGCTTGTGGCACTCTCCTGGCGCGATCCGGCGCTTTGCAACTACGAAGAACAGATGTGGTCGTCCGGCTTTGCGCGCACCTCCGGCCGCTGCACCCTCTCCGGTCTCCATATCTGAAAGGGCGACGCCATCTACAAGCCAGTCACCCGCGGACGAACCGTGCCGCTGAACCCGGACGCAATGATTCTCTCGTCGGCACTGGCTAAAGTCCGCGACGTTCAGCAGGCAAGCAGCTGCACGCGATAATGATATGCGTCTTTGGCGATCTCGAGGCGCGTGACAGCGCGCGCTGCCGTTAGGCCTGACAATCGGATTCGGCAGCAATTCCGGGTCATGTTCGGTGTACCGTATTCTCTACGTTATGATCTTCACGTTTTTCTGTTTATTCGTCATCCTTATTGTTCTGGCAGGAAGAGGTAGCAGGGAAAACGACTATCCGAAGCATATCGAGGATAGATCGTTTCTCGATGACGTATATGCCCGCGCCGAGGAGTGGAGCGTGTCGGCCGATGTTCCTGAGGCACCTACCCACATCGTGAAAAGAACCATGGATGTTCCGGCGAAATGAGCCCCTGGACTTTGGGGGCAGCCGGCGCGTGCGTCCATCAATTCGATGCTTGAAATATTGGTCATCCTGGCCCAAACCTGGGTATTGGTGATCGTCGAGGCGACCAGCTGTCTGACGTCATGGGCGATTGTGGCCGTGAGCTGCCTGATGGTGGCGACGCAGTTTGCGTGTACCACTCCGCCAGAACGTCCCAGTAGCGCCGCCCGCTGTCGGGGGCCTATTGCTCCTCCCACTTGCGCGCGGCCAGAGCGGGCACGAAAGCGACGTCTTCCGTCTCATCTGGTTCGAACCTGGTTACGCCGATCACTACGGGAACACGGCCGCCGCCTTTCCTGACGTATACCTTCTCGTACGGCTACGCTCCCCGTCAGCGCCAGCATATAGCAACTACGGTCAGCGCACTGTGTTGACACAGAGTCGCTAGTGAGCACGATTGACGTTAAACTGTCTCGGATGAATTGCGCCGCACCATCGAATTGCGTACAGGTAAAGTGTGATTCGAGCTACAGGTTTTTGTTTCGCCGGACCGATGAACGTGAGCCTGTCTGCCGTGCCGACGCCGCTTTTCGGCCGCTGCCGTGCGTGTCCTCAGGGCAAACGACATTCCGGTGCGTGTCCGGTAGCTTCCGCCGCGAAGGGCAGCGATCGCTGAAAGGACTGGGTCGTGGATACTATCAGCCAATTCTTTGCGTCCTCAGGGTTCATGCCGCACGGCTACTGCTTTCACTGGTCGCCGGGGTTGCTATGGACTTACGTGGGTGCGGATACAGTCATTGCACTGTCGTACTACTCGATACCGGTTGCGCTGTGGACCTTCACACGGCGCCGCACCGACGTGCCTTTCGGCTGGATGTTCCTGATGTTCGCGGGATTTATTTTTGCTTGCGGGACGACGCACCTGACGGGCGTCCTCGACATCTGGCAGCCGGCGTACTGGCTCGATGCCAGCATCAAGACGATTACCGCCGTCTTGTCACTGACCACAGCTGTGGTGATCTGGCCGCTGATGCCGAGGGCGCTCGCGCTTCCGACCCCGGGGGCGCTGGAGAGGATTAACCACGATCTGTCGCGCGAGGTGGCTGCCCGCCGCGAGGCTGAAGACAGGCTGCAAGCGCTTAACCAGCAGCTCGGGCAACGCGTAGCCGAGCGCACCGCGGCGCTTGAAACGGCGAACGAGGCGCTGCGAAATCAGGCCAGCCTGCTCGAGCTGAGCCCGGATCCGATCTTCTCGCACGACATGGCTGGCCGGATCCTTTACTGGAATCGTGGTGCCGAGGATCTCTATGGCTTTGCGCGCGCCCAAGCGCTGGGTAAAGTCGTACACACGCTCCTGCAAACGACGTTCGTTACACCGTACGAGCAGATCATGGAGACGCTGCTGCGCGAGGGCCGCTGGGAAGGCGAGCTGATCAAGCGGAGGTCGGACGGCGCATCCGTCGTCGTGACGAGCCGCTGGGCACTGCAGCGCGACAGGGATGGGAAGCCCGAACTGGTCCTGGAGACGAACACCGATATCACCGAGCGCAAGCGGCTGGAGGACTCGCTCCAGCAGGCACAGTCCGATCTTGCACGGATGAATCGGGTGCTGGTAGTCGGTGAACTGACCGCGTCGATTGCCCATGAAATCAATCAGCCCATCGCTGCCGTCATCACAAATGCGCAGGCGGCCCTGCTCTGGCTCGACGCCAGTCCGCCAGTGCTTCAGGAGGTCCGGCAAGCGCTCACGCGCATCTCGAATGACGGTAGTCGTGCACACGAAGTGCTGGCCCGCGTACGCGACCTCGTAAAGAAGGTGCCGCCGCGCATCGAAAGGTGGGATCTCAATGATGCCGTGCGCGACGTCGCGGAACTGGTACGTCCCGATCTGATGCGCGCCGGCGTGATTTTGCGCAACCAGTTGGCTGACGGCTTGCCTCTCGTCAAGGGCGACCGTATCCAGTTACAGCAAGTGCTGATCAATTTGATCAACAACGCCATTGAAGCGATGAATGGCGTGCACAACAGGTCGCGCGAGCTAACGATCTGTACCGCCCCGATCGACCAGACCACTGTGCGGGTTGAAGTGCGCGATACGGGCGCCGGGCTTGGCTCCGGTCAATTCGAGCGCCTGTTCCAGCCGTTCTATACGACGAAGGCCGACGGCACTGGGATGGGGCTTGCAATCAGCAGATCGATCATAGAGTCGCACGGAGGACGGCTTGAAGCTGCGCCTAACGAGCCGCACGGCGCCATTTTCCGCTTTACGTTGCCCACTGAGGCGCGCTTGGATGAAAGCGCCCAGCGAGCGACGATTTAGCATTCAGCGAGCAGCATCGTCGCTTTCGGCGAGCGACTCAAGAACGTGAGCCAGTTTGCCAGGCGCTTACGACCGGGTCGGGGGCGAGCCCAGCGCTTTCGTCAGATGTTGGGTGAGTGCCGCGATGTTGATCGGCTTCTCGAGCAAGCCGAACGCACCGCTCGCCGCCACCTGCGCTCGCAGGCTGTCAGTGGGAAACGCCGTTACGAAGATGGTTGGCGGGGCCGCGCCGCGCGCGACCAGGCTCGCGTGCATCTCAAGCCCCGACATGCCTCGCATGCGAATGTCCGAGATCAGGCACGCCGTCGCGCCCTCGCCTGCCTGTGCCCACTGCAGGTATTCCTCAGCCGAGACGAACGTGCGCGTCCGCCAGCCCAGCACTCGAACTACACTCTCGGTGGCGAGGCGTACAGACTCATCGTCATCGACAATCGAAACAACACCCACGGAACACATTGCACACGCCTCTTTGGTCCGCCGAGGTCGGCTAAACCAGTATCGCACATAAACGCACGGGAGCGCGACGCAGGACACTGCTGAAGGCTCGTCAGTAACGACGAGGCATCCTGACGGAACATATCCCGCGGTGGGGTTGCTGACAGTCCAAAATGGCGTCCGACAGATGTTATTTCAGCACAGCCGGGTATGCTCATGCGAATGAACGTCAACGCGCAAAGAAGATGGCAGCGGCGACAACGTATTGATTGCGCAGTCAAGGCCGATGAGTGAGAACCGTGAATTGAAAGGCGGCGCCGCGATGCGCATTCGCGCTTGCCCACAATTGGCCGCCGTGTGCTTCGATGATCGAACGGCAGATCGACAGGCCCATCCCCAAACCGGTGGACTTCGTGGTGTAGAAAGGAGCGAAAATGCGCTCGGCGCTCTCTTGGGCAAAACCCGGTCCCGAATCTCGCACCTCGACAAGCGTGCGGTCAGAGTCGGCTTTCCCCGTGCTGATCAGTAATTCTCGCGCGCCATCGCTGACGGCGCCCATGGCCTCGATCGCGTTGATAACCAGGTTGAGGAGAACCTGCTGTAGTTCAACACGGTCGCCGTCCACGAATGGTAAGCCGTCCGCGAGTTGCGTCCTCACCGAAACGCCCTGCTTTGTGGCTTCGCCCCGGGTAAGCTCGATAACGTCGCGAATCGCCTCATTGATGTTTACCCGTTCCTTCCGCCGAGGCGCTCTCTTGACCAGATCGCGGATCCGGTGAATGACGCTTTCCGCTCTATCGCCGTCGCTGACGATACGGAGGAACGACTGCCGGGCCTCTTCCAAATCCGGACGCTGGGCGTCCAGCCACCGTAGCCCAGCCTGCGCGTTGGTAATCGCCGAGGCGATCGGCTGCCTGACCTCATGGGCGATCGTGGCCGTGAGCTGCCCTATGGTGGCGACGCGGTTTGCATGCGCCAACTCCGTCTGAACGTCCCGGTAGCGCCGCTCGCTGTCGCGGACTTCTTGCTCCGCCCACTTGAGCTCGGTCAGATCGAGCACGAAAGCGACACCTTCCGTCCCATTTTGTTCAAACGTGGTTGTACCGATCATCACGGGCACGCGGCTGCCGTCCTTCCTGATGTACTCCTTCTCGTAGGGCTGCGCGCCCCCGGTCTTCCGGATCTCGTCAAGCGCCTGTTCGGAGCGTTCGCCCCACTCCGGCGGCGTCAGGTCGGTCCACCGTACGCGACCCGCGTTTAGATCATCCCGGTCGTATCCCACCATACGCAGAAATGCGTCGTTAGCCTCGACAATGTCACCATCGAAATTCCAGACGACGATCCCGATGATATTGGCGTCGACCAGGCGTCGGATCTTCGCTTCCCGTTCCGCGAGGTCGCGGTACAGACGTGCATTCTCCAGCGCGATCGCAGCCTGCGAGACCACCAGCCTGAGCAATGCGATCCGGGTTGGCGTGAAAACGTGGGGAGTCAGATTGTTTTCCAGGAAAAGCGCACCGGTGAGCCTCGCCTGATTCATCAAGGGCAAGCAGAGAAGAGAACGGGCACGATGCTGACGGATGTAAGCATCCGTACAAAACGGGAGCTGAGCCGCCGCGTCGTCGAGAATGACGCTTTCCCGGGTGCGCAAAACATGGTAGAGAACTGACTCTGGCAACTGGGCCGCACTCACAGGTGAATTGCCGAGCTGCACATGGACCGTGTCGCCGCCAGTCGTGGCTTGCGCCGCGATCCGCTCCCCATCTGCGCGCGGCAGAATCAATATACCTCGCTCTGCGCCCGCTTGCTCAAGTGCTGTGCGCATGAGCGTATCAATCAGCTTTTCGAGGACGATGTCGCCTGTGACGGCCTGCGACACCTTGATCACGGTCGCGAGATCGAGGTGTTCGACTGGCGTCGCGATGGTGCTCGTCGGGCTGGGTGCGCACTCTTCCGTCCTCAGGTACGGATACTTCTCCTCGAGCTGCCGCACCTTGCCGCTGGCGCCCCAACGCAGGTAGCCGTAGCTAGCGTCACGCAAGTACATATGGGCTATCTTCCCGTACCCACGCGCCGCGTAGAAATGCGAAGCCAGTTCGTTTGCAAGCGCCTCGTTGTGAACAAAACCGTTTGCCTGTGCGGAGCGGATGGCGTGTTCGTAGAGGCTCTGGGAATCGAGTTCGCGGCCCTGGAGGCGCGCGATCTCCGCACCGACTAGCGCGGCGCGGTCTTCAAAATTCTCAGGGCAATTCTGGGCCCAGACCTGCAATTGCCGGTATTGCGCAGCCAAGGCATTCAGGTGCTGCTGCCGCGTGCCGGCCGGCGCGGAGTCACAAAAGGCGGCTTCGGCCAGCGCGCCGTAAAAGTAATACTCGGCTTCCTCGAACAACGAAGACGAGGTTCCCAGCAGACGTTGCGCCTTCGATGCAGCGTCAATCGCCGTCGCATGATCGCCAGCAAAGTAATGCGCCTGTAATTTCCGGATCCAGTATAGACACGCAGCGAACCTCAGCGCCGGGTTGTCGGCCAGATGGCTTTCGATCTGAAACTCGTTGAACTCCCCGTCGTCAAGGCATCCAAATGTCGGCGTCAAGCCGCGAAGCATCCGGATGAGCGCGAGTTGCGTCGCGATAATGTCAGTGACGAGGCCGAACCGCGCCTTCCTGGCGAATGCGAAACCGTGTTCGGCTTCGACCTGTACATCAGACAATGGCTCGCCGGCGAAGAGAAGGTTCGAATTCAGGTTGTTGCAGGCGTAGGCTGCATACGTCAAGTCTCCGATCCGGTTCGCCGCTTCGAATGCGCGGCGCAGGAAATCACGGCACGCCCGCACGTGTTTCATCCAGAGCACGACGAAAACCCCGAAGCCAAGATAAGTGCGCGCCTCGAAGCGCTTTAGCCCGCGACGTTCGACGAGTTCATAGCCGAGCTGGCCAAATTGAAATCCGGCCTTATAGTCGCCGAAGCGCGGTCCTGCGATCGTGGCGAACCATACATAGGCGAGACATGAAGGATCACTGTTGCCACGCTCGAGGCTTAGACTGACCGCCTTGCAGGTCATGAGAGCAGCCAGGTTCGCATCCGTAAACACGGCCGGCGGCAACGCCTTGCTCAGGACGTCGACGGTCGCGAGGGACGCCGGGTCCTCCATCCGCGGCAAATCGACAAGGTACTCGATTGCCCGGCCTCCAAGCAGTGACCAGATACGCTTGTATTCGCGTTGCACCTCCTCGTCTTCCGGGTGGGGTGACCACTCGATACCGACGTGCCGAAGGTAGTTGAGACATATAGCGACCGCGCGGCTGCCCTGATTCAGGGCCGTGCAGACATCGATTCGCAAACACGCGACGACGGCTTGTTCGATCGTTGTCGCGGCGCGATTCGACAATACCACCAATCGCTCCTCTGCGACTGCCAACTGGCCCGTCAAGAATTCGCACTCGGCCCGTTTGCACTCCAGCGCAAAAATCAGCTCGTGCCGACGCTCCCAGCTATTCTCCGGCAACAGCGCCACGCCCGCATTGAAATAGGTGAGCGCCGACACGTAGGCCGCAGAGGATCTGGCGCGCTGGCCGGCACGCAGATTAAACTCCGCCAGTTGCTCCCGCTCCTCGCGCGAAGCGATCAAGGGCGCTCCGCGGTTGAGCTGATGGACGATGTCGAAGATCGTCTCCTCCAGCTTTTCCGGGGGCGTCTGTGCGGCTAGCAGCCGCCCGATCCGCAGATGGGCTTCGGCGCGCAATCCTTCCGGGATCAATGAATAGGCGGCTTCCTGAATCCGGTCGTGAACAAACTTGTAGGAGCTTTCCAGCTGCTCAACGAGTTCCTGACGAAGGGCCTCCCACAGCGCCGCGTGGATCTGCGCCTCCGAGACCCCTAGCACGATCGAAAGCATGGCGACTGCCGCAACATTGCCAAGGGAGGCGAGCTGCTGCAAAGCCTTCTGCGTGTCGGCCGGCAGGCGGGTCAGCTTTCCGACCATCAGGTCGATGACGTTCTCCGTGTAAGCTTTGGCATGGATGCGATCGAGATGCCATGACCAGCAGGCCCCGTCGTGATTGAAAGTGAGTAAGTCTTCGTCAGCGAGCGCGTGCAGAAACTGGATCACGAAAAACGGATTGCCGGCGGTTTTGTCATGCACGAGCTGCGCCAACGGTGCGGCGCGTTGCGGATCGCAGTGAAGCGCATCCGCGACTAGTCTCGCGATGTCCTCACGGGCGAGCGGCGCAAGCGCGATTTCAGCAATTCTGGCGCCCGAGTTCCTGATGGCCTGTAGCTTGCGCATGAGCGGATGCGTGGCATCTATCTCATTGTCCCGATACGCGCCGATCAGCATCAGGTGTTGCAGTTCCGAGCGAGTCAGCAGATCCTCCAGCAGGTCGAGTGTCGCCGCGTCGAGCCACTGCAAATCGTCGAGAAAGAGCACCAGCGGATGTTCCGGTCGGGCGAAGACGCAGAGGAATCGGCGGAACACCAACTGGAAGCGGCTTTGCGCCTGCTGCGGTTCGAGTTCCGGGACAGGGGGCGGATCACCGATGATGAGCTTCATTTCGGGGACGAGGTCGGTCACGAGCCGGCCGTTTTCTCCCAGCGCCTCCAGCAACTCGCCGCGCCAGCTCGCCAGCTCGGTGTCGCGTTTGCCGAGAAGCGGCCTCACCAGGCTTTGAAGCGCCTGCACAAGGGTCGAATAGGGGATGTCGCGCTTGTACTGATCAAACTTGCCGGAGGCGAAAAGCCCGCGCAGCGGCACCAGCTCCTGCTGCAATTCGTTGACCACCGCAGATTTGCCGATGCCGGAATAGCCTGAGATCAACACCAGCTCCGGCGCGCCGCTCTTGAGCACGCGGTCGAAGGCCTCGAGCAGGGTGTCGACTTCGCCCGCGCGCCCATACAGCCTCTCGGGAATGAGCAGCCGGTCGGGCGTATCGTGTTCGCCCAGCTGGAAGTCATCGATGCGCTTCTGACGTTCCCAATCGGCCAGGCAGCGCTCCAGGTCGCGCTCGACACCGGCGGCGGTCTGGTAGCGCTCCTCTGCAGTCTTGGCGAGCAGCTTCATGACAATCTGGGACACCGGGGCAGGAACCGTGTCCAGTCGCTCGCGGGGCGGCACCGGCTTTCTCGCAATATGGCAGTGCACCCATTCCATGGGGTCTGCTGCCGTAAACGGCAGCACGCCGGTGAGCATCTGATAGAGCGTGACGCCAAACGAATAGAGGTCGCTGCGTGAATCAATAGCGCGATTCATTCGTCCGGTTTGCTCTGGCGCCATATAGGCGAGCGTGCCGGCGATGGTCTCGGGCAACTCGGGCGCCTGCCGCTCGCGCGGGAGCCGGGACGCGATGCCGAAGCCGGTGAGCCGCGGCTGATCGTCCGCGCAGTTCACGAGGATATGCGTGGGCTTGAGGTCCTTATGGACGACGCCGCGCTGATGGAGCTTGCCCAGGGCTACGGCGATGCCGACGGCGAGGCGCAACATACTGCCCAGCTCCATAGGCGCGCCGAGCAGCCGATCGAGCGGCTCACCGCCCGGATCCTCGAGCACGAGGCGGGTCCGGCCGCATTCACGCACCAGCTCCAGCGGCCACACCGCCCACGCGCCATCGAGTTCGTCCTTCAGCCCGAACTCGTGTGCAAGGCGATCGTCGCTGGCGGACGGGTGATGTTCGGCGGCAGATCGCGCAATCAGTATGGTGTCGCCGCCGCCATCGCCTCGGCGCCGCCCTCGACAAAGGACGCGCTCGCCATCATCCGACAAGACCTGGAGACTGTTACTCATTCGCCCCGTAATGTGTAGGGTTCATCTGCCGCGCCCTGCCGTCGGACCGCTGCCCGTCATTGGGTCAGGAAGGGGATCCCCCACTCGCCCGCCGAAATTGGACAGGATGCACTCCCAAAGCGATTGCAGACGGCCTCCGCACGGCCTGCAACGTGCGCGCCCCCTGCCATTCAGCCAGCATATACCTCGAAGACCGCGGCAGCCATAGGGACTTGGTCGGGGGCCTCCGCACACTTTCCCGAATTCACCGCTGCGCTGACGCCTCCAGGCCATGGCCAGCTATGCAACCCTCATTTCCCGGGCCCTGGTGAACAGGCTCACGCCAATGAGTGCGCAGCCGAGGCATATAACAATAAGTCCTGCTGCGCTAAACCCAATGAACCGCAGACCACCTAACGAGAAGAAAAGCGCGCTGATTGCCGGTCCAGCTGCGGCAGCGAGGTTCGCGACAGCCCCCCCTGCGGCCGCACTGGTACCGCTCTCATCCATCTCGGCAAGGAGCCCCTGGAGATAAGGGAATAAGAAGGCCCCAGTCGGGGACAAGCTTATTGTCGAAATCAGGAAGAGTACCCGCGAGTCGCTGTTGTACATCCCGAACGCGATGAGCACAGAAGCCATACAGCCAACAAGTATCGGAATGCGGTAACCGAATCGCGTGCCAAGCCAGGCGGCGCCGAGAGCAGCAGGGATTTGCGCGAGTGCCATTGTCGTAAAGGCGGTGGTCACCTCACTCTGCCCCATATGCAGATGTTGAGCAGCTGACTCG
>Ga0335078_10018918_pt1 | contig 10248 bp, 10 predicted proteins | sample Lox_Sample_32_FD_206711 | JGI IMG/M metagenome (GOLD analysis project Ga0335078, IMG submission 206711) | Soil microbial communities from Loxahatchee National Wildlife Refuge, Florida, United States - Lox_Sample_3.2 | ecosystem: Environmental > Terrestrial > Soil > Wetlands | place: USA...
CGCTGGTGAACCCGGCGATGACGGGATACGGGATGAATTTGATCAGGTTCCCGAGTTTCAGCACGCCCATCATCACCAGGATGATCCCCGCCAGCACCGTGGCCACCGCCAGCCCGCTGTAGCCGTAGACGGCGACAATGCCCGCCAGGATCGGCACAAACGCGCCCGTCGGCCCGCCGATTTGCACCACACTGCCGCCGAGGGCCGAGATCAGGAAACCCGCCACAATCGCCGTCCACAATCCCTGGCCCGGCGTCACCCCGGAAGCGATCCCGAATCCGATCGCCAGCGGCAGCGCCACCACTCCCACTGTCACGCCCGCGGCGAGATCGGAAATAAACGCCGCGCGGTCGTAACCACGGAGCGTTTCCAGGATTTTGGGTCGAAACGCCAACATGTAACACAGATTACTATCAAGGCAACACGACGATGCAAGAGAAAAACTGAACGGCGGCGGGCCGGGAAACGCGAGAGAGCGTCAGACGTCGAAGATCACCGTCGCGCGCCAGGCGCCATCCGGCAATTCTTCGACCCGCAACTGATGGTAGGTCACCGCTTTGATCTCTTCGTTGGTTTGCGAGCGGTCGAAATCAATCGTCCCGCCGCGCAGGCCGGCGGAAAGCGACCCGGGTGTCACTTCGAGCGGATCAATCTGGTCGTAGAGCGCATGCCGCGCTTCCACGTCGTAGAGCAATTCGGCCAGCCAATCGTGCAACAGGTCTTCGGGTGAATCAGCCCGCAACGCCATCCGGCGTTCGGAGCGCGGCCCGGACAACTCAAACGCGCCGAGCGTCTCGTACAACGCCGCCGCCGCGTGCCGGAACAGTTCTTCAAGTGTCGCGCCATGCACAGTCACGCCGATGTCGGCGGTGTGCTCGAAAAACTCGTAGGGCGCGGCCATGCGCGCCCCTTTATGGAGAAGCGGGAGCAGGAGGTTGCGACGCGTTCTTCCACCTGGCCTGGCGCTCGGCGACGATCTGGTTGAATTTCTCAACCTGGTCGGGCCGCAAGATCAGGCGGACCCGGTCCTCGGACTGCGACAACACCAGTGCCACCTGCGGCTGGACCTGCTGGCGGATGGCGCGGATTTGCGATTCGGCATCGGCCACAATCACCTTCAATTGGGCGCGCTGGTCCCCGTCCAGATGCAACCGCCAGCTCAATTGCCGCACGATCACGTCGCCCCGGTGGCGAAACCGGTGCCGGATAATGCCGGCCGTGAGCAGCCCGCCCGCGATGATCCCGAGGAGAAATACCGCGATAATGCCGACGATGGATTTCCAGGACTTCATATCAATCCCCCGCAAGATAACCGGCCACCGGCGACTCATCCACGTCCGCCGTGATGGCGGCATTCAGATCGGACGGCTCGGAGCGCAGGCCGGCGAAATTCCAGACGCCGAGGGCCACGACAATCGCCGCGAAGACGGGCACCAGTTTCCAGGCAAAGGCATGCCACGGGCCGGCTTGCGCCCGCTCGGCGCGCAACCGCGCCAGCAACCGCGTCTCGAGGCCGAACCCGACCCGCGAGGTGTCGGGTGCCGCCGTCCGCGCGGCCTTGAAAAGCTCGTTCAACTGTTCATCGTTCATGGCCCGTCTCCAACACTTTTTTCAGCGCCTGGCGCGCGCGGTAGGCGCGCACCTTCACGTTGGCCTCGCTCCAGCCCGTCAACGCCGCCGTCTCGCGCACCGATCGTTCCTCCAACTCCATGAGCGTGATCACCAGACGTTCCTCCGGGCCCAGCTTCGCCAGCGCCCATTGCAATACCTCGCCGGCGCGCCGGGCGCCGACGTTGTCCTCGACGGCAATCTCGATCTCCTCCAGCGGCACGTCGCCCTGGTGGCGCCGCGTCTTCCGCAGGAAATCATAACACGTGCGCACCGCGATCCGCGAGACCCAATGCTCGAACGGCGCGTCGCCGCGGTATTTCGCCAGGTTCCGGTACGCCTTGAGAAAGATCTCCTGGGCAATGTCGTCGAGGTCATGGTCGTTGCGGGCGAACCGCCCGGCGATGCCCAGCAGCCGGCCCTTGTACCGCCGCACCAGCGCGGCAAACGCCTCATCATCACCCGCGAGGGTCGACTGAATGAGGCGTTCGTCCGAGGGTTCATGGTCCGGAGCGCTCATCGCGCTCTTGTTTTAATCTTCCCCGGCCCGTTTGGCAACCCGCTGCAGGAACCGGTCGATGCGGTCATCGACGTTGACCTGCATGTCCTGCAGTTTCTGGACTTGTTCGGGCGTCAGCAGGGCGCGGATGTCATGCGACACGTGCGCGTGCACCACGGCAAGGTCCGCCTGCACCGACGCCACTTTCGCCGCCTGCGCGCGGATGGCGGATTCGTCAATCGTCTGGGCGTGGATCAGGTCGCGCAAGGCGCGCCGTTCCGTCACCAGTTGCTGGATCAACGGGCCCGCGGTCGGCCGGTACTGTTGCAGGACGGTTTTGACCTGGGCCTTTTGATCATCGGTCAGCCCCAGGGCCGCCCATTGGTTCGTATGCGCGCCGCCCCAGTGTTTCGTGCAGGTCTGGCCGGCGGTTGCGGCCTGGTTCGTCGACGCGTCAGCCAGGTACGGGTACGATTCGGCGCGGGCCAGGCTGGCCAGGAAACCGCCCACGGTGGCGGCCGCCACGACGCCCGCGGCAATCAATGCGTTCGTGCTGTTCTTCATAGGTTCTCTTTTCATGCTCCTTCAACCATCTCAGACGCCGGCCCGGTCCGGGAGGTTACAGGCGGTCCTCTGAAAAAAGCTTGTAACCGGGCCGCGTCTGTGTCCGTCTTATCCGCTGGATGAAGAACCTTCTTCTTCGGGTGGGCGTCATTGCGCTGATTTTGGGGTTTTCCTGGGCCACATTTGCCGCCTGGCGCGCGCATTTGAACCTGGTGACGCTCGATGTGCACGATGCCGACCTGCGCACCGTCGTGCGCAGCATCGAATGGCAGACCTGGGAGAAAATCATCGTCCACCACGATGTCGACGGTAAGGTCACCCTCAATGTCCACGCCGTGCCTCTGGAACGCGTCCTGCAAATCCTCGGGGAACAAACTTCTTCGCGCTGGATGGCCGTGTACCCGCTTTATTCCTCCCACAGGTCCCTGGCCGCGCTGGAGAATGTGTCCCTCGGCAACGGCGCCGCCGATCAATCCGGCTGGTCGGCGTTCCAGACCCGGCCGATGCGCTGGGCCGGCGGGATGTTTGGCGCCAATCTGCGGGCCGGCAACCGACTCGTGTCCATGCAGGTCAGCGACAAGGACGTCGGCGTCGTCGCGCTCGGCCTGGAACGATACGCGCAGGCCCAGGTCGTGCCCGAGGACGGCACAACCGGCGCCGTGACCCTGGACCTGGCGAACGCGACGATGCGCCAGGCAGTGGCCAGATTGGCCGGCCAGGTGAACCGGCGCTGGACAAGGTTCTACACCCTGCAACCCGGTTTCCGCCCCCCGGTCGCCCGCCAGGAGGATGCCGCGCCCGACCAGGCTGACAACGGCGGCGATCAGCCGCGCCCGGCGGGTCCGCCGCCCGAGGTGGTGGAACGGATGGAACAACAGTTCCAGGCGCAACTGGAAACGATGTCGCCCGAGGAAAAAAAACAGGCCATCGCCCGGCACCAGCGCTGGCTCGAATTGCGCAATCTCCCGCCCGAGGAACGGCGCAAGCGGTTCGATGAATTGATGGCCGACCCGGCCGTCGTGCAACAGATGTTCCAAAATATGGAACAGCGCCTGAAAGATTCCACTCCCGAGGAACGCGCCCAGAGGTCGAACCAGGTCATCGCACGCCGGGCCGCCCAGGGCAAACTATGAACCGGCCGGTTTTCATCGGGGGACGTTCCCGTCGCGGTTTCACCCTGCTGGAGATGCTGGTCGTGATGGGAATCATCGGCGTGCTGGCCGCGCTGTTGTTTCCGATGCTGCTGCGGGCCAAAATCCAGGGGCGCGACACGTATTGCCTGAACAACCTGTACCAACTCGGTCTCGCCGTGGAACAGTATGCGCAGGATTACCATTCCTATCTGCCCGTCGCCGAGGACAACCCGTCGATCCCGCCCACGCCGCCCCTGCCGCGGATTTGCGACCTGCTCAATTCGTACGTCGGCGGAAATTCGAACGTGTTCAAGTGCCCCAATGATTTGGACAATTGGTTTGGCAAAGTGGGCTCCAGTTACGAATGGAATGCCCTCGTCGACGGACGGATGATCGATTCACCTTCCGGACGCATCCCGTTCACGCCCGCGCAGGTGTGGTTGATGGCGGACTACGAGAACGTCCACGCCGGCACCTCGACCAATGAGGCCACCAAAAACGTCCTCTGGGCCGACGGCCACGCGTCCCCGCTCTGAGCGGCGTCAGCTCACCGGCGTCTGCTCGTTCGCCTTTTCGTGCTGCAGGCGCAACTGGCCGCAGGCCGCGTTGATGTCCGTGCCCTTTTCCGTGCGCAACGTGGAGGCGACGCCGTGCTGCATGAGGACGTGCTGGAACATTTTGCAGCGGTCGCGCTCGGGCCGGCGCCAGAGCAGGCCTTCTACGGGATTGTAGGGGATCAGGTTCACCTTCGCGCGCAGGCGTTTGGCGATGCCGCCGAGTTTTTGCGCCTGTTCCAGCGAGTCGTTGACGTCGGCGATCAGGATGTACTCGAAGGTCATCATCCGCCGCTTGGTGTTGACGTAAAAGTCGCAGGCGGCGAGCAATTCTTTGAGCGGATATTTCTTGTTCACCGGCATGATCCGTTCCCGCACCTCGTCGGTCGCGCCGTGCAACGAGACGGCCAGCCGCAGTTGCATCGGTTCCTCGGCGAGTTGTTTGATGCGCGGGACGAGGCCGACAGTGGACACGGTGATCTTGCGCGCCCCGATCCCCAGGCCCCAGGGGGCGTTGAGGACCTTGAGGGCCCGCATCAGGTTGTCGTAATTGGCCAGCGGTTCGCCCATGCCCATAACGACGATGTTGTTGACCTTCTCGCCGGTGAGCTTCCGGACGTGCCACACCTGGTCGACGATCTCGGCCGCCGAGAGATTGCGTTTCACGCCTTCCAACCCGCTGGCGCAGAATTTACAGGCAAAGGCGCAGCCGACCTGCGTCGACACGCAGACCGTGTGCCGATCGCTGCTGGAAGTCAGCCCCGGCGTCGCCGGGATCAGCACGGTCTCGACCAACGAATGATCGCGCAACTGGAACAGGAATTTTTCCGTCGTGTCCGTGGCGTGGCGCGTCTTCAGCGCGTGGACGGCGTTCAGCTCAAACGTCTCCGCCAGCTTCTGGCGCAAGTTTGCTGGCAGATTGCTCATCTCCTCGAACGACCCGGCCTGTTTTTCGTACACCCACCGCAGGACCTGGTCGGCGCGGTACGCCGGCTCGCGCCACTTGTCCAGTTGCCCGACAAGCTCCTCGCGCAGCACCGATTTGATGTCAGTCTTCTCAGCCACGGATGCCCCCAAAGTAACACGGAGAGTTGCTGGTGTCATGAGCGCCAAAAACGCCGCCGATCCTAGGCCGGTCACTTCGGTCAAAACGGTCAAATCGGTCAAAACCGGGACGCGCTGGAAATGGACCTGAAAACGGGTTGCGCGGCCCTAGTTTTTCGCCTTCGGCTTGTCTTCGGGCTCGGCGGATTCGGCGGCGGCTTCTTGTTGTTCGGAGATGACGCGGGCGATGGCGACGAGTTTGTCGGCTTTGTCGAGGTCGATCAGTTTCACGCCCTGGGTGTTGCGGCCGGCGAGGCGGATGTCTTTGCAGGGGCAGCGGACGGTCTGGCCGTGGGCGGTGCTGAGCATGATCTCGTCGTCATCGGTGACGCTGAGCGCGCCGACGACGGAGCCGACCTTGTCGGTGGTCTTGATGGTGATGATGCCTTTGCCGCCGCGGCTTTGCTGGCGGTATTCGTCGAACGGGGTGCGTTTGCCGACGCCGTGTTCGCCGGCGACCAGCAACGCGGCTTTCGGGTCGACGATCTCGATGCCGACGACGTAATCGCCTTTCTCGGGCCGGATGCCCCAGACGCCGACGGCGCTGCGGCCCATGTCGCGGGCGTCTTCCTCGTGGAACCGGATGCTCATGCCGTCCTTGGTGACGAGCACGACTTCGTTGTTGCCGTTGGTGAGTTTGACGCCGATCAGGCGGTCGCCTTTTTCCACGGTGATGCCGATGATGCCGCCTTTGCGGACGTTTTCGTAGGCGCGCAGCACGGTCTTCTTCACGATGCCGGCGCGCGTGGCCATGACGAGGGAATTTTTGTCGGAGAACTCCTGGATGCGCAGCAGCGCGGCGACTTTTTCCTCGGGGCGGAGCTGGAGGAAATTGGCGATGCTCTTGCCCTTGGCGGCCCGGCCCATTTCGGGAAGCTCGTAGACTTTTTCCACGTAGACGCGGCCTTCCTCGGTGAAGAACATGATGTTGTCGTGCGTGGAACAGGTGAAGAGATGTTCGATGAAATCCTCCTCGCGCTGTTCCATGCCCATCACGCCCTTGCCGCCCCGGCGCTGGGACCGGTAGGCGGAGACGGCGGTGCGTTTGATGTAGCCCTGGTGCGAGATGGTGACGATGCAGGCCTCGTTGGCGATCAGGTCTTCGATGTTGATCTCGCCCTCGTCGGCCACGATGTCGGTCCGGCGCGGGTCGCCGTATTTTTCCTTCACCTCGATCAATTCGGCCCGGACCACGCCCATCAATTTCTTTTCGCTGGCCAGCAGGCTCTTCAAATATTCGATGCGCTTGATCAGCTCCAGGTATTCCTGCTCGATCTTGTCGCGTTCCAGGCCGGTGAGCTGGTACAGGCGCAGGTCGAGGATGGCGTTGCACTGGAGTTCGCTCAAATGGAACCGGGCCATCAACTTGTTCTTCGCGTCCTCGCGGTCGTCGGCGCCCTTGATGATCTTGACGACGGCGTCGATATTGTCCAGCGCGATGCGGAACCCTTCGAGGATATGGGCGCGCTCCTCGGCCTTTTGCAATTCAAACTTCGTGCGGCGGGTGACCACTTCTTTGCGGTGCGCGATGTAGCAATCGATCATCTGCCGGATGTCCATCTCGCGGGGCCGGCCGTGGTCGATGGCCAGCATGATCACGCCGAACGTGTCCTCGAGCTGGGTGTGCTTGTAGAGATTGTTGATGACGACCTTCGGGATCGCGTCGCGTTTGAGTTCGATGATGACGCGGATGCCTTCCTTGTTGGATTCGTCGCGGATGTCGGCGATGTCGTCGATTTTCTTCTCGTTGACCAGCCGGGCGATCTGCTCGATCATCGAGGCTTTGTTGACGTTGTAGGGGATCTCGCTGATCACCAGCCGTTCCTTGCCGCCTTTGACCTCTTCCACGCCGACGCGTCCGCGCACTTTGAGGCTGCCGCGGCCTTTGAGGAGGTAGTCCTTGATCCCCTGCTTGCCGCAAATCAGGCCGCCCGTCGGGAAATCGGCGCCCTTGATGAACTTGAGCATGTCCTTCGCCTCGAGGGCCGGGTCGTCGATGACGGCGCAACAGGCGTCGACGATCTCGCCGAGATTGTGCGGCGGGATGTTGGTGGCCATGCCGACGGCGATGCCGGTGCTCCCGTTGACCAGCAGGTTCGGGATGCGGGAAGGCAGGACGACCGGCTCCTTTTCCTTCTCATCGAAGTTGGGCTGGAAATCGACCGTGTCCTTGTCGAGATCGGCGAGCAGTTCCTCGGCGATTTCCTCCAGGCGGCACTCGGTGTAGCGGTACGCCGCGGCCGGATCGCCGTCAATCGAACCGAAATTGCCCTGGCCGTCCACGAGCGGATAACGCATTGCGAAATCCTGCGCCATCCGCACGAGCGTGTCGTAAACGCTGGTGTCGCCGTGTGGATGGTATTTGCCGATGACTTCACCGACAACGCGCGCCGACTTGGCATAGGACCGATTATGGAGCAGGCCCAGCTCGCGCATCGCGTACAGCACGCGGCGGTTGGACGGCTTCAGCCCGTCGCGGGCGTCCGGCAGGGCGCGGCCGACGATGACGGACATCGAGTAATCGATGTACGCCTGTTTCATCTGTTCGCTGATGCTGACGTCCGTGACTTTTTCGTTTTGTGCGTACATGGGTTGACCCTATTGCCTTGCCAGAAACAATTTCGTTGTCGTTAAAAAACTTTCCGCGTCCAGGAGCAACTCCCGAAGCCGTTCGACGTCGGGCGGCACGTGGGCGCCGAGGTCGGCGCTTTGATGCAACTGCGTCGCCCGCTTGAACCGGTCGCCGAACTCGGGCGGGACCAGGCCGGTCTTGACGAATTCGCGCTGGAACTTGGCCGCCACGCCGCCGTCGCGCGACGGCCCGAACTCCTTCGTGGCCAGCAACGCGCAGGCGCAATAGAACATCGTGAAATAAATCCGGTCCACCGCGCCCAGGCGCATGTCTTTCTCGACCAGCAACCGCGCTTCGGCCAGGCTTTCCACAGCCTGGTCCACGCGGAGGTTGATCAAATCCTGTGCCTCAGCAGTCATGTCCGTTGTTCACCACGAAGCCACGAAGAGCACGAAGACGGGCTCAAACGTCCAGGTTGCGGACGTTCAGGGCGTTGTCCTCGATGAACTGGCGGCGCGGGGCCACCTCGTCGCCCATCAGCACCGTAAACATGTCGTCGGCCTTGGCCGCGTCTTCCACCTTGACCTTCAGCATCTTGCGCCGTTCGGGGTCCATGGTGGTTTCCCACAGTTGTTCCGGATTCATTTCGCCCAAGCCTTTGTAACGCTGGATCGTCAAACCGCGTTTGCCGATGTCCTTGACCCGGCCCAGAATGTCCGGGATGGAATGGATCGGGAGGCGCCGCTCCTCCGTCTTGGCTTTGGGTTTTTTCGCGTCAGCCTTGGCTGTTTTCTTCGCCTTGTCGGACGGCCCGGCTGGAGCCTCGCCCTCCGCGGCCCCTTCGGCTTCCTCGGCCTGGACGGCGCCGCCTTCCGCCAGCTCGAAGAGCGGATTCTCCTGCGTGGCGTAGTGGTCCAGGTTGAACCCTTTTTTCTCCAGCGTCTCAATGGTGGACTGGATGCTGTTGGACTCGGGGATTTCGAGGGGCTTGACCACCGGTCCTTTGGCGGAATCGCCGTTCTTGGCTTCGACCGGCGCCTCTTCATCGGGGCTGACGTTGTATTTGTTGCAGAGCTTCGCCCAATCCTTGTCGTTGCAGGCGAACTCAAACCGCACGGCGCCGTCTTCCTTGATCCGCAGCGCGTAGGCCGGGAATTCGCCGGTCTTCTCACTGCGCGCCGCGAGATAATCTTCAAATTTAAAGCCGCGCCGCTCCATTGTGTCCACCAGCTTCTCCAATTCCTGGAGCGATTCGAGCACGGAGGTCAGCGACTGGCCGCTGAATTCTTTTTTGTCCCTCAAGCGAAACAGGCGCGCGTCCTCCGAGCCGAGTTCGATGAGGATCCGGCTCATCTGGTCCTCGTTCTCGATGTACTCTTCGCGTTTCTTGCGTTTGACCTTGTACAGCGGCGGCTGCGCGATGTAGACGTAGCCCTTCTCCACCAGCTCGGGCATTTTCCGGTAAAAGAACGTCAGCAGCAGCGTGCGAATGTGCGAGCCGTCCACGTCGGCGTCGGTCATGATGACGATGCGGTGATAGCGCAACCGGGCGATGTCGAACGCGCCTTCGCCTTCGCCGGTGCCGAACCCGGTGCCGATGGCGGTGATCATCGTCCGGATTTCGTTGTTGTTCAGCACCTGGTCCAGGCGCGCCTTCTCGACGTTCAACAGTTTGCCGCGGATGGGCAGCACGGCCTGGAACTGGCGGTTGCGGCCCTGTTTGGCCGAGCCGCCGGCGGAATCGCCCTCGACGATGTACAGTTCGCAAAATTCCGGGTTGCGCTCGGAGCAGTCGGCCAGTTTGCCGGGCAGGCCGCCGCCGGTCAACGCGCCTTTGCGCACCGCTTCGCGGGCCTTGCGGGCCGCCTCACGGGCGCGGGCGGCGGTGAGCGATTTGTCCACGATGCGCCGCGCAATCGGCGGGTTCTGCTCCATGAAGGTCATCAGCCCGTCGTAGACGATGGAATTGACGATGCCTTCGACCTCGCCGTTGCCGAGCTTGGTCTTGGTCTGGCCTTCGAACTGCGGGTTCGGCACCTTGACGCTGATGACGGCCGTCAGGCCTTCGCGCAGGTCGTCGCCGCCGAGCGTCGGGTCCTTTTCCTTGAGCAGCTCGTTGGATTTGGCGTACTGGTTGACTGCCTTGGTCAGCGCCGAGCGGAAGCCGCTCAGGTGCGTGCCGCCTTCGATGGTGTTGATGTTGTTGGCGTAGCT
>Ga0335078_10018920_pt1 | contig 10247 bp, 9 predicted proteins | sample Lox_Sample_32_FD_206711 | JGI IMG/M metagenome (GOLD analysis project Ga0335078, IMG submission 206711) | Soil microbial communities from Loxahatchee National Wildlife Refuge, Florida, United States - Lox_Sample_3.2 | ecosystem: Environmental > Terrestrial > Soil > Wetlands | place: USA: Florida...
TTTTCGGCGGCCGCACGATGATATCGGCGCCGATACCGCGGGCGCGCCGCGCCGAGTCGGCCAGCATACCGCGGCTGAGACCCACCAGGCACAGGATCAGCGTCACCGGCACGGCGATCAGGAACACACTCAGCAAGCTGCGCACCGGACGGTGCTTCAAGTTTTCCAATACCAATTTCCCGGTCACTGAGTGTTCTTTCTTTCGGGAGCGGACGCAGGCTTGCCCAAAACCTGAAGCCGGGTTCCTTCCGGCCGTTCGAGAACGAACTTCGCATCGGAGATGCCGCGGTTGATCTGCATCTTGACCACCGTCAGGACTACCGCATATTCGTCTTGCGGGCGATCGATGTCGATCGTCTTGGGGAAGGGGACACCATCGTAGTATCGCCAGTCACTGTAGCGGGCATCGGTGAGGATATTGCCGGCCGGGTCGAACACGAGTTGCCGCTCCATATGCAGGTTGACACGGTTGAACCAGATACTGCGCTTCGGCACAACTTCTCCATCCGGCTGCACGTGAACGAAATGGAGAATGTAGAAGGCATTGTCTTCGTCGGTATAATTCATCAGCTCGGCGGTTTCCCGCGGGCTCATGGGCGCCACCATCAGCGCCTCCAGGAAGTGCTGCGGGCGGAGGTTTTCGATCTTGTGCACGGAGTGTTCCGGGAGCTCGTTCGAGCCGATCACGAAGCGGTTCTGGGAGGGCAGGTAGAGACGGAAGTCCTTGCCGTTCGAGACCATGTCGAACGCCTTGTTGCGCACCACGGGGTACAGGCCGATGATGCGGATCTCGGCCGGTTTGCGAAACAGGATATAGCCGCGCACATCCTTGTATTCGGTGATCTTGTTCTTCTCGGAACTGCCCAGCGCGGGCACCATGTCGACGGTGGCGTCGAAGCTCCGAATGGCGTGGTACTGCTGCGCCACGCGTTTGATGAGGGTCTGCTTGTCCGCCGTGAGCAAAACTGGACTGGCGTGGGCCCCTTTGCGCGTAATGATGCGGCGGCGGACGACGCAGCCGGAGAAACTGAGCGCCGACAGGCAAAGCACCAGAGTCAGCGCCGGGGCGCGCCGGTGAGGCATCATTTCATTGTAGGCAAGCCCGCGCGCGGCATGTCAAACGGCCGCGGCATGGTATAGTAGATGGTATCCTGCAGCGGGCCTGTGGCGCAGTTGGGAGCGCGCTTCCATGGCATGGAAGAGGTCGTGAGTTCGAATCTCACCAGGTCCACCAAATTCCTCAAACACTTACCGCACCACCACCTCGCTTATGCGTGAGGATCGCGGACTGATGCTCAGTTTGGCCGCCTTACGCCGCCAACTCGCCGCTATGCCGTGCCCCCTGTACGAAGTGCGCCTGATTCACAGCGTCTCCCGCAAACCTCATCCCGGCGTGCGACAGTGGACGGCATTCCAGCTCTCGGACCCGGCCACCGTGGGCTTCTTGCGCATTCGCAATCGCGAAGGCTATGACGTGTACTTTCGACCGTACGCCGGCGATCACAACACGGGCTACATCCTGCTGGATCTCGATCAGCCTGTCCCCGGCATCCTCGCTCATCTGCGGGCGCAGGGTCATGAGCCGTGCGTGGTGGTGGAAACCAGTCCCGGGCGATGGCAGGCCTGGATTCGCGTAAGCCATCAGCCGCTGCTCCCGGCACTCGCCACGCGCCTCGCCAAGCAGTTGGCTGAGCTCTACGGGGCGGATCGCGCCAGCGCCGATTGGCGGCATTCCAGAAGGCTGGCCGGATTCACCAACCGCAAGCCTCGGCGGCGCCAGATGGATGGTCTGGCCCCTTGGGTGAAACTGATCCATGCGCGCGCTTGCCTGGCTGGTGATCGAGCGGCGTTGCTCGAAATGGCTGCCGCTGAACTCGCCGGGTACAGAGCACCGTCCCCGCCGGTCAGAGCCGCGCTTCCGCCTTATGCTGCGGATTCGTTTTCGACCGCCGGCCTGGGTCCCACTGTGCTCGGGGCCTTGTATCGGAACTCCCTGAACCGCTTGCGCATCCTCACGCGCTATCCCTCTCCCGATTGGAGCATCGCTGATACCTGGGTTGCCCGCGGCCTCCTCGCCACCGGCACTGATCCTGACTTGGTGGCCGCCGTGCTCCGTCACGGCAGTCCAGGCTTTCCGCGCCACCACGCCGATCCCGAGGATTACCTGCGCCGGACTCTCCGCTGTGCCGCACTATTTTCCCGCGCGCGCTACCCCCGTCTGCCCGACTGATCCCACGCCCGCGCGTGCCCTGTGTGTGCTACAGCCCTTCGCACGAGTGGGATACTCGATTTTGCCTATACACGCAAGTATCCTATCCCAGTCCTCGGATGGGCCACTGCAAACGCTCCTTCATCTACCGCAAACCGAATCTGAGAATCCTGTGGGGAACTATTGTCACGAAATCAGGGGAGAAGATTGTGACGCATTACACGCAGCCAAGAAGGCAGAGGACAAGCCGGCCGAGCCACAGACTCCACCGCCCGCCGCGCCGCCAACGCCAGAGGTGCCACCTAGCCTCGCAGACACGGCCCCGGTGACCGCAGTGGTCCAGTAGCGCCTAACAAGCTCGAACTTTCACCGATCTTGTCGCGTTGCGCCTTCGCGCCCTTGTGGATCAACCAAGGTGGCAGATATCTACGTCGTTCCAATGCTCTTTGAGATATTCCGCGACTAGTCGGCGATGACAATGATGTGGCTTGTCCTCACTGCATAACAAGCAACTGTCGGCTAGCATGTCCCGTGAGACTGTTTCCTCGATCCTCCGCTCCCTCATCAGGTTGAGAAAACCCTGTTCGTAGATTTGCCAGTCTCCTTTCTGCTTTTTATACTCGTCCAGGATGTCCTGCGTTGGGGCAAGCGCCGGCAAGTGCACATAGTCCATGCCGCAGATTCTCCGGAGGAAGTAGGCAAGATCCTGCTTCTTCGCAAACCCCGCCAGTTGGGAGACGTTGTTGAGGCGTACGTCAACGAGACGATTGGCCCCGGATGCGCGCAGCGTCTCGAAGAACTGCTCGGCAGTCTTCTTTGTAAACCCGATCGTATAGATTTTCATCGTGCAACCTGCTTCGCATCCTGCGGTGACGGTTTTTCTGCGAAGGCTACTCGCTCCTGCTGTCGGTAGCAAGCCTCTTCAACCAGTTCCGACCGCGATCGGAACAGATCCTCATCGGCAAGCCTGAACAGATTCAATAGCCGGCTCATCGCATCCGAGTGCGACTCGGTTCTCCCGTCAGCGTGAATGTGAAGTACTGTTATGCCTGCCTTTTCGAGTTCAGGCGCTACCAGAAGGGTCCTGTGGCATTCAAGAGGCTCGCGCTCCGCACACATCAATGCAATCCGGTAACTCTGGACTCCCGCGAGGACGCGATCAAGTCCGGACCGGAAAATCGGTGTCGCGGCGACTCTTCTGTACTGGACCCGGCCATTCTCATAACAAGTCCGGTCGGTCGGCCTCCCCCCGAGTTCTTTTCCCAGGAAAGAATAGGCTATGCCCTCCTGCTTTAGCGCCGCTGCAAGGGCTTCGCGGTTGAACTGCCCATGTATCTGGCTGTAAGGCGAGGACCGGACGTCCGCCACCGCGGTCACGTGATGGTGACAAAGAAGCTCAATGAACCTCTCGATCGTGTGGTTGGAGTGCCCGATCGTCAAGACCTCGTGATGTGTCGCCATGTACGGTCACGTCCTCCTGATTACTGTGGCGACGAGCTTATAGCAGTAGTCTTGGTACGGCTCGCCAATGCTGACGGTCAAGTAGGCCTCGCCAACCGCGTATTCGCCATCTGGTTCGGCAAGGTATTGACGCTCGACAATCGGGTCGGTCACCCAGAGCCAATAGTCCACCGCATCAAACGTGAATCTCGCCTGGACGCGGCGTTTGGTATTGCCGAAGGCCTCGCCGGGTGCAAAGACCTTCACTTCAAGGCTCCGGACGTGGATGAGCTTGAGAGAGCTACGCAACTGGATCGCTTGAGCCAGCGGAATGCGATCGTTAAGGCCGTTGTAGCTACTGTTCCCATTAATCCAGAGCGGGCCTCTTCGATCTTGCAGGGTGGAGAGGTCTTCCCAACCCAACGCCCCTCTCTTCACCCAATACAGTTGCGGGTCAAGCAGCCAATTTTCCTGCTGGTAGTCTTTAGGTCGCGCTTCAATGAGCGGCACCTGAATGATGTCCAAGACGCGAGGGTCACTCCCGTCCTGGTATTGGCGCTCGTATTCTGAGACCTCCTCCGCTGGGCGGTCGCTAACCGGACGAATCCAGGCGCCCACAACGCCAGCGTTCAATTCCCGGCCGGCGACGCATCGCCCTTGCATCTTCCGCGAGTTAGCTAAACATACGATCCGCTTTGTGATGCTCATCTGTCGTCGTCAGCCTTCTCGAAACGCTCCTGCTTCGATGCGCGCCCAACTTCACACGCGCGACCTCGGCGCAGCCTACCACAGGTGCGCTATATTCCTTGCCTCCATAGATCTTCTATTTTCGCTCCCTGATGCCCAAAGGCAGGTACGCCAAATTCCGCGCCCGACCCCAATTGTCCCACGCATTGGGTCCTTGGACTCCCGTCGGCATCCTGGCCGCCAGGGGTTCTGCATGTATAGGGAAACTCTCGTCTTCGTCTCCTGTTTCACAAAACGGAGAAGACTTCAGAATGGCGGAAACGACCGCGCGCGTGCGCGATGCATGTGGCGTTCCGCGGGCGAAAGAACTGGGTCCAACGTGGGTCGAAACGCCGAAAGATCCACCGACTGGGACCAAACTGGGACCAAATCACAACGCCCTAAGTCTTGTGTTTTCAGTGAGCCACACTCGTAAGTGATTGATCTGTCGGCCATGGCATGGAAGAGGTCGTGAGTTCGAATCTCACCAGGTCCACCAACCCCAATAAAACATAGACATATGAAAACGTAGCGTGCTTCCGCGTGATCTCTCCCCTCATCATCGTATGGTGGGAAGAGAAGTCGTTTTGGCTTATCTAGCTATTTTCGGGGGAGCTGGAGCGAAGGAAATCGCCGCGGTTGGCGCACGGGGGCGCACATGTTGCGAAGCAAGCCGCGCACGTATTCAAACGCTCGCTCGCGATTTGCGAAAAGGTCTATAGCGGTGACCATCCCAAAGTGGCGATCCGCGCCAACAACATCGGCCTGATCCTGAAAGATCAAGGCGACCGGGCCGGCGCCTTGCCCTACTTCCAGAGCGCGGTGCCCATCGTCCAATCCACGTGCTACCAACCCCCGTCCCCTAACCAACCACTCCCGCCATCGTCCAACCGGAAGGATCCGTGTAACCATTCGCCCGTCAGGGAGTAACAGTGAAGACAACCATGATGCAGGATCTCCGCTTCGCCCTCCGCCAGCTCAAGAAAACGCCTGGCTTCACCGCCACCGCCATGCTCACCCTGGCCCTGGGCCTCGGCGCCAACGCCGCCATCTTCACGCTGGTCAACGCCGTCCTTCTGAAGAACCTTCCCGTAACCGATCCGAAAACCCTCATCCGCATCGGCGACAACAATGATTGCTGCGTCAACGGCGGCGCGCGCGAAAACGGCGACTACTCGCTGTTCCCCACCGAAACCTGGAAGCTGCTGCAGAAAAACGTCCCGGAATTCGAGGAGCTCGCGGCCATGCAGGCCGGCTTCGAATACCGCCCGATCACCGCCCGCCGCGAGGACGATTCCGCCGGCGCCCGCTCCGTCATGGGCGAGTTCGTCTCCGGCAACTACTTCCGCACCTTCGGCCTGCGCGCCGAGGCCGGCCGCCTGTTCACGGATTCCGACGATAAGGCCGGCGCGCCCATGACCGCCGTGCTGAGCTACCTGGCCTGGCAGCGCAAGTACTCGGGCGACTCCTCCGTAATCGGCAGCACGTTCTGGATCAACACCAAGCCCGTGACCATCGTCGGCATCGCCCCGCCGGACTTCTTCGGCGACCGCCTGTCGAGCACTCCCCCGGATTTCTACCTGCCCATCGAGTCGATGCCCGTGCTCGCGAGCGTGGCCTACGTGCACAACCCCGACATCGAGTGGCTCTATCTGATCGGCCGCGTGAAGCCCGGCGTCTCGCTCGCCGCGCTGCAGCAGAAGGTAAGCGCGCTGGTGAAAAACTCCTTCGCCCAGACGCAGACCTTCTCCTCGGGCGAAGGCAAGACGCTGCTCGCGAAGGTGCATGTCGTACTCACGCCCGGCGGCGCGGGCATCCAGGGCTTGCAGGAGCAATACGCTTCCAATCTGCGGTTGCTCATGATCATCTCTGGCCTGGTCCTGCTAATCGCCTGTGCGAACATCGCGAACCTGCTGCTGGCGCGCGGCATGGCGCGCCGCGCCGAGATCTGCCTCCGCACCGCCCTGGGCGCCCGCCGCAGCCGCATCATCCGCCAACTCCTCACTGAAAGCGTGCTCCTGGCCGTGTTGAGCGGAATCGCGGGACTGATTGTCGCCTACGCCGGCACCCGCATGCTTCTGGCGCTCGCGTTTTCCGGCGCGCAAAACCTGCCCATCCACGCCAGCCCGTCGCTCGCGGTGCTGGGCTTTGCTTTCGGACTGTCGCTCGCGACCGGCGTCCTTTCCGGTATCGCGCCCGCCTGGTTCGCCGCGCGGGCCGATCCCGCTGATGCTTTGCGCAGCGGCGCGCGCACCACCGGATCGGGAGCCTCCCTCCTCCAGCGCGGGTTGGTGGTCCTGCAGGCCGCCATGTCCCTCGTGCTGCTGGTCGGCGCCGGGCTGTTCGCCCAGAGCCTCAACAAAATGCAGCACACCAACATGCACCTCGACGCTACGAACCGTTACATCGTGCACATCAATCCGCAGGCCGCTGGCTATCACGCCGCGCAATTGGAAGCGCTCTACCGCACCATCGAAGAGCGGTTCCACGCGGTGCCCGGCATGAAGAAGGTCGGCATCACGCTGTACACGCCTATGGAAGACGACAACTGGGGCACCGGCATCCACGTGCAAGGAGAACCCGACCCGCATGTCGGCGCATCCGTGGTGAAGGTGAGCTCGGAGTATTTCGACTCCGTCGGCACCCACGTCATCATGGGCCGTGGCTTCACCGATAAGGACACCCCCACGTCGCTGCCCGTGGCGGTCGTGAATCAGGAATTCGCGAAGAAGCTGTTCGGCAATCGCAACCCCCTCGGGCGGCACTTCGGCACCAGCGCGGCGTCAGCCGGCGACTACGAAATCGTGGGTGTCGTCGAAGACACGGCCTACACCACTGTCCGCTGGCAGCACCACCGGATGTACTTTCTGTCCATCCTGCAGCGCGCTCCCGGCGACAAGGGTCCGGCCGACAAGGATGAGTCCCTGTTCGCGGGAGCGCTCGTCCTCGCCACCGCGCGCCCCATCGACCAGATGGCCGCCATCACCCAGCGCACGCTGGCCGGCATCAATCCGAACCTGACCATCGTAAAGTTCCAAAGCTTCTCCGAGCAGATCGCCGATCGGTTTACCGAGGAGCGCATGGTCGCCCGCCTCACCACGCTGTTCGGCGCGCTCGCTCTCCTGCTCGCCGCGGTCGGACTCTATGGCGTCACCGCTTTTGCCGTCGCCCGCCGGACCAGCGAGATCGGGATCCGCATGGCCCTCGGCGCGAACCGCGCCGGCGTCATCGCCATGGTCATGCGCGGCGCGATGCTCCAGATCGCCATCGGCCTGGCAATCGGCATCCCCACCGCGCTCGCCTGCGTCCGCTTCGTCGAGGCCCAGCTTTTCGAAGTCAAGAACGTCGGCGCCGGCGTGCTGGCGATCGCCATCCTGACCCTGTCCGCGGCCGCCTGCATCGCGGGAATCATTCCGGCGCAGCGGGCGGCCTCGATCGATCCCGCGCGGGCGTTGCGCACGGAATAGTTCAGCCGGTTTCGACGTGTTAGATTGGCCCGTGAATGACTACGCGCCAAATTCAAACCATCATTCTTGACTGGGCGGGAACCACCGTCGATTTCGGTAGCCGCGCCCCCGTTGCCGCTCTCGAACGCGTATTCGCGGCCCATGGCATCCAACTCTCGTCCTCTGAAGCCCGGAAGGACATGGGGCTGCTCAAGAGAGACCACATCCGCTCCATTCTCCAGCAGCCGCGTATCCGAAAGGCTTGGGCGGAGCTGAACGGCGCGGCCCCCGGTGAACAGGAGGCCGAACTGCTGTTTCGCGAATTCCTGCCCATCCAGAGCGGCGTTCTCGACGAGTTCAGCGACGTCATCCCCGGAGTAGTCGAAACCGTCTCGACGTGGCGCAGCTACGGCCTGCGCATTGGCGCGACTACCGGCTACACCAAAGCCCTGATGGAAATCGTCACGCTCCATGCCGGCAAACAAGGCTATGCGCCGGATGTCAGCGTGACGCCCGACATGGTCGGTTGTGGCCGGCCTGCACCCCTCATGGTTTACCGTAACGCCATCGAGACCGGCACCTATCCCCTGTGGCGTTTTGTGAAAATCGGCGACACCCCGGTGGATATGCAGGAGGGCCGCAACGCCGGAACATGGACGATCGGAATCACCCGTACCGGTAACGAGGTGGGGTTGTCCGAGTCCGAGTGGGCCGCGCTCGGCGCCGATGCGCAGGAACAGCGGCTTCTGCAGGCGGACCGGGTGCTGCGCGAAGCCGGAGCCTGCTACACCGCTCCTTCCGTAGCCGAATGCACGCCCATTCTGGAGGAGATCGGCGAGCGCCTTGCTGCAGGCGAGAGGCCATGACGAAATCCCCTCTGCTGTTCACGCCCGGCCCGCTATCGACGACCGATTCGGTGAAGTCCGCCATGCTGCGTGATGTCGGATCCCGCGACGCTGCATTCCTGGAGACGGTTCGCAGCATTCGCCGCAGGCTCCTGTTGCTTTGTGGTCCGAACGCCGAGGGATACGAGGCCATCCTGATGCAGGGGAGCGGCACATTCGCCATCGAATCCGTCCTCTCCTGTCTGCCGGCCGGCGCCAGGCTGCTGATTCTGATCAATGGCGCGTATGGGCGCCGCATGCTCCAGATCGCGCAAACCCACCGCATGGAAGTGATTCCCTGTGAGATTCCGGAGCGCGAGAAGTTCCGCGCCGCCGATGTCGGCCGCGAAGGCGCTCGCTCGAAACCTTCCCACGTGGCCCTTGTTCATTGTGAGACCACCACCGGCCTGATTAACCCCGTCGAGGAGATCGGAGCCGTGGTGCGGGAGCGCGGATGCACTTTTATCGTGGATGCGATGAGTAGTTTTGGCGGGATCCCCCTCGATGTCGGGGGAGCGGGAATCGGTTTTTTGATCTCATCGGCCAACAAGTGCCTTCAGGGCGTACCCGGATTCGCGTTCGTGATCGCCGCGCGAGCCGCACTCGAGCAATGCCGCGGCAGCGCGCGGACGGTGGCCCTGGACCTGTATGCGCAGTGGCGGGGACTCGAAGAGAACGGAGAATTCCGGTTCACGCCGCCCACACACGCCTTGCTTGCATTTGAGCAGGCCCTCGTGGAGTTGGATGCAGAGGGCGGCATCGCGGCCCGCGCGGCGCGGTATGGTGCAAATCAGCGGGCGCTGGTGGAGGGGATGCGCCGGCTCGGCTTTGAGACGTACCTTCCGCCAGAAGACCAGAGCGCCATGATCACCACGTTCCGCTATCCGCGCATCCCGGGATTCTCGTTTCCGAAGTTTTATGCGGCGCTCGCCGGGCGTGGCTTCCTCATCTACCCCGGCAAACTCACACATGAGGACTGCTTCCGGATCGGAACGATCGGCCGCCTTACGGTGGAGGATGTCAGAGCGTTGCTCGCCGCGATTGAAGCCGTCGCCGGCATCGAGTAATTGGAAGCGCCGAAATGCTGCACGGTAGTGTGTTGTGGCAAAGTTGGTCGAACGGAATTCCGGAGAAAGAGAGGTCGCTAGCAGAGAATGGCAAAACAAGTTTTCCTGAGCGGGCACGGCGGTTGGAAACCCAAGAACGGCTTCACCCAGGTGCCCAAAGGATGCAAGATCAACTTCTATACGAGTTTCGCGAAAAACCTCATCACCGGCATGGAATACATGATCCTGGAGGGGACCTATACCACGGTAGACCGCACGATCGACCAGTTCATGAGCTGCCCCAACATGCAACTCTCAGCACAACCGGACGACTGGACCAGAACATCCAAAGAGAAGCTCGCCACCAGGCACGACGCCGATTGCATTCTCCTGCCATCGCCGCCAGGTGGACTTTCGCTGGCTGGGCTTTTCGAACTCTGGATGCATGAGGACCTACCGCCCGTGGAATTCCACTGGCTGGCATGTCAAACACGGG
>Ga0335078_10018921_pt1 | contig 10247 bp, 11 predicted proteins | sample Lox_Sample_32_FD_206711 | JGI IMG/M metagenome (GOLD analysis project Ga0335078, IMG submission 206711) | Soil microbial communities from Loxahatchee National Wildlife Refuge, Florida, United States - Lox_Sample_3.2 | ecosystem: Environmental > Terrestrial > Soil > Wetlands | place: USA...
CCCGAGCTTCGAGTCGCTGCCGGAGCCGCTTGCCGCCTTCTTCGCGGCGGCCGGCGGGCGTAATTTCTTCGCCAGCATCCCGTGGTACCGCACGGTCCTTGCCACCGCGGGCCCGGACACCGACAAGCCGCGCATCTATGCGGCGACCCGCGGCGAAAGGCCCGTCGCCGCGCTTGTCGCGCGCGAGCGCGAGGCGGCGGGCAAGCTCAAGACCCACATGCTGCTCGGGCCCTCGCGCGGAGCCTATGCCTCGCTCTTCGCGCCGGTGCTCGACGCCGACGACGGCGCGGCGGGCCTGCGCGCGATCGTGGCCGCGATCGCCCGCGCCAACCCGCCGTTTCACGTGCTGCGGTTCGATTGTCTCGATCCGCTGGCGCCGGAATTTGCGGCGCTCGCGGCGGCATTCCGCTCGGCGCGCATGCCGGCGCAAGCCTTCTTCAATTTCCACAATTACTATGACGAGGTCGCCGGCGTTCCGATCGACGAGTATCTCGCACGACGGCCGGATGATCTGCGCCACGCGATCCAACGCGCCCGAATGCGGCTCGCGCGCGGCAACCGGGCGCGCTTCGAGCTGATCGCGGGCGGGCCCGATCTTGAGGCGGCGCTCGTCGATTACGCGCTCGTCGATGTGCAGAGCTGGAAGGACCCGGAATTCTATCCCGACTGCACCGCGCTCTTGGCGCGCGAGGCCGCGCGCGCGGGCGCGCTGCGCCTTGGCCTTCTCTCTATCGAGGGCGAACCCGCCGCGGCGCAGATCTGGCTTGTCGCCTCGGGCCGCGCCACGATTTGGCGGCATCACTATGCGGAAAAGTTCGCGCGCTTCTCACCAGGAACGGTGCTGACGTTCGAGATGTTTCGCCACGCGCTCGCCGCCGGAAATCTGCGCGAGATCGATTTCGGGCCGGGCGAGGACAAATTCAAGCAAAGCTGGCTCGGCCGCACGCGCGAGCGAAGCGGCCTGATCGCTTTCAACCCGCACACGGCGAAGGGCCTCGCCGCGGCGGCGCGGCATTTCGCCGGACGCTGGCTCGGTCGCATCGTGCGCGGAAGGCAAGTCTGATGGCGTCGAAGCCGCTCCGCGTGCGCTGCCGCCAGATTCGCGACGACGATGCCGACGCGGTCGTGCGTCTCCTGCAAAAAGGCGGATTCGGCGGCGACCGCGATTTCTGGGCGATCTCGCTCCGGCGGCTCGCCAATCACCCGACACCCGAGGGCTATCCGAAATTCGGCTATCTGCTCGAAGTGAACGGCGTGCCGGTCGGCATGCTGCTTCTCATCTCGTCGCTCGTTCCGGCTGGGCCCGAGATGAAGGTGCGGTGCAATGTCTCGAGCTGGTACGTGTTCCCCGCGTTTCGGGCTTATGCCGGTCTGCTCGTGGCGCACGCGCTGCGGCACAAGGATGCGACGTACTTCAACATTTCGCCCACCCTGCCGACCATCGCCCATCTCGCCGCGCAGGGCTACACGCGCTATTGCGACGGCCGGTTCCTTGCCCTTCCGGCCTTGTCGCTGCGCTCGTTCGGCGCGCGCGTCGCGCCTGCGGCGCCGGGCCTCAAGGCGGGCGACGATCTCTCGCCCGGCGAGATCGGCGTGCTGCTCTCACATCTGCGCTATGGCTGTATTAGCGTCGTCGTGGAGGCCGATGGGCGGCGCCATCCCTTCGTGTTCGAGACGATGACGCACTTTCGCGTCGTCCGCGTCGCCTATCTCGTCTATTCGCGCGGCATCGCGGAGTTCGTGCGCTTTGCCGGGCCTCTCGGCCGGTTTCTCGCGCGCCGCGGCATCGTTTTGGTTCAGCTCGACGGGAGCGGCCCGGTCAAGGGGCTCATCGGTCATTATTTTCAGGCGACGCCCAAATATTTCCGCGGGCCCGATCCGCCGCGGCTCGGCGACATCGCCTATTCCGAGCGCGAGGTTCTGGGCCTGCGGTTTCCGCCGAGCGTCGGGACCGAGGATTAGCGCCGCGGGATGAGACAGAACCCTTGCGCGTCGACGCCGAGCGCGGGATTGAACTTGCTGCGGAAATTCTCGAACGCGACGGCCGCGGTCAGCTCGACGATCTGCGCTTCGGTGAAATGCGCCTTGAGGCGGTCGAACAGCGCGTCATCGACCTGCTCCTGCGTGTTGGTCATGCGCTCGGCATACTCGAGCGCTGCGCGCTCGGCCGCGCTGAAGAGCGCGCTCTCGCGCCAGCGCGTCACCTCCTGCATCTTCGCCTCGCCGCTTCCTTCCATCACACGGATGGAATTGATGTCGATTCAGAAGGGACAGCCGTTGATGCTCGCAACGCGCAGATAGATGAGCGAGAGGAGCGCCTTCGGGAGCTGGCCCGAACGCTCGATCGCGGCGCCGAGCGCCTTCGCCGCCTCGAGGATCGGCGGACAGTGCGCCATCACCTTGGTGGGATTGAGGAGAAAGCCCATGGCCGCGCGCTCTTTGGCCAAAAGCTCGGCCAGCGCCGTGTTATCCCCTGCATCCTCGATCTCGCGCACCCGCGGCATCCTGCCTCCTTCGCGCCGTTGACGCTTCGGGGCGCGGCCCCTAGCGTAAAACGTATCGAGGCGCAGCGGAAGACCGAACGGCACACCGATGAAGGCAATGACGCCGCTCTCGCTGCTCGCGTTCCTGTTGCTCGTGCTGCTTCTGCCATTGCTGTTCGGCGGATTGATGGCGGCGAGCCTCGAGAAGCTGCACCTGGCGCCCGGCACGGCGCTGCTTCTGACGCTCGCGATCTTCCTCGGCAGCGTCATCAACATTCCGTTGAAGCGCATCGTGCACAGCCAGCCGGTGCCGCGCCATCCGCTTGCCGTGTTCGGCCTCGAGCGGATCTTGCCGGGCCTGGGCGGTGAAAGCCGCGAGACCATCGTTGCGGTCAATCTCGGCGGCTGTGTCATTCCGGCGACGCTCGCGCTTTACGAGCTCCTGCACATCGCGGCGCTCGGGATCGGCGCGGTCGCCGGCGTGGCGACCGCAGCGGTCGTCAACATCGTGATCTGCCGGCGCATCGCGCGGCCGGTGCCGGGTGTGGGCATCCTGCTGCCTGCACTCGTGCCGGCGCTGTGCGCCGCGTTGCTCGCGATCTTCCTCGTGCCGCACGACGCGGCGCCGGTCTCATTCGTCGCCGGCGTCGCCGGGCCCCTCATCGGCGCCGACCTTCTGCACCTCCGCGACATCGAGAAGAGCGCGACGGGCATCGCCAGCATCGGCGGCGCGGGCACGTTCGACGGCATCGTGCTTTCGGGAATCGTGGCCGCTTATCTCGCGTGATGCGGCGCGTTCCGCAACTGCTAATTGCGCGCGCATGCGATGGCACCCGGAATTCGCGAACGAGGCAGCAACGAATGTGCCGTTCGCGCATACAATCGCGTGCGAGTTTGCAGAACAGACACCGAACCGGATGCGACTCTTCGCCGCGCTAAATCTCTTATATCCTGTCAATGCACATTTCATCTATCCGATATTTGATTGTAATCAAATTTATTGAGGGTATTTGGCGGCGCCATGTGTGTCCACCTACGGCTTTTCCAAGAATTTTGCGTCGGATCAATATTGATGCAGATCAAATGTTGCCGCGCATGCCATTCTAGAATGACCATTCATAGGAAAATCCTCTGGCTACAGCGCCTTCGCGCATACGCCCATGCATATGACAGCGGTTTTTCCTCACGAAAGCGTGTGTTAGGGTGGAGGTTCCTCGGATCGAAACCACCAACATTGACATCGAACGCTGATGCCGACGCGACGCTTCCAGGTCACGATCGAACCACGCCTTTCGGGCGTGCCGTTTCTCGACCGCTCGCGCGGCAAGGCGGTGTCGCTCCTAAGCGCCGACGAGACTTCCGCTCTCGCCGCGATCGGTACGGTCGTGCAGTGGCCGAAGGGCACTGTGGCCTACCGCGCGAAGGGTGCCGCCGACTGCGTCTACAATCTCGTTCAGGGCGTGGTGAAGACCTACGAAATCCTGCCGGACGACAGCACCAGCATTTCGGGATTCCATTTCGCCGGAGATCTTTTCGGTCTTGCCGAGCAGGGCCACTATGTCGAATCGGCCGAGGCGGTCATTCCGTCCGTGGCGTTCCGGATTCCGATCGATGCGCTCGACGCGCTGCTGACACGGAATGGATCGCTCGGGGTGCGGCTTCTCTGCAAAGCGGCCGACCAGCAGCGCAACGACCGTCGCCATGCGCGCATCCTCGTGCGCAACGACGCGCTCGGCCGGTTCGCGATGTTCCTCAATCTGCTCCAAGAGCTGGGACCGCAGCGCGCCAACGTGACCTATTTCCCGATGTCGCGCGGCGACGCGGCGCAATTCATCGGCATCACGCTCGAAGCGATGAGCCGCGCCTCGAGCGCACTCGAGCGCGCGCGCGTCGTCCGGTTCGTTGACCGGCATCACTTCCAGGTTCTCGACCGCGAGCGCTTCGATCAGCTCGTGGCGGGCGCCTACCATCCGACGGTCGGGCGGGCGAAGCCGCGCGCGGTCCCTGGGGCGCCCCGGAAGCGCACCAAGCAGAAGCAATAGGCGGGCATATCCTACGCGGCGCGCGCTATGATCGGGCCCGGAGGTGATCCATGAGCCCTGCCGCCCCGCGCGCTTTGGCCGCCGTGGCCGTTAAGGCGCGCCAGACCGAAGTCCGCGAATTTGCGCTGCCCGAAATCCCCGCCGATGCGGGCCTGCTGCGCATCGAGGCGACCGGCATCTGCGGCAGCGACTGGGGCATGTATCTGAACGAGCGACCGGGCCCGCGCATCCTCGGCCACGAGATGATCGGCATCGTCGAGCGGGTGGGCGATGTCGCGCGGTCGCGCTGGGGCGTCAAGGAAGGCGACCGCGTCGCGCTCGAGGAATATCTGCCGTGCGGCCACTGCGAATATTGCCGCACCGGCGAATACCGCTCGTGCCTCGAGACCGACGCGCGGGTGCACGGCGGTATCCGTTACGGCTCGACGCCTCTGACCGTCGCACCGGCGCTGTGGGGCGGTTACAGCCAGTATCTCTACATGCATCCGCGGACGGTGGTGCACCACGTGCCGGCCGGCGTTCCGACCAATATCGCCGCGATGGCGCTGCCGATCGGCAACGGCTTCCAATGGGCTTGGCTCGATGCCGGCGCGGGACCGGGCAAGACCGTCGTCGTCCAGGGTCCGGGCCAGCAGGGGCTCGGCTGTGTCATCGCCTCCTCCGTCGTGGGCGCCGACAAGATCATCGTCACCGGCCTCACGCGCGACGAGCGGCGGCTTGCGGTCGCCAAAGAGCTCGGCGCCCATCACGCCATTGCGGTCGACCGCGAAAATCTGCTCGACGAGGTGAAGCGCCTCACCGGCGGCCGCATGGCCGACATCGTCATCGACGCGAGCGGCGGCGGGCCCGAGATCGTCAACGCCTCGATCGCGCTGCTGAGGAAGCGTGGCGTCCTGGTGATCGCCGCCCGCAAAGGCCCGATCGATGGGTTCGACCTGCGCCAGATCGTCGACAAGCAGGTGGTCCTGCGCGGCACGCGCGGCCACAGCTTCGAGGCGGTCGAGCGCGCGCTCGGCGTCATGGCGGCCGGGCGCTTTCCGCTGGAGCGCATGTCGAGTCATGTCGTCGGCCTTGCCGAGATCGATCGCGCGCTCCGCATGGTGGGCGGCGAGACGGAGGAGCGCTCGGTTCATGTCACCGTCGCGCCGTGGAGCTGAGCCATGCTGAGCCGGGGTGACAACGAACGTCTCGTCCGCGTCGGGCGCGGCACGCCGATGGGCGAGCTGATGCGGCGCTACTGGCAGCCGGCGGCGCTGTCATCCGAACTGCCGGAGGCGGACGGCGCGCCGGTGCGCGTGCGCCTTCTGGGCGAGGACTTGGTGGCGTTCCGCGACAGCGAGGGCAGGGTTGGGCTCGTCGATGCCTATTGCGCCCACCGCCGCGCACCCTTGTTCTTTGGCCGCAACGAGGAGTGCGGGCTGCGCTGCGTCTATCACGGCTGGAAGTTCGACCGCGACGGCAACTGCACCGACATGCCGTCGGAGCCGGCCGACACGCCGATGAAGGCCGAGGTGAAGCTCCTCGCCTACCCGACCGCCGAGCGCGGCGGCGTCGTCTGGGCCTATCTTGGCCCCCGCGCCGAAATGCCGCCCGCGCCCGATTACGAATGGGTGCGCGCGCCAGCGACCCATCGCCACGTGTCGAAAACGCTCGAAGCCTGCAATTTCCTTCAGGCCCTCGAAGGCGGGCTCGACACCGCGCACTCGTCCTTCGTCCACAACAACGATCTGAAGAACAAGGGACTGTTGCGGCCGAAGGACGGCGCGCCGCGGATCGATGTCGAGCTCACCGACTACGGCTATTGCTATGTCTCGCATCGGCGGACCGGCGCGGACGGCGCCTATGTCCGAGTCTATCACTATGTCATGCCGGCGCAGCAGATGCGCGCCAGCACGACGGCGATCGCCGGCGGGCGCGCCAAAGTGCCGAAGCTCGACGGCCACGTCTGGGTCCCGGTCGATGACGACCACACCTTCGTCTACAACTGGGCGCTCGGCTACGACGAGGACGCGCGCCTGACGTCCGATTTCATTGCCGAGTGGGAAACCTATGCCGGCCGCGCCAAGGATGATCTCATCCCCGGCACGTTCCGCCTGAAGCGCCATCCCGGTAACGACTTCCTGATCGACCGCGAAATGCAGAAGACGCGTACCTTCACTGGCATCAAAGGGCTCAACACGCAGGATTTCGCACTTCAGGAAGGGATGGGCCCGATCGCCGACCGGACGCAGGAGATGCTCGGCACGTCCGACCGCGCCATCGTAGCGATGCGGCGCCTTCTCCTCGAGGCGACGCACGCGGTCGAACGCGGCGAGCATCCGAAAGGCCGCGAGCCCGCGTCATACCGCGCGATCCGGCCCTATGACGCGGTCGTGCCGCCCGGCACCGACTGGCGCCAAGCCTTCCGCGGCGAGCTCGTCGCCAAGTGGTGAGGGCGCGGGCCTAGCGGATTTCCGGGACGAGCAGGAACAGATCGGTGTCGCCCGTATCCTGGCCTGCCGCCGTCACCAGTGCGTGCGCCTGGCCGCGGTGATGGGTCTGGTGATTGAACAGATGCGTCACCAGGAACCCGCGCTGCATCGCCATGTCGCGGTCGGCGGAGAAACTGTGCCAGTGCAGCGTCTCGCCGAGCCACGCCTCGGTCACGCCTGCGGCCCAGGCGACGATGTCGCGGTCGGCCGCGACGCGCGCTGCGCGCAACGCCGCGAAATCCGCGATCATGCAGTCGCTCTCCTTGATCGGAACCCCGGACGCAGGCCAGCCGGCGAACCGTGTCATCCACGCCCTGTCGCCCCAGAGCAGATGGTTGAGCGTGCCGTGCAGCGAATGCCAGAACGCACCGCGGTCGCGCCGCCGCTCCTCGTCGGAAAGGCGCGATGCGGCCTCGTAGAGCCGGCGGTTCATCTCTTCGTTGTAGGCGGCCATGGTGCGGACATAGGCGGGCGTGATCATCGTCGTCTCCCCGGTTCTGCGCTAGAGTAGCGGCGAGGAGGTCCCCATGCGACCGGTCGAGCTCTATTGCTGGCACTTCATGGCATATCCCTATCTGCCGCCCGATTTCGACGAGCGCTTCGACAGCGGCTGGGTCACGGTGCCGAACAGCCTGTGGGACCGGGAAAAGACCGACGGGCTCTACCAGGAATATATCGACCAGCTCGCCTATGCCGACGAGCTGGGCTTCGACGGGCTCGTCCTGAACGAGCATCACCAGAACATCTATGGCCTGATGCCGTCGCCCAATCTCATCGCCGCGGCGCTGACGCAGCGCACCAAGCGCGCAAAGCTCGTCGTGCTCGGCAATCTCCTGCCGCTTCACCTCAATCCTCTTCGCGTCGCGGAGGAATACGCGATGATCGATTCGATGAGCGGCGGGCGGCTCATCGCTGGCTTCGCCGTGGGCGGCGGGCCGGAAGCCTTCAACTACGACATCCCGCAGCCGCAGGCGCGGGCGCGTTACTGGGAAGCGATCGACCTGATCCACCGCGCCTGGACCGAAGACGGGCCGTTCCGCCACGAGGGCGAGCATTATCCGCTGCGCTACGTCAACATCTGGCCAAAGCCGAAGCAGCTGCCGCATCCGCGCATCTGGATTCCGGGCGCCATGTCGCTCGAGACCATGGAGGGCGTGGCCGAGCGCGGCTTCGACTACTTCCTCTCGTCGCGCACGCACGGCGCGGGAACGCGCATCGCGGCGCAGCGCTTTGCCGAGATCATCAAGAAGCACGGCGGCACGTACCATCCGTTCCGCATGGGGATTCTGCTCTCCGTTTACGTGTCTGAGACGGACGAGCAGGCGCGCGCCGAGGCAAAGGAAGGGGTCTGGTACTTCCTCAAATTCTGCCTCAAGGGACATTTGCGGCGCGAGGGGCGGCCTTTGACGTCGGGCGCGGGCGTGCCGTCCACATCGGTGCGCTCGTACGAGCATTTCCTGCAGAACGCGACGCTCGGCGGGCGTCAGCTCGGCGACAGCGAAAGCTGGGAGGAGCTCGACGCCGGCGGCTCGATCATCGCGGGCAGCCCCAAGACCGTGCGCGAGCGGCTGTGGCAGCTGATCGAGCAGGCAGGCGTCGGCAATCTCCTGATCCAGTTCCATTTCGGCAACATGCGCGCCGACCTCGCGCGGAAAAGCATGCGGCTCTTCGCCACCGAAGTAGCGCCGGCATTGCGGCGCGATTCGGCCGCGCTGTTCGCGCGCCAGTATCCGGATCTGCAAGCCGCCCCCGTCGCCGGCGCCGCGGAGTAGGCGGATGGCGCGCATCATCGAGGTGGCGGGCCACGCGGTCGAGGTGGCCGAAGCGGGAAGCGGCGCGCCGCTCCTTTATCTCCACGGCTTCGCCGACGTGCATGGCGCGGCGCCCCCGTGGCTGCCGTTTCACGAGGCGTTGGCAAAATCTTTCCGCGTGATCGCGCCGGCCCATCCGGGCTGCGCCGGCTCGGACGAGGACGACGCCATCGAGACGATGGACGATCTCGCCTTCCGCATGATCGAGACGGTGGACGCGCTCGGGCTCGAGCGCATTGACATCGCCGGCGCATGCGTCGGCGGGTGGATCGCGGCCGAGCTTGCCGTGCGCCATCCCGAGCGGGTGCGAAAGCTTGCTCTTATCGGCGCCTCGGGCCTGTTCGTCGCGGGGCAACCCACCGGCGATCTTTTCTGGGAGGCGCAGCCGCGCAACGGCACCGATTATTCCGGCTTCCGCCGCCTTCTCTTCGCGCGCGACGACGATCCGGCGGCGGTAGCGCTCTTCCCCGACGACCGCTCGGACAAGGCGCGCGAATTGCAGCGCTACAAGATGATGCGGTTCGCCTCGCGCATCGGATTCAATCCGCCCTATTTCTACGACCGGCGCCTGCGCCAGCGCCTCCATCGCTTCAAGGGCCCGGCGCTACTCCTGTGGGGCGAGAACGACCGCATGGTGCCGCGCGCCCATGCCGAGGCCTATCGCGATGGACTATCGGGCGCGCGCCTCCACATCGTGCCCGGCGCCGGCCATAGCCCGCAGGCCGAGAAGCCCGCCGAGACGGCGGAACTGCTGCGCGCGTTCTTCGCTTAGATCACCAGCTGCGTCTGCGTCACGACCGCGACGAGCTTGCCGTCGCCGGTGGTGATGCGCGTCTGCCAGACCATGACGCGGCGGCCGCGGTGGAGCGGCGTCGCCTCGCCGGCGAGGCGCGATCCCGCCGGCACGGCGGCGAGGAACTTGGTCTTGCTCTCGATCGTCGTGGTCGAGCGGCCGTCTTCGAGATTGGCGATCGTGCCCCAGGCGCCGAGCGTGTCGGCGAACGCCATCAACGCGCCGCCGTGCGCCACCGCCGGCACGGTGCAGAGATCCTCGCGCACCACCATCGAGCCCTCGATGCGGTCGGGCGCGGCGCTGACAAGTTCAATGCCCAGAAGCTCCGCGAACGGCAGCTTTGTTTCCTTGAGGCGCGCGAGGAGGTCCACCCCTCAACCGACCATCGCGGCGCGCAGCCGCGCCGTCGCCGCGCCGTCGAGCGCCAAGGTTTCGGGATCGACCACGACTCCATAGAGAGCGCGCGCGGCGGCCACCGACACGTAGCCCTGGCGCACATCTTCGAGCACCGTCTCGACCGCGCGCTCCGACGGGGGGCCATAGCCGCCGCCGCCGCCCGAGCGCATGCGCACGGCATCGCCCTCCTTGAGGCGGTCGATATGCAGCTTGCCGTTCGGATAATCCTCGCGCCACGCGCCATCGATGCG
>Ga0335078_10018923_pt1 | contig 10247 bp, 7 predicted proteins | sample Lox_Sample_32_FD_206711 | JGI IMG/M metagenome (GOLD analysis project Ga0335078, IMG submission 206711) | Soil microbial communities from Loxahatchee National Wildlife Refuge, Florida, United States - Lox_Sample_3.2 | ecosystem: Environmental > Terrestrial > Soil > Wetlands | place: USA: Florida...
GACGAGAAAAAGTTTCTGGCGCTGTATCCGTCCTATAGCGAACCGACCGTGCGCAAGGTCGAGCACGACGGCAAGCCGCAGCTCGAGAAGCTCTACATCTATGTCGCGCAGGCACGCTTTTTGCTCGGCCGCGCGCCCGGCTCGATCGATCTTGCGCATTACGTGACGCTCGACTTCCTCGGCCGGATCGACCCGGCCATCAAGCACAAGGCGCTCGCTGCGGCCGATATTGATCCATTCACCGATGCGGCCGGAATGGGTAACCAGAATCCGGACCGCAAATGGTGCAGTGGGCGCGCCAATTCGATCTGCGTGCAGTCGACCTACAGACTCGAGGGCAAGATCCCGCTCGGCATTCTGCTGGTCAACAAGCTGCGCGAAGGCGGCAAGAAGATTTCCGACGAGATCGACTTTCAGAGCGAGTTTTCGGCGCTCGCCCCCGCCGACGTCGATCAGCCTGGATTGCAGCAGTTGACCGCGCTCGACACCCCGGTCAACGGCCTGCTTGAGCAGGATATTTTCTACGTCAATCAGATCATGAAATTCGGCAAATTCCTCGCCGTGTTTCAGGGTCATCCGACCGATCCCAGCCGCACGGTGGTCACCGCCTTCATGGCGCTGGCGATCAAGGCCGACGTGCTCGACGAAAAACGCGGCTATGAGAAAGTGCCCGTGCTGCGCAATCTGGTGCCGGCCGACGTCCTGATGGGCCGCTCGTCGTTCAATTCAGGCAGCTCGATCAGCGCCGGTCTGCCGCAATACGCGCGCAACGAAATCAAGACCGTGGCCGGTATTCTGGAAACCGACGTGGCGGCGAAGTAAAGCGGAACATCGATCCCCGAGCAGCACGCCCAGCGCGATGCCTGGCAACACGACCCACCGGAGAAACAGCACGATCTGTGCTTCCACGATCGGCTTCAGCCTCGCGCCAAGCTTTAGCAGGATGGCGCGAACTGCCAGGCATATAGCGTGAAATCTTCGCTCTGCGTCGGAGACGCGCGTTTTCCAGTCGAAGCTTCTGACCTTCGCTGCCACGCGGCTTACCGCTTCGCGGACCTGCCGTGCGGCGAGCTGGGCGTCGCCGGTTCCGATCCAGAGCGTCATCGGCACAAGAAATACGCCGAGCAGAAAAAGCTCGAGTGCGAGCGCGAACGTTGCGGTCTGCTCGACCGGCCAGCGCCAAAGCTCCTCGAGATAATTCGGACTTGCCAGAACTTTGTGCATCAGACTGACTTTGACGCAATCAGTCTTGAGGCTCTGCTCTTCGTCTTCGGGAAACCCCCCCAGCCCGAGCGTAGCCAGCACCTGACTGTCAAAACCGCTTGTCGCGCCGGCCGCTCCGGCGTCTCGCCCCGAATATGCGCGGAAGCTTTTGCGCGCGGCTTCACCGAGCATCAGCCGCTGATCAGTGACGTCGATCAAGCGCTGCTGCCACCGGCTTGCTTCGATCTCAAGCTTGAATACGTTCGCATACCATTCGGCGTACTCAACGTGTAACAGCGCGGCATATTCCAGATCGTCATTGTTCGGCGACTGGCTGTCCGGTTGGTTTTTGACGAGCCGATACCAGTTTTTCGAACCGGCGGGCTGCGGGATGTCAGGCACCCGACTGAGCCGCGCCCGGACCGCCTCGGGGGCTATATCGTAATAGGCTTTGAGCTTGGCTTTCGCTCGCAGCGCGGCTCGCACGAAGTATGGCCGCACGCAGCTTCCCGGGACTTGCCAGATTTCAGCGGTCTCAAGTGCTGGAGCGTTCGATGCGTTCGCGTCGACCCATATGTATTGGTTCCGTGCGGTGTGCAGCGCCTGGGCCCAGTTGAATAGGGATGCGCTGAGCACGACGAAGCCGAGCGTGCCGAGAGCAAAGCGAACACGGGAAACAGTACTCTGCAACATACTATCCAAGGACTCGCCGCGCGCATCGGCGAATGCCGCCGCAGCCGCACGGAGCTTTTGTGCGCCCGAGGTCGGCTCAGGCGAAGCTTAGTGGCAGGGAATTGGAAACAGACGTCTTGGAAGCCGCCAGCATCACGGGCCAACGACTGCAGAACAGGTACCTACAATCGCGTTTGGTACTTGCGCATAATGGAGATCCCCCTCGCTGAATGCCCACCGACCTGTCCACAGTCGGGCCGCTTTAAGCCAGAATTAAGACAATCGAACTCGATCTGCACAAGGTGTGAATTAATTCCCGCTCGCACCGGGCAGCGGCACGAACAGCTCCTCGACCGGCATCGCCTTCGGAATAAAGTGCTGCTCGACCATGTAGCGCACCAGCGCCTCCAAGGTCGGCCGGTTCGGCTCGACGCCGTAGGGGAATGGATCGCCGCCGGGAAACACCTGGTCGATTTCCTCGATCTCGTCTTGCAGCCACGGCAGCATGGCGGCGAGCGAACCGGCGTAGCGCAGCCGGGCGCGCGCGATGCGCTTGGATTCGACGAACGCCGCGTAGAGGCTGTTGGCGATCCACGGCTGCCGCTCGTAGAGCGCGCGGCGAATGGCGACGAGATGCATGATCGGAAAAATCCGCTCGCGCTCGAACAGCTCGCGCTCCAGCGCATGCGCGTTTGGCAGGAGCCGCGCCACATCCGGATGCGTGCCGAACGACGGCGGCTTGCGCGAACCGAGATAGGCGTCGATTTCGCCCGCGGCGAGCAACTCGCCGAGCGGCCGCCCGGTCTGGTTCTGCTCGATCGGCACAGGCTTGAGCAGCGGCAGTGCGTGCGGATGGCCGTGGCTGCCGACGGTCTCGACTGCGCCCTGCACCCAGTGGATTTTGCCGATGTCGACCCCGAACTGATGCATCAAGTGGCCGCGCAGCCAGATCGAGGCGGTCTGCGTGTAGAGCGGCAAGCCGACGCGCTTGCCCTCGAGGTCTTTCGGCGTGCGGATGCCGGAGCGCGTGTTGACGAAGATGTAGCCGTGCCGGAACACGCGCGACGGAAATACCGGGATGGCGACGAACCTGCTCTTGCCGTTGCCGGTCAGGCTGATGAACTCGGAGGCGGACAGCTCCGAGGCGTCAAACTCCTCGCCGCCGACCATGCGGTCGAAAATGTTGCGGCCGGACGGAAAGATGATGACGTTGAGGTCGATGCCTTCCACTGGCACTTCGCCGGCCCGCAGCGGCTCGATGCGATCATAGCGGCAACTGGCGTAGGTCAGGGGCAGGGGGGACATTTCTGCTCAGGCGTTGTTGCTTGATGGCTATGCGTGGCGCCGATTGGCGCATCGTACATTGTGTGCCATTGGATGGCGCGGCGGCGCAACCCGGCCCTTTTGGCGCGAAAGATGCACGAGACCGATTTCCTCCACGAACACGCCATGACCGAGGACGAGCGCGCCGAACTGGCGCGCGCGATCTGGAGCCAGGAGAATGTCGAGTTCAAAACGGTCGGTATCGACATCGGCAGCTCGACCTCGCACCTCCTGTTCGCCAAGGTCGCGCTGCAGCGGCAGTCGCAGGGGCTGTCCAGCCGCTTCGTCGTCATCGGCCGCGAAATCGTGTGGCGCTCGCCGATCCTGCTGACGCCATTTCTGCCGGACGGGACTATCGATGCGCACGCGCTCGGCGAATTCATCGGCCGCTGCTACCGGGATGCCGAAGTCGCGCGGAGCGATATCGACAGCGGCGCGGTGATCCTGACCGGCGAGGCGATCAAGCGCAAGAACGCGCGCGCCATCGACGAGCTGTTCGCCGGCGAGGCCGGCAAGTTCGTCTGCGCCACCGCCGGACATTTGCTGGAATGCCGGCTGGCGGCGCACGGTTCCGGCGCGGTGGCGCTGTCCAAGGCGCGCGACGCCTGCATTCTGCACGCCGATATCGGCGGCGGCACCACTAAGCTCGCGCTGATCGATCGCGGTATGATCGTCGGGCTGTCGGCCTTCGCGGTCGGCGGTCGGCTGTGCGCTACCGATGAAAACGGCGACTGGACCCGTATCGATCATTCGGCCGAGCTTGTCGGCGCCGATCTCGGCCTCGCGCTATCGCCGCAGACGTTGGCCGACCCCGCGGTCCGGCAGAAAATCGCGCTGCGCCTCGCCGTCGTCGCGGCCGATTATATTCTCGGTGCGCCGCTCGACTCGCTGGGTCAGTCGCTCTCGCTGACCGTGCGGCTGCCGGACGGCGCGAAGCCTACCGCGATCACGTTCTCCGGTGGCGTTGCCGAATATCTTTTCGGCCACGAGCCGCAGGAATTCGGCGACCTCGCCAAGCCGCTCGCCATCGAACTTGCGCGGGAACTGAGCCGGCGCGGCAGCTTGCCGCTGGTCGATCCCGGCCAGCGCATTCGCGCCACCGTGATCGGCGCGTCGCAGTTCACCGTCCAGGTCAGCGGCAAGACCATCTATCTGCCCGACCCCTACGTCCTGCCGGTGCATAACGTCCCGGTCGTGCACGTGGACGTTGAGTCCGGCGCCGACATCGATCAGGCGCGGCTTGGTGCCGCAATCCGCGCCGGCCTCGCCGAGCTCGATCTCGACCGCAATCCGCGCGTGGCGATTGCGTTTTCGTGGCATGGCGATCCGGAACATGGCCGGCTGAAGGCCGCGGGCGAAGGTATTTTGCGCGCGCTCGCGCCTGTCAAGGAGCGCATCGCGCTGCTGCTGCTGGCGATCGAGGGCGACGTCGGCAAGACCTTCGGCCGGATCTTGCATCGCGAACTGCACTGGCCCGGCAAAATCGTGTCGATCGACGGCATGGAGCTGCAGGAGCTCGACTATGTCGACGTCGGCGAATTGATCGCTCCGCCCGGCGTGGTGCCGGTGGTGATCAAGTCGCTGCTGTTTGCATGAGGCGGGGCGGCGCGCCCCGGAATGACGAATGGCAGCACGTCGGCTATAACGTTCAAAAGCCGCCCTCGGAGGAAAGACATGAATATCCGCGAAGTCCCGCAACCCGCCGTTCCCGCGCCGGTCAGCGCCGCAGGAAAGGGCGGCGGCCGTTTCGGCATCGACCCGTATCTCGATTGGCTCAACGCCGAGGGCATCCCGCTCACCGAGGATTACGGCGTCTACCTGTTCGACGTGCCGACCGCGCCGTGGCCGCGCTACGGCGTCAATGGTGCGGCGGTGCATCTCAAAGGCCGCGGCGATTTCGCCAACATGTTCGTGTTCGAGATCGGGCCGGGCAAATCGACCAGCCCCCAGCGCCATCTCTACGAGGACGTCGTCTATGTGCTGGAGGGTCACGGCTCGACCCAACTGGAATTCCCGGACGGCAGCCGGCGGAGCTTCGAATGGGGCGAGAAGAGCCTGTTCGCCATTCCGCTTAACGCCAAGCACCGTCATTTCAACGCCAGCGGCACTGAACGCGCGCTGCTGGTGAGCACCACCAATCTGCCGATGGTGATGAACATCTTCCACAACGAAGCCTTCGTGTTCGGCAGCGATTTCGATTTCTCCGAACGCGCCGGCAAGAAAGAGTATTTCTCCGGCGAGGGCGATCTGATCACCGTGCGCCAGGGCAATCATATGTGGGAGACCAATTTCGTCCCTGATCTCACCGCGATCGAGCTGAAAAGCTGGGGCGACCGCGGCGGCGGCGGCACCAACATCATGTTCGTGCTCGCCGACGGCACCATGCACGCGCACATCTCGGAAATGCCGGTCGGCACCTACAAGAAGGGCCACCGCCACGGCCCGAGCTTCCACGTCATGTGCGTGATCGGGCTCGGCTACTCGCTGATGTGGTTCGAGGGCGACAAGGATTTCCGACGTATCGACTGGAAGCACGGCATGGTGCTGGTGCCGTCCGACCGGCAATTCCATCAGCATTTCAATACCGGGCCGCAGCCCGCGCGCTATCTCGCGACCGCGGTCGGCGGTCTGCGCTATCCGACCACGTTGGCCAATCGCATCTCGCTCCTTGGCGCCGGCGGCGACGACAAGCCTGCGGTGTCGAAAAGCCTGAAGGAGGGCGGCGACCAAATCGAATACGAGGATCAGGATCCGCGCATCCATCGCATCTGGCTCGAGGACATGCGCAAGAACGGCGCGCCCGCAAAAATGGAGAAATTCATTCCGACGCCCGAGGACATGAAGGCACCGGCATGACAAAGGTCGGATGGCGCCGCCGCGCGGGCCGCTGCTTCATCGCTTCGCTCCTCGCATTGACGACCTGGGCATCCGGCGCGCCGTTCGCGCGCGCGCAGGATGCCGCGCTGATCGATGCGGCGAAGAAAGAAGGGCAGGTCGTCTGGTACACGACACTGATCGTCAACCAGATCATCCGCCCGCTCAAGGCCGCATTCGAGAAAAAATATGCGGGCGTGACGCTGCAATACACGCGCGCCGACGATGTCCCGACCGCGGAAAAGATTATCGCCGAGGGTCGGGCCGGTCGCGTTCAGGCTGACATCTTCGACGGTATCGCCAACATGCTGCCGCTCGAGGAGGCCGGTTTGTTGTCGCCGTTCAGCGCGCCCAATGAAGCCGACTATCCGGCGCAGCTGAAAGCCAAGGACGGCTACTGGACCGCCGTGATCATGTATGTGTTCACGCCGGGCATCAACACCACGCTGCTGCCGAAGAACGAAGCGCCGAAGACCTTTGCGGATCTGCTCGATCCGAAACTGAAGGGCAAAATGGCCTGGAACGGCAGTTCCATGGCGGGCGCCTATGGGTTCGTCGCCAATATCCTGACCACAATGGGTGAGGACAAAGGCATGGCGTATCTGAAGGCGCTCGCGGCGCAGCACGTTGTCAACGTCGAGGCGTCGTCGCGCGCGGTGCTCGATCAGGTGATCGCCGGCGAATACGCAATGAATCTGATGGCGTTCAATCATCACGTCATGATCAGCGCGCGCAAGGGCGCGCCGTGCGATTGGCTTAAGCTCGAACCGGCGCCGGTCATGCTCGATGCGCTCGGGCTGATCAAGCAGGCGCGGCATCCCCATGCGGCGCAGCTTTTGCTGGACTTTTTGCTCTCGCCGGAAGGCCAAAAGGTGTTCCAGCAGAATGACTATCTGCCGGCCCTGCCGAGCGTTCCGCCTGTCGTCGCCGGGCTGCGCCCGAGCGAAGGTGGCTTCAAGGCCAATTTTCTGCAGCCCGAACAGATCCATCGCAATTTGCCGAAGTGGCAGAAGGTGGCGCAGGATTTGTTCCGCTAGTGGCGCGGTGCAGGTGCGGCACGGGGGAGGTCAAGGCTCGTTATGGCGGAAACGCTCAAAGTCGAACGATCGCCGCGTGGCGTGGCGACGATTTTTCTCAATCGCCCCGAACGCTCCAACGCATTTGATCAGCTGATGCTGGACGAACTGGCGCGTGAATTTTTCATTCGTGGCAGCGATGACGGCACGCGCATCGTCGTGCTGCGCGGCCTGGGCAAGCACTTCTCCGCCGGGGCCGATCTTTCGGCACGCGGCGGCGGCGATGGGGATGAGCGGACGGCACACGCCTCATTGGCGGATGTCCTCAACGCGCTCGACCGGCTGCCGAAACCGACGATTGCGGCTGTGCACGGCGCGGCGGTCGGCGGCGGGGCTGCAGTGGTCGCCTGTTGCGACATTGCGATTGCCACGGAGGGGGCGTTTTTTTCGATCCCCGAGGTCCGCGCCGGCATGGCGCCGCTCGGCGTTGCGCCGTTTCTGGCCCGCGCTTTGGGCGAGCGCAGCTTTGTCCGCTACGGCCTCACCGGCGAGCGCTTTTCCGCGGCCGACGCGCTCCGCCTCGGGCTGTTGCATGAAGTGGTCGAGGCCGACAAGCTTGACGACCGGCTCGCCACAATTGCCGACGCGCTGCTGCATGGCGCGCCTGGCGCGCAACGCGATTTCAAGAACGAGATGCGCAACGCCATCACGCCGCTGGTCATCAAACGTTCGAACGCCGACATTCACCGCTCGCCCGAAGCCCAGGAAGGCATCGCGAGCTTCAAGGAAAAGCGCAAGCCGAACTGGTACCCGCAATGATGACGATCCGATGCATTGCGCTTGTCGTTGCCGTGTTGCTCGCGTCGACGCGGGCGCACGCGGCCGACAACGCGCTCTACGAGGCGGCCAAGAAAGAAGGCACGGTTGTCTGGTACACGTCGCTCATCGTCAATCAGGCGGTGCGTCCGCTGGTCGAGGCGTTCGAGAAAAAGTACCCGGGCGTGACCGTCAAATACGCCCGCGCCGATTCCGGGCCGAATGCCATCAAGGTCATCGACGAGGCGCGCGCCGGCAAGGTCGTCGGCGACGTGTTCGACGGCATCGCCACCGCGCCGCCGCTGCTCAAGGCCGGCCTGGTCGCGCCATTCGCCCCTTCGGACGCCGGCAAATATCCGCCCGAAATGCGCGATCCCGAAGCGCGCTGGAATGCGCTCGTGGTCTATTTCCTGACTCCCGGAATCAACACCCAGCTGGTGGGCAAGGGCGAGATCAAGACCGCGCAGGATCTGCTCAATCCAAAATGGAAGGGCAAGATCGCCTGGAGCAACGATCCATGGTCGGGCTGCGCGGTTTATGTCGGCTCGATCCTGCAGACCATGGGCGAGGACAAGGGCATGGCGTTCCTGCGGGCGCTCGCCAAGCAGGACATCATCAACGTTGATGCCACCAACCGCGCCATCCTCGATCAGGTGATTTTAGGCCAGTACCCGATCGCGCTTAGCATCTTCAATCACCACGCCGAGATCAGCGCGCAAAAAGGTGCGCCGGTATCGTGGCTCAAGGTCGAACCGGTCTCGGCGCCATTCCATTCGATCGGGCTCGTGAAAAACGCGCCGCACCCCAATGCGGGCAAGCTCTTGATCGATTTTCTGCTGTCGGAGGAAGGCCAGAAGACTTTCGCGTCGGTCGGCTACCTGCCAGCGATGCCGTCGGTGCCCGCCAAGGTGGCTGGACTTAAACCGGAGGCCGGCGGCTTCAAGGCCAATTTCATTTCGCCGGCGACGATGAGCGCCAACATCGACCGCTGGATCAAGATCAAGAAGGATTTGTTTCAGTAATGCGGATGGGCCGCGCGCCATACGACCGCGCCGTCACGCCTGACGAGGCACAATAGGCGCATTCGATGCAGCAGGCGCGTTTCAGCAGCGTTGCCTCGGCCCGCGCCGCGCACGATCCGACGCGCGCGTTGGTCGCGGCGCTGGTCGCCCTCCTGCTGCTGCTCGTCGTTCCGCCGCTGTGGTTCCTGCTTCAGGGCAGCCTGCACACCACGACCGTGACGGGCGATCTCGGCGATTTCACCCTGGCGTATTACCGGCGACTCCTTGCCGACCGGCAATTCTTCGGCAGCCTCGCCAATTCGCTGACTTTCAGTCTCGGCGCCACCGCGATTGCGCTCTGCTTCGGCGGCCTGGTCGCCTGGCTGGTCGAGCGCACCAACGCGCCGCTCAAGGCGTTCGCCTATCTCACGGCGATCATTTCGCTCGGCACGCCGTTCGTGCTCTACGTCATTGCCTGGCTGTTTCTGCTTGGCCGTGTCGGGCCGCTGAACGACTTCTTCGTCTTTCTCGGCATGCCGCGTTTTAACGTCTATTCGATGTACGGCATGATTCTGGTCGAGGGCTTCCTGTGGTCGCCGCTCGCCTTTCTGCTGTTGTCATCGGTGTTTCAACAGGCCAACGCCGAATACGAAGAAGCGGCGCGCATGTGCGGCGCCGGCATCTTCCAGACCGTGACGCGGATTTCGATGCGGCTGGCGCTGCCGGCCTTTGCGGCGGTCGCGCTGCTGATGATCGTCCGCTCGATCGAAGCCTTCGAAGTGCCGGCGCTGGTCGGCCTCCCCGGCAAGGTCAAGGTGCTGACCACCGACATCTATCTCGACATGACCCAGAGCGTGCCGCCGGATCTCGGCTATTCGAGCGCCTTCTCGCTGGTGCTCCTCGTGCTGGCCGGCGTTTTGATCTGGCTCTATTCGCGCATCTCGCGGCGGGCGTCGCGCTATCATAGCCTGACCGGGCGGGGCTTCCGCTCGCGGCTGTTCGATCTCGGCCGCGCACGCTATCTCGGCGGCGGCGTCATTCTGCTGAACTTTTTCCTGATTCTCGCCGCGCCGGCACTGGGCCTGCTCTGGCTGGCGCTGATGCCGTTCACTCAAGGGGTCAGCGCGCGCGGACTCAAGCTCCTGACGCTCGATAACTTCCGCACCGTGATGCACTCGACCGTCTATGTCGACCTGGTGTGGCAGACGCTCCTGATGAGCGCCGGCGCGGCGACCTGCATCATGGCGATCACGATCCTATGCGGCTGGCTTGCCGTGCGCCGGCGGCCGGGCGGCTGGCTGCTCGATCAGCTTGCCACCGCGCCGCTGATCTTTCCCGGCAT